>Ga0265798_10000226_pt1 | contig 102839 bp, 84 predicted proteins | sample P3T30metagenome_FD_192430 | JGI IMG/M metagenome (GOLD analysis project Ga0265798, IMG submission 192430) | Plant litter microbial communities from East Loma Ridge, Irvine, California - P3 T30 | ecosystem: Environmental > Terrestrial > Plant litter > Unclassified | place: USA: California... | reverse complement strand
ACGCCTGCGCCAGTGGATCGCCCGCTTTCATGGGGTGGCCTCACGCTATCTGCCGAATTACCTGGGATGGCGTCGGGCGCTCGACGGTCAGCGCATTGCTACCGTTGAACAATTGTTTTGTGTCGCAATCAGACCCATCAATAGCTTACGGTGACAGCGCCTTTTTCTTTTGGTACTTGGTTTATGCTTACGTCGGTTGAACGCGTCGGTGGGGTACCCGCCAACCCTACGGATCTGCATGGGCTGGTTGGACGCGTGGACAGCAGAGCCGTCCACCCTACGTTACTCGAGCACATCGTAGCGTGGACGGGTTCCCCGTCCACGCGTTCAACGCACGTATGCCGACCACGTCACCCCCCAAACATCCCCACCAGCCCCAGCACCGCCAGCACCGCGAAGCCACCCGCCACGCCGCTGATGAACACCAGCATCCGATTGCTGCGGCGCTGCTCGAGCAGCATCATCGCCATCAGATCGGCATTGTTCACGTGGGCATTCGCGATGTGCGGATGACCCTGGCGCTCCAGCGCCTGATGCACCAGGCGCGGCAGCTGCGGGAAGATCTGGGCGTAGCGCGGCGCTTCGGCGCGCAGGCGCTCGACCAGACCCTGCCAGCCGACCTGATCCGACATCCAGCGCTCCAGGTGCGGCTTCGCCGTCTTCCACAAATCGAGGTCGGGATCGAGCTGGCGTCCCAGGCCTTCGATGTTCAGGAGCGTCTTTTGCAGCAGCACCAGCTGCGGCTGCACCTCGACGTTGAAGCGGCGCGAAGTCTGGAACAGGCGCAGCAGGATCTGGCCGAACGAGATGTCCTTCAATGGCCGGTCGAAGATCGGCTCGCAGCAGGCGCGCACGGCGGATTCGAGTTCGTCGACGCGCGTGCTCGGCGGCGCCCAGCCGGACTCGATGTGGGCCTCGGCCACGCGCTTGTAGTCGCGCCGGAAGAAGGCCAGGAAGTTCTGCGACAGGTAATCCTTGTCGAAGTCGTTCAGGGTGCCGACGATGCCGAAGTCGAGCGCGATGTAGCGGCCGAAGGTTTCCGGCTCGACCGACACCAGGATGTTCCCCGGGTGCATGTCAGCGTGGAAGAAGCCGTCGCGGAATACCTGGGTGAAGAAGATTTCCACGCCGTCGCTCGACAGCTTCTTGAGGTCGATGCCCTCGGCCGCCAGGCGGTCGATCTGCGATACCGGGATGCCGCGCATGCGTTCCATCACGATCACGCTGCTCGAGCAATAGTCCCAGTACATTTCGGGCACCATCAGCAGGGTCGAGTTGGCGAAGTTGCGGCGCAGCTGGCTGGCGTTCGCCGCTTCGCGCATCAGGTCCAGCTCGTCATGCAGGTATTTGTCGAACTCGGCCACGACTTCGCGCGGCTTCAGGCGGCGCGCTTCGCCCCACACTTTTTCGATCAGGCTGGCAGCCAGGTTCATCAGCGCCATGTCTTCGTCGATCAGCTTCTTCATGCCGGGACGCAGCACCTTGACCGCGACGTCCTTGCCATCCTTCAGGCGCGCAAAGTGCACCTGGGCGATCGAGGCCGAGGCCACCGGCTCGCGCTCGAAGTACGCGAACAATTGATCGGGATGGGCGCCCAGCGATTGCGTGATCTGGGCCACGGCCAGGTCGGAACTGAATGGCGGCACCCGGTCCTGCAGCAGCGCCAGCTCGTCGGCGATGTCGGGCGGCACCAGGTCGCGCCGGGTCGACAGCACCTGGCCGAACTTGACGAAAATCGGACCCAGTTCTTCCAGCGCCTGGCGCAGGCGGATCGCGCGCGGCGAGCTGATGGTGCGCCAGAAGAAGAAGGTGTTCATCAGGCGCGCGGTGCGCGGCGCATTGATGCTGGTGACGGCGATTTCGTCCAGACCGTACTTGGTGAAGACGGCGAGAATGCGCAGCAGGCGCAGGAATTTCAATATCATCGACGATCCGGATTCAGGTCTGCGCTGGGGAGAATGGTAGGGCCCGCTGCCGGCTTGGCAGCGTCTGGTTGCGCCAGCTTCTGTTCGAGGCGGGCGATGCGCTTGGCGCTGCGCTCGACGTCGTCGCGCAGGCGAACCACATCGGCGGCAAAGGCGTCGCGCTGGCGCGGGCGCACCAGCACCGGGCGCTCTTCGGCCAGGAACTCGGCCAGGTTCTCGGCCAGGCGGCGCCCTGCCCCGCCGGCGCCGGCCACCGCTTCGCGGCCGAACTGGGCCAGGCGGCGCGCGCCCAGCGGCCCCACCACGCGTTCGAGGTCATGCTCGGCATCCCAGCGCAGGCCATTGGCCAGTTGCGAGATCACGTTGGCGAACTCGGCGTCGCCGTCGATCTTCACATAGGACAGGGCGCGGCTGCGGTCTTGCAGGATCAATGGCACGTCCGCCAGCTTGACGCGAATGGTGACGTCGGCCTGATCGACCTTGTCGGCGGCCTCGAACATGCCGTCACTCGCCACCCGAAGGCACAAGCGCACTGCGCCGGTGTCGACGCACACGTGCTTGCCAGCGTGGCGTGCCAGCGCCTTGCGCGCCCAGTCTTCCTGGGCCAGCAGGTGGTTGATCACGGCCGCGGCCGGCACGTCGATGGCATGGCGCGGGGACAAGGTGGTGGGCATACTGGGAAACATGGGAGCCTGGGCTAAAAAAACAAAACCGCCCGGGGTAAAGCGGGCGGTCTCGATCTTACCAGTTTGCCGGGCGCAAACCCGGCGACACGAAATGTTTGTCGAAAAATAATTCGACAGTTCAGACTCAGGCCACCTGCTGGATACCGGCCAGCACCCAGCCGCCCGAACCGGCCAGCGGCTTGGACATGTTCCACACCTCGACGTAGGGCTCGGCCAGCGCGTCCGGGGCATTGCGGATCATGCCGTTGAACTGCACGCTGGCCAGGTAGTCGGTGGCGCTCTTCTCGATGCCCAGCAGCTGGGCGTCGATGCTGACCACGTCGGTGAAGTCGATCGCACCATTGCGTTCCTGGATCTGCATTTTCAGCTCGGCGAACACTTCGGGCGAAGTAAATTCGCGCAGGTCGTTGGTGTCGCCGCGGTCCCAGGCTGCCTGCATGCGGATGAAGGACGACTTGGCGTGACGCAGGAAGCTCTCGCTGTCGAAGTCCGACGGCACGCCCCATTGCTGGTGAGACGGCGCCGCTGCGCTGTTGCCGAATCCGGTTCCCTTGTCCAGGGCGACGCCGCCATTCTGACCTTGATAGGCGGTCGGCTGCTGGCGCAGGCCCGAACCGATCTCAGGCGTCGCAACCGCGCCGGCCGGCTGTGGCTTGAAGCCACCGAAGCCCGCACCTGCGGTTGCGGCCGATGGATTGGCCACAGTGTCCTTGCGGCGGAACATGCGCACGATGAACATGATGGCCAGGCCCAGCAGCGCGATCATCAGGATGGTCGAGATCGCGCTGGCCAACGCGCCGCCGATGCCGAGGTGCGACAGCAGCGCGCCCAGGCCGAGGCCGAGCAGCGCGCCGCCCAGGATGCCCTTCCACATACCCGGACGCTTGGTGGCGGCCGCGGCAGCAGCGCCGGTGGCGCCGGCAGCGGCTGCCGGAGCGGCCTGGTTCGGGTTCTGGCGCTGCATGTTCGGCGCTGGTGCAGGCGCCGGGGCCGGCATCTGGCGCACGGCCTGCGACTGGCGTCCCACCGAGCGCTTGCCGCCCAGCGGTCGGGCGAAGGCGTCAGCGACCATCGAGAAGGCGGTCACCGCCAGAATCGTCGTCACCAAAAATTTTTTCATCGTCTCGTCCTTGGAATGATTGTCTACTTACAGCATGCGCAACGCGCGCATCACATCTTGATCCCGGTATGCAGCGCAGCCACGCCACCGGTCAGGTTGTAGTACTGCACCCGCTCCAGTCCCGCGTCCAGCATCATGCCCTTGAGCGTGTCCTGGTCGGGGTGCATGCGGATCGATTCGGCCAGGTAGCGGTAGCTTTCGGCGTCGCCCGCGATCTTCTGGCCCAGCCACGGCAGCACCGAGAACGAATACAGATCGTACGGCTTCTGCAGCGGCGCGATCACTTTCGAAAATTCCAGCACCAGCAATTTACCGCCCGGCTTCAGCACGCGGCGCATCTCTGCCAGCGCCTGGTCCTTGTGCGTCATGTTGCGCAGGCCGAAGGCGACGCTCACGCGATCGAAGTAATTGTCCGGGAACGGCAGCTTTTCGGCGTCACACAACATGGTTGGGGTGACAAGCCCTTTATTCAAGAGACGGTCGCGGCCGACACGCAGCATCGACTCGTTGATGTCGGTGAGCCAGACTTCGCCGCTCTTGCCGGCCTGCTTCGCAAACGCCTTGGCCAGGTCGCCGGTACCGCCGGCGATGTCCAGTACCTTGAAGCCGGGACGCACGCCGGCCTGGGCGATCGTGAACATCTTCCAGGCGCGGTGCAGCCCGGCCGACATCAGGTCGTTCATGACGTCGTACTTGGCGGCGACCGAGTGGAAAACCTTGGCGACTTCCTGGACCTTCTGGTCCTCGGCGACGGTCTTGTAGCCGAAGTGGGTGGTATTGGTCATATGTGCATGCGGGTTAGGGTTGCCAGCATTATACAAGCAGCCAAAAGCCGGGGACGCGCCTTGTCTTCCCACTGCCCCGCAGCGCCCTGGCCGCTTCCCGGCTACGCGTGTTGGGTAGTCACAACGGCTGTCCGGAATGTCATCGCGCAGCGCACGCCGCGCTTCCCTGGCACGCGCGGCGCCCGTAAGATCGGTATCAATCAAATAATGATTCTGCGTATTGTTCGATATGACATCGAAAACTTTCCGTGCAAGATTGGAAAGTTACTTAAAATTGTATTAATGTTTGTGCGACGTGCAGATGCCATTTCGGGTTTTAATGGAATCGCTTTTCGTGCCTGGCAGCATGCCATCTTGCGGTTGTCCGCACCCAAGGTGAGGCATTGCAATGTGCACCGGGGCTACAACAACGCAGCCGCCCCTGAGGAGGTGCGGCAATAACGAGGACAACGGTGACAGTCAAACGCCTTATTTGTGTCAGCAGTGAAGGCAGCGCCCACGCGCGCGCCTGCCATGGCGAACTGCCGGGCTGGGACGTGTGCGTGGTCGACAGCCTGGCGGCGGCGCGCAAGGTGCTGGCGCAGCAGCATTACGGGGTCGGCCTCCTGCTCGACCGCAGCGACGGCACCAATCCCGCCGCCGACGCCGAGCTCGATCGCTTCCTGCGCCAGCATCACAGCATGCGCTGGGTCGGCGTGTTCGACGCGCCGCGCATCGACGGGCCCGCCCTGCGCGAGCTGATCGCCGCCCACCTGTTCGATTTCCATACCCGTCCGGTCGACACCCTGCGCCTGCAGCATTCGCTCGGCCACGCGCACGGCATGGCAATCCTGGGCAAGGCGGTGCCGCCCTATAAACGCATGGCGCGGGGCGGCCACATCGACGGCAACTCGGCCGCCATCGTGCGCCTGCGCGCGCACATCGACAAGATCGCCGCGGTCGACGCGCCGGTGCTGATTTCAGGCGAGAGCGGCAGCGGCAAGGAACTGGCGGCCCAGGAAATCCACCTGCGCTCGCAACGCGCAAACGGTCCCTTCATCGCGATCAATTGCGCGGCGGTGGCGCCGGCCCTGATCCACTCCGAACTGTTCGGCCACGAACGCGGCGCCTTCACCGGCGCCAGCCGCGACAAGCAGGGCCTGATCGAGGCGGCCTCGGGCGGCAGCATCTTCCTGGACGAGATCGGCGACCTGCCACTCGACCTGCAGGCCAGCCTGCTGCGCTTCCTGCAGGAGCGCGTTATTTATCGTGTCGGCGGCACCCGCACGATTGCGGTCGATGCGCGCGTGATCGCCGCTACCCACGTCAACCTGCCGCAAGCAGTTAGCGAAGGACGCTTCCGCGAAGACCTGTATTACCGCCTCAGCGTGTTCCCGATCCGGGTGCCGCCGCTGCGCGAACGAAAGGAAGACTTGCCGGTGCTGACCGACCTGATCTTCAACAAGTACGCGGCCGAGCGCAGCCCGCAGCTGAAAGGCGTCAGCCGTGAAGCGCTGCAGGCGATGGCGCGCTACGACTGGCCGGGCAATGTGCGTGAGCTGGTCAACCGCGTGCGGCGCGCCATGGTGCTGGCCGAGCATCGCCTGATCATGCCGGAAGACCTGGACCTGCCGGGCGCCGGCCCGATCGTCGCCGTGCCGGAAGGCCTGGGCAGTTCGCGCCTGAGCGCCGAGCGCAGTGCCATCTTCGATAGCCTGACCCGTAGCGGCAACAACATCAGCCAGGCTGCGCGTGACCTGGGTGTATCGCGCATGACACTGTATCGCCTGATGGCCAAGCACTCGATTTCGACGTAAGTTTCTCCCTTCTGACTCCGTCGTCCTGCTCCTACGCAGTTTCCCCAATCAATTCAAGTACTTCGCCACAGCGGGCTTGCCTGACGGCAGCGCGCTGGACGGCCGTCGTCACTCTATGCGCTGCGCAGTGCGTTCACAATTTGATACACTTTTGTGACAGGAACGGCAACTCTGTCACAGCCCTGTGACAATCTCACATTGCCACCTTGTCCATCTTCATCTTCCTCTTCCCTCCCCGTCGAACTCATCAAAATAGTCCTACATAATCAAGCACTTGCAAACCTTGATCGGGCTGGCACGCGAACTGCTAATAGACAGGTGGACCGGGTGTCATGACGACCTCGGGAAACTTAATTCAGTGACATTTAGGGGAGCAACAATGAAGCGCACTATCCTGGCAACCGCAATCGCCCTGGCTTTCGGCATGGCCCACGCACAACAAACCACGCCGACCGACGGCGGCAGCTACACCGACAGCAGCACGGTCACTGATTCCCGCAACAGCAACAACACCACTGACACCCGCAACACGTCCACCACCACCAACACCAGCTCGGTCGCCGACAGCAACAACACGGCCACGAACACCAACACCCAGACCGACAGCAGCAACAACAGCACCAATACGAACACCAACACCACGACCAACACCGCCGACACCCGCAACACCAGCACCAACACCAACAGCAGCACCAACGACAGCAACAACAGCAGCACGGTCGACAACCGCACCACCACGACCAACACCAATACCAACACCAACACCAACACCAACACCGAAGACCGCTCGGTGAACACCGACACCCGCAACACCAACACCGAAACCACCACCAACAACATCGACAGCAACGACAGCACCGACGTTGCCAACACCACGACCACCACGACCACCAACACCGACGATCGTTCGGGCCAGAACAACAGCTCGGGCGACGCCCGCGCCGCTGCGGCCGGCTCGGCCGCTGCCAACGGCGGCAACGCCAGCTCGTCGCTGGCCAACTCGTTCAACACCTCGTCGGCCACCGCCACCAGCTCGCTGACCGGCAGCGTGAACGGCAACACCATCAACAACATCGGCAACACCGCTGCCAACTATGGCTCGGCAGCCGGCGCATCGGGTAACGGCGCAGCAGGCGCGGCCGGCACCGGCGGCTCGGCCACCGGCAACGGCGCGGCAGGCGGCACCGCCACCGGCGCAGCCGGCGCAGCCGGCGGCGCAGGCGGCTACGCAGCTGCCGGCACCGCATCGACCGGCGCGTCGACCGTCGGCAACGCATCCGGCGGCGCCGGCGGCGCGACCGGCGCGGCTGACGCAGCCGGCGGCTCGGGTGCTTCGGGCGCCACCGGCGGCTACGCGGCCGGCGGCAACGGCGCGGCTGGCGGCACCGGCACCGGCGGTGCAGGTGCTGCCGGCGGCGCAGCCAACGGCGGCTCGGGCGCGGCAGGCGGCGCAGCCACCGGCGGCGCAGGCGGCTCGACCGGCTCGCTGGCCGGCGGCAACGGCGGCGCCAACGGCGCGATCGCTTCGGGCGCCGGCGGCGCAGGCGGCGCCAACGGCGCGGCAACCGGCGGCGCAGGTGCTGCCGGCGGCGCCGGCGCAGCTGGCGGCATGGGCGGCGCGGGCGCAGCCGGCGGTTCGTCGGCAGGCTCGAGCCTGACCGCATCGAACGGCGCACAAGGCGGCGCGGCTGCCATCGGCGACGCCACCGCGACCTCGGGTTCGGGCGGCATGCCGGGCACCGGCACTGAAACGGCCGGCACCGGCGGCGCCAGCGGCACCGCCACCAACACCGGCGGCACCAGCACCGCCGGCTCGCCGACCAGCGGCGCCTCGAGCAACACCGCAGGCGACTCGATGGCCGGCACCGGCGGCGCCGGCGCGGCAGGTGCGGCCGGCGGCTCGGGCGCGGCAGGCGGCGCGGGCGCAGCCGGTTCCAACACCTCGGGCGCCGGCGCAGCGGGCGGCTCGTCGACCGGCGGCACGGCCGGTAACGGCGCGGCACTGGCAGGCACCGGCGGCGCCGGCGCCACCGGCACCGCAGGCGCGGGCGGTTCGGGCGCGGCCGGCACCGGCGGCGCGGGCGGCGCGGGCGCGACCGGCACCGGCGGCGCAGGCGGCGCGGGCCAGGGCGGCACCGCAGGCGCGGGCGGCATGGGCGGCAACGGCGCCGAAGCAACGGCATCGACCGGCACCGGCGGCGCCGGCGGCTCCTCGACCGGCGGCTCGGCCACCGGCGGCTCGGCCACCTCGGGTGACGCCACCTCGGGCGCCGGCGGCGCAGGCGGCAACGGCGGCGCCACCACCGGCGGCGCCGGCGGCAGCGGCGGCGAACTGGTGGCCGGCGCAGGCACCGGCGGCTTCGGCGGCAACGGCACCGGCGGCGACGGCGGCACCAACACCGTCACCGCAGGCGAATTCAACATGTCGAACTCGATGAGCGGCATCGCCCAGTCGGCTGCAGGCATCTCGATCATCAGCCAGAACAACGGCTTCTCGTCGCTGATCCAGCAGAGCGTCAACGTGCAGTCGAACATGAACGTCGGCGGCCAGCAGTAAGGGCGAATGGGTCTTCGGCCAAGCGTCCACGCGGCGCCTGGCCGAAAGGCTCACACAAGCATCAACCCGCCACGCGGCCTTGTCGCGTGGCGGTTTTTCGAGCGAGGCATCATGAAACGGATTACCCCTCTCCTGCTGGCGGCGCTGGTTGCCTTGCCGGTCACGGCCCTTGCCGGCGAACCGGACACGCTGCCGGTGAATGTGAGCTTCCTGAACACGGTGCAGGTTGCGCCGAGCCGGGACGCGAACCGGGACGCAGACCAGGCCGACGGCTGGGGCAAGACGGCCGACACCGCATCGCTGGGCGAACTGCGCGGCGGCGCCGATACGGTGTTCACCGAAGCGTCGGCCACCCTCAGCGGCACGGTCGGCAGCAACGTCGCCAACAACGTCACCACCGGCTTCAACGTGATCGACAACGGTTCGTTCTCGGGCGCGTCGGGCTTGCCGGTCGTGATCCAGAACAGCGGCGCGAACGTGCTGATCCAGAACGCCACCGTCATCAACCTGCAACTGCAATAAGCATGAAACGAAGCCTTTTCTTTGCTGCACTGAACGCCGCATTGAGCGGCTTTCTGCTGGCGCCGCTCACGGCGTCGGCACTCGACCTGGCCGTCATCGGGCGCGTCAACGTGCCGGTGACCAGCCTCAAGGACATCAAATTCCAGCGCACCACGCGCCAGCAATACGACTACAGCTGCGGCGCGGCGGCCCTCGCCACCCTGCTCTCGCACCACTACGCCACCCCGACCCCGGAACAGGACGTGTTCCAGCAGATGTACGCCAACGGCGACAAGGCCAAGATCCACAAGGAAGGCTTTTCCATGCTCGACATGCAGCGCTTCCTTGCCACGCGCGGCTTCCGCGCCGACGGCTTCAAGCTGCCGATCGAAAAACTGATCGCGGAAAAACTGCCGGCCATCGTGCTGGTGACCGACCGCGGCTTCAACCACTTCGTGGTGGTCAAGGGTTCCGAGGACGGCCGCATCCTGCTCGGCGACCCGTCCACCGGCAACCGCGTGGTGAGCATGGAGCGGTTCCAGGAAATCTGGCGCAACAAGCTGCTGTTCGTGATCCACAGCCACAAGGACGGCGTCGCCTTCAACACCCCGGAAGACTGGCGCGGCGCCCCGCGCGCCCCGGTCGGTACCGGCATGCACCAGGACCAGCTCAGCGCCTCGCTGCCGAAGTTCGGCCCGGGCGATTTTTAAAGGACACCACCATGCGCTGGACCGTTTTCAAACGACTCTCCCTGCTGGCCGCGGCCTTCGCCGCCGCGCTCGGCACGCTGCCGGTGCAGGCGTCGGATACCGCCTCCGATGACGCGCCGCTGTCCGCCTTCGGCACGCCGGTCGCGGCCGACACCCTGGACGGCGCGCGCGGCGGCTTCGAAGTCGCCGGCGGCCTCAACCTTGCGCTCGGCATCGAGCGGGTGGTGTCGGTCAATGGCGAGGTGCTGTCGCGCACCAATATCTCGATCCCCGACCTGGCGGCAATGACCTCGGACCAGGCGCGCCTGGCCCAGGATGCGCTCGGCTCCGCCAAGCTGATCCAGCTCGGCGGCAACAATTTCGTGGCCAGCGACATTGCCCTCAACAATGGCGCGACCCTGCTCCAGAACACCCTGGACGGCCAGGACATCCGCGCCGCCACCACCATCTCGTCCACCGTCAACAGCATGTCGCTGCTGAAGGACATGAACTTCCAGTCGACGATTCGTGAAGGAATCGTGCGTGCTGCCGGAAACTTGTAAAATTAATAATTATCACACTGGAGAATCCGGATGTACCAACACGTCGCGCGGCTCGGCGCCGCCGGCCTGGCGGCCGCCCTCTTGGCGCCGCCCGTCCTTGCGCAACAACCCGGCGCCGATACCGGCGTCCAGGAACAAAAGAACGAACTGTCGCAGCTGAAGAACGAGCTGGCCGAACAGCGCGCATTGGTCAACCGGCTGGTGGAAGAGCTGCAGGCGCAACGCGCGCAGCTGCAGCGCATGCAGGCCGCTCCTGCCCTGGCGCCCGCGCCGGCGCTGGCGCAGCAGGACGTGCCGCTGACCGATCCGACGCCGCTGAACGGCGCCCCGTTCGCGCTGCCGACTGCGGGCGCCGACGGCGTTACCCTGTCGCAGCTGCGCGGCACCGGCGGCGCCGGCTTCATGAGCGGCGACATGAGCGGCCAGGCCCCGGTGGCCCAGCCGCCGCAACTGCCGCCGGCCGTGACCGGCGTGCCGGCCCCGGTGCCGCCGCAGCAGCGTCCGAATCAACCGACCGCGCCGGTCCCTGCCCCGGCCCAGTCGGCTGCGCAGCAGCAGGCGCAGACCCAGCAGCGTCCGCCGCAGCAGGGCCAGCAACCGCAGCAGGCGAACAACAACCAGCAGCCCAACAAGCCGCCCGAGATCGCGCCGATCACCGACCAGCCGGGCGTGCTGACCCCGCGCGGCACCTACGTCGTCGAGCCAGCCATGCAGTTCGGCTATTCGTCCAGCAACCGGGTGGCGCTGGTCGGCTATACCGTGATTCCTGCCCTGCTGATCGGCCTGGTGGACGTGCGTGAAATCAAGCGCAACACCTTCACCACCTCGATCACCGGCCGCACCGGCCTCTCCAACCGGATGGAGGTCGAGGTCAAGGTGCCGTACGTGTACCGCTCGGACGCTACCGTCAGCCGCGAACTGTTCACCGGCACCGCCGTCGAGCGGGTGTTCGACACCACCGGCAAGGCCATGGGCGACGTCGAGGTCGCCGGCCGCTACCAGCTCAACAACGGCGGCGCCGACAAGGGCTACTACATTGCCGGCCTGCGCTACAAGAGCCGCACCGGACGCGACCCGTTCGAAGTCGTGACCGACTGCGACCGCCGCTGCATCGGCGAAAACGTCACCGGCACCGGCCTGCCCCTGAGCCTGCCGACCGGATCGGGCTTCCATTCACTGCAGGGCAGCCTGACCTGGCTGTATCCGTCCGACCCGGCGGTCTTCTTCGGCAACCTGAGCTACCTGCACAACTTCAAGCGTGACGACGTCACGCGCCTGGTGCGCAATGGCGAGCGCGAGCCGCTGGGCACGCTCGAGCCGGGCAATGTGATCGGCTTTAACTTCGGCATGGGCCTGGCGCTGAACGACAAGGCCTCGCTCAGCCTCGGCTACGACCACAGCACCATCGCGCGCATGCGCCAGAACGGCAGCATCGTGCCGGGCTCGGTGCGTACCCAGCTCGGCACCCTGCTGCTGGGCTACTCGTACCGCCTCAGCCCGCAGCGTTCGCTGAACATCGCGGTGGGCGCCGGCGTGACCCGCGACACCCCGGACGTGACGCTGACGGTGCGCGTGCCGATGACGTTCTGACCGGCTCCCGGCCACCTGCAGGAAGCAGAGCGCATGCGGCCAAGATGTGTTGTGGAAAAAACTACGCACGATTGCAAAATCTTGCTGAAATTTTAAAAATTCTCACTATAATCAGATGTGCAACGTTGAGTGTTTCGCTGGTTCCAGTCCTCCGATTCGCCTGCGAAGCATTACACATATAACTTTTGAGGGATTCAATAAAATGGCGACTGGCATTGTCAAATGGTTCAACGACGCAAAAGGTTTCGGCTTCATCACTCCTGACGGCGGCGGCGAAGACGTTTTCGCGCACTTCTCGGCGATCAACTCCACCGGTTTCAAGTCGCTGCAGGAAAACCAGCGCGTGACCTTCGACATCACCGCCGGCCCGAAGGGCAAGCAGGCTGCCAACATCCAGCCGCAGGCGTAATGTCGCTGCCCGCATGACGGGCACGCAAATGTAAAGAGCACGTCTCAGGACGTGCTCTTTGTCGTTTACAGCTGCACTTTCGATACTTGCGCCATCGCATCACTTGAGTTGGGGAACTGGTCACACTTGACGGGTTTTTGAATGCAAACACGCCTGCAACCACAGGCGTCACTCAAGGACCCTGCGAATGAACGCTTCCGTACCTGCCGCAATTCTGACCGATACCAATCGCCCGATTCGTCTGCGGATGTGGAACCAGTCTGGCGTCACCGAAGACGTTTTGCTGGTCAAGCACGTCAGCGGAACCGAAACGATGTGCGGAGGGATCGAATATCACCTCCTGTGCGTCGCAGCCCGCGTCGGCATGCCGCTCAAGGAATTCATCGCCAACCCTGTCGAACTGCTGTTCGTGACCGATACCGGCAACCTGCGGTCGGTATGCGGCATCGTTGCCGAAGCCGCGGAAGGACAGAGTGACGGTGGCCTGGCGACTTACCAGCTGACCGTGCGCGACGCTTTTGCGCTGCTCGACAAGACCTGCAATACCCGGGTCTTTCTCAACCTGAACGAAGTCGACATCACCACCATCCTTCTCAAGGAGTGGCGCACCGCGAATTCCGTCGCCGCTACCGTATTCGAATACGACCTCCGCCATCTCAAATCCTATCCGGCGCGCGACTTCACCATGCAATTCAACGAGTCGACCGCCGCCTTCCTGCGCAGGCTGTGGAAACGGCGCGGCATTGCCTGGTTCGTCCAGGCCGGCTCGTCGATCGAAGCGAACAGCGGCCGCCCGCCAGTGCATACACTAGTCTTGTTCGACGATGCATGGGCATTGAAAAAGAACGTGGCAGGCACGATCCGCTTCCACCGGGACGACGCCACCGAAACCCGCGACACGATCACCGCATGGCACGCCGTGCGCACGCTGACGAGCGGCGTCGTCACACGCCGCAGCTGGGATGTCGCGCAAGCCCGGATGGTCATGAGCCATGAAACCGGATTGAACGACCAGGGGACGTTGGGAAATCGCCTCGCCGCAGGACTCGACGATTATCTGATCGATGCGCCGCATGCAGGCCGCGACGGCCCCGATTACCTCGACCTGGGACGCTCCCGGATCCAGCGGCATGAATATGAAGCCAAGTATTTTCGCGGTGAAGGAAGCGACCGCAATATGTGCGTCGGTCAGTGGAACGGCATTGCCGGTCACCCTGAGCTCGATGCGCACACTGCCAGCGAGCGCGAATTCTTGATCGTCGAACTGCATGTCGAGGCCGAGAACAATCTGCCGAAGGCCCTGGACGAACGCGTCCGCCGTCTGTTCGCGCTGAACCATTGGCACAAAGGCAGCACCAGTCTGCAACAGGCCAGCGCCGAGCGCGGCGTGCGCTATACCAACCGATTCACCTGCGTGCGGCGCGGCATTCCGATCGTGCCGGCCTACGATCCCCGCATCGACTTGCCGCGCACCACACTGCAGTATGTGACCGTGGTAGGGCCGGTGAATGAAGAAATCTATTGCGATGAATTCGGGCGGGTCAAGATCCGCTTTCCCGGCTGCCGTGAAGAAGATCATGACCATGCCCAGAGTGCAGGCGCATCGGACTCCGACCGGGATTCGGCATGGGTGCAGGTGGCAAATCCCTGGGCCGGTGCGCAGTATGGGTCGATCTCCCTGCCGCGTGTCGGCCATCAGGTTTTGTGCGACTTCGTTGGGGGAGATCCAGACCAACCGTTGATTATTGGCCGCGCTCATGGCGGCTTGAACCCGCCGCCTTCGTTCAGTCGCCGTAGCCGTCTGCCCGGAGACAAATATTTATCAGGCATCATCAGCAAGGAAGGACGCGCCGAGCGTTACAACCAGCTGCGTCTCGACGACACGCCCGGGCAAATCAGCGTCCAGCTGGCGAGCGCGCACGGCCAGAGTCAGCTCAATCTCGGCTATCTCACTCACCCACGCTGCGATGGCAAGGCCACCGTGCGCGGTGCCGGTTTCGAACTGGCGACCAATGACAGCGGCGCGATTCGCACGGCGAAGTCGCTTCTGATTTCGGCATGGAAGCGGCTCGACGCCTGCGGCACGCAACTGAGCGGCGACGAACACCTGGCGCTGATGCAGGATTGCCTCGACCTGTTCAAGTCGCTCGGGCAGTACGCTGCCGAACATCAGGCGTTAGCGGTTGATCCGGCATCGCAAGAAGAGCTGAAATCCCATCTCGAAGCTTCCGGCGGAGCTAAAAACAGCGATGAAAGTGACGAACCCACGCTAAGCGTGACGGCACCGTCCGGGGTCGCCTTCAGCACGCCGAAAACCCTGGTCAGCTACGCGGGCGTCAATATCGATTCGGTGGCGCAGCAGCACTTGCAGCTGACCAGTGGAGCGCGCTTCAATCTGAATGCCGGCAAGGGCATCTCGCTGTTTTCTCACATGGATGGCATCACCCAGGTGGCGCACAAGGGAAAGTTCGTCATGCAAAGCCAGCATGACGACATGGGCATCGATGCGGCCAAGGATCTGAAGGTCACGGCGGGCAAGCGCATGGTCTTCATGGCCGAGGACGAAATCACGCTGATCGTTAGCGGCGGCGCATATCTCAAGCTCAAAGGCGGCGCCGTCGAAATCGGCGGGCCGGGGGCAATGACGATCAAGACCGACGGACACCATTGGAATGGACCGGCCAGCGGCAAGACCGAATTGCCGACCTTCGGCGCCGGCGAATTCGGCCGCATTCCACGGCTGTTGCGAGCGACCGATGGCAAGCCGGTGGAAGGCATGAAGGTGCACGTCGAGCGCTCTGGTGACAGTCCTCTTTTGGGCCAGACCAACAGCGCTGGGGAGGGAGAAAAGATTACGGTCGACCACTTGCAGCAATTGAAAGCGACATTCTACAAACCACTGAAATAGCGTTCACTGGAGCAGACATCATGTCCTCGCCGTCCATTGCAGAAAGCCCATCGATCAGTCCTCTCGATGATCCAGAAAACCGCGTGCTAGGTTACCGATGCGGTACGGTCTTGCTTACTCCAAAACATTTGGACGTGGTGATGCAGCTCCCACTACCTGGCATCGTTATCTTTGTTCATGGTGTCAATTCGGACGGTGAGTGGTATACGCAGACTGAGCAAGGTTTATGCGATGGCCTCAATGATCGTCTGAAGCGGCGCGCAGAACACTTGGCACATCCAACGCCGGAAGGCGGGCAGCTACGACCGGCACGGTATTTGTCTGAGCTCACCCCAGACGGGTTCATCAATCCCGAAAGGAAATCGGACAACTTTATCGAATCAAGCCGTCACTTTTCTCCTGTCATACAGTTTCGATGGGGATACAAGGCAAGCAGTGAAGAGTTGCAGGATTTCGGTGATGGTATTTATCTGAACGAAAAAAACTACTGGGGCGGTGGACCGTTTGCCAACGGCTGTACTGCCTTGCCTGATTTATGGGGCGCTGGCCTGTCTGACCAGCTATTTCTGTGGCTGCATGTGCAGCACATGAACCCTACCAATGACCGTAAAGTCTATGCCTGCCCGCCAAGACCGTACTACGTCCTGGCAGCACTACGCCTGGCCAAGCTGGTGCAGTCGATTCGCAAGAAGCAGGCTGATGTGCCAATTACGATTGTCTGTCACAGCCAAGGCAACATGATTGGGATGGCGGCAGCATTTCTAGGTGATCGACTTGATTCTGTAACGGACATGTTAGGAAAAACCGGTCGCTGCGTTGCTGATAACTACGTGTTGTGCAACCCACCATATAGCTTAGTCAAGAAGAATGGTACGCAAGACTGGGTGGAACGCGGCATGACAGATGCCGCCGGCAATACTGGCCGTCAGACCTGGGACGCGCGCATCGGCACCTTGCGCGCATTTTTCGACATTGTTCGACAACAAGCATCAGCCGCACAACCGATCGCGACCATTGATCAAGCGATGAAGAACGAAATTCATGGTTTCGATGCGCAATCGGACCGGACGAAGTATGGGTATGGCGCCGCCCCATCGACTCACGGACGTGTAACTCTGTACTTCAATCCACATGACCAAGTCATCTCGGCAACGACGATCCAAGGTATCGGTTGGCGTGGTTTGGACCAAGCCGAGATAGACGCTGCCAATGGGACTGGCGTGTTCTGCCAGCGAGTTTTTTCCCAAGGCTTCGAAGTGGGCAAACAGGGGAGTTACGACTTCTGGGCAAACCAGTATAACCAACCGAAACGTGGAACTCATGGTTACTGGTACCCACCTTCGCCGGTCGCACGCTACTCGCTGGAGAAAGGATTGCAATCGAATACCAAGGGGCTGGGAAAAATTATGACTATTGCCACGGCGCCAATCATGTACATCGTGACCAGCTTGGCAGGAACTCGCATCAATGCGCTGCCGCCGAAAGACTGGAAGACACCGTTGTCGGGACCGGACCTGCCAGTTGAGTTCAAGCCCGAAGGCATGCGATTTGGTTCATCGAGCACGGCGTTCGATCAAGGCATGGATGCTCCAGGGGAATATCGCGCAAAAGATCGGAAGCGTGCAGCTGACGATCCGTACGCGGGAGACCGTACCGTAAAGAAAAACGCTACTGCTGAAGCCAAGCGCAAAGGAACAGACGCGGCGGAGGGAGATGCGGAAAGTGAAGCGGCCCTGCTTTACGAGCATCATGCCATGTTGCGCATGGAGGCCAGACGTGAAGGACTGTACGACAAATCTGCCAAAGTAGAGAAAGAGGATGATCCGACAAAAGCCGATAATAAATATACAGAGTGGCGCACCAAGAAAATCAAGGATGTCCTGGCAAAAAGTATCGACACCCATGCCACGGATCACTCGACCATCATGACCAATGCAATGCATGCGCAACGCGCGCTAGCATACGACGTTGCAGTAGGCACATGCCACATTAATGAACAAGATATGCAAGAGTTGCGCATTGCTGCTGATTGGAGACTTTTGAAATCTCTAAGCGACGATAATTCACACAAAGCTTATTTCAAATATTTCAATACGGGAGAACTAAATGGCGAATCACTTTTTAAATGGGCCAACAACGATGGCAGTGACGGAAAGATGCCCTCGAAAATAATCGACGGCCGCTAAATTCGGCAGATGCTCAACCGGATTAATCAGATGAATAAATTTAAATTCGGCATAAACAGGCGCCCCACGATTACCATACTTGCTTTTTTTATCGTTTTTGGAGGTTCACTCTTATTTATCTGGCACACAGAAGAAAACTCAAAAATTTCTTTAAGCAATGGAGAAATCATGATCCGCCTAATGCTGTTACCTATGTTGATTTCTGTATCAGTATTTTTTGTGACAAAGCCAGCAACAGCTCTGCCCAAAAATGAATTACGTGGAAAACAAGTCAATTTAAAAGAGAATATTTCAAAGCCCTTCGTTGCTCAGGTTATTGGATTACAGTGGTTAAACCCACTACAGCGAATGGACTACCCCACCGAATGGCAACTACTTTGGACCTTGGGCTTGGTCAAACCGAATAGCGATGACGACATGGTCAAAGCCAACCCCAAAAAATATGGCTCAGTACAACCCATCTCATCTATAGCCGTTGGAAATAATGGGGCTGAGACCTTCGATGGTTATCATCGAAAGTATTTAAATGAGCTACTCGTTATCTACAGAGATAACTATTTTTCAGACTCACGCTATTTCTACAATGCCCACTCTAGAAAGGATCGTTCGACATGGCGCGAACTAGCAGGAATACACGTTGAATATGCACTACCTGAAGGAAAAATTGAGCCTATCAAAGCAGGAAAGGATCTTCAGGAAGAAATAACTGACTACTTTGACATAGGCAACACATCTTTTCCAAATGCATGGAGCAAAAGCACTCCTCCTGACATCAACGTGACTATCGGCGGCGCCAATGCGGGCTTTTCTTCACTAGCAAAAGGACTCGATTATCTACAAGCACATCCATCTGAAACAGTATGGATCATGAATTGGGATGCGCCAAGCAGACCAAAAGACCGACAAATTGATGAGAATATCGTCCAACTAATACTCGCCGGACCAGACTACAAAACCGGGCGAGCCCCGCTAGCCTGGCTCTCTTATCCGGCCAGCGCAAAAGCGAGCGACTTCACGACCGAGTCAAAGCCATCGCCGCGATTGGTACAAGCATGGAAAACCGTCTTCGACAAAGCTGCGATCCATGCAGGCAAGCAGACGAGAGACATTGGTTTCGTGATCCACGATGCCAATGCTACTCATGCTGATTCAACAGAACGCCTGGCCCCTCTGGCACAGACAGTTACAGAACAGCTGCCTGAACTGGACTTTACCAAACAGACTTTCAATACTCCAGCTCTGCTCGGCGAAATGCGTGCAGGCAGTGCGCTGACAAACGTGGCGCTTGCCATTGCCTACGCTAATCACATCGGAAAAAACGTCTTGGTGGCCGGGACTACCGACCTGAACCAGCCCACGGCCACCGTCGTGATCCCTCCTGCAGTTGTCCGTCCCATCAATCCGGACGAACCATGGTTCCGTGCCCGTGGTGGCAATACCACCTATCTTCCTTGGTGGGGATTACGCCACGATGCAACGAAAGGCTCCCAAGGCTATTCGCGCTGACTTGGAAGGGAATACAATGAAAAAAGTCATCCGGCTAGGCGACCCCACCACGCACGGCGGAAAGGTCATTGCCGCCGCGACCAACACCACAGCGATGGGCGTAGCAGTGGCACGCAAGGGCGACCGCTGCTTTTGCCCTATCCAGGGCCACCAGAGTTGTGTGATTGCAGAAGGCGACCCCAAAGTGAAAATCGATGGGGTGCCGGTCGCCTTTGAAGGACACGCCACGAGCTGTGGCGCCAAATTGATCTCCACTGTATCGAACAGTGGGCGCGGCTAGGCACGCTGCGCCGCTCGGGGTGAGCGGCGCATCATTGAGACTTACTTGCAGCCGCAGCTACCCGATCCGCAACCACCACCACCACCGCCCGACTTGGCAGCCCGGGCCGCCGCCACTTCCGGCAGCAGCGTATCCGGCGCGCGGCCGGTGGCTTCATCGAAGCCGGCGGCCTGCAGGCGGCCCAGGTACTGCTGCCACAGCGATTCCTGGCTGCGGCCCAGCTCATACAGGTAATCCCAGCTGAAGATGCCGGTGTCGTGGCCGTCGGTGAACACTGGCTTGATGGCGTAGTTGCCGACCTGCTCGACGTCGTTGATGCCGACTTCGCGCTTGCCCACTTGCAGCACTTCCTGGCCCGGGCCGTGGCCCTTGACTTCGGCCGACGGCGAATACACGCGCATCAGCTCGAACGGGATGGAAAAGGCGTTGCCGTCGTCATAGGCGATGTCGAGCACGCGCGACTTCTGGTGGAGGGTCAGTTCGGTTGGATTTGGCATGTCACTTCTCGGTTCGGTTGAAACGGCGCGCGATCGCGGCGCCAAGTTGGTTCGACAGCGCGCGCCGCGCCGCCAGGATATTCGGATCGGTCTCACGCACTGCCTGCGCCCACACCGGCGCCGGAAAATGCGCATCGTCCGCATAGCGCGGGATGACGTGCCAGTGCAGATGCGGCACCACGTTGCCCAGGCTGGCCACATTGACCTTCAAGGGCTGCATGATTTCGCGCACTGCCTGCTCGACCTGGAACACGGCCTCGTTCAGCAGCAGCCGGTCGTCGGCCGGCAGGTCGCTCATCTCGCGCACGTGGTCGCGCCAGATCACACGGCAAAAGCCGGGATAGTTGGCATCGTCGACCGCGATGACACTGAACTTGTCGCCGGCCCAGACGACAGGCACCGACAGCTCGCACAGCTCGCAGCCCGGCTCACGCAACGCGACCGTCATACCAGCACCCTTTCGATCCCGCCGTTGTTGGCGCGCTTGACGTAGTCCGGCAGCCAGTCTTCGCCCAGCAGGTGCTTCGCGATCTCGACCACGATGTAGTCGGCCGTGGTGCCGGCGTCGTCGTTGTAGCGCGACAGGCCCTGCAGGCACGATGGGCAGCTGGTCAGGATCTTGACGTCGCCCTTGAAGCCGTCGGCGCGCAGTTTGTCGGCGCCCTTTTCCATCTCGGCTTCCTTGCGCGAGCGGACCTGGGTCGCGATGTCGGGACGCGTCACGGCGAAGGTGCCCGACTCGCCGCAGCAGCGGTCGTTCTTCTCGATCTTGACGTTATCGACGGTCGACACCAGTGCGTTCACCGTCTTGAGCGAATCCTGCATCTTCATCGGTGTGTGGCAAGGGTCGTGGTACATGTAGCGGGTACCGTTCACGCCTTCCAGCTTGACGCCCTTCTCGAGGAGGTATTCATGGATGTCCATGATGCGGCAGCCCGGGAAGATCTTCTCGAATTCATAGGTCGCCAACTGGTCATAGCAGGTGCCGCACGAGACCAGCACCGTCTTGATGTCGAGGTAGTTCAGCGTGTTGGCCATGCGGTGGAACAGCACGCGGTTATCGGTCATCATCTTGTCGGCCTTGTCGTACTGGCCGGCGCCGCGCTGGGGGTAGCCGCAGCACAGGTACCCTGGCGGCAGCACGGTCTGCACGCCGACTTCCCACAGCATCGCCTGCGTGGCCAGGCCGACCTGCGAGAACAGGCGTTCGGAGCCGCAGCCCGGGAAGTAGAACACGGCTTCGGTGTCGGCCGTGGTCTTCTTCGGATTGCGGATGATCGGGATCACCTTGTCGTCCTCGATGTCGAGCAGCGCGCGCGCCGTCTTCTTCGGCAGGTTGCCCGGCATTTTCTTGTTGACGAAGTGGATCACCTGCTCGCGGATCGGCGCCTTGCCGGTGGTCGGCGGCGGCGCCGCGGTCTGCGGCTTGGTAAGTCCCTTCAGCACGCGATTACCCAGGCGCTGGGCCTTGAACCCCAGGCCGACCATCGCCTGGCGCGTGGCGTTGATGGTGGTCGGGTCGGTCGCGTTCAGGAAGAACATGGCGGCGCGGTTGGCCGGCTTGAAGCTGCGCTTGTTCATCTTGCGCAGCAGATTACGCATGTTCATCGACACGTCGCCGAAGTCGATGTTCACCGGACACGGCGTAACGCACTTGTGGCACACGGTGCAGTGGTCGGACACGTCCTCGAACTCTTCCCAATGGCGGATCGAGACGCCGCGGCGGGTCTGCTCTTCGTACAGGAAGGCTTCGATCAGGGCCGAGGTGGCGAGGATCTTGTCGCGCGGCGAATACAGCAGGTTCGCCTGCGGCACGTGGGTGGTGCACACCGGTTTACATTTACCGCAGCGCAGGCAGTCCTTGATGCTGTTGGCGATCTCGCCGATGTCGCTCTGCTGCATGATCAGCGACTCGTGGCCCATCAGGCCGAACGACGGCGTGTACGCGTTGCGCAGGTCGGCGTGGGCGCCTTCGAGATTGAGGAGTTTACCCTTGTTGAAGCGCCCTTCCGGATCGACGCGCACCTTGTAGTCGCGGAAGTCCTGGATCTCTTCGTCCATCAGGAATTCGAGCTTGGTGATGCCGATGCCGTGTTCGCCCGAGATCACGCCGTCCAGCGAGCGTGCCAGCGCCATGATGCGCTCGACCGCCTTATGCGCGTCCTGCAGCATCGGGTAGTCGTCCGAGTTCACCGGCAGGTTGGTGTGCACGTTGCCGTCGCCGGCGTGCATGTGCAGGGCGACAAACACGCGCGAACGCAGCACCCGTTTATGGATCGCGGTGCACTCTTCGAGGATGCATTTGTAGGCGGCGCCGTTGAAGATCTGGCGCAGTGGCGCGCGCAGCTCCTGTTTCCAGGACACGCGCACGGTATGGTCCTGCACCGCGTCGAACAGGCGCGCATCCGGCTGCACGACCAGGCGCTGTTCGAGCGCCGCGTCCAGGTGATCGAGTCCGAACGATTCGAGCTGGCCGCGCGCTTGGCTCAACGGCATGTCGAGGTTGGCCAGGATGAAGCCCCAGCGCTTGCCGACCAGGTCGACCAGCGCGCGCGCCTGCAGCGGACGCTCGCCCATGATTTCGTCGCGGTCGACGCCATCGCCGCTGGCGTCGTCGCTCTTCTCCAGCGGCAGGTGGTCACTCGCCAGGTACGCCGCCAGCTGGTCCACCAGTTGCAGCTTGTTCTTGATCGACAGCTCGACGTTGATGCGCTCGATGCCGTCGGTGTACTCGCCCATGCGGTTTAGTGGAATCACCACGTCTTCATTGATCTTGAAGGCGTTGGTGTGGCGCGCGATGGCCGCGGTGCGGGCGCGATCGAGCCAGAATTTTTTACGCGCTTCCGGGCTCACGGCAACGAAGCCTTCGCCCACGCGGGTGTTCGCCAGGCGCACCACTTCCGAGGCGGCGATGGCCACCGCGTTTTCGTCGTCGCCGACGATGTCGCCAAACAGCGCCATCTTGGGCAGCACGCCGCGCTTGGATTTGGTGGCGTAGCCGACCGCGCGCAGGTAGCGTTCATCCAGGTGCTCCAGGCCCGCCAGGCGCAGCGTGGCGAAGGCCGGGTCGCCGTTCTTCGGCAGGCTGTCCAGGTAATCCTTGATCTCGACGATCGACGGGATCGCGTCGCGCGCCTGGCCGAAGAATTCGAGGGCCACGGTGCGGGTGTACTTCGGCATCTTGTGCAGGATCCAGCGGCTCGACGTGATCAAGCCGTCGGTGCCCTCTTTCTGGATGCCCGGCAGGCCGGAGAGGAATTTGTCGGTGACGTCCTTGCCCAGGCCTTCCTTGCGGAAGCGCTTGCCCTCGATGATCAAGGTCTCGGTGCGGAACGGCTCGCCCTTCGGCGCACCTTTGGTCGACGGGTGGGTCCACTCGAGCAGGAATTCGGCGGTCGGCGCATCGTGGATCTTGCCCAGGTTGTGGCCGATGCGGGTGACGTCCAGCCAGTCGCCGTTCGGGTCGACCATGCGCCACGAGGCCAGGTTATCGAGCGCGGTGCCCCACAGCACGGCCTTCTTGCCGCCCGCGTTCATGGCGATGTTGCCGCCCACGCAGGAGGCGTGCGCCGAAGTCGGATCGACCGCGAACACGAAGCCGGCCTTTTCGGCCGCCTGCGACACGCGCTGGGTGACCACGCCGGCATAGGTGTGGATCGTGGCGTACGGCTGCTCGACGCCCGGCAGCGCGGTCATTTCGACTTCGCCGATGCCGATCAGTTTTTCGGTGTTGATCACGGCCGACATCGGCGTGAGCGGAATCGCGCCGCCGGTGTAGCCGGTGCCGCCGCCGCGCGGGATGATGGTCAGCCCGAGTTCAATGCAGCCCTTCACCAGGCCGGCCATCTCGTCTTCGCTGTCGGGAATCACGACCAGGAACGGATACTCGACGCGCCAGTCGGTGGCGTCGGTCACGTGCGAGACGCGGTGCATGCCGTCGAAGCGGATGTTGCGCTTGTCGGTGTAGGCGCCCAGCACCTTCTGCGCGCGCTTGCGCAGGTCGTACATCTCGCGGAACTCGCGGCCGAAGTCGTCCACCGCACGGCGCGCGGCGGCAAGCAGCTGCTCGACGGCGGCGCTGCGGCTGGCGACCATGGCGGCGTCGCCATTCTCGGCCGCATCGAGCGCGTCGACCGTGGTGCGGCGCTTGTCGATTTCGGCCAGGCGGTGGTGCAGGGCCGCGATCAGTTCCGCGCGGCGCTTGGGATTGTCGAGCAGGTCGTCCTGCAGGTAGGGATTGCGGCGCACCACCCAGATGTCGCCCAGCACCTCGTACAGCATGCGCGCCGAGCGGCCGGTCTGGCGCGCGCCGCGCAGGCCGTCGAGCAGCGCCCATGACGACTCACCGAGCAGGCGGATCACGATTTCGCGGTCCGAGAACGAGGTGTAGTTGTACGGGATCTCGCGCAGGCGCGCGGGTGCGTTGTCGGCGAGCAGGGTATGGATGTGTGCGGGTGCGTTCATTGGGTGCAGGCTGGAGATGCAGCTGGATGAGTCAACAGTCGGACGGGCCCGAAGGACGTTCATTCTAGCGTATTGCGATGCACCACGCTCGGGCAGTGCCGGGTTCGCCATTATCGCTAACGCAACAAAATATTTATCCTAAAGATAAAGTGCAAACTTTATTTGCCTACAGATCGTCCGCTGCAACGTTTATACAGCGGGATCATCCGGATGGCATATGTCCTTAGGAAGGCTTTAATGTGGTCGGGTCGCCGGTATCGTCAGCAGGCTCCATGCCGGCATCGTCGGCGCTGACTTCGAAGGCGTCGCCGATCTCGAAGAAGTGGCCGCCGGCGACGTAGTGGATGCTCTTTTTACCGCTCTCTTCCAGCTGCCAGTGCCCGTCGCGAAACGCCGCCGGATCGGCCCATGCCGCAACCACTTCGCCCAGGAACAGGTCATAAGTTTCCTGGATGTGCGGTTCGGGAATCAGGCGGCATTCGAGCCAGGCCAGGCAGCCGTCGAGCAGCGGCGCGCCGACCCTTTCTCCTTGCCAGGCGCCGGCGCCGAAGGCGGCGAACTTGTCGACCTCGCGCCCCGTGGTCGAGCCGACCTGCAGCGTCAGCCGCGCCAGTTCGCGCGACGGCACGTTGAGGGCGAACTCGCCCGACGCTTCGATCATGCGCCGCGTCAGCGTGCTCTTGTCGAGCACGACGGCCACCTTGGGCGGCTGGAAGTCGAGCGGCATCGACCAGGCGGCGGCCATCACGTTGACGGCTTCGCCGTGGCGGCTCGAGACCAGCACGGTCGGGCCGTGGTTCATCAGGCGGTAAGCCTTGTCGAGAGGTACGGGAAGGCGGTCGGTCATGCCAGGCATCCTTGGAACGGCGTTAATGGTTCCTGATTATGACCGCCCTGCCAGCAGCGCACCGGACGCTAGCCGAACACGCGCGTGAGCATGTCGCCGAGCCGGTGCCAGAAGCCGTCCGGGATGTACAGCAGCGCGATCGTCATGGTCAGGTAACGCATGAACTTGCCGATCATCATGTAGATCACGCTGGGCCAGAACGGCAAGTGCAGCCAGCCGGCCAGCGTGCACAGCGGGTCGCCGACGACCGGCAGCCACGACAGCAACATGGTCTTGGCGCCATAGCGCTTGAGCCAGTTGAACCAGCGGCTGCGGCGCTCTTTGGCGAACGCCACCTTGGCACGGTAGCCGAGGAAATAATCGAATGCCCCGCCCAGCGTATTGCCCAGGGTGCCGACCAGGATGGCCGGCCAGAACATGTCGGGATTGGCCTTGATCACGGCAAACACGGCCGGCTCTGAGCCGAGCGGCAACAGAGTGGCAGATACGAAGCTGACGATGAAGATGGAGGTCAGGCCTACGCTGGGTGCGGCGATGAGGTCCAGCAGCCACTGGACGGCGGATTCGATCATAAGCTTGAGCGTTGGTAATATCGCTCCATTATAATGATCCCTCCTTATCGTAACGACACGATACGTCCAGGCTGCAACCCAGCACTGCGTATCGCCTGCAAGCAACGGTCACCCGCCCGAGCAGAACGGAATGCGTCGTCCGGATTTGCCAGCCTTGCTGGCCAGACTTTTCTATCCCGACCATGACCACCGACTACCTCAAGAAAATCCTGACCGCCCGCGTCTACGACGTCGCCCAGGAAACCCCGCTCGACCTCGCCCCGACCTTGTCCCAACGCATGGGCAACCGGATTTATTTCAAGCGCGAAGACATGCAGAGCGTGTTCAGCTTCAAGCTGCGCGGCGCCTACAACAAGATGGCGCACCTGACGCCGGAGCAATTGAAACGTGGCGTGATCTGCGCCTCGGCCGGCAACCACGCGCAAGGCGTGGCCTTGTCCGCCTGCCGCCTCGGCTGCCGTGCGCTGATCGTGATGCCGACCACCACCCCGCAACTGAAAATCGACGCGGTCAAGGCGCGCGGCGGCGCCAGCGTCGAGGTGGTGCTGCACGGCGATTCGTACACCGACGCCTACAATCACGCGCTGCTGCTGGAAAAGGAACAGCGCCTGACCTTCGTGCACCCGTTCGACGATCCGGACGTGATCGCCGGCCAGGGCACGATCGGCATGGAAATCCTGCGCCAGCACTCGGGCCCGATCCACGCGATTTTCGTGGCCATCGGCGGCGGCGGCCTGATCGCCGGCATCGGCGCCTACGTCAAGCAGATCCGGCCCGACATCCGCATCATCGGCGTTCAGACCCTGGACTCGGACGCGATGGCGCGCAGTCTGCGCGCCGGCGAACGCGTCACCCTGCCCGACGTCGGCCTGTTCTCGGACGGCACCGCGGTGCGCCTGGTGGGCGAGGAAACCTTCCGCGTGGCCAAGGAGGTGGTGGACGAGATCATCCTGGTCGACACCGACGCCATCTGCGCCGCGATCCAGGACGTGTTCCAGGACACGCGCAGCATCCTCGAGCCGGCCGGTGCGCTGGCCGTGGCCGGGGCCAAGGCTTATGTCGAACGGGCGCAAATGAACCGCGAACCGATCCGCGGCGAAACCCTCGTTGCGGTGGCCTGCGGCGCCAACATGAACTTCGACCGCCTGCGCTTCGTGGCCGAGCGCGCCGAACTGGGCGAATCGCGCGAAGCCGTGTTCGCGGTGACGGTGCCCGAGCAGCGCGGCAGTTTCCGCAACTTCTGCGCGCTCGTTGGCCCGCGCAACGTTACCGAATTCAATTACCGCATCAGCGATGCGAACGAAGCGCACGTGTTCGTCGGGGTGCAGGTGGGCAATCGCAGCGAATCCGGCCTGCTGGCGCGCACCTTCGAACAGCACGGCTACAAGACGGTCGACCTGACCCATGACGAGCTGGCCAAGCTGCACATCCGCCACCTGGTCGGCGGAAAAAGTCAGCTGGCGCACGACGAATTGCTGTATCGTTTCGAGTTTCCCGAACGGCCGGGCGCCCTCATGCGCTTCCTGGACAGCATGGCGCCGAACTGGAATATCTCCTTGTTCCATTACCGCAACCAAGGCGGCGACGTCGGCCGCATCCTGGTCGGGCTGCAGGTGCCGAAGACCGAAATGGAAGCGTTCCGGCAATTCCTGGCGTCGCTGGGTTACCGCTACTGGGACGAGAGCGACAATCCCGTCTACAAATTGTTCTTGGGGGCATAAGCCCCGTCTTTGATGAATACTCCTGACCAATCCCCTCTCGGCAAATCGTCGGCGTACCAGACCCAGTACGCCCCCGAGCTGCTGTTCCCGATCCCGCGCCAGCAAAAGCGCGACGAACTCGGCCTGACCGGCACGCTGCCGTTCTTCGGCGTCGACATCTGGAACGCGTATGAACTGTCGTGGCTGAACATGCGCGGCAAGCCGCAGGTTGCGATCGCGACCGTGACGGCGCCCGCCGATTCGCCCAACATCGTCGAATCGAAATCCTTCAAGCTATACCTGAACTCGTTCAACCAGACCCGCCTGGCCGGCCCCGACGCCTTGCTGGCGCTGCTGCGCGACGATTTGTCGAACGGCTTCGGCGCCCCGGTCCACGTCAGCCTGACCCATCCGGAAGACTACGCCAGACTCAAGATGGGCGAACTGGACGGCGTGCTGCTCGACCGCCTGGACGTCGAGATCGACCAGTACACCCCGTCGCCCGCGCTGCTCAGCGCCAACCACGAGGAAGCGCCGGTCGAGGAAACCCTGGTGTCGCACCTGCTGAAATCGAACTGCCTGGTTACCGGCCAGCCGGACTGGGGCACGGTGCAGATCCGCTACGCCGGCCCGCAGATCGACCAGGAAGGTTTGCTGAAATACCTGATTGGCTTCCGCGAGCACAACGAGTTCCACGAGCAGTGTGTCGAGCGCATCTTCATGGACGTGCTGCGCCAGTGCCAGCCAAGCCAGCTGGCGGTGTATGCCCGCTATACCCGCCGTGGCGGTCTCGACATCAATCCATGGCGCGCCAACTTCAGCACCCAAAAACCGTCCAACCTGCGTGGCGCGCGCCAGTAAATATCGCTTACAGGGCAGGATACGGCTGAGCGGCTGTGCCTTTTTGGCGACAGCAGCCAGCCGCGCGCGGTTCCGGAACGGCCCATGCCATACTGGCCGCCCTGCTCAAGCTTTGAGCATGGTGCGTGCAAAAATCGGAGAATTCGCTACCGGGCAAGCAATCGCAGGCCCGCGCCGCGAATTCATTCTAGAAATTGCGTGACGAAATAGATGAGCATCATTGGCTTTTCTGCCATGTTTCGTCGAGTGCCGGAAGCCTGTCCGGCGCGGACGGCAAACTGTCGCGAATTCGAGTGTCTCGGGCCGGAAACAGGCCTATAATCCGTGCTCGCTAGCGCTCCCACTAGTGCATCGCACCACATGTCATGACGAATCTTAGCAAAATCCTTTCGCTCGAAAATGTGCAGCTCGACATCGAAGTATCGAGCAAGAAACGCGCTTTCGAGCAGGCCGGACTGATCTTCGAAAACAACTGCGGCATCGCCCGCTCGACCGTGTCGGACAATCTGTTCGCACGCGAGCGGCTCGGTTCCACCGGGCTCGGCCACGGCGTGGCCGTGCCGCACGGCCGCATCAAGGGCAGCAAGAGCCTGAAGGCGCCGCTGGCCGCCTTCGTGCGCCTGAAGGAACCGATTCCATTCGAGTCGCCCGACGGCCAGCCGGTGAGCCTGCTGTTCTTCCTGTTGATCCCGGACCACGTTACCCAGCAGCACCTGGAGATCCTGTCCGAGATCGCCGAACTGTTCTCGGACGAGGCGGTGCGCACGGCCTTGTCGAACGACACCGATCCGAAGTCGGTGCACGAGCGCATCATCAACTGGCAACCCAGCCTGCAGGCCCTGGGTTAAACTGTCTGCTCGGCAATTAAGCCGCGCTTCCCACGACACCGCCATGCTGCAGACCCCGCTGACCATCCAACGGCTGTACGACGACAATCGCGACAGCCTGCAACTCGGCTGGTTCGCGGGTTTCCCCGGCGGCGAACGCCAGATTGCGGGCGACGCCGCGTCTGCTGCCGACCAGGTGGGCCACTTGAACCTGATCCACCCGGGACGCATCCAGGTGTTCGGCCATCAGGAGCTGAACTATTACCATCGCCTGAAGTCCAACTCGCGCACCCACGTGATCGGCGAGTTGATCGGCGGCGGCCCGCCGGCGCTGATCATCGCCCAAGGCCTGGAAACCCCGCCCGACATCCTCGCCATCTGCGACGAGCAGAACATTCCGCTGTTCTCCACTCCGCTGCCGGCGGCGCAGGTGATCGACTTCCTGCGCGTGTACCTGTCCAAAAAGCTGGCGCAGCGCGTCATCATGCACGGCGTGTTCATGGACGTGCTCGGCGTGGGCGTGCTGATCACCGGCGACTCCGGCCTGGGAAAAAGCGAGCTGGGCCTGGAACTGATCTCGCGCTCGCACGGCCTGGTGGCCGACGACGCGGTCGAGTTCTCGCGCATCGCCCCCAACATGATCGAAGGCCGCTGCCCGCCGCTGCTGCAAAACCTGCTCGAAGTGCGCGGCCTGGGCCTGCTCGACATCAAGGCGATCTTTGGCGAAACGGCGGTGCGGCGCAAGATGCGCCTGAAGCTGATCGTGCACCTGGTCAAGCGCGGCGCCATGGACGAAGAAGTCGAGCGCCTGCCCTTCCACTTCCCCACCGAAGACGTGCTCGGCCTGCCGATCCGCAAGGTGGTGATCCCGGTGGCGGCCGGCCGCAACATCGCGGTGCTGCTCGAAGCCGCGGTGCGCAATACCATCCTGCAACTGCGCGGCATCGACACGCTGCAGGAATTCATGGAACGCCAGCGCCAGGCGATGAGCGCCGACTAGCGCGTATTAACCGGGTCATATTGACACGCCTCAGTGGTGCGATTGCGCTACGAAAGCGTGGTTTGCGATGTGCTCTTGCACCTGCGCTTGCGGTATCATTCGCGCATGCAAATCGTCCTCATTACCGGTATCTCCGGCTCGGGCAAATCGGTTGCCCTGAACGTCCTCGAAGACGCAGGCTACTATTGCGTCGACAACCTGCCGCCGGGCCTGCTGACGGCCCTGGTCAATACGGTGAACGAGACCGGCACCGGCAAGATGGCGGTGGCGGTCGACGCGCGCAGTGCCGAGTCGCTGGCGGAATTGCCGGTGAGCGTGCGCCGCCTGCGCGAGGATGGGCATGCGGTGAAGGTGATGTTCCTGACCTCCAGCACCCACTCGCTGGTGGCGCGCTTCTCGGAAACCCGGCGCAGCCACCCGCTGTCGCACGAGCTGCGTCCGGGCGAGAACCCGGCCTCGCGCCGCACCCTGATCGAATGCATCGCCGAAGAACGCGAGCGCCTGTCGGCGATCGAAAACCTGGGCCACGTGATCGACACCTCCGAATTGTCGGCCAATAAACTGCGCGCCTGGATCAAGGAACTGGCCGAGCTCGCCCATGCGCCACTGACCCTGTTCTTCGAATCGTTCGCCTTCAAGGTCGGCGTGCCGCTCGACGCCGACTTCGTGTTCGACGTGCGCGCGATCCCGAACCCGTATTACGACCTGGCGCTGCGTCCGCTGACCGGCAAGGACGGCCCGGTGATCGCCTTCCTCGACGCCCAGCCGAGCGCGACCGAGATGCTGGAAGACATCCGCAGCTTCGTCGCCAAATGGCTGCCGTCGTTCAAGACCGACAACCGCAGCTACCTGACGGTGGCGGTCGGCTGCACCGGCGGCCAGCACCGCTCGGTGTACATGGCCGAGCGCCTCGGCGCCTATTTCGGCGCATCCGAACGCGTGATCGTGCGGCATCGGGAACAGCCGAAGCATCAGGCGGCCTGAACTGCTTCATGCGGCGCCGCGAGGCCGCTCGCCTTTCCGGATCAGCTCGGCTCAGCGTAGCACCGCCGCCGCATCCACCACCCGAACGTCGTGCATCTGGTGCAGGTACGGTTCCAGGTATCCCTTGTGCGAGGCGCCAACGATTACCAGCATGCGCTCGCCCGGCCGCGTGCCCATCGCGTCGCGGATGTTGGCCGCCATGCGCAGGTTGCGCGTTTCCCAGTAGCGCAGGTACTGGCGGCCGAAGCGCTGCGGCGACGGCTCGTTCATGGCGGCGCCGAAGTCGCTGCGGAAGATGAGCTCGCCTTGTCCAGGCGCATTGTCCTCGCGAACCATCTGCAGCAGGCCGTCGGGGCTGTCGAGCCGCGCGTACTGTACCTTGTCGGCATCGAAGCGCTTCTTGATAGCCGGGTTGTCCCAGGCTCTCGTCAGCGCAGCGCCATAGGCTTTACGGTCTTCGATCGCACTGTCGGCGGTATGGTCGTCGATCGGGAACAGGCGTTCAAGGCCGAGCTGGGCGGCCAGGCGCGCGCCGATCATCAGGCTTTCGTCGGGACGCGTCTCCAGCGCCTGCAACTGCGCGACCAGCACCGCGTCCAGGCCGTCGCCGGCGCGCCGTTCGGCGGCCGGCAGGCGCAGCCATTGCACCAGAGCCGAGGCGCGCTCGCCGCCGGCCAGGAACACGGCCGCCAGCCGCCGGCGCTGGGCGGCGCCCGGCGTTTGCGGCCAGGTGGCCAGCATGGTTTCGGCCTCGGTGGTCGCCTGCATCACGTCGAGTCCGGTGGCGGTGCGCGCCGGCGTGGTGTCGTGGCAATAGGAGTCCATGCTGTCGCGGTAGCGGCGCGGATGTTGGCGCATGAACTCGCATTGCACCCCGGACAGCGACTCGATCCCGATCGCATGCGGCTGCCAGCGCGCCAGGCGGTCGATCACGGTTTGCAAGGCTGCGGGTTGCAACGCTGCGGGCTGCACCTCCTTCGGCAATTGCGACAGATGGGGCGAGCCGAGCACCAGTATTTCGCTTAACGGCCCGGCAACCGGCCCTTTCAGACGCGACGGATCGAAATCGGGCCGGTAGTCCTGCGCCGCGGCGGCGCCGCACAGGGTCATCGAAACCAGTAGCAGTATCCAGCGCATTGCTCGGGTCCTCATCCGTTCATGAAGGCCCGATGTTTGCACTCCATCCGTTGAAAGTCACGCGGAAATGGATATGCATGGAACGCTTTATGCCAGATGCCTCAGCGGATGCGCGTAGTCGGGCCACGCCGGTTCGAAGAAGCGCGCCACCATCTGCGGCGTCACGGCGTCCAGCGTCGGTGGATTCCACTGCGGGGCATTGTCCTTGTCGATCACCAGCGCGCGCACGCCTTCCAGCACTTCGCCATGCTCGAAGTTGCGCCGTACCAGCGCGCGCTCCAGGCGCAGGCAATCGGCTACGCCGAGCGTTGCGCCGCGTTTCAACAGCTCGTGGGTTACGCACATCAGCAGGGGCGAACGTTGGCGCATCGCCTTCAGTGCTTTCTGCGCGAACGGCGTATCGTCGCCTTCGAGCGAGGCCATGATCGCCGCCACCGAAGCCGCGCCGAAATGGGTGTCGATCGACCCGCGCTGCGCCTCCAGTTCGCTGGCGCCGACCTTGTCCGCGAACGGTGCGGCGAACGCGCGGATCGCCGCCGGCAATCCAGCGCCCGGGGTGGCGTCGATCAGTGCCGCCAACTCCGGCAACTGCTCGGCAGGAACGAACAGGTCGGCCAGGCCCACGTACAGCGCGTCGGCCGCGCCGACCGTCAGGCCGCTCAGGCCGAGATACATGCCCAGCTGCCCCGGTGCATGCGACAGGAAATGGCTGCCGCCCACGTCCGGGAACAGGCCGATGTTCACCTCGGGCATTGCCATTTTCGTGCGCTCGGTCACAATGCGCAGGCCGCAATCGGGACCGCCCTGGGCGATGCCCATGCCGCCGCCCATCACCACGCCGTCCATCAGCGCGATGTAGGGCTTCGGATAGAAATGGATCAGGTGGTTCAGCGCGTACTCTTCGGTGAAGAAATCTTCCAGCAGCGCGCTGCCGCCTCGTGGGCCGGCGTTGCCGACCTCATGAAAGAAACGGATGTCGCCGCCGGCGCACAGTGCCTTTTCGCTGCTGCTGCGCAGCACCACCGCCGCGACTGATGCATCGTCGTGCCAGTCGCGCAGGATGGCGGTCAATGCGCGCACCATGTCGAGCGATAGCGAATTCAGTGCTTTGGGACGGTCGAGGGTGATGGTGCCGACGCCGTTGGCGACGCGGCTCAGGACGTGTTCGGTCATGATGATTTCCATGGCAAGAAAACATGCATTCTACCGAACGTGCGCGCGCAGCAAGACGTCTCACGTAAACGCAAAAAGGGCGTCCCGATGGACGCCCTTAGCTATGGTGCCTCTACGTCAGATTGCCTGGCAATCAGATCGGGGCGGCGTCGCCGTTTTCCGGCAGGCGTTTGATCGCCGTACGATTATGGTCTTGAAGCATCTGTTTGTGCTTCAGGATCTGTCTATCCAGTTTATCCATCAGGGTGTCGATCGCGGCGTACAGGTCTTGCGCGACACTGGCCACATGCAGGGTCTTGCCAGACACCTGGACATTGATTTCAGCCTTCTGCCTTTTTTCTTTTTCAGTGAGGTTATCGACGGCCAGGAACACATGCGTGTCGATGACCTGGTCGAAATGGCGAATAATGCGCTCGAGCTTATTCTGAACGTATTCACGGATCGCTGGGGTAACTTCGAGATGGTGACCGCTGATTGTGAGGTTCATACACACTCCTTTGAAGATGTCGCGCCGCGTGGGATTCACACCGGCATGACAAGCACGTGGGGTGTGAGCGGCGCTGTTACAAGGCTTTGCGGAGACTGACGGGGGGAATCTTGAGCGCTTCGCGGTATTTGGCGACCGTCCTGCGTGCAATGACCATGCCTTGTTCCCCGAGCATCTCCGCGATCTTGCTATCGGATAATGGATTCCTAGGGTCTTCTGCTCCTGTCAATTGCGCGATGAGCGCGCGGATCGCCGTCGAAGATGCTTCTCCTCCCGCTTCGGTGGCGACGTGGCTGCCGAAGAAGTATTTCAGCTCAAACATGCCGTGCGGGGTCAGCATGTACTTCTGCGTTGTGACACGAGAAATTGTGCTCTCGTGTAGACCTAGTGTATCAGCAATCTCACGCAAGACAAGGGGGCGCATGGCAACCGCGCCGTGCGAGAAAAAGTTGCGCTGGCGCTCGACGATCGCCTCGGCCACGCGCAGGATCGTGTCGAAACGCTGGCGCATGTTCTTGATGAGCCACTTCGCTTCTTGCAACTGCGCGCCCATCTGGCTCTCGCTCTTTCCCTGCTTGAGCAAGCCCGCGTATAAACTGTTTACACGCAATCGCGGCATCACGTCCGGGTTGAGCGTCACCGCCCAGCCGTTCTTGGCACGGCGCACGATCACGTCCGGCACCACGTAGTCCGACACGTTCGACGCGAACGCCGCGCCCGGGTGCGGATTACATTGGCGCACCACGGCCTGCACTTCGCGCAGGTCGTCGTCGTCGCAGTCGAGCGCCTTTTTCAGTTTGCTGTATTCGCGCTGCGCGAACCAGCTCAGGTAACCCTCGACGATGGTCAGGGCCATGCGCCGCGTTACCAGCGGCACGCCGGGCAGGCGCCGGATCTGCAGCGCCAGGCACTCGGCGGCGCTGCGCGCGCCCACGCCCACCGGGTCCATGCTCTGCACCAGCGCCAGCGCGCAGCGCAGTTCGTCCATTTCGATCTCGAGTTCTTCCGGCAGCCGGGCATGGATGTCGTCGAGCGGCTCTTCCAGGTAGCCGTTGTCGTCGAGCGCGTCGATCACCAGTTCGGCCAGCGCGCGGTCGCGCAGCGCCAGGCCGGTAGTGCGCACCTGCTCCATCAAATGCTCGCGCAGCGAGATGGCGCCGGCTTCCAGCTGCGGGCGGCCATCCTCGTCGTCGGCGCCGGATGCGGGGCCGGCGCTGTTCCAGTCGATGTCGTTGTCGGCGCGTTCCGGGCCGCTGTCGAAGCCGTCGGCCTCGGGCGAGGCGCCCTCGCCTTCGGCCGTTTGCTGGCCCGGCGCCGGCGGCGCTTCGCCATTGGCTGGAGCGCTGTTGATGGCGCCGTCGGCCAGCAATCGCACGGAGCGGTCGAGCGGGTCGTCGAGGCGCTCGAGCAATGGGTTATCGCTCAGTATCTGCTCGATCTCCTGATGCAATTCGAGCGTCGACAATTGCAGCAAGCGGATCGATTGCTGCAACTGCGGGGTCAGCGCCAGGTGCTGCGAAGTGCGGAGTTGCAGGGACTGTTTCATCGCGCGCTAATCGATCACATCCGGAAGTGTTCGCCCAGGTACACGCGCCGCACCGATTCGTCCGCGATGATGTCGTCAGGACGTCCCGAAGCCAGCACGGCGCCCTGGTTGATGATGTAGGCGCGGTCGCAGATGCCGAGCGTCTCGCGTACGTTGTGGTCGGTGATCAGGACGCCGATCTTGCGCTCCTTCAGGAAGCGCACGATGCGCTGGATCTCGATCACCGCGATCGGGTCGACGCCGGCGAACGGTTCGTCCAGCAGCACGAAGCGGGGATTGGTCGCCAGCGCGCGCGCGATCTCCACGCGGCGGCGCTCGCCGCCCGACAGCGACAGCGCCGTGTTCTCGCGCAGCTTCTCGATCTGCAGATCGGCCAGCAGGGTGTCGAGCCGCTCGTTGATCTGGTCTTTCGTCAGGCTCTTGCCGTTGTCCTTCTGCAGTTCGAGCACGGCGCGGATGTTTTCTTCCACCGTCAGCTTGCGAAACACCGAGGCTTCCTGCGGCAGGTACGACAAACCCAGCACCGCACGGCGGTGGATCGGCAGGCTCGAGATGTCGGTGCCGTTGATGTCGATGGTGCCGGCGTCCGACGGCACCAGGCCGACGATCATGTAGAACGAAGTGGTCTTGCCAGCGCCGTTGGGGCCGAGCAGGCCGACCACTTCGCCGCATTCGACCTGCAGCGAGACGTCGCGTACCACCAGCCGCTTGCCGTAGCTCTTTTGCAGGCCCTTGACGATCAGGGTGCTGCCGCCTTCCTGCACTCCACTTGGCGCTGCCGTCATTGCGCGCCTCCGGTGGCGGCGCGCTTGGGCGCCAGGATCAGGGTGCCGCGTCCGCCGCCCACTTTGCTCTGGCCGCTGGCGTCGTTGCGCACGGCGGCGATTTCCTTGCGGTTGTCATAGGAGATGAAGGGGCCGGTGATCTGGTTGGTCATGCGGCTGTTTTCCAGTTCCTTGACCAGCGCGTTCGAGTACAGGCGCACCAGCTCGGAACGCTCGTCGTACTCGATGCGTTCGGCCTGGCCTTCGATCCACAGGTCGGGACCACCGTCGCGCTTCTGGCGGAAGGTGGTCAGGCGGCCGGCGTTGGCGGTCAGGGTCACGCTCATATAGCCTTCCGGGCTTTCCTTGAGCAGGGCGCGGTCGGCCTTGAGCACCAGGGTGCCGCGGGTCAGGATTACGTTGCCGGTCAGGATGCGGGTGCCGCTGACCTCATCGACGTCGAGCGTGTCGTATTCGACGACCGCCTGCTTGAGCGAATCGGCGCGTTCGGCGACTGCCGTCAGCGACAGCAGGGAAAGGAATGCGGCAGCAAATAATTTTTTCATGGTGGATGCTGGTCCTGGGTTAGCACGCGGCGCTGGCTCGGGGTTCGAGCGTTCAGCGCGGGCGTGGCGGATAGACGATCTGGCCGCGGCTGGAAAGGTGCAGCTTCTGGGTCGCGTTGTTGGCGACCATGCCGGTGCCCTTCACGCTGGAGGCGCCAAGCTGCATCTCGATCGGCTGGTCGGTCTTCAAGATTTCTTCGTCGGGCAGCACGGTCAGCGCCTGGGTGCGCACGCGCAGCGCTTCGGCGGTGGCGGTTTTCGGACGCTGCAGGTCGACGTCGCCGATCAGTTCGACCCGGTGTTCTTCGTGATGGATGCGCGCGTTTTTGGCGACCACCGTCATCGGCGGGCGGCCCGGATCGACGCCGCGCAGCACCGGCGCGTCGACGTGCGAGACGTCACCCTCGGGGATGTGCTCGAGGCGTTTGCCCGACAGCAGATAGCTGGGCTGGCCGTTCTCGGTCATGCGCACGAAGGAAAAATTCTCGACGATGTAATCGGGTTCGTTCGGCGGGCCGCCCAGCTGCGCGTCCGGGCTAGAGGCCTGCATCAGCTGCAGCAGCCAGAAGCTGCCGAAGGCGAAGAAGACGCCGAGCACGATCATCGCCAGCAGATTCCAGCGGTGCGCGGTGCGCTTGTTGACGATCTGGGTGGCCATCTGCTTGCCTTTACGCGAAATACGGCGCGAGCGCCTGTTCGTAGTTGCCCTGGGCGCGCATCACCAGGTCGCACACCTCGCGCACCGCGCCGCGCCCGCCGCCATTCTTGGTGACGTAGTGCGCGCGGTGCTGCACCTCGGGGTGGCCGGATGGCACGGCGACGGCGAAGCCGACCCGCATCAACAGCGGCAGGTCGATCACGTCGTCGCCGATGTAGCCGCATTCTTCCGCGGTCACGCCAGTGGCTTCCAACAGCTTGGCGAAGCCGATACGCTTGTCGTGGATGCCCTGGTAGACGTGCGAGATGCCCAAGTCGGCCGCGCGCCTGATCACGATCGGCGACTGGCGCGCGCTGATGATCGCGGTCTGCACGCCGATCTTGTTCAACAGCTGGATGCCCAGGCCATCGAGCACGTTGAAGGTCTTGGTGACTTCGCCGTCCGGACCATAGGTCAGGCTGCCGTCGGTCAGCACGCCGTCGACGTCGAAGATCATTACCTTCACGCGCGCGGCGCGTTCCATGTGGGCCAGTACCGGGAATTGCGAGCTCATATCAGATCACCTTGGCGCGGGTCAGGTCGTGGATGTGCAGTGCGCCCACCAGGCGGTCGTCCGCATCGGTGACCAGCATCTGGTTGATGCGGAATTCTTCCATCACGGCGACGGCGTCCACCGCCAGCTGCTCGGGATGCACGCGGCGCGGGTTGGCATGCATGACGTCGCGGATCACGATGTTCGAGAAGTCGTGCATGCGCTCGATAAGGCGGCGCAGGTCGCCGTCGGTGAACACGCCGATCGGACGCCGTTCGTCGTCGACGATGGCGGTCATGCCCATGCCCTTCTGGCTGATCTCGAGCAGCGCCTTGGCCAGCGGCGTGTCGGGGCCGACGGCGGGAATGGCGTCGCCGCTGCGCATCACGTCGCGCACGTGGGTCAGCAAGCGGCGACCGAGAGCGCCGCCCGGATGCGACAGCGCGAAGTCCTGTTCGCGGAAACCGCGCACGTCCAAGAGCGCCACCGCCAGCGCGTCGCCCATCGCCAGCGTCACGGTGGTGCTGGTGGTCGGCGCCAGGTTCAGGGGGCAGGCTTCCTTGTCGACGTGGATGTCCAGGTGCACTTCGGCCAGTTTGGCCAGGCGCGAAGCCGGTTTGCCGGTCATCGCGATCACGCGCGTGCCCATGCGCTTGACGGCCGGCAGGATGTCGAGCAGTTCCGACGATTCGCCCGAATTCGAGATCGCGATCAGGACGTCGTTCGGCGTGACCATGCCCAGGTCGCCGTGCGCGGCTTCGCCCGGGTGCATGAAGAAGGCCGGAGTGCCGGTCGAAGCCAGGGTGGCGGCGATCTTGCGGCCGACGTGGCCCGACTTGCCCATGCCCGACACCACGACCCGGCCGGTGCAGGCGTAGATCAGCTGCGCCGCGCGCAGGAAACTGTCGTCGTCGCCCAGGCGCGCCTGCAGCGCGCGAATGGCGTCGGCCTCGATGGCAAGGGTCTCGCGACCCAGGTCCAGCACGCGCCGGGCCTGGGCCTCGTCAAAACTTTTCAACATTGTTTTTTGATCGGTTACACTCATTCCGGAAGTATAAACGAATTGAGAAAGCAAAAAACTTGCCAGTCGTAACAAACTACAACAGCCGGCACAAACAACACCGCAGCGCTGCACATGTCATGTGCATATTGACAGCCGCCGCCCCTTCTGTTTTTACCTCGCACGCTTGATGCATTCCGGCCTCGAACTGACCCTGTTGTTACTGGGCTGCGCCGTCCTCGGCGTGGTCGTCTTCCGTTCCCTGCAGCTGCCGCCGATGCTCGGCTACCTGGCTGTCGGCGTCCTGATCGGCCCCCACGCGCTGGCGCTGGCCGAGGACAGCCCCACCACCCACGCGCTGGGCGAGTTCGGGGTGGTGTTCTTGATGTTCTCGATCGGGCTCGAATTCTCGCTCAACCAGCTGCGCTCGATGCGGCGCATCGTGTTCGGGCTCGGACTGGCGCAGGTGGTGTCCACGCTGGCGGTGACCATGGGCCTGGCCCTGCTGGCCGCCTTCATGCTGCCGCGATTGAACCTGGGCTGGCAGGCCGCGTTCGCGCTCGGTGGTGCGCTGGCGATGTCCTCGACCGCGATCGTGGTCAAGCTGCTTACCGAGCGGCTCGAGCTCGAGAGCGAGCACGGACGGCGCATCATCGGCATCCTGCTGTTCCAGGACCTGGCGGTGGTGCCGCTGCTGATCCTGATTCCGGCCCTGGCGCGCGATCCGGAAGACCTGGCGGTGACGCTCGGTTACGCGGCCCTGAAGGCGGCGCTGGTATTGGCGCTGCTGCTGTTCTTCGGCCAGAAGCTGATGGGGCGCTGGTTTACGGTGGTCGCCAAGCGCCGCTCGCAGGAACTGTTCATGCTCAACCTGCTCCTGGTGACGCTGGGCGCGGCCTGGATCACCGAGCAGGCCGGCCTGTCGCTGGCGCTGGGGGCGTTCGTGGCCGGCATGCTGATCTCCGAGACCCCCTATAAACACCAGGTGGAAGAAGACATCAAGCCGTTCCGCGACGTGCTGCTTGGCCTGTTCTTCATCACCATCGGCATGCTGCTCGATCTGCGTATGGTGCTCGAGCACTGGTGGGCGGTGTTGTTGCTGCTGTTGCTGGCGATCGGCCTGAAATTCGGCCTGATCGCGCTGCTGGCGCGTGCCTTCGGGGCGGCGCCGGGCACCGCGATGCGCACCGGCCTGGCGCTGGCGCAGGCCGGCGAATTCAGTTTCGTGCTGCTCAATCACGCCTCGGAATCGCGCCTGGTCGACCCGTTCGTGATGCAGCTGGTGCTGGCCTCGATGGTGCTGTCGATGATGGCGGCGCCGTTCATCATCGCCCACATGGACCGGATCGCGATGAAGGTGGCGGCCAACGAATGGATGACGCAATCGCTGCAACTGACCCAGATCGCGGCGCGCACCATGAAGACCCAGAAGCACGTGATCATCGCCGGCTTCGGGCGCAGCGGGCAAAGCCTGGCCACGCTGCTGGGCGAGGAAAAACTGTCGTGGTACGCGCTCGACCTCGATCCCGAGCGGGTGCAAGAGGCGCAGGCAGCCGGCGCCAGCGTCTCGTACGGCGACGCGGCGCGCCGCGAAAGCCTGATCGCGGCCGGCGTCAACCGCGCCAGCGCGCTGGTGATCACCTTCGCCGACACCCGCCTGGCGCTGCGCGTGCTGCATCTGGTGCACGAGCTGGCGCCGAACCTGCCGGTGATCGTGCGCAGCCACGACGACGGCGACATGGACGTGCTCAAGGCCGCCGGCGCCACCGAGGTGGTGCCGGAAGCGCTGGAGAGCAGCCTGATGCTGGCTTCGCACGCGCTGGTGACGATGGGCGTGCCCTTGCGGCGCGTGGTGCACCGGGTGCAGGCCGCGCGCGACGAACGCTATGCGGCGCTGCGCGGCTACTTCCACGGCGCCAGCGATGCGGCGCACGACCTGGAACACAGCCAGGTGCGGCTGCATTCGGTGCGCCTGCATGCGCAGGCGCTGGCGGTCGGGATGCGGCTGGCGGGGTTGAAGCTGGACGAGATCGGGGCCGAGGTGACGGCGCTGCGGCGTGGTGGCCAGGGGCTGGAGCCGGAGCCGGAAGTGGTGCTGCTGGCCGGTGACGTGGTGGTGCTGCGCGGGGATGGCGAGGCGCTCAATCGCGCCGAGGAACGCTTGCTGTAGGGTTGGCCTAGGCGGCCCCGCGCTCTGCCGCCAACCCTACGATGAGCGCAATACGTAGGGTGGACCGGGGCGCGCAGCCGGGTTCCCCGTCCACGCGGTGATGGTTGGGCGCGAGATCATCCGGCGCGAGATTGGCGCAGATAACAATCGACGCATGGACGGCGGAGCCGTCCACGCTACGATCATCCGGGCATGCAGAGGGTGACGTTCAGGCGAACGTGACGACCTGGTTGCGTCCACCGGCCTTGGCCTGGTACAGCGCCGCATCGGCCGACGCCACCAGTTCCTGCGCCACGGCTTCGATCGCGGCTTCGCGCGCAGCGTCAAGCGACTGCGCGGCAGGAACCATCGAGGCGGCCAGCGCCGCCACGCCGATCGACACCGTTACGTCGACCCGCTCGCCGCTGCCCAGGTCGACCGGCTGCGCCGCCACGCTGGCGCGGATGCGCTGCGCCACGACACAGGCGTTTTCGAGGTCGGCGTCGATCAGCAGCACCACGAATTCCTCGCCGCCGAAGCGGCCCAGCGCGTCGGAAATGCGCAGCTCGGCCTTGATGCGCGCGCAGACTTCGCGCAACACGTCGTCGCCGCCCTGGTGTCCAACGGTGTCGTTGACCCGCTTGAAATGATCGATGTCGATGTACATGCACGACAGGCGGTAGCCCTGGCGCCGCGCGCGTGCGATCTCTTCCAGCAGACGGCGGTCCATGTAGCGGCGGTTGTAGACGCCGGTGAGCGAGTCGGTCAGGCCGATGTACTTCAGCATCTCGTTGCTGATCACGTTTTCCAGGCAGATCGCGATGATCGAGCCCATGTGCTCGACGAAGTCGGTGCCCAGCTGCGGCGTGAAGCGGGTCGGGTCGGCGCTGCCCAGGTTCAGGCTGCCGATCAGGCGCGTGTTGCGCAGCAGCGGCACCAGCGCCACGCTCTGCAGGCCGGCGGGCGGATGGGGAAAAGCGGCGCAGTGCTGTGTCGACGCGTACGGTCCCAGCAGCGGACGCGGCTTGCGTTCCGGCGACATGTCGAAGCCAAGTTCGACCGCGTGCTCGCAGAACATCAGGTTCGGAAACCCTTCAAAATCCACGCCCAGGCGGTGCATCACGGTATAGATGTCGGCGTCCGGGTCGACCAGCGACAGCGTCACGATGTCCAGTTCCGAGATCACCGGCAACGTGCGGAAGATGGTGGAGATCAGGTCGGGGAAGCTGCCGGCGCCGACGATCTGGAGGTCGAAGGCCTGGTGGCGGCACATGATTTCATGGTTGCGTTCCGCTTGTTCGAGCAGGTACGCCATGCGCGCGCGCAAGGTCTCGTTTTCCGCCATCAGTTCTCGCGTCGACGCGCTTGGCTCATGCATAAAGCATTCCTTTCAGCAATAACCGTAACATTACGCCATCCCGGAATGCTTGGATATGAAAAATGGATCGCCGTAGACGATAAGCGACACTGTCGCGGTGTTCCTGCGTGGTATCCGGCGCTTTAGAAAGCTAGTTCAGCATCCAGTTGCTGGCCGACACGCACTACGTGGCCAATGCCATCCGCCACGATCACATTCATACCGACCGTCACGGCGCCGTCCATGCGGACGTTGGCGCGGTAGGCTTGCAGGATGTCGAGCGGATCGGGGCCGGGAATGCCGGTGGCCTGGTCGATGGCCGGGATCGGGCAGCGCGCGCATGGCTTGACCGGCCGCAGCGCCACGCCGTCCGCGGTGAACGCGCCGACGAAATCTTCCTCGAAGGCATCGATGCCATCCACCACCAGATTCGGGCGGAAACGGTTCATCGGCAGCACGCCGCGCCCTGCCCGCTGCAGGCGCACGTTCAGGTCGTCAAGCGAGGACTGGCCGATCAGCAGGATCGGATAGCCGTCCGAAAAGCGCGCAGCGGCGCGCACGCCGCCGGTCCACTTGGTGCTGGTCGGCCGCACCACGTCGGGACGGAAGCGCACCAGCCGGCACGGCGTGCCGATCGCGCTGGAGAACCAGATTGCCGCAGCCTCGCCGCAATCGGCGGCCGGCACCCGGTCGTCCCAGATCTGCACCGCCGTTGAGGCCGCCGCTGCGTCGTGCGCCAACGGCAGCGTCAACGGCGTCATGCCCGGCGCGTCCACCAGCAACGCATCGCCCTCGATGCGCGGCTTGATCACCGCCATATGCGGGGATTCGCGCTGGGTCAGGAACAGGCCGCTAGGGGTGACCACCATCCATTCGCGGTCGTACACGCCCTGCGCCGCCAGGCCGTCGATGCACAGCATCGCTTCCGGCACCGACAGGCCGGCGCAGGATTTGATCGGATAAAGGACAAGTTCGGAGATGGTGGCCATGCTGTCGGCGAAAGAACGGAAACAGGTAAGGCCAACAGTATGGCAGCAAACAGCGGCGCCGGCGCGACTCCGAAAGGCTGAATATTCTTTCGGAATGCGCCGCTGGCGCCGCTTGCCGCTTGCCGCTTACGCTGTCGTGGCCAAGGGCTGCCCATCCAGACAGGCCGCCAGCAGGCCGGACGGCAGCGCCGGCCGCCCGGCATCGAACAGCTTGCGGTTGCCGATGACGATGAAGCTGTCCTTCGCACGCGACACCGCGACGTTGAGCATGTTCGGGCTCTGGTCGAAGAAGGCGTTGCCGTTGAAGCCGTCTCCGTAGGTCGGCGAGAACAGCACGATGGCGCGTTCGGCGCCCTGCAGCGCGTGCACGGTGCCGACCGTCAGCCGGCTTTCCGGACGCAGCAGGTCGGGCAGCTCGCGTCGAAGACGCCGTTCGATGGCGCCGGCCTGGGCCGCGAACGGCGTCACGACGCCGACCAGTTTCGACAGCGGCGTCGGCGCGCCGTTCGCGTCAACGTAATGCTCTTCGATACGGCTGCGATTGACCTTGAGCCAGTCGACGATTGCCGCCGCCTCGCTGTCGTTCCAGCGGCTGCCGCCGCGCCGGCTGTCGCTGCCGGCAACGTGGTGCAGCGCGAACGGCGGCAGAATCCGTTCCTCCGGCGCCAGTGGCGGCCGCTTTGGCTCGAGGCGTCCACCATAGATCAGCGTGTTGCAGTAGCCGATCAGTTCCGGTACGCTGCGGCGGTGTTCGGTCAGCATCAGGCCGCGCATTTCCGGATACTGCTGCACGGCGGTGCTGCGGTTGGCGATGCGCATCAGGTTGCCGCTGGCAGCCGCATGGCCGGCCTCGGCCAGCGCGTCGTAGGCAGGGTCGTGCATCGACGGCGCCAGGCCGAACTTGACGGCGTTGGCGCGATCAAACGCTTCGCCGCTGTTCCAGACCGGCTCGATCTGGAAGGTGTCGCCCACCACCAGCGCGCGCCGCGCCAGCGCGAACATCGGCGCGCCGACCTCGGGCGCCACCTGACCCGCCTCGTCCACCACCAGCAGGTCGATGGTGTTCCAGAACGGCATGTCCTCGCCTTCCCAGGCGGTGAAGAACGACGGCGCCATGTGGAAGTTCGACACCAGGCACGGCGACAGCTTGGCGAAGCGGCGGTATTTCGCTTCCAGCTTGCGCCGGCCCTTGGTGTCCTTGGCGGCGCTGCGGATGCGCTGGCGCACTTCCAGGATCCACTGCCCCGACCAGTACCAGTCGGCGAGCCCGAACATGCGCGCGCGCAGCCGGGTGTCCAGGTAATCGTTCAGGTTGGCCAGGCTGGCGTCGAGCAGGTCGGGGTCGTCGCCGGCCACCGCCTGCCAGGCGCCGAAGGCGGCGGCGACGCGCGCGCGCTCCTGCTCGGCCTGCGCCACGGCTGCCTTGTGGGCATCGACCTGCTCGGCCAGTGCCTGCTTCTGCGCCAGCAGCGCGGCCAGCGCGGCGGTCTTGTGCTGCAGCGCTTCCTTCTTGAGCATGTGGAAGTGTCCCGGCACGCCGTCGGACCGGTGCAGCAGGTCGGCCGTGAGCGGATGCGCCAGCAGCGCCTGGCGGTCGAGCGCCTGGCGCTTGCCGCGCAGCGGCGGGATGAAGCTGAGCAGGTCGAGCCAGACCGGCGACGCGGCCAGGTAGGTGGTCCACAGTTTCTCGGCCTGCACGATGTCGTCGCGCCGCGCTTCGTAGTCGCGCAGGGCGGCCGCGCTGGCCACGTCGCATTCGTCCATCGCGGCGCGCAGTTGCGCCAGCTCCTGGCTGCAGCGCGCCAGCTCGGCGTTCCAGGCGCCCAGCAAGGTGCGGTAGCCGGCCACGGCGCCAGTATTGAGGTCCTGGCCGAAGGCGTCAAACAGCACCCGGCGCGCCTCGATCAGCGTTTCGATGCGCGCCGCCAGGCCCGCCAGTTCGGCGTGCAGTTCGTGCAGCACGGTACCGACGCCGTCGCTGCGGCGGCGGAAGTGCATCGCCGCGCAATCGAGGTAATGGCGCTCCACCGCCGCCAATCCTTCGGGCGTTTCGTACTCCTCGAACGGATGGCTCTTGCTGCTGGCCAGCGGATGCTGGCTCTGGCGCGATTCGGATGCCAGGAACAGGCCGAAGCCGCGCCGGTACGGATGCCAGCGCTTGTGTCCGGTCTCGCGGGCGATCCGCTCAAAGCTGTCCAGTACGTTCTCGACCGCCTTCACGTTGGTCGAGGCGACCACGATCAGCGGACACTCGGCGCCGGCCAGCGCGGCGTCGATCCACAACTGCGCCACCACGCTTTGCAGCAGCGTGGTCTTGCCGGTGCCGGGCGGACCATTCACCGCCAGCACCCGCCCTTCCGGCAAGCGCTGCAGCTCGTCCATCGCGCTGCGCTGCGACGGCGACAGCGGATAGCCGGGATGCATGTGGCCAACCGTCTTCGCGTGGTAGGGCGCCGCCTCCTGCAACGTGGCCGGGGCGCGCGCCGGGGCCTCGGGCAGCGTACGCAGCGCGTCGAGCAGCTGCGTCGGCGGACGCTCGGCGATGATGCTGTCGACCAGCTTGACCAGATGGCGCGCGACTACCGGCGGCTCGTAGGCGATGCCGTGCCAGCCGGATACCAGGTGATGCTCGTCGAGGGCAAAATCGGGCAGGCGCTCTTCCCCGGCATACGCTGCCAGCGCGGGCAAGCCGGCGCCGGTCACTGCTTCGAACAATTGCGCTGCGATGCGCAGCAGCTCGTCCATGCCGCCCGGCTTCAGGGGCAGGCTGCCGATGAACGCATCGTGGCTGTCCAGCGTGCCGAGCGAGGTGCGGCGCAGGGTCGGCTCAAGCAAATCGCGCGGCATCCACGGCAGGCGTTCAGGGTCGGGGGTGAGCACGCCCTCGCGGTCCAGCCAGCAGGGAATGCACAGCACCGACGCACCGCGGTGCAGCTCGGCGCCGTCGTGCTTGACACCGTGGCTGGCGGCCGGCGCCAGCCGCGCCGGCACCAATACGAACGGGATCCGCCCGCCGCGTTCGAGCTTGCTGGCGGCGAACTGCTGCTCGACCCAGCCCGGTACATCGGGCGCGGCGCGCGTGACGCGCCAGTCGCCGTCGACCTGCCCGATGGCGATCGGCTGGCTGGCGGGCGCGACTTCGGGATGCAGCAGGCTGACTTCGGCCAGCGCGGCGCGCCAGTACAGCAGGGGTATCAACTGATTCATTCTTGCAGGGGAAGGAAAAATACTGGAGGGCACTGAATGCAGAAGCCAAAAAGCAACAAGCCCTTCCGGCTGGAAGGGCTTGCGAGGGGTGGGCGCCGTGGCGCCCGGTGGATCAGACGTTGAACAGGAAGTTCAGCACGTCGCCATCCTTGACGATGTATTCCTTGCCTTCGGCGCGCATCTTGCCCGCTTCCTTGGCGCCGGCCTCGCCCTTGTAGGTCAGGAAGTCTTCGTACGCAATGGTCTGGGCGCGGATGAAGCCGCGTTCGAAGTCGGTGTGGATCACGCCGGCCGCCTGCGGGGCGGTGGCGCCGACCGCGACGGTCCAGGCGCGCACTTCCTTCACGCCGGCGGTGAAGTAGGTTTGCAGGCCGAGCAGCTTGAAGGCGGCGCGGATCAGGCGGTCCAGGCCCGGCTCGTTCATGCCCATGTCGCCCAGAAAGTCGGCCTTGTCGGCGTCGTCCATCTCGGCGATCTCGGCTTCAATGGCGGCGCTGATGGCCACGATCGGGGCGTTCTGCTTGTTGGCGAACTCGGTCAGCTGGTCCAGCAGCGGGTTGTTGGTGAAACCGGTATCCGACACGTTGGCCACGAACATCGCCGGCTTGGCGGTGATCAGGTGCAGCGGATAGATGACCGCCATCTCTTCCTTGTCCAGACCCATGGTGCGCACCGGCTGGCCTTCGTTCAGGTGCGGCATCAGGCGTTCCAGCAGCGCGACCAGCTTGGCCGCATCCTTGTCGCCCGAGCGTGCTTTCTTGTTCTCGCGGTGGATGGCTTTTTCGACGGTGCCCATGTCGGCCAGCGCCAGTTCGGTCTGGATGACTTCGATGTCGTCGATCGGGCTGACCTTGCCGGCCACGTGGATCACGTTCGGGTCTTCGAAACAGCGCACCACGTTGACGATGGCGTCGGTTTCGCGGATGTGCGACAGGAACTGGTTGCCCAGGCCCTCGCCCTTCGAGGCGCCGGCCACCAGGCCCGCGATGTCGACGAACTCGACGATGGCCTTGACCACGCGCTCCGGCTTGACGATGTCGCTCAGCGCGTCGATACGCGGATCCGGCACTTCGACCACGCCCACGTTCGGCTCGATGGTGCAGAACGGATAGTTTTCAGCCGGGATGCCGGCCTTGGTCAGCGCATTGAACAGGGTGGACTTGCCGACGTTGGGCAGGCCGACGATGCCGCATTTGAGGGTCATGGAGATTTCTTTCGGATTCGGTAAACGCGAGCGGCCAGACGGGCGCTCTCAAACCCCATATTGTAACCCCGGACGCCCTGCCCTGCCGCAAAAAACGGCGCGCTGGATCCAGCGTGCAACGCTTATTTGCCGCCGGCCTTCGGCTAGATCGGCACAATGCGTGACAGGTCGGGACGCTCGGCGAAGGCAGCCAGCTCGTCGCGCAGGCGCTCGCCTTCTCCGATGGCGCGTCTCCAGACCCGGATGCGTTCGTCGTGGTCGAGGCCATAGACGCGGAAGTCGTTGCGGTCGGGTAGTTTGCCGTTGGGGAGCGTGGCCAGGAACTCGCTCGATGGCGCCACCAGCAGCATGTTATCGAGCCAGCCACGATTCGGGCCGCGCGCTGCGCGCCGCCATGGAAAACTTTTATCCAGCCAGCCGGGCACGATGTGCGGGGTGAAATGGGGGTACAGCACCAGCTCGCCCTGCTCCTGCTCGCCTGTCGCTATCGCGCGCGAGTACGGCAGCGCCAGGTGGTAATCGACGATGCCGCCGTCCCAGTAGCTGCCTTCGGGTGCGCCGGCGATGCCGGTCACCGGCTTCATGAGCAGCGGCAGCGTGCCCGAGGCCAGCAGGCCGGGCGCCAGGTTGTCGCGCGTGAGCGCCGTGAAATGGGTATTGAAAGCGTCGAAACGCTCGCGCAGCCACGGCATCGGGCTGCGTCTGTCGCCGATCACCACCCGCTCCATCAGGCGCCCGAGCCAGGCGCGCGAGCCGGCGTTGTGCAGCGCCGCCGACGCGAAGCCGCGCAGCTCGGCGTAGCGATGGCCGGGGGCAGCCAGTGAACGGCGGCCGCGCGCCGCGATCAGGTGCATGCGGTGATGGGGGTGGTTCAGGATGTCGTCTTCGTGTCCGCGCACCAGCTCGCCCAGCAGGGCCTGCACCACGTCGTCGATCTCTTGTGGTGTCGGTTTCAGGCTGGTGTAGCGCTGGCCCGCGTACAGTTCGCCCAGCAGCGCGAACGCCCTGGCCGGATCCTTGCGGCAGGCCGCGGCCATGCGCCAGGCGCCGATCGAGGCGCCGACCAGGTCGCGCTCGCGTGGCGCCGTGGGAAACCATTCGCCGAACATCCAGCTGTCGAGCGCCTGGAAGATCAGGCCCTTGGGACCGCCGGCGGCGCCCGGCACGATGGCGATGTCGCGTGCGCGCAGGCCGTGTTCCGCGATGCGCGCCATGGCCAGCGGGCCGGCGTGGAATGTGAGTGCCTTCATGGCCGAATTATTGCAGAAAAGACGGCAGGCAGAGTGTGCTTGCGCCCGATCAAGCGCGGCCTTGCGCCGCCCCGTAACATGGGTCGGTCGCGTACCTGGAGAGTGCCATGCCCCTGCGCTGCATCGTCATGTTGAGCCTGCTTTTGTGGTCGCTCTGCGGCCTGCTCCCGGCGCATGCGCGGGTGCTCGCTGGCGCCGACCACGGTACCGACCACTCCGTCACCGTCGAGCGCTACGTCCAGCATTTTGTCGTCGAGCCCGACGGCAGCTACCTGCTGACGGTCGAGCAGGTGAAGACGGTCGCCACGCGCGAGGCGGTGCACGAACACGCGCAGCACTACATCGGCTACAACCAGTCGCTCGACAGCATCGTCTCGGTCGAAGCGCATACCGAAAAAGCCGACGGCCGGCGCCTGGCGGTGCAGCCGCACCAGATCCGCGACCAGCAAGAAGCCGCTTCGTTCGACGCGCCCATGTTCCAGGACACGCGCCTGAAGATCGTGGTCTTCCCCGACGTCCAGCCCGGCGACCGGGTAGCGGTGCGCTACGTCGTGCGGCGCCATACGCCGCTGTTTCCCGGCCAGTTCGAAGACCTGACCGCAGCGCGCTTCCACCGGCATCGCGATTTTCGCCTGGTCTACGACATGCCGGCGTCGATGCCGTTGCATGCGGACGCGGTCGGGTTCGAGGCGCAGCCTGGCGCCGGGACTGGTACAACTCCTCCCGGCAAGCGCCGTTACGCCTGGCGCTACGTGGACGGCGACAATGCCCGTATCGAAGCCGACTCGGTCAGCTACCTCGACTACGGCAAGCGGCTCGCGGTCTCGACCTTCCCCGACTACGCCGCCTTCGCGCGCGCCTACCAGGAACGCGCCGCCGGCAAGGCGCTGGCGGACGATGGCGTGGCGGCACTGGCGGCGCGCGTCGCCGGCGGCATCGTCGACCGGCGCGAGCGCGCGATTGCGCTATCGGACTGGGTGCGCAGGAACGTGCGCTACGTCGGCGTCTACCTCGGTCCGGGCGGCGTGGTGCCACATGCGGCATCAAACGTGCTGGCCAACCGCTACGGCGATTGCAAAGACCACGCGACCCTGCTCGAAGCCCTGCTCGGCAGCGCCGGCATCGACAGCACGGTGGCGCTGGTCAACAACAGCGACGCCTACCGCCTGCCCGAGGTGCCCACGCTTGGCGTGCTGAACCACGCGATCGTGTACGTGCCGTCGCTGCAGCTGTATCTCGATCCCACTGCCGAATCGGTGGCGGGTGGCTTCCTGCCGCCATCCCTGCTGGGCAAGCCAGCGGTGCTGGCGCGCTCGGGCGAGTTCGCGATGATCCCGTTCTTCCAGCCGGCGCGTAGCCGCACGCTGACGCGCCTCGACATCCGGCCCGACGGCAGCAGCGCCTTCCGGGTAACGCGCACCAGCAGCGGCGCCCAGGCCGAACCCTACCGCCGGGTGGGGCGCGCCACCGCGTCGAGCGAGCGCGAGCGCTTCGTCGAACGCATGCTGCAAGGGCTCGGCCACGAGGGCGGCGGCGTGCTGGAACCGGGCGATACCGACAGTGTGGGCGACGACTATACCCTCTCCTTCCGCGGCGCCAGCGACAGCTTCGCCCAGCTGCCGGGACCGGCCGGGCTGGCGACGACCTACAATTTCTGGGGTGGGCTGGGGGATGCGGTGCAGGCGTTCGCGCAGGAACCGGAGCGGCGCCAGGAGTTCGTCTGTCCGGCGATCGACGCCGAAGACGAGCTGCAGTTCAGCCTGCCGAAACGGGCGCGCGTGCTGGCGCTGCCGCGCGCGCTGAAGGTGGACGACGCCAACTTCGCCTACCGCTCGCGCTACGAACGGCGTGGCCTGCTGGTGACGGTGAAGCGCCGGTTGAAATTCCGGCACACGGCGGCAACCTGCTCGCCGGCCGACTACCGGCGCATGCGGCCGGCGCTCGAACGCATGCTGCGCGACCTGCGCACGCAGGTGGTGGTCAAGGGAGGATGAGCGCAGGCGCGCGGGCGTCGCTCAAGCTGCCGGGCGCTACAGCTCGCTGGCGTCCTGATCAGGAGTCGTGATCACGCGCTATGCAGCCGCATCATGGCCGTATCGAGCTTGCCTTCGCAGACAAGCGGAATGATGTGGAATGCCTTGTCGATCGACTCGTCGATCAGGCTCTGTTCTTCGCGGCGCGGGCGGTGCAGCACGAAGTCGGCCACCGCCTGCTGCAGGTTGAGGCTGCGCGGATGGCCGATGCCGATGCGCAGGCGCCAGTATTCCTGGGTGCCGAGGGCCGCGGTAATGTCCTTCAGGCCGTTGTGGCCGCCCGAGGAACCGCCCTTCTTGAGCTTGGCGACACCCGGCAGCAGGTCGAGCTCGTCATGCACGACCAGCACTTCATCCGGATTGATTTTATAGAAGCGCGCCAGCGCGCCGACCGACTGGCCGGAGCGGTTCATGTAGGTCTGCGGTTCGAGCAGCCAGACGTCGTTGCCGGCGATCGAGGTCTTGGCCACCAGCGCATTGAAGCGCGATTCGCGCTGCAGGCGGCAGCCCGGCAAGCTGTTGGCCAGGTTGTCGACCAGCCAGAAGCCGGCATTGTGGCGGGTTTGTTCGTATTCCGGGCCAGGGTTGCCGAGGCCGACGATCAGACGGATGGACATGCGTGCGTGTGAATGTGGAGAAAGAGCGATTATCGCTCAAACATGGGGCTGGCGGCTGCGGGCCGTGCAGGCAGGGTGGACGGGGACGCCTAGCCGGCTCTGCCGCCACTCTACTCCTGCTGCGCCGGTATGCGTCCCATAAAACAAAAACCCGCCGGGCAAGCCACGGCGGGTTTCTTTGTCGATACGCCGCCGAAGCGGCGCACGCCATACCGAAATTACTCGGCAGCGGTATCGGCAGCAGCTGCTGCGCCGCGTGGGATCGACGAGGTGACGACGGTCAGGTTCTGGCCGTGGGTCAGCGCGGTCACGCCTTCTGGCAGGACCAGGTCGCCGGTGTGGATCGACTGGCCGGCTTCCAGCTTCGACAGGTCGACTTCGATGAACTCTGGCAGTTGACCTGGCAGGCACGACACTTCGACTTCGTTCAGCACGTGCGAGATGACAGCGCTGCTCAGCTTGACGGCTGGCGAGATCTCGGCGTTCACGAAGTGCAGGGTGACCTTGGTGTGGATCGGCTTCGAGGTGTCGACGCGCTGGAAGTCAGCGTGCAGGACCAGTTGCTTGAATGCGTGCATCTGGAAGTCGCGCAGCAGGACTTGCTGTGCTTTGCCTTCGATTTCCAGGTCCAGCACGGAACCGTGGAATGCTTCTTTCTTGAGCGCGTGATACAGGGCGTTGCCGTCCAGTGCGATCAGTTGTGGGGCTTCGGTGCCACCGTAGATGATGCCTGGGGTCTGGCCAGCCTTGCGCAGGCGGCGGCTCGCTCCGGTCCCCTGCAGAGTGCGGTTGAATGCGACTACTTTCATGTGAAACTCCAAAAAATAAAGGGTCCGAATGCCGGCAAACACCAGCCCGGTAACCCAAGGCGACCCTCCCCGCGACCAGGAAGAGTCAAGAACGAGCGCCAGGATGCGCGCTCAAGAATACTGGATGCAAAGCTCTGTCGACAAAGCGTTGGATGCAGGATTCCGACGACGAAATTGCCGGATACTACAACGGCGCGCCGGCTTTAAACCCTGGCGCGCCGCGATACAGCGTCGGTATTGCTTAGTCGACGAACAGCGAAATGACGGAGTCACCCTTCACGATACGCTTGAAGGTCTCGGCCAGCAGCGGTGCGCACGATACCTGGCGGATCTTGCTGCAGGCAGCGCCTGCCGCGCTCAGCGGAATGGTGTCGGTCACGACCAGCTCGTCCAGGGGCGAGTTGGTGATGCGCTCGATCGCCGGGCCCGACAGCACCGGGTGGGTGCAATACGCCACGACTTTCTTGGCGCCGCGCTCTTTCAGCACTTCGGCGGCCTTGCACAGGGTGCCGGCGGTGTCGACCATGTCGTCCATGATCACGCAGTTGCGGCCTTCGACCTCACCGATGATGTTCATGACTTCCGACACGTTCGCCTTCGGACGGCGCTTGTCGATGATCGCCAGGTCGCAGCCGAGGCGCTTGGCCAGCGCACGGGCGCGCACCACGCCGCCGACGTCCGGCGACACGACCAGCAGGTCGTCGTAGTTGCGCTTCTGCAGGTCGCCCAGCAGGATTGGCGAAGCGTAGATATTGTCGACCGGGATGTCGAAGAAGCCCTGGATCTGGTCGGCGTGCAAGTCCATGATCAGGACGCGCTCGACGCCGGCTTCTTCCAGCATGTTGGCCACAACTTTGGCCGAGATCGCCACACGCGCCGAACGCGGACGGCGGTCCTGGCGGGCGTAGCCGAAGTAAGGGATGGCGGCGGTGATGCGACCGGCCGAGGCGCGCTTGAGAGCGTCGACCATCAGCATGATTTCCATCAGGCTGTCGTTGGTAGGAGCGCAGGTCGACTGCAGTACGAAGACGTCCTTGCCGCGAACGTTCTCGTTGATCTCGACCATGACTTCGCCGTCCGAGAATTTCGAGACGACTGCTTTACCGAGAGGAATACCGAGGCTCTTTGCGACCCCCTCTGCTAGTGCCGGATTGGCATTGCCAGTAAAAACCATCAGGTTTTCGTAAGCCATGGGAGTCCCAAAAGATAAGTGCGTTGATACAGTGGAAAAACAATCAGCCGGATATACCGGCTGATGTATTGTACTGACGGGGGCGCTCGGCACCGCATCGTATTTTTCTTGCTGGACGCATCCGCATCGACAGATCAAGAAAACTTTGGCAGGGGAACAAGGATTCGAACCTTGGTATGCCGGAATCAAAATCCGGTGCCTTAACCAGCTTGGCGATTCCCCTACACGACCTTCACTTGCTTGCCGCTTTGCTTTTTACGCTTCACTTTCGTGCTGCGCTCATCGCTGCGACAGGCAAAATTATATTCTCCAACTCACTGATTTGCAAGAGCGATTTCTTTATCGAAGAAATTCAGGGGATGCTTATCCAATGATTTCGCTTTCCATGCCGTCCACTTCTGCGGCACTTGCGCCAACACGCGGTTGGCGGCGTCTTCATCTGGAAACGCGCAAAACACACACGCCCCTGAGCCAGTCATCCTGGCATCGCCATGGCTGCTCAACCATTCAACCGCCTCTGCTACCGGCGGGAACAGGCGCATCGCCACGTCCTGCAAATCGTTTTTCCCGAAACCAACCAAACTGCCTGAATTGGTGCCCCTGGAAAAGTCCGCTATTCTGACGGGCTTTGTATCTCTTGTCAAATCCTGCGCAGAAAAAATTGCAGGGGTAGGTACGGCGACGCCCGGCTCGATCACCACGTACCAGCAATCCGGGCCCGGCACTGCCTGCAAGTCTTCGCCGACGCCCTCCGCGAATGCGGTTTGCCCGAACAGGAAGAACGGGATATCCGCACCCAGCGGCAGGCCGAGCGTCATCAGTTCTTCGCGGCTCAAGCCTGCGTTCCACAGGCGATTCGCCGCCATCAGCGCCGTCGCCGCGTCCGACGAACCGCCGCCCAGTCCCCCGCCCATCGGCAGGATTTTTTCAATTGCCACGTCGATGCCTGGCGGCAGTTTGCCGTGGCGGCGCGCGTATTCCGCCTGCAGCAAACGCAATGCACGCACGATCAGGTCCTGCTCCTGCGGCACGCCCGGCACTTCATTGGTGCGCACGATCTCGTGGTCGTCGCGCAAGTCGAAATGCAGGGTGTCGCCTCGGTCGATCAATTGGAAGACGCTTTGCAGCAGGTGGTAACCGTCGGCGCGCCGGCCGACGACGTGCAGGAACAGATTGAGTTTGGCCGGGGCCGGGCAATCATGCAGCGAACGCAGGGACGTCGTCATTCTTCAGGCCGCCGGGTCGATAACGATGCGGATCGCCAGGTCCTGGATGTCGCCCACTGCGGCGCGCTCGGCATTGATGACGCGCGGCTTCGGCTGCAACGCCGTTTCATCCTGCCAGCTCATGAAGCGCAGGCGCCAGCCATCCTTGGTGGTCACCTGGTTGTTGGCGGGCGAGGCCAGGAAGCGCTGGCCCGAGCCATCGACCGCATAGCCCTGCAGCCAGTCGCGCAGGCCCGACACCGGCAGCGGCCAGCCCAGTGTCTGCTGGCTCAGGCTGTCGATATCCTCCGCCGTGCGCGGCGCCTGTCCGGCCTGGGTCAGCGTGGCCGCGCCCGGCGTCACGTTGACGGTCGCCACGGTCTGCCCCAGCGGCGAGACCATGGTGACGTCGATCGCCGCTGGACGCTGGGCCCAGGTGAAATTGCCATTCAACGATTCCTGCCGGCCATCCTTCTGGTAGTTGACCGACAGCCGTCCCGACAGCTCGATGGTTTCCTGATAGGCGCCCACAGTGGCGCGCGACAGGTTGGCGCTGCTGGTGGCGCAGCCGGCCAGCATGGCGGCGAAGGAAGCGGCCACGGCAAACATGGCAAGGCGTCGGGTCATCGGCATCGGATCACTATTCAAACGGTAGTTATATGGAAGCAAACGGGCGCCCTGCGGCGCCCGGTACAAGGCTGGATTATTTCACAACGATCACAACAAGATCACAAGGACAGGCGCAAGCGTGCCAGCGTCGTGCGCAGCGTATCGTTGTCCGGATCCTTGGCGCGCGCTTCGCGCCACAGCTGCTGGGCGGCAGTCTTCTCGCCCTTCTGCCACAGCACTTCGCCCAGGTGCACCGCGATCTCGGGATCGCGCCGCAAGCCGTAAGCGCGGCGCAGGAATTTCTCGGCCTCGGCCAGGTTGCCCATGCGGTAGTGCACCCAACCCATGCTGTCCATGATGAAGGGATCGTCCGGCGCCATCTCCAGCGCTTTCGCGACCAGGCCATACGCTTCCTGCAGGCGCACGTTGCGCTCGGCCAGCGAATAGCCCAGCGCGTTATAGGCGTGGTGGTTGTCCGGCGCCTGCACCATCACTTCGCGCAGTTGCGCTTCCATCACCTCGACCCGGTCCAGCTTTTCGGCCAGTAGCGCGAAGTCGTACAGCAGGTCGGGATTCTTCGGGAAGCGCTTGGCCGCCGCTTCCATCAGCACATACGCTTCCTGCAACTGGTTGGCTTCGCGCAGCAATTGCGCCTCGGCCACCGCAACTTGCGCCTGACGCGCCGGCTCGCTCGGCTTCAGGCCGGTGAGCAGGCGCCGCGCGCCGGCCAGGTCGCCCTGCTTGGCCACCAGCTGGGCGCGTCGCAGTTGCGAATTGAACAGGGTTTGCGGATCGGTTCCTTCCGGCACCTTGTCCAGCCATTGCAGGGCGCCGGCCAGATCGCCGCGTTCTTCCGCCAGCTGCGACAGGATCAGCAATGCGCGCGATGGATCGCGTTCGTCGTCCGGATTACGGCCCAGCACTTCCACGAAGCGGGTGAAATAGCGTTCGGCGCCGGGCGCGTCGTTCATCTGGGTCGCCAGGATGCCCAGCGCGTACAGGTGGGCGGCGTTGTCCGGCTGGTCTTTCAGCAGGCGCTCGAATTCCTGGCGCGCGCGCGGATAATCCTTGCGGTTGACCAGCACCCGGGCCTGGGCCGCGCGCACTTCGCGCGCCTCGGGATACTTCTGCAAAAAGCCGTCCAGCAGCCGCATCACGACGGCGTCGTCCTCGGTCACCTGGGCCAGCATCAGCACTGCGATTTCTGAATTCGGCCGCACCGCCAGCGCCGCCTGCGCCTCGGTGCGCGCTTTGGCCTTGTCGCCGCGCACCAGCGCCACCTGGGCACGCACGATGTGCGCTTCCATCGTGCCCTGGTAGGGCGCGATCAGGCGCTCGAGCATCGACACCGCCGCTTCCTTGTCCTTGGCGCGCGCCAGCAATTGCTGGACCTGGAACATCAGCACGCCGCGCCGGTTGGCCGGCGCTGCGCGCAGGCGCTGTTCGAACACGGGTTCCAGTTCGGCGATGTTGTCGGAGGTGACCACCATGCCGACAAAATATTGCGTCGCTTCTTCGGAAGTTGGATCGAGGCGGTACCACAGGCGCACCGCCGCCAGCGTGTCGTCGGCCTGCTTGGCCGCCACCGCCATCTCGGCCGCGCGTCGCGCCAGGCGCGGGTCTTGTGTTTGCTGGGCAAGGCTCAACATGGTGAGATACGGCCCCTGCCAGTCGCCGTTGCGGAAGGCGAATTCGGCCTTGAGCAACTGTTGCAGCATGGTGGGGGTCAGCTCGACCTTGGGCAGCCGCGCTTCTTCCTCGGCCTTGGCCTTGGCCGCCTGTTCTTCCTCGTCCAGCACGGTCTCGGCCTGCTTGCCGGCTTCAGCACTGGCATCGGCCCCATCCTGCTCCTGCTCCTGGGCCTGGCCGAAGCGGTCGCTGCCGGCCTCGGCGCCGGATGCGGCCAGCTGCTGTTGCGGCGCGACAGCACATGCCGTCAACAGGCCGGAGAGGGTTACAATGGCGAAAGCGTTTTTCAAAGCAAGTCCAAGTGTCCGAGTTGTTGTCAAATTCTACGCTCAACCGCGCGCGCCTGCCGCGCAGATGTTGAGCCTTGGCCCGGACCGCCGGACCATGGCTGCGGCCGCAGTGGCGATGCCCTGACGGCCTTCCGACTTTACACGAATCCCCTCCCCCATGCCTGAACTGCCAGAAGTAGAAGTCACCCGGCGCGGTGTCGCGCCGCATATCGAAGGCCGCATCGTCGAACAGGTCGTGTGCCGCCGTGAAGGCCTGCGCTGGCCGTTCCCGCCCGGCCTGTCCGGGATGCTGGCCGGCCGCCGCATCCTGGGCACCGGCCGCCGCGGCAAATATTTATTGCTCAACTTTGAGCACGGCACCCTGATCATCCACCTCGGCATGTCCGGCCACCTGCGCGTGCTGCCGCCGGGCGTCGAGCCGCGCACCCATGACCACTTCGACCTGGTGGTCAATGGTGAAGGAGGCCGCCAGGTGCTGCGCCTGCACGACCCGCGCCGTTTCGGCGCCGTGCTGTGGCACGCCAACGAAGATGGCCCGCTGGAGCAGCACGTGCTGCTGCGCGGCCTGGGCGTCGAGCCACTGGGCGACGGCTTTGATGGCGCCCTGCTGTTTCGCGAAACGCGGCGCCGCAGCGCGCCGATCAAGCAGGTGCTGCTGGCCGGCGACATCGTGGTCGGGGTCGGCAACATCTACGCCTGCGAAAGCCTGTTCCGCGCCGGCATCAGCCCCAAGACGCCGGCCTCGCGCATCAGCCGCGCGCGCTACGACCGGCTGGCGCAGGCGATCCGCGACATCCTGGCCGCCGCCATCGTCCAGGGCGGCAGCACGCTGCGTGACTTTATTGCCGTAAATGGTCAGTCTGGCTATTTCCAGCAGACGTATTTCGTCTATGATCGTGCTGGTGTTCCCTGCAAGCAATGCGAGGCTCCGGTCCGCCAGATCAAGCAGGGCCAACGCTCCACCTTCTATTGCGCGAAGTGCCAGCGCTGACCATCGACATCGCCAACCTCGGGCTGGATGACATGCAGGACTTACAACAGTACGGCGCGTGGCGCGCGCAGGCCGCCGCCTCCCTGTCCGACTACGGCGGCGCACTGCGCCAGGCCGGGCTGATCGACGCCGCCGGCGAGCAGATCCTCGAACGGGCGCTGGCGCGCCTGCGCGACGACCGCCTGACGGTGGCCTTCGTGGCCGAGTTCTCGCGCGGTAAGACCGAACTGATCAACGCCCTGTTCTTCGCCGACTACGGCCAGCGCATCCTTCCCTCCAGCGCCGGCCGCACCACCATGTGCCCGACCGAGCTGCTGTGGGATGCGTCCCTGCCGCCCTGCATCCGGCTGCTGCCGATCGCCACCCGCGCCGGCCAGCTGTCCACCGGCGACTACCGCGACGATGCCGCCGCCTGGACCGTGCTGGCGCTCGACCTCGACGATCCGGCGCGCATGCAGGACGTGCTGCGCCAGGTCAGCCAGACCTGCCGCGTGCCGGCCCGGGAAGCCGAGCGCTATGGCCTGTACGACCCGCACGATCCCGACCTGGCGGCCGGCGTGGGCCCGGACGGCACGGTCGAGATTCCGCAATGGCGCCATGCGATCATCAACCTGCCGCACCCGCTGCTGAAACAAGGCCTGGTGATCGTCGACACCCCGGGTCTGAACGCGATCGGCACCGAACCCGAACTGACGCTGAACCTGATCCCGAACGCGCACGCGGTGCTGTTCGTGCTGGCCGCCGAAACCGGCGTCACGCGCAGCGACATCGAAGTCTGGCGCACCCACATCGGTGCCGGCCCGGGACGGCTGGCGGTGCTCAACAAGATCGACGCCATGTGGGACGAGCTGAAAAGTCCGGACGCGGTCGAGGCCGAGATCGCGCGCCAGCAGCACGACGTCGCGCGCCTGCTGGGCCTGGACGACGGCCAGGTGTATCCGGTGTCGGCGCAAAAGGCGCTGGTGGCGCGCGTCGGCGGCGACATGGCGCTGTTCGAGCGCAGCCGCCTGGGCGCGCTCGAATCGGCGCTGTACCGGCAGCTGGTGCCGGCGCGGCGCGAGATCGCCGCGCGCCAGCTGCGCGCCGAGCTGGAAGCGCTGCTGGCGGCGTCGCACGGCCTGGCCGCCAACCGCCTGCGCGAGCTGGTCGAGCAGCTGCAGGAGCTGCGCAGCCTGCGCGGCAAGAACCAGGGCGTGATCGCGCACATGGTCAAGCGGGTCGAGCTGGAAAAGAAGGAATTCGACGCCGGTCTGTTCAAGCTGCAGGGCACGCGCGCCGTGTTCACCCGCCTGTCCACCGAGCTGTACACGACGCTGGACATGGACCTGCTGCAGAAGCAAACCGACGCCGTGCGCGCGGCGATGGCGGCGGCGCGCTTCGCCACCGGCATGCGCGGTCCCGTGCGCGACTATTTCGGCGCCGTACGCGCCATGCTGGATGCCGGCCAGGCGCACATCGACGAGATCAAGTCGATGATGGAAGCGATGCAGCGAAAATTCGCGGCCGAACACGGCCTGAGTTTGAGCCCGCCGCCGGCCTTGTCTCTGCGCCGCCAGCGCGACGAGATCGACGCCGTCGAACTGCTGTTCGCACGCCAGTTCGGCACCGCCACGCTGCTGCTGAGCAGCCGCGCCACCCTGCTCGAACGCTTCTTCGACTCGATCGCCTCGCGCGTGCGGCGCGTGCTGCGCGCTGCGAATGCCGACGTCGAAGCCTGGCTGAAGGTGGTCAACGCGCCGCTCGAAGGCCAGATCCGCCAGCACCGCGACGGCCTGCGCCAGCGCCAGGCCTCGGTGCAGCGCATCCTCGATGCCAGCGACAGCCTGGAACAGAAGATCGCCGCCTTCGAGCAGGGCCAGGCCGACCTGGAACAGACGCGCACGCGCCTGGCCGGGGCCGCGGCCCGGGTCGACGCCACGCTGAAGTTCGATCCGACCCTGGATGCGACGCACGTAGAAACAATATAAACGATATGAAACGAATCAACGATTTCGGCCCCGGCGTATCCGGCCTGGGCAACCTCGACGATCTGGCCGACCCGAGCTTCTCGCAAGCGGTGGTCGACTGGCAGCGCAGCCACGGCCGCCACACCCTGCCGTGGCAAAACACCACGGATGCCTATCGCGTGTGGCTGTCCGAGATCATGCTGCAGCAGACCCAGGTCGCGGCGGTGCTGGGCTATTACGCGCGCTTCCTGGAGCGCTTCCCTACCGTCCACGCCTTGGCCAAAGCGCCGGGCGAGGACGTGATGGCGCACTGGAGCGGCCTGGGTTACTACACCCGCGCGCGCAACCTGCACGCTTGCGCGAAGCGCGTGGTGCAGGACTACGACGGCGCGTTCCCGAGCGACCCGGCACTGCTGGCCGATCTGCCCGGCATCGGCCGCTCGACGGCAGCGGCGATCGCGGCGTTTTCCGGCGGCGTGCGCGCCGCCATCATGGACGGCAACGTCAAGCGCGTGTTCGCGCGCGTGTTCGGCATCGACGCCTACCCCGGCATCAAGCCGGTCGAAGACGCCATGTGGCGCCGCGCCGAAGCGCTGCTGCCCGAGACGCAGGACAATCCGGGCGCGATCGAAGCCTACACCCAGGGCCTGATGGACCTGGGCGCCACGCTGTGCACGCGCTCGCGCCCCGACTGCGGCCGCTGCCCGCTGCAGGACCGCTGCGTGGCCTTCGCCACCGGCCGCACGGCCGAACTGCCGGTGCGCAAACCGAAAAAGAGCACGCCCGAAAAGCGCACCGCGATGCTGGTCATCGTCGACGGCGGCCAGGTGCTGCTCGAACAGCGGCCGCAGACCGGGATCTGGGGCGGCCTGCTGTCGCTGCCCGAAGTCGGCGGACACGTGCCGATGGAAGAGGACGAGGAACCGGTGTGTACGTCGGACGTCGCGGCGGCGGCCGGAGCCTTCGGCCTGCTGGACGAAGTACGCGCGCTGCGTCCGCTGGTGCACGTGTTCACGCACTACAAGCTGCACATCGTGCCGTTTGCGGTGACGCTGGCGTCGCGTGCGCAGGCCGGCGCAAACCATCAGTGGTGGGATATGGCGAAGATCGGCGACGCGCCGCTGCCGGCGCCGGTCAAGAAACTGCTGCTGGATCTGGCACAGCCGAATCTGTTCACGTAGCGCCCCTTACAGCTGCACAGAATTTTCACTTTTTGACGATTTCACGGTACGTGAAAACTGAAATAAATTGAAAATCCGTGAAGTTCGACCAGACTCAAAAATGATCGAGCGAGAAAATCCGCCGATGCTCGCGGATCGCATACCGATCGGTCATGCCGGCGATGTAGTCGGCGATCTTGCGCGCCTGCTTCATCGGGTCGTCCTGCACCTGGTAGTCGTTCGGCAGCAGCACCGGATCGTCCAGGAAGGCCTGGAACAGTTCGCGCACGATGCGGCTGGCTTTCACGCGCATGCGGTTGACCTGGAAGTGGCGGTACAGGTTGGCATACAGGAAGCGCTTCAGCGCCGTGGTCTCGGCCCGCATCTGGCTTGAAAACCGGATCAGCGGCGCGCCGGCGCGCACCGCGTCGATGCTGTCCGGCGCGGCCTCGGCCAGCAAGGCGCTCGAAGTCTCGACCAGGTCGGCCGTCATCGCCGTGATCATCAGGCGGATCGTCTCGTACAGCGCGCGCCGGCCGGCCAGGCCGGGATAGGTCTGCTCGACCGCGTGCCGATGGCGCGCGAACAGTTCGACTTCTTCCATCTGCGCCATCGTCAGCAGGCCGGAACGCAGGCCGTCGTCGATGTCGTGGTTGTTGTACGCGATCTCGTCGGCCAGGTTGGTCAGCTGCGCTTCCAGGCTCGGCTGGGTGCGGTCGATGAAGCGCTGGCCCAGTTCTCCCAACTGGCGCGCATTGTTCAGCGAGCAGTGCTTGAGGATGCCCTCGCGCGTCTCGAAGGTCAGGTTCAGGCCATCGAAAGCGCCGTAGTGCTCTTCCAGGTGGTCGACCACGCGCAGGCTTTGCAGGTTGTGCTCGAAGCCGCCGAACTCCTGCATGCACTCATTGAGCACGTCCTGGCCGACGTGGCCGAACGGGGTATGGCCCAGGTCGTGCGCCAGCGCAGTCGCTTCCACCAGGTCTTCGTTCAGGCGCAGGCTGCGCGCCAGCGTGCGGCCGATCTGCGCCACCTCGATCGAGTGCGTCAGGCGGGTGCGAAACAGGTCGCCTTCGTGGTTGAGGAAGACTTGGGTCTTGTACTCGAGGCGGCGGAACGCGGTCGAGTGGATGATGCGGTCGCGGTCGCGCTGGAACTCGCTGCGCGAACCGGGCGCCGGCTCCACGTGCTTGCGCCCGCGCGATTGCGCGGAATGGGCCGCGTACGGGGCCAGGCCGGCGTCGAAATCCACCATCGTCATGCCCCGCTCAGCCGCTGCAGGCGGCCAGGGTCGAGCGCAGGTGCTCGAGCGGGGCCGTGGTGATCGCCGGGCTGCCCAGCGGTTTCAGGAGGATGAAGCGGATTTCGCCGCCCTCGTTCTTCTTGTCGACCGCCATCAGCTCGATCCAGCGCGCTTCGCCCAGGTCGGGCGCGCTGGCCGGCAGGCCGGCGGCGCGCACCAGGGCGCGCACGCGCTCCACGCTGGCCGGGTCGATCAGGCCCAGGCGCGCCGACAGGTCGGCCGCCATCACCATGCCGCAGCCGACCGCTTCGCCGTGCAGCCATTCGCCGTAGCCCAGGCCGTTCTCGATCGCGTGGCCGAAGGTGTGGCCGAAATTGAGCACCGCGCGCAGCCCACCTTCGCGTTCATCCTTGCGCACCACGTCGGCCTTGATCTCGCACGAGCGCGCGATCGCGTGCGCCAGCGCCTGCGGGTCGCGCTTGATCAGTTGTTCGACGTTCGCTTCGATCCAGTCGAAGAAGGCGGCGTCGAGGATGGCGCCGTGCTTGATCACTTCGGCCAGGCCCGCGGCCAGCTCGCGCGCCGGGAGCGTGTCCAGCGTCGCCGTATCGGCCAGCACCGCGCGCGGTTGATAAAAAGCGCCGATCATGTTCTTGCCCAGCGGGTGGTTGATGCCGGTCTTGCCGCCGACCGAGGAATCGACTTGCGCCAGCAGCGTGGTCGGAATCTGCACGAACGGCACCCCGCGCATATAGCTCGAGGCGGCGAAGCCGGTCAGGTCGCCGATCACGCCGCCGCCCAGCGCCACCAGGGTGGTCTTGCGGTCGCATTTGTGCTGCAGCAGCGCGTCGTACACCAGGTTCAGCGACTGCCAGTTCTTGTGCTCTTCGCCGTCCGGCAGCACGATTTCGACCACGTCACGGCCGGCCGCGCGCAGGTGGCCCGCCACCCGTTCCAGGTACAGCGGCGCCACCGTGGTGTTGGTGACGATGGCGACCTTCTGGCCCTGGACGTGGCGCGCCAGCAGCGCGCCGTCGTCCAGCAGGCCGGGGCCGATCACGATCGGGTAGCTGCGTTCGCCGAGGTCGACGTTGAGGGTGAGGTGGGGTTGTGCCTGTTCGTTCATCGCTGTCCTTGCAAGCCGGCGCGCGCGCGCGTTCTCTTGCGCGGCCAGCTGGTCCAATATGGTTTGTACCATTGATTGTACGTTAGGACGGCCGGTGTCGATGACCAGGTCCGCGATCTCGCGGTACAGCGGATCGCGCTGCTCCAGCAACTGTTCCAGTTTCGCGCGCGGGTCGGCCGTCTGCAATAGCGGACGGCTCTTGTCGTGCGCGGTGCGCTGCAGGATGCTGCCGATCGCGGCGCGCAGGTAGATCACGGTGCCGCGCTCGGCCAGGTAGGCGCGGCTCTCGGGGTTGAGCACGGCGCCGCCGCCGGTGGCCAGCACCAGGCCCTCCTGGGCGGTCAGGTCGCGGATCACGTCCGCTTCGCGCTTGCGAAAGCAGGCCTCCCCTTCGATCTCGAAGATCCAGGGAATGGTGGCGCCGGTGCGCGCCTCGATCTCGTGGTCCGAGTCGATGAAGCGCCGGTTCAGCTTGCGCGCAAGCAGCCGGCCGATGGTGGTCTTTCCTGCCCCCATCAAGCCGACAAGGAAAATATTGTTGTTCTTGGGATGTGGCACTACCAAGCCCGCTCGAATGAAAAGACGGCCAGTATAGACTGGCCGCCTCGCATTTCGTCAATTCGTTGCGTCAACTCATCCCTGACGCATCACGGGAATTTCACGGGCAAGTGAAGTTCAACGTAAATGGAATCGAACTGATCTTGCCGTTGGGCGTGGTCGCGGTCACGTTGAAGGTGGCGCGGCTCGGTGCGGTGCACGGCTTGGTCGGGGCGCTGAGCGTGACGCGGTGATTCGAGCCGTTGGGAGCGTCGCCCGCGATCGCGAAGATGTTCATCACGCTCGCCGGGGTCAGTTCCACCAGGGTCGCGCCGACCAGGCCGGTGATCGCGACGGTCGACTCGACCGGCAGCGGGTTGCCGTTGACGTCGGTCAGCTGCATGGTGAACACCTTCGGATCGGCCGACGGCGCACTGCCCAGGTCGACCGTGCCGCTGGTGACCGGGGTGGTGCTGCCGTCGATATAGACGCGGCCGATGTCGTCGTCGCTGAGCGTGATCGTGATCTTGCCGAACTGGGTGTTGCTGCCGTCGGTCGTGCTGGCGCAGATGGTGGCCACGCCCTTGCGGGTGCTGTCGGGCGAGACGCCGGCGCCGCTGCCGCTGTTGCACGGCGTGGCCGGCAGGTTTGGCAGCGCCTCGCGCGGATTCTGCACCCGGAAGCCGACCGAGCAGCCGCCGTTCACGGTCAGGCAGCCGCCACGGTCGGCGGAACCGATGGCGCCGATATTGGTCTGGAACACCACCGGGGTGCCGTCCGCCACCGGATTGCCGAACCCGTCCGCCATCAGGATGTTGACCATCGAGGCCGGCGCGTCGGGGCTGCTGTTGAAGGTGCCGTCGACGTTGGCCTTGGTGGCGCTGATCGAGAACGCGCGCTGCACCGGCAGGCCGGTGGTGACCACGATCGAGTCCGAGCTGGTGGCGATGTCGGGACGGGTGGCGGTCGCGGTGCCAGGCAGCACGGCCTGGACCCGGAAGCTGGTCGGCACGCTGCCCGAGTTGACCGTGGTGATCACTTCGCCGGCCTGGTCGGTGCTGTCGCGCAGCTTGTTGAGGGTGACCACGCCTTCCGGCATCACCTTGAACTCGACCGCCTTGCCGGCCAATGCGCGGCCGAACACGTCGAACACGCGGAAGCGCAGGGTCGCGGTCTCGGTGCGGTTGATGCCGCCCTGGCCGCGGATCACGATCGACTTGTCGTTGGGCGTGGCTTCGACGAACTGCACCGAGGCGGCGCTTGGCGCTGCGATCGCCAGCGAGGCCGAGGCCGGGGTCGATACGCCGTCGGCCGAGACGGTGATCACGTCGTTGTTGCCGCAACCCTGGTCGCGGTAGACGGTCTGGGCGGTGCCCATATTGGTGGCGACGCTGGCCGCCAGGGTGGCCTTGCCGGCGGTGACGCAGGCCGAGCTGAAGCTGACGTTGACCTGCTGGCCGCTGTACCTGGCGCCGTTGGCCATCAGGTCGACCGAAACCAGGGTCGAGCCGTAGGCGTCGATGTTGGCCGAATCCAGGCGCACGGCGCTGAACGAGAGCGTGGTGGCATTGACCGAATAATTGACGCTGCCGCTGGCCGTGGTGGCAGTGGCGCCCGGCACGGCGGCGGTGGCGGTGACGCTGCCGGCGCCGCCGGCGGCCAGGCTGGCGGCGCGCATGGTGATCGAGGCGGTGCCGGTGGCGTCGGTCAGGGCGGTGCCGGCGGTCGGCGCGAACACGGCCAGGGTGGCGTCGGTGGTGAAGGTGACCACGGCGTTCGGCACCGGCTTGTTGGCGGCGTCGCGCACCACGGCGCGCACCGTCAGCGGCGTGGCGCCGCTGAGCGCGCTGCTGGCCTGGCCGCCGGCGCCGACCAGGGTCACGCCGACGGTCGGCGCGGCCGGGGCCGTAGTGCCGCCGCCAGTGCGGCCGCCGCCGCCGGGAGTGCCCGGACTGCCGCCACCGCCGCCGCAGGCGCTGAGGGTGGCCGCCAGCAGCAGGGCCAGGGTGCTGTATTTGAATTGCTGGTTTTTCATATCAGGACTTGTTGTTGTCGGTTGTTGTGATGGATGAAATTCCTGGTGCGGCAGCGCTGGCCGCTGCTGCCTCAGCGCACGCCGGCCACGTTCTCGTTGACGATCTTGGGCGTGATGAACACCAGCAGCTCGGTCTTGGTGCTCTCGCGGCCGGTCGTCTTGAACAGGTAGCCCAGCAGCGGGACGTCGCCCAGGATCGGGGTCTTGGTCACGTTGTTGCGCTCGGTCTGCTGGTAGATACCGCCCAGCACCACGGTGCCGCCGTTCTCGACCATGACCTTGGTCTTCACGTGCTGGGTGTTGATGGCGAAGCCGGCGCGCGTCTCATCGCCCTTCGAATCCTTGTTGACGTCGACTTCCAGCACCACGTTGCCGTCCGGCGTGATCTGCGGGATCACTTCCAGGCGCAGATTCGCCTTCTTGAAACTGATCGAGGTGGCGCCGCTGCTGGTCGCCTGTTCGTAGGGCAGCTCGACGCCCTGCTCGATCACGGCGACCTGCTTGTCTTCGGTGACCACGCGCGGCGACGAGATGATCTTGCCCTTGCCGTCCGCTTCCAGCGCCGACAGTTCCAGGTTCAGGAAGCGGTTGGCGGCCGATGAGAACAGCGAGAACGCGAGCGAGGTCGGGGCGATGCCGCCGATGCCGGCCGCCGGCAGGTTGACCATGGTGGTGTTGGCGAAGCTGTCTTCGCTGGTGACCTGGCCGGTGACCTGGCCCACGCCGTTCAGGTTGCCGCCGATGGCGATGCGTTCGTTGCCGCTGACCTGCCAGCCCGAGTCGCCGCCGCGCATGGTGCGCATGTCGGCGAAGCCCAGCTTGGCGCCCAGGTTGCGCGAAAAGCCGTCGTTGGCTTCCACCAGGCGCGCCTCGATCAACACCTGCTTGGAAGCGATGTCGGTCTTCTGGATCAGTTTGCGGATATCCTCGATTTTCGATGCGATGTCGGTCACGAACAGCTGGTTGGTGCGCGGGTCGATGATGGCGCTGCCGCGCTTGGACAGCACGCGGTTCTTGTCGCTGGCGCTGGCGCCGCCGTTGGCGTCCAGCCCGAACACGTTGCGGAACGATTCCGCTTTTTGATAGTTCAGCTGGAAGATCTCGGAGCGCAGCGGCTCCAGTTCGGCGATCTGGGCGCGCTGCTCGAGCTCGAGCTTTTCCTTGGTCAGGAGTTCTTCTTTCGGCGCGATCCACAGCACGGTGCCGTTCTTGCGCATGTCCAGGCCCTTGGCGGTCAGGATCACGTCCAGCGCCTGGTCCCATGGCACGTCGCGCAGGCGCAGGGTCAGGTTGCCGGTGACCGAGTCGCTGGTGATGATGTTCAGGCCCGAGATGTCGGCCACCGCCTGCAGCGCGGCGCGCACTTCCACGTTCTGGAAGTTGAACGACAGCTTTTCGCCGTTGAAGCCCTGCGGGTTGTTTGCCGAACCCTGGCTGACGCGGTTCGGGTCCACGGCCACCTTGCGCACCTCGACCACCAGCTGGGTGTCGCTCTGGTACACCGACTGCTCCCAGTTGCCCTGGGCGGCAATCGTCATGCGCACGTTGTTGCCCTGGCCGGCCGTGGTCACGCTCGAGACCGGCGTGCCGAAGTCGGTCACGTCGAGGCGGCGGCGCAGGTTTTCCGGCAGCCGGGTGCCGAGGAAGTCGACGGTCACGCCGCTGGCGCTCTGGCGCACGTCGACCGCAACCTGGCTGTTGGGCAGGTCGACCACGACCCGGCCGGCGTTGTTGGCGCCGCTCTTGAAGTCGAGGCCGCGCAACGCCGGACGCAGGTTCGCAGCCGGGACTGGAATCTGGCTTGCGGCCGGCAGGCCGTTGGCATTCACCGCATGCGCCACGCCGCCGGTGCCTTCGACGGTCACGATCACCGACTTGCCGTCGATCGCGGTGGCGTAGTTCAGCGCGCGCGACAGGTTCAGCACCATGCGCGTGCGCTCGCCGGCCTGCACCAGGTTCACGCCGCGCACGTCGCCCAGGTTCAGCTCATGGCTGCTCTTGCCGGTGGCGTTCGCAGTGGCGCCGAAGTCGAGCGCGATGCGGGCCGGGTTGGTGATGGCGAAGCCGATCGGCGCCCTGCCCGGTGCTTCGCGCATGGCCACGTTGATGACCACGTTGGCGCCCTGCTGGTTGGCGGTGATCGATTCGATCGCATTGCCCGATTGAGCATGGGCCAGCGCGGCGCCGGCCATCAGCAGCAGCGCGGCCGCGGCGCGCGCCAGGGCTGCGGGCACGGCGAAACTGAAGCGCGAGCATGAGCTCAAGCGCATGTTAAAACTTGGGGTCATTTCCCACTCTCCTTGTTTTCCTGCAGCTCGATCGTCGCCATGCGTTCGGTCCAGTCGCCGTTCGAATCCTGCACGGCTTCGCGCAACTCGATGGCGCCGTCGGTGACGCGCACGATGCGGCCATAGTTCTGTCCCATCCGCTGGCCGGCGCGCACGTGGTACAGCGTGCGCTCGACCTGCACCAGCGCATAGCTGACGCCGCCCTTGTGCAGCGTGCCAACCATCTGCATGGTGTCCAGCGGGAAATTCTCGAGCACTTCCTTGGGCCGGTTCACGTCCGGCTGATACGGATTGCGCTTGCCTAAACCGGCCTGGGCCGCGTCGCCGCTGAGCTTGGCCAGGTTGAACGGATCCAGCGCTTCGCCTGGCACATAGCCTTGCGGCACGAATTGCTTTGGCGCCGGCAGCGGCGCCACCTTCGGCGCGGTGCGCGCCTCGACCTGGCGCATCCAGTCCTGGATCTCGCCCACGCCGCCGTCGCCGCAACCGGCGAGGAACAACGCCGCCAGCAGCGGCGCGATGTGTTGAATCCGCATCACGATCCGCCTCCGCTGCGCTGGCGCTTGTTCTTCTTCTCTTCGGCGCGCGCCTTGCGCTGCGCCGCCAGTTCGTCCTGGTCCAGGTAGCGGAAGGTCTTGGCGATGGCTTCCATTTCCAGCACGCCATCCTTGTCGCTCAGTGCCAGGTTGTTCAGCGTAACGATGCGCGGCAGGTTGGCCATGTCGGCGGCGAAGGCGCCCATGTCGTGGTAGCGGCCATTCACCTTGATGTCGATCGGCAGCTCGGCGTAATAGTCGCGCAGCACTTCCTGGCCCGGCTTGAACATCTGGAACTGCAGGCCGCGACCGACGCCGGCCTGGTTGATGTCCGACAGCAGGTCGGCGATCTGCGACTTGTTCGGCAGCTGGCGTTCCAGGCGCGCCACGTACTGGTCGACCTGGATCTTCTGTTCCTTCAGCGCCTCCAGGTTGATCGCTTGCGCCATCTTGGATTCGTATTCGGTGCGCAGGGTCTGTTCCTGGGCGGCGCCACTCTCCTGCTGCTCGAACTGCTCGCTCCAGTAGAAGAAATATCCCAGGCCGATCACCAGCGCCATCACGCCGGCCGCGCACAAGAGGCGCGGCGCCAGCGGCCACTGGCCCGGCTGGCGTCCCTGCAAGTCCTGGAACTGGGCCGACAGGTCGGCGAACAGGTCGTTCAGATCGATATTCTTCATGCGTTACTCTTGTCGGCTTTCGCCGCCTTCCCGCCCTTGACGGCCGGCTCGTCCTCGCGGCTGCGCTTGATCTGCACCGTCAGCGTGAATTCGACCACCTTGCGTACGCTGGCGCCCTTGCCGCTGCCGGCGGTGGCGGCGCGCACTTCCATCAGCTCGGGCGACTGCAGCCATTCCGAAGCGCCGGACAGGTTGCGCAGCAGTTCGGCCACCCGTTCCTGCGACTGGGCATTGCCGCCCAGGGTCACGCGCTGGCCGTCCTGCCTGACGCTCTTCAGGTGCACGCCTTCCGGCGTCTGGCGCACCAGTTCGTCCAGCAGGTGCACCGGCTGGTTGCGGTCGCCCTGCAGGTCTTCCACCGCCTGCTGGCGCGCCTGCAGGGCGGCAATGTCTTCCTTGAGGGTCTTGATCTCGGCAATTTTCTTGTCGAGGTCGGCGCTGGCCTGGGTCAGCACCGCATTGCGCTGTTCCTGCACCGAGATCTGGCGCGCGTTGTAGCCGCCCACCAGCAGCACCACCGCCGCGCCCACCAGGCCGCCGAGCAGCAGCAGGGCGATGAACGCCTGCTGCTTCTGTTTTCGCTTTGCTTCGCGGTGCGGAAGTAAATTAATCCGGATCATCAGCCAAACCTCCGCAGCGCCAGGCCGCAGGCCACCAGGAAGGCCGGGCCCTCCTGGCGCAGCTGATGTTCGCGCACGCCGGGGCCGAACTGCATGCCGTCGAACGGCGCCACCAGGCGGCTCGCAATGCGGGTGCGGCTGGCCACGATCTCGAGCAGGCCCGGCAGCAGCGCGCAGCCGCCGGCCAGGTACAGCTCGTCGATGCGGGTGTACGGGGTCGATGTGTAGAAGAACTGGATCGCGCGCGTGATTTCCAGCGCCGCGTTCTCCAGGAACGGCGCCAGCACGTCGGGGCCGTAGTTCTCGGGCAGGTCGTTGGCCTTCTTGCGCGTTTCCGCTTCCTCGAACGCCATGCCGTAGGCGCGCACGATGTCCTGGGTCAATTGGTTGCCGCCGAAGGGCTGCTCGCGTTCGTAGACGGTGTCGGCGCCGACCAGCACCGAGACGTGGGTGGCCTGGGCGCCGATCTGGAACAGGGCCGTGATCTGGCCCGGACGCGGAGACACCGCGTGTTCCAGCGCGCTACGCGCGGCGTACGACTCGATGTCCATCACGGTGGCCACCAGGCCGGAGGCTTCGGCTATCGCGACCCGGTCCTCGACCTTTTCGCGGCGCGCGGCGGCCAGCATCACTTCCATGTCTTCGTTTGAATTGGGGGCGGCGCCAATCACGTCGAAGTCGAGGCTGACCTCATCGAGCGCGAACGGGATATACTGGCTGGCCTCGGATTCGACCTGCACTTCCAGCTGGTCTTCCGACAGCCCGGCGGGCAGGATGATCTTCTTGGTGATCACGGCGGCCGGCGGCATGCCGAGCACCACGTGGCGGGCGCGGGTGCCGCTTTTTTTCCAGACCCGGCGCACCGCATCGGTGACCTGCTCCAGGTTTTCGATATTGCCGTCGACCACGGCGCCGCGTGGCAGCGCTTCCGTGGCGTAGCGCTCCAGGCGCATGACGCCCTTGCCGGCGTCGGCCAGCTCGACCAGGCGAACGCCAGACGTGCTGATATCGAGCCCGGCCATTGGCGGCGTCGATCGACCGAACAAGGAACCCAGATTGATCACTCAAAACTCCCTTCAGCTGCTCTTCAATTAAACAGGTCACTGCAATGAACGCCCGCGGAGGGGAAGTTGTCTCGGATGCACCAGGTGTGTATTTCTTATAAAAATCCGATACTTACGTCAAATACAGGGGCAAATCGTAGCAACAAAAGATGACTGGGGACAAGATATTTCTACCTGGGAAGAATAGAATCCGGCGCGTGCGCGCCACACTTCACCGATTCCATTGCAAAGCCACTACCGCTCTTGCGTTTTTACTCTTAAGACCTTGATACAAAGCTCTTGCTTTTAAGCTTTATTAAGCTGAGCTCAGTATCAGGCGCAAAACCGCTGCCTTATAATGAGGCGGATCAACAAAGCGAAAGTCAGCATGAAAGAGAAACAAGCGTCCTCCTCTGCCTCGAAGTTCAGCCCCAAGCGTCTGTTGTTGCTTGGCGTCGCCGCTGTGTTTGGTCTGGCAACCATCGGCGTGCTGGTGCTGGTGTTTGCCCTGGCCATGGCCTACCCGAACCTGCCGGCACTGGACACCATCACCGATTACCGGCCCAAAATGCCGCTGCGGATCTTCACCGCCGACAACGTCCTGATCGGCGAGTTCGGCGAAGAACGCCGCACCCTGGTGCACTTCAAGGACATCCCGGACGTCATGAAGAAAGCCGTGCTGTCGATCGAGGACGACCGCTTCTACGAGCACAGCGGCATCGACTACCTCGGCATCATGCGCGCGGCCTTCCGCAACGCCACCGGCGGCGCGCGCCAGGGCGCGTCGACCATCACCCAGCAGGTGGCGCGCAACTTCTTCCTGTCGTCCGAGCAGACCTTCAAGCGCAAGGCATATGAAGCGATGCTGGCCTGGAAGATCGAGAAGAACCTGTCCAAGGACCAGATTCTCGAGCTCTACATGAACCAGATCTACCTGGGCCAGCGCGCCTTCGGCTTCCAGTCGGCGGCCCAGATCTATTTCGGCAAGGACCTGCGCGACATCACGGTAGCCGAAGCGGCCATGCTGGCCGGCCTGCCGAAAGCGCCATCGGCCTACAATCCCGTGGTCAACCCGACCCGCGCCAAAACGCGCCAGCAGTACATCCTGACCCGCATGCATTCGCTCGGCTACATCAGCGACGCCCAGTTCAACCAGGCCAAGAACGAGCCGCTCAAGATCAAGTCGGACAGCACGGCCTTCGGCGTGCATGCCGAGTACGTGGCCGAGATGGCGCGCCAGCTGGTGTATGAGCAGTTCAAGGAAGACACCTACACGCGCGGCCTGAACGTGTTCACCACCATCACCAAGTCCGACCAGGACGCCGCCTACCTGGCGCTGCGCCGCGGCGTGATGGACTACGAACGCCGCCGTCCGTACCGCGGTCCCGAGTCGTACATCGAGATCCCAGGCGCCAAGGGCGAAGCCGACGAAGCGATCGAAGCCGAGCTGGCCGAGCATCCGGACAGCGACAACATCATCGCCGCGGTGGTGCTGCAGGTCACCGGCACGCAAGTCAAAGCCACGATCGCTTCGGGCGAGACCATCACCCTGAGCGGCTCCGGATTGACGTTTGCGCGCGCCTGGCTGTCGGATAAAGCGGCGCCGAACCGCCGCATCCGCCCTGGCGCGGTGATCCGCGTGATGCAGGACGACGAGTCGAAATGGCTGATCACGCAGATGCCGGAAGTCGAATCGGCGTTCGTTGCGGCCGACACCGAAAACGGCGCGATCCGCGCCCTGGTCGGCGGCTTCGACTTCAACCGCAACAAGTTCAACCACGTGACGCAAGCCTGGCGCCAGCCGGGTTCCTCGTTCAAGCCGTTCATCTATTCGGCCTCGCTCGAGCGCGGCCTGTCGCCGGCCACCGTCATCAACGACGCGCCGATCTCGTTTGACGCCGGCCAGACCGGCGGCCAGGCGTGGGAACCGAAGAACTACGACAGCAAGTATGACGGCCCGATGACCATGCGCCGCGGCCTGATGCAATCGAAGAACATGATCTCGATCCGCATCCTGAACAAGATCGGCGCCCGCTACGGCCAGGAATTCGCCAACCGCTTCGGCTTCGATCCGGAGCGCAATCCGGCCTATCTGACGATGGCGCTGGGCGCCGGTTCGACCACGCCGCTGCAGATGGCCGGCGCGTACGCCGTGTTCGCCAACGGCGGCTACCGCATCAGCCCGTACCTGATCTCGAAAGTCACCGACAGCGACGGCAAGGTGTTGTCCGAAGCGCGTCCGGCCACGGCCGGCGACGAAGCCAACCGCGTGATCGACGCCCGCAATGCCTTCCTGATGGACAGCATGCTCAAGGACGTGGTGCGCCACGGCACCGCGGTCAAGGCGATGGCCCTGAAGCGCACCGACCTGGCCGGCAAGACCGGCACCACCAACGACTCGATCGACGCCTGGTTCGCCGGCTACCAGCCGAAGCTGGTCGGCATCGCCTGGATGGGCTACGACAAGCCACGCAACCTGGGCGCCCGCGAAACCGGCGGCGGCCTGGCGCTGCCGATCTGGATCGGCTACATGCAGAAGGCGCTCAAGTCGGAACCGATGGTCGAGCGCGAAGTGCCGAGCGGGCTGGTGCAGTATGGGAACGAGTACTACTACGCCGAGACGCCGCCGGGGATGGGGGTCGAGACGCTGGACGTGGGGGCGCCGCCGGCGGCGGCCGAGCAGAAGGTGCGCGATGCGGTGAGGAACGAGCTGTTCTGATCGGCGTCGAATGAAAAAGGGGCGGCCAGATGGCCGCCCCTGTTTTTATTACTGGCATCCTGTCATCCGATCGTATCGGTTGCATGATCGTAGGGTGGACGGCTTGCCGTCCACCCTACGCCAGCGACACCGCCGCCCCACCCTGCTCGCTCGCATACTTCGACAACGACGCAAAGAACTCGCTGTCATCGCGGGTGTTGCGCCACTCGCCATCCACCCGCTTGTAGTGGAACCCGCCCGAGCGCGCCGCCACCCACATCTCTTGCAGCGGGGCCTGGCTGTTGACGATGATCTTGGAACCGTTGTCGATGAATTCGATCTCCAGCACGTTGCCGCTGCGCTTGCATTCGACGTCGACCACGTCTTCATCGTTCAGGCGGTCGAAGGCTTCCTCGATGCGCTTGAGGGTACTGTCGGCAAGGTCCAAAAATTCGGTTTCGGTCATGCTACACTCCAAAATCTGCTAATCAAACCGTGATTCTAATCGTGAAGTCCACCCTTGCGCTTCTTTCCGGCTCGGCTTTGTTGGCCGGCCTGCTGGCTGGCTGCGGCCAGACCGGTCCGCTGTACATGCCGAACCCGCCGTCGCGGCCTGCGCCGACGCCGGCCCAGACCGAACAGCCACCGCAACCGGTGCCTTCGAACAACGCTTCCACTCCAGCCCCGCACCGCTAATTCAATGTCGCAATTTACTATCCAGGACGGCGTCCTGCACGCCGAAGGCGTCTCCCTGTCCGCCATCGCCGACCAATTCGGCACCCCGACCTATGTGTATTCGAAAGCGGCATTGCTGGAAAATTTCAATGCCTACCATGACGCCTGCCAAGGGCGCGATGCGCTGGTCTGCTATGCGATGAAGGCCAACTCCAACCTGGCCGTGCTCGACCTGCTGGCGCGCCAGGGCGCGGGCTTCGACATCGTCTCGGGCGGCGAACTGCTGCGCGTGATCGCCGCCGGCGGCGATCCGGGCAAGACCATCTTCTCGGGCGTCGGCAAGACCGTTGAAGAGATGAACCTTGCACTGGAAAAAGGCATCCTCTGCTTCAACGTGGAATCGATCCCCGAACTGCACCGCCTGAACGAGGTGGCAGGCAAGCTCGGCATGCGCGCGCCGGTGTCGCTGCGCGTCAATCCGAACGTGGACGCCAAGACCCACCCTTATATTGCCACCGGCCTGAAGGCCAACAAGTTCGGCGTGGCCTTCGACGATGCGCTGGAGACCTACCGCAGCGCCGCCGCCCTGCCCAACCTGGACCTGGTCGGCATCGACTGCCACATCGGCTCGCAGCTGCTGGACGACGCGCCGCTGCTGGAAGCGCTGGATAAACTGATCGAGCTGATCGACACCCTGCACGGCGAAGGCATCCACCTGCACCACCTCGACATCGGCGGCGGCCTCGGCGTCGACTACGGCGTGGCGGGCGATGCGCCGCCGGTGCCGGTGGGCGACTATCTTGGCCGACTGTTTGCCCGCATCGACGCCTGGCGTGCAGAGAAGCACGACGGCACGCCGATCAAGGTCATCTTCGAACCGGGCCGTTCGATCGTCGCCAGCACCGGCGTGCTGCTGACGAAAATCGAATACCTGAAGCCGGGCGTGGAAAAGAACTTCTGCATCGTCGACGCCGCCATGAACGACCTGATGCGCCCGGCGCTGTACGAAGCCTGGATGGGCGTGCAGCAGGTCACCGCGCGCGAGGGCGCGGCCGTGACCTACGACGTGGTCGGTCCGGTGTGCGAATCGGGCGACTGGCTGGCGCGCGAGCGCGCGCTGACCGCGCAGCCGGGCGACCTGCTGGCGATCATGACCGCCGGCGCGTATGGCATGACGATGGCGTCAAACTACAACACCCGTGGCCGCGCCGCCGAGATCATCGTCGACGGCGAGGGGGCGCATCTGGTGCGCCGCCGTGAGACGCCGGCCGAGCTGTTCGCGCTGGAAACGATGCTGAAGTAAGTGTTCAAAGTAAGCGTTTGAGCAGCCTCAAACCGCTCACCACCCCAGAACGGATTCACCCGCCTCCGGCGTAGACTGGCTGCTCAAGATTTGAGCAATCAGCTTCCGGAGGCGCTATGGCTGAAGACGATGCAGCGGGCCCGTCCCTGATGATCGGCGGCGACGGTCAGCCCGCTATTCCCTTGTATCTGGTGTCGTTCGACAAGCAAGGCCGCTGCACGTCGCCGCGCACCCGGGCGGCCGTGCTGGCCGATGCCAAAAGCGGGCGCTACACCGACCTGCACATCTACTCCCACGGCTGGAACAATGTGTTCGACGAAGCGGTGCACCACTACACCGAATTCTTCACCGAATACGCCGGCCTGCGCCGCGCCGCCGGGCTCGACAGCAATGAGTACCGGCCGCTGCTGGTCGGCCTGATCTGGCCCAGCACCGCGCTGCTGGCGCCGGGCGAAGAGCCGCCCAGGCTGGCCTCGATCGGACCCGGCTTCGCTGCCGCCACACCCACCATGGCCCTCGAGGCCGCGGCGCTGGCCTCGGAAATGACGCCGGACGACGCCGCCCGCCTGAGCGCGCTGGCCGCGCAAACGGGACCGCTGGACGGCGCCGACAGCGCCGCCCTGGCGCGCCTGCTGGCGCCGCTGCTGGAAGCACATGGCGCCGGCGACAGCGAAGGCGCGGCGCCGCCGGCCGATGCCGGATCGCTGCTGCTGCACTGGAGCAGCGCCCAGCCAGCGTTGCCTTCCGCCGCCACTGCCGAGCTGGCGCCGGCCGGCGTGCTTGGCTTTCTCGACCCGCGTGAGATCTTGCGCAAGGCCACCGTGTTCCTGATGAAGGACCGCGCCGGCGTGGTCGGCGCCGCCGGCGTCGCGCCGCTGCTGGTCGAAGCGTTGCAGCAAAGTCCGATCCGGGTGCATCTGGCCGGCCACTCCTATGGCGCCAAGGTGATGCTGTCGGCGCTGGCCAAGCTGCCGCCCGGACGCCAGGTAGCGTCGGTGCTACTGCTGCAGGCGGCGGTCAGCGCGCGCTGCTTCGCCGAACGCGTCGCCGATCATGGCGGCCGGCCGGGCGGCTATCGCGCCGCGCTGGAGCGTGTGGCGCTGCCGGTGTGCACCACCTTCAGCCGCAACGACGCGGCGCTGAACAGCTTCTATCCGCTGGCATTGCGGCGCGGGCCGGACATCGGCGAGTTCGAGCCGAGCAGTTCCTCGGCGCCGTTCGCGGCGCTGGGCGGCGTTGGCCCGCAAGACATGGCGCCGGGCGAACTGGAGGTAACGGCCATCCTCGACCAGCCGGGCGTCTACCCGCCGGCGCTACCTGGCGTGCGGGTGCGCGCGCTCGACGGCGCCAGCGGCATCGGCAGCCATGGCGACGTGCGCAACCGGTTCACGGAGTGGGCGCTGGCGAGCCTGGTACGGCAGGCGATTGCGGCCGATGCGAAGGTCTAGGGAACTCAGGCGCAGGATCAGGCACGTACGGCAGCGCGCGCCTTGGTCCGGCTCCACACCACGCGCAGGCCGAGCAGCACGGCGACGATCACGCCGAACAGGATCGGCTGCGCAAAGTCGTTCTTGCCCGCCTTCATCCACCAGAAATGCAGGATCGCCAGCGGTGCGATCAGGTAGATCAGGCGGTGCAGCCATTGCCAGCGCTTGCCGCCGAGGCGCTTGATCATGGCGTTGGTCGAGGTCGCCGCCAGCGGGATCAGGAGTATGAAGGCAATGAAGCCGACCAGGATGAACGGCCGCTTGACCACGTCGGCCAGCATCGCCGCCACATCGAAGAAATGATCGAACCAGAGAAACGCAATGAAATGCACCAGCGCATAAAAGAAGGTGAACAAGCCAAGCATGCGGCGCAGACGCACCACCCAGTTCCAGCCCGTGAAGCGCCGCAGCGGCGTCACCGCCAGCGTGATGCACAGGAAGTACAGCGCCCACTCGCCGCTGCCCTGGGTGATCGCCGCCAGCGGATCGGTGAACGCGCCGCTGGCCGTGCCCCACACCAGGCGCGCGAACGGCAGCAAGCCCAGCACGAAGACGGCGCCCTTGACCCACCCCACCTGTTGATTGGAAAGCTGGCCCGCCATCAGTAGAAACGCTTCAAGTCCATGCCGGTGTACAGCGACGACACCTGATCATAGCCGTTGAACATCAGGGTCTTGCGCTTGGGCTGGAACAGGCCGCTCTCGCCGATGCGGCGCTCGCTCGCCTGCGACCAGCGCGGGTGGTCGACGTTCGGGTTCACGTTCGAATAAAAACCGTATTCGCGCGGCGCCGAATCGTTCCAGGCGGTGCGCGGCTGGCGACTCACCAGGCGGATGCGCACGATCGACTTGGCCGACTTGAAGCCATATTTCCACGGCACGATCAGGCGCACCGGCGCGCCGTTCTGGTTCGGCAGCACCTGGCCGTACATGCCCAGCGTCAGCAGCGTCAGCGGATGCATGGCTTCGTCGAGGCGCAAGCCTTCCACATATGGCCAGTCGAGCACGCCGCTACGCAGGCCCGGCATCTGCTTGCTGTCGGCCAGGCTGGTGAATTCGACGAACTTGGCGTTGCCAGTCGGCTCGACCTGCTTGATCAGATGCGACAGCGAATAGCCGACCCACGGGATCACCATCGACCAGCCTTCGACGCAGCGCAGGCGGTAGATGCGTTCTTCGAGCGGCGCGAGTTTCAAGAGCGTGTCGATGTCGATCGTCATCGGCCGCTTGACCTCGCCCTCGATGCGCAGGGTCCAGGGCCGGGTACGCAGCGTGTGCGCGTTCTCGGCCGGGTCGCCCTTGTCGAGCCCGAATTCGTAGTAATTGTTGTAGTTGCTGGCGTCCTTGAACGAGGTCAGTTTCTCGTCAGTGGACAGGGCCGCGTTGCGGCGCGCCGCCAGTTTCGGGCCGTCCTGGGCCAGGGCTTCGCGATTCGCCATTTCCCAGATGCCGCTGCCGACGGCGGCCGTGGACGCCATGCGGGCAAGAAAGGCGCGCCGGCCTTCGTACACGCTTTGCGGCGTGATCTCGGAAGAAAACGGGAGGTCGATCCCGTTCGGATTGCGTTTGATGAGCATGGCGGCCCCGCGAACTAAGAGAACCTTTACCTTACAACAGTTCCCCTTAAGAGAGCGTTAGGGCGCCAACATTAGCGGGTCACGTTCAGAGTTCGCCGTACGAGTGCAGCCCCGACAGGAACATGTTCACGCCGAGGAAAGCAAAGGTGGTCACCAGCAAGCCGACCAGCGCCCACCACGCCGCCGCGCGTCCGCGCAGGCCGCTCATCAGGCGCATGTGCAGCCAGGCCGCGTAGTTGAGCCAGACGATCAGCGCCCACACCTCTTTCGGGTCCCACGACCAGTAGCCGCCCCAGGCTTCGGCGGCCCACAGCGCGCCGAGGATGGTGGCCACCGTGAAGAAGGCGAAGCCGACCGAGATCGACTTGTACATGATGTCGTCCAGCACCTCGAACGACGGCAGGCGGTCGGCCAGGATGCCGTGCGACTTGAGCAGGTAGGCGCTGGCCACCATCGCCGCCAGGGCGAAGGTGCCGTAGCCGATGAAGTTGGCGGGCACGTGGATCTTCATCCACCAGCTCTGCAGCGCAGGCACCAGCGGCTGGATCTGGGCGGCGTCGCGCGACACCGTGTACCACAGCAAAAAGGCGACTGCGGCCGAGATGATCAGCATCACGAACGGGCCCAGCTGGCGGGTGGCGTAGCGCTCTTCGTAGTACAGGTGGAACAGCGCGGTGATGATCGAGAACAGGATGAATACTTCGTACAGGTTCGACATCGGGATGTGGCCGACGTCCGGCCCGATCAGGTAGCTCTCGTACCAGCGCACCATCATGCCGACCGCGCCCAGCAGCACGGCGGCCCAGCACAGGCGCGCGCCGACGCCGCCGCCGAACTTGCCGCGGCTGGCCAGCCCGATCCAGTAGAACACGGTCGAAAACACGAACAGCGCGCTCATCCACAGGATCGCGGACTGGCTCGACAACATGTATTTGAGGAAGAATTTCTGCTCTGCCGCGGCCAGGTTGCCGTCGTACATCGCGATCGCGCCCAGCGCCAGCACGCCGACGCCGACCAGCAGCGGACGCATCGGCTTCCAGTGCCAGCCCAGCGCCGCAAAGACGGGCGCGGTGCAGACCAGGATCACTTCTTCATAGACGTCCATGAAGTGGCCGTAGCGGTTCAGCGCGAACAGCGCCGCCGCGCACAGGATGATGGCGTAGACCCAGTCGAGCGCGCCCAGGCGGCGGAAGTAGCCGGGTGCTTCGGTATAAGTGCGCGTGTCGGGACGCATGTCGGGACGTGATTCGCCGCCGGCTTTGGTGTGCGACAGTTCCATGGTTTTCCTCCTGGCCGTCATACCGGCCATCAATAGCTTACGCCGCCTGTGGCAGCTTTGTCTTCAGATCGTCGTATTCGCGCTCGAAGTCGAGCGTCTTGCGCTGGGTGCTCATCGCCATCAAAGCCTCGGCTCCCGCTGCACCATCCTTCACCCAGATCCACACGCGCCGTTCGCGGATGTAGAACATCGCGAACACGCCGGCCACCAGCAGCAGGCAGCCGAAATAGACCACGTTCTTGCCGGGCGAACGGGTCAGCTGCAGCACCGAGGCCTTCACTTCGTCGAACTCGTCGAGCTGCAGATAAACCGGCGCACCATACAGGAAACTGTCCGACAGCGCATTGGTCGCCAGCTGCAGGAAGCGGCCATTGGCCTCATTCGCCTCGGCCGGCGCGTCGCCATGTTTTGCACGCGCCACCTGCCACAGTTCCCACAGCGCGCCGTTGAGCATCTTCATGAAGATGCCGGCCGCCTTTTCCTGCTCGCCGGCCGGAATCCTCTCCAAAAACTGCGCCACGCCGACGAAGCCGCCGCGGCCATTGCCGGCGCCCTCGCCGAAGATCGCCAGCGTGCGCGCCGCCGACTCCTGCAGCTGCGTCGCCAGCGGGCCGGATTGCTGTTCTAGCGACAGTGCGCGCCGCGCATAACGCGCCGCCGCCTGGACCCGCGCGTCCGGGTCGGCCAGCGCCGCGCGCAGGCGCATCCAGTCGCCCACGCCATATTTGTCGTCGACCGGAATGCGCAGGAAGCTGAAATTCTCGGACGGGTTGGCGCGCACGCCGGCCAGGTACACCTGGCTGCCCTCGAGCGTCACCGGCTGCATGTAGTTCATGAATTCGCGCGCCTGGCCGGTGTGGTCGCGCAGCTTGTACTGCACGCTGGGGCCGACGTTCTTCAGGTCCTTGTTGGCGTCCAGCTTGGCAGCCGCGCCCGAGGCCTTGTCCAACGTCGCGGCAAACTGTTCGTTCAACGAGGTGCCCTTGGTCACGGCGCGGGTGTCGTTGCCCTGCGCCGTGTTCTCGACGTTGAATGGGCGGAAGCCCGACCACTCGACCGAATAGGTCTGGCCGCCGATCTTGAGTTCGGTGGCGCCGTTGACCTGGCCGGCCATCGGGAACGATGCGCTGGCGCTGCCGCTCATCGGGAAGCCGGTGAGTTTCAGCTTGCTGCCGCCGTCGTCAAAGCTCGACTGGTAGACGGCGATGCCCTTGTAGATCAGCGGCTGGTTGACCTTGATCGTGGCCGCGAAGGTGTGGCCGTTTTCCAGGTCGCGCACCACCACGTCGCTGGCGAACAGCTTGGGCATGCCGGTCGAATAGAAGTCGATGTGGAATTTTTTCAGTTCGATCGCGAACGGCAATTCCTGGATCAGGACGCCCGACGGCTGGTTCAGGATCGCGGTGCGGCTGCTCTGCCCTTCGGCGATCGCGGTGTTGCCGCGGAAGGTCGGGTTGCCGACGCCGAGGCGGTGCTGGGCCGGAATCTCGGCGATCATGCCGTCGCCGGAAAACGGGGTTTTCCCGAAGATCCACTGCTGCATGCGGATAGGTAATTCCGAATCGAGCATGCCGCCCAGCAGGATCACGATGATGGCCGAGTGCGCGAAGATGTAGCCGAACTTGTTGCCGGCGCCCTTTTTCGCGGTGACCAGGATGCCACTGTCCTTGTCGATGATGCGGGTGGCGTAGCCGGCGTGGCGCAGGCGCAGCGCGCTCTGCTCGGCCAGCGCGGTGCGCGTCAACGGCGCCTGCCATGCCAGCTTGTGGTGGAAATTGCGCAGCGAATCTTCGCGCACGTTGTCGCGCCAGCTGCGCATGTCACGCAGCATGCGCGGCGCGTTGCGCACCACGCACAGGCCGGTCGAGACGATCAGCACCACCAGCGTCACCAGGAACCAGGGGCTGGCGTACACGTTATAGAGGCCGAGCTTGCCGAACACTTCGAACCAGAACGGCCCGAACTGGTTGACGTAGTTGGTCATCGGCTGGTTTTGCTGCAGCACGGTGCCGATGATCGAGGCGATCGCGATCAGGGTCAGGAGACTGATCGCGAAGCGCATCGACGAGACCAGCTCGACGGTGTCATCGAGCCAGCGGCGGCGGGTATTCAGTTCAATTCCGGTGGTACTCATTTTGTATACAATCTGGTCCAGGGCGGAAGTGTACCTGCGCCGGCGAAAAAAAGGGCGTCAGCTCGACGCTGGCGCCCTGTTTTTTACGTGTGTCTGTACGCAACAAACCGTCAACGCAGGCCGGCGATGTAGTCGGCCACCGCCTTCATTTCCTCGGGCGACATGCGCTGCGCCAGCGTGGTCATCTGCGGGCTGTTCTTGCGCGTGCCGAGCTTGAAGGCGTCGAGCTGGGCCACCGTGTAATCCTGGTGCTGGCCCGCCAGGCGCGGATATTGCGCCGGAATGCCGTTGGCGGTGGCGCCGTGGCAGCTGGCGCAGGCCGCCACGCCCTTGTCGGCGATGCCGCCGCGATAGATCTTGCGACCCAGTTCCACCGTCTCTTTATTCTTGGCCGCGCCCGGCTTGTGCTTCTGCGTGGCGAGCCAGGCCGCGATGTCCTTTTTCTCGGCATCGGTCAGCATCTTGGCGTAGGTGGTCATGATCGGCTGCTGGCGATTCGGCGTCGTGAAATCGACCAGCTGCTTGTGGGTGTAGCTGGCGAACTGGCCGGCCAGCTTGGGATTGACGACGATCGACGAATTGCCGGCAGCGCCGTGGCACGACAGGCAGGACGGCAGGCCGCGCGCGGCGTCGCCGCTGTCGTACAGGGTACCGCCGCGGGCGGGATCGACTTTTGCGCCGGCCGGGGCGGCCGTGGCAACCGCTGCTGCTGCCAGTGCGGGACTGGGGGCCGTCAAACCGCTGCCGAAGACTACTGCCGTCACAACCAACAAGGATCTCAACGCCAAGCGATTCATACTAGCACCCTGAAAAAGTCAAACACGATTGGAATGTCCAGTGCAGCGGTCCTTTGACTGGCCCCCGGCGAGGCCGGAGCAGCAATCAACCCCTTATTGTACAATAGCTTTGTTTCTCCATCGCCATTCCCTTGTCATTTAAACCTTTTCCCCATGTCCAGACTTTGGCAGGCCCGGTTCTTCACGACCGTTAATCAGCTGCGCGATTTACCCAGCACCACGGTGCCCGAAATCGCTTTCGCCGGGCGCTCGAACGCGGGCAAATCCACGGCGATCAATATCCTTACCAACCAGAAGGGTTTGGCGTTCGCCTCCAAGACCCCTGGTCGTACCCAGCACATCAATTACTTCTCGATCGGCGGCGCCCACGTGGGCCAGCACCGCAAGGATGCGGTACGCGTCGACGAGATCGAAGCGCTGCTGGTCGACCTGCCCGGCTACGGCTATGCCGAAGTGTCGGGCACGGCCAAGCTGCACTGGCAGAAACTGCTGGGCGACTACGTCCAGCGCCGCGATCAATTGGCCGCGCTGGTCCTGATCATGGATTCGCGCCGTCCGTTTACCGACCTCGACGTGCAGATGCTGGAATGGTTCGCCCCGACCGGCAAACCGATCCACTGCATCCTGACCAAGGCCGACAAGCTCAATCGCAACGAATCGACCAACGCCCTGCGCGAAGCGCGCGCCGTGCTCGACAGCTACGTTGACGAAGAAGGCAATGGCTTCCCGTTCACGGTGCAGCTGTTCTCGGCATTGAAGCGCATCGGCATCGAAGAAGCCGATGCGAAAATCATCGAACTGGCAGGCCTCACGCAGGACGAAGAAGCCCCCGCACACCAAGACACACCAGGAGACACGCCGCCGGCGGACGACGCAAGTTCCGTCTGATGCAGTAGTAACATCGAAGGGACTCCACACGATGACCATCATCACCTCGGCCGCCTACCCGGCGGCCCGTCCGCGCCGCATGCGACGCGACCCGTTCTCGCGCGCCATGATGCGCGAAAACACCATTACCGCAGCCGACCTGATCTATCCGGTATTCGTGCTGGAAGGCGAGAACCAGCGCCAGCAAGTGGCCTCGATGCCGGGCGTCGAGCGCCAGTCGCTCGACCTGCTCCTGCAGAGCGCCGAAGAATGCGTCAAGCTGGGCATCCCGGCGCTGGCGCTGTTTCCGCTGGTCGACCAGTCGGTGAAGACCTACGACGGCATCGAAGCGACCAACCCGGACGGCCTGGTGCCGCGCGTGATTCGCGCGCTGAAAAAGAACTTCCCGGAGCTGGGCGTCATCAGCGACATCGCGCTCGACCCGTACACCACCCACGGCCAGGACGGCCTGCCGGACGAGAACGGCTACATCGTCAACGAAAAGACGATCGAGATGCTGGTCAAGCAGGCGCTGACCCATGCCGAAGCCGGTGTGGACGTGGTGGCGCCGTCGGACATGATGGATGGCCGTATCGGCGCGCTCCGGTCGGCGTTCGAATCGAAGGGCCTGATCCATACCCGCATCATGGCCTACTCGGCCAAGTACGCCTCGGCGTTCTACGGTCCGTTCCGCGACGCGGTCGGTTCGTCGGCCAACCTGGGCAAGGCCGACAAGAACACCTACCAGATGGACCCGGCCAACAGCGACGAAGCGCTGCGCGAAGTGGCGCTGGACCTGGCCGAAGGCGCCGACATGGTGATGGTGAAGCCCGGCATGCCCTACCTGGATGTGGTGCGCCGCGTGAAGGACGAGTTCAAAGTCCCGACTTTCGCCTACCAGGTCAGCGGCGAGTACGCGATGCTGAAAGCCGCCGCGATCAACGGCTGGCTCGATCACGACAAGGTCATGATGGAGTCGATGATGGCCTTCAAGCGCGCCGGCGCCGATGGCGTGCTGACCTATTTCGCGATGGATATCGCGCGCAAGCTGAAGGCCGGCTACTGATCGCTGCCGCTGGTTGCCATAAAAAACCGTGCTGTTGCACGGTTTTTTTTCGTCCGGGCCATTCCCCAATGAACGGGTAGTCCGTTGTCGTCGATCAGCGATCTTCCGGATGGAGACGCCGTTCGGGAGGATCGCCCTCTTCGAAGCCAGCGACGAACACCATCAGCAACTCGTTCGCCACTTTCTTGTCCCCCACGTCCAGCAAGGTGTTCGCGATCTTCGACAATCCGGCCGGGTCGACCCTGCCGTTGGTGTGATCGAAGGCGCGTCGGGTTACCTTGCCAAGCTCGAATACCAGTTCGGCGGTTGTGTTTGCGCGGTCCGTCATGTCACTTCCTGCCTTTCGACATTTTGTTGGAGAGAAGGTCGTCTACCGAGAGTCCCGCATTTCTGGCGATGTGCAGGATCTGCTCACGTGCCTGGCTAATGCCAAGAAAGTGCCGCTTCTTCAATTCTTCGCCGACCTGGCCTTCCAGTTTGCGCAGTTGAGAAAGTGAATATTTCGACAAATCTTGCATCATGGACCTCATTGACAGTAACCCGGTCATGATACGCGATCGCTGCCGATGCAGCCCGTCCGCCTGCCTGGCGCGCGCTCAACGGTACTCGGCCGGTACCCAGCGATACAGGGATCCCTTGTCGACGCCTACCCGTCCAATGCCCGGGAACGCGATGTGCGCGCTGGCGACCCAGACGGCGCGCGCGCCGGCATACGACAGCAGCCTGCGGCGGGTCTGCACGGCCTGCTGCCGGTCCGAGTCGAACTCGATCGACACGTCCGGATGCGGGAACTGGACCGCGGCGTTATGGATGATGTCGCCCCATACCAGAAGGTCGCCGTCGTTCGACGAGAACAGATATGCCGTATGTCCCGGAGTGTGGCCGGGAGCGGTCATGGCGCTCACGCTGTCACGCAGCGGCTGGCCGGCGGCGAACACCGTGAGCCTGCCTGCAGCACGATACGGCGCAACGGCGTCGCGCGACATCTTGAACAGGGCGCGCTGGTCCGGCCGCGCATGCCGTTCCATCGCCTCGCTCAGCCAGTAGTGAGCATCGGCCTTCGGCACGAATACCTGCGCATTCGGAAACGCCATTTTCCCGTCCGCAGTCAGCAGGCCGCCGGCATGATCGGGGTGCAGATGCGTCAGCAAGATGGTGTCGATGTCTGCGGGCCGATACCCTGCTGCGCGCAAATTATCGAGAAGGCAGCCAAGCCGCGGGCCGAACAGCCTGGCGGTCCCGGTATCGACCAGGATCGTGTTTTTTCCCGTATTGACCAGGAATGCATTGACCGCAGTCTGTACCGGCGCAGTGGTGGGAAGGAACGCGTGCGCCAGTGAAGACCGGATGGTCCCCTTGCCGGCGCCACCGAGCAACGCGGAATCTATGTCGACGCTGCCATCGTAGAGCGCCGTCACGGTGAAACGTCCGACCGGCATCCGGAAGTATCCCGGGACTTGCGCCTTCTGCACCACTACATCTTCCATCCGTTCAGATGCGCAGATGGTGCCTGTAGCGAGCGCGACAGTCAGGGCGCAGGCGGCATAGCGCATCAATGGTTTCATCACGATGTTTCCTGTTTATGGATCGAATCGTCATGTTATAAGAGAAAATAATTATCCATTGGCGAAAGATTCTCGCCTTATTGGAGACGCGTATTCGACACTAGCAGGTGATATGAACGATCAGTTAAATGGTATTGCCGCGTTCGTACAGGCGGCGCAGTCGACCAGCTTCGCGCTGGCTGCCGGGCAAATGGGGCTCTCGCGCTCCGCAGTCGGCAAAGCCGTGGCCAGGCTGGAACAACGCCTTGGTGTGCAGCTGTTTCATCGCACCACACGCAGTCTGAAGCTGACCGACGAAGGCGCCCTGTTCTACGAGCGTTGCGCCGGCGCGCTGGCGCACATCAAGGAGGCCGAGCAACTATTCGAGAACGGACAGAGCGAGCCGGCGGGACGCCTGCGCATCAGCGTTCCAGTCCTGCTGGGACGCCATTGCGTCGCCCCATTGCTGGTGCAACTCGCGAAAAACCATGCGCGCCTCGACATCGATGCCGTGTTCACCGACCGCCCGGTCGATCTGCTGGAAGATGGATTCGACCTGGTGGTCCGCACCGGGGCATTGGCCAATGAAGCCGACCTCAGGGCGCGCCGGCTGGGTACGCAAACGATGGTGCTTTGTGCGGCGCCGTCCTATCTTGGTACCCGCGCAGCGCCGTCGACGTTCGCGGATCTAGCGGCGCATGACACGCTTGTGTATGGCAAGAGCGATCGGGTCGTGCCCTGGCAGTTTACCGAGTCGGGCCAGTCGCAGACCATCAAGACCAAGGGGCGGTTGCGCTTCGACGACCTGGAAGCGATTGCCGCTGCCGCCGTCGACGGCGCCGGGCTGGCCTGGCTGCCTTCGTGGCTGATCGCAAGCCAGTTGCATGCCGGCCTGCTGGTCGAGTTATTACCTGCACTGCGCGGGCCCGGTTTCGAGGTGTATGCGGTGTGGCCGCTCGGGCGCTACCTGCCGATGCGGGTACGCCTGGTCATCGATGAACTGGTCGAGCGCATCCCATCGATGCTGCAGGCCGGCAGCGGCTCTGCCGCGCCCTGAGCAGGCAGCGCAGACCAGGCGCGCGCGTCATTCGGCGCGCTCGCCCCTTGCCATCTGCCCGAACACCCCGTCACGCCGCACCCACGCGTGATACAACGCCGCCGCCAGATGCGCCAGGATGGTAAAGAACAGCACATAGGCCAGTACACCGTGCAGCGGACGCAGGATGCCGTACATGGTCGGGCTGTGCGGCAATAGCGGCGGCAGCTCGACGCCGCCGAACAGCAGCACCGGATAAGCGCCGGCCGACAGCATCGCCCAGCCGATCAGCGGCAGCGCCAGCATCAGCGCATACAGCGCCCAGTGCGACGCCTTGGCGGCCCATACCTGCAGGCGCGGCAGGTCGTCCGGCAACGGCGGCGGCGCATGGCGCAGGCGGTTCGCCAGGCGCACGATGGCCAGCAGCAGGATTGCCAGGCCGAGTGGACGGTGCAGGTCGAGCAGCGCCTCGCGGTGGCGCAGCGAGACCACCATGGCGGTGCCGACGAACAGCATGGCCAGGATCGCGACGGCCATCGACCAGTGCAGCACGCGCGCCAGCAGATTGAAATGGCGTGGGCGGTTCATCGTGCGCTCCCCTGTTGCGCCGCGCCCTGGCTGACTTCGCGTTCGCGCCGGTTGAACGATACCGAATACACCGCCGAGCGCGCATGCAGTACCGGGTCGTCGGTTCCCGCGATCCCTTGCGGCAGGATCAGGGGATCGAAATTCAGGTCGCGGCAGGCGCCGTCCGCCTGCGGCTCGGCGCGCACCAGGGTCAAGGTGCCGGCCACGGTTTCAGGGCGGGTATCGGGCCAGGCTTTCGAGGGGTCTTCGATCGGGTCGCCGGGCGCCGCGAACTGCATCACCATGTCCCAGCGCAGCGGGCCGGCGGCCAGGCGGCGCTCGAGATCGGCGGCCAGGAAGTCGCTGGCCGCGCCTTGCAGCTGGGCCGGATCGGCGGCCACGAAAGGCGTGTGCGGCCGCATCGACCAGCGCACGGCGCGCGACTCGCCCTTGGCATCAAGCAGGCGGAAGGCATTGACGCCATTGAAACGGGTATTGGCCAGGCTGTTCGGTGTCGGCGCGCTCTTCGACCACGCCATGAAGTTGGCGATCTCGGGATGGCGTGCCAGTACCGCCTTCATTTTCTCGGGGTCGGGTTGACCCGTCGCCGGATCCGGCAAGCGAGCCGCATTCATGGCCTGGAAACCTTCCGGCGTGGAGGACGCGAAGAACGGAAAACTGTTCATCGCCATGCGCCACTCCTGGCCATCGTCGGTTTTCAGCTGCAGCGCCATGCCGCGCACGGCAGCCTTGTTGTCGGGCGCGTGCGGGTCGTTGCCAGGGTTCGAGAAACGGCCCAGCACCGGCGTCGACGGCTGCGAGAATACGCGCGCCGTGGACAGTTGCGCGGCGGCGGGCGTGGGCGTGAAGGTGCCGGCGATACAGATGCCTTTGGCGTGCGCCCGGCGAAAGCCCGGCGGCGGCGAACCGGACGCCTCGGCGGTATTGACCATCGTTTGCGGCGTCACGCCCTTGTCGCCGATCCAGCCGCCGGTCCAGGCGAACAGCAGGGCCAGCGCCAGCACGATGAGTGCGATGGGCAGCAATAACAGCGCGGAGCCGCGGCGCGGGGTGGGAGTCGACATTGTGGAACGCTTTCTTCAGGAACGGTCCGGCGCATCAGCCGGTGCGGACCGGATTGTCGCATGACTAAAAAGTTAACGTCGTACCGGACCCGGGTTCAGTGCAATGCGCTGCCGCCTCAGCACATCAATCCCAGCAACCCTTCGACATCCTTGATCGACGTCCGTGCCGGCCCCAGCTGCAGCGCCAGGTCGCGTCCGATGTCGCGCACGCGCCAGCTGATTTCGCGCAGCGCCAGTTCGCCCTCGAAGATTTCGGCCTGGCTCGGCGGCGCGCCTTCGGTCACGGCGATGCGCATGTCCAGGCCGGTGGCCATGAAGGCGCGCTGCACCAGCGCCAGGCGCTCGCGCGTGCGCAGCAGCAGGTCGAGGTGCTTGGGCGCGACCGCGCCGCCGCGCGCGATGTCGGCCGCCAGCTCGGTCGCCCGGCCCATGCGTTCGGACAGGCGCACGATGTCCTCTTCGTCGATGCCGGTCACTTCCAGCCCGTCGTCGGTGCCGAGCTTGCGGCTGGCCTGCGACATCAGCGCCGAGATGGTGCGCGGGTGTTCGCCGCTGATCACCTTCAGGGCCATGTCGGCGCGCTGCAGCGGATTCGGCTCGTGCAGCAGCCCGGCGATCAGTTCGGCGCCGGCGACCAGCTGGCCGGCGGTGCTGCTTTGCCCGACCACCATGGCGCGCGGATAACCGGTGCCGTTCAGGCGCTCGTGGTGCTCGGCCACGGCAATCGCGACCGCCGGCGGGCAGTCGCCCAGGTCCTGGATCAGCAGGCGGCCGATCTGCGGGTGCACGATGACGTGCGCCCATTCCTCCGGCGCCAACACGTGGGTGGCGCGCAGCAGTGCCGGATTGATGTACAGCTCGCCGATATCGTGCAACACGCCGGCCATGGCGCTGGTGCGCCGCACGTCCGGCGCCAGGCCGGCATGGGCGGCGAAGGCCAGCGCCAGCGTCGCCACCTCGGCCACATGGCGCAGTCCGTTCGGGTCGCCGCGGTCGATCATGGTCAGCATCATCGCCAGCGGCGGGGAAAATTCGAGCGCATCGAGCTCGCGCCGCAGCGCGTCGCCGGTCATGCCCGACAGCGCAAGAATGGCCCCCAGCGCCGCCGACTCGTCGACGGCGCACGCGGCGCACGCGGTCAGCGAGCGCGCGTCGACGGCGCCATCGACTGCGATGCAGGACTCGATCGGTTTGCGCAGGCGGTGCACAATCAGCCGTTCCTGCAGCCGGCGCGAGACCTGGACACCCTTGGCCAGCAGCTTGTTACCGTGGGTATCGTAAATGTCTTCGGTGGCGGTGACGCCGACTTCTTCGGAAAGCGCCAGCACCTTGTCAAGGTAGTGCTCGTTGACGACGGCGCCAGGTCGGTGATCGGTCATGAAATGCCTGTGAAAAGACCGCAAGCGATCAATGGAAACTTGCTATTTGCCTTTCGACAATTAGCCCACAAGCAATCATATAACATTTACCAAAAAGATGCCGTACAGCAATAGTAAATAATATATTTACATTGGCTGAAAAGCGGGACATTGGCGGGCCGGATGGCGCCAGCGGCATGCTGCCGCCAGGCGGGGCCAGTGCTGGCTGGCCCCGATGGGAGGAAGAATGGTCAGCGCCCCGGCGGCGCTTTGTAGTCCGGGAACATCTCTTTGTAGAGGAAGGCCATCAGCTGATCGGTGTCCTGCGGACGGGCGCTGAGTTTGACCACGCGGCCGAGGCGGTGCGAATCCCACTCGAAGTCGCCGGTTTTTTCGCGCCGGATCAGTTCGATCATCTTCTTGATCACGGCGGTCTCGACGTCCGGCTCGCTGCCCTGCTCGACCGTCACCGCCGTCAGCCAGCGCCGCTTGAAGCTCGGGTTCCAGCCGCGGAACTTGAGGTCCATGCTATGGAAGGTCTTGTTCGAGATCGAGAACACGCCGCCGCTCTCGTTGCTGTCGTCGCGACCGCGGCCGTTGATGGCGGCGATATTGGCCAGCGCGTTGCGGGTGCCGCGCGCGGACTCGCTTTCCTGGCTCGGGGTCTCGCTGCCGGTCGGGGCGCCGCGCTGCTTGCGGCGCGCCTCGATGTAGGCGGCCATGTCGGTCTCGGGCGGGACCTCGGTCTTCGGCTGTGGTGCGGGCGATGGCGGCGGCTGCTCGGCCGGCTGCTCGTCGGGGATCGTGATCGTGTCCGGCAGGCGCTGCACGATCACGCGCTCCGGCTGCGGGCGCGGCGTGGTCTTCGGCGTCGGCTTGGTGGTCGGGGCCGGGGTCGGGCGCGGCTTGGGCGCCTGCTCGCGCGGAGCGGGCGCGGATTCCTGCAATGGGGCGACGTACACCACCTGGCTCTCGCGGTCGGCGGCCGGCTTGGCGCGTTTTTCCTGGTCCTGCTCGGGCTGGAAGAAGTACAGCGCCACCAGCAGCAAGTGCACGCCGATGGTGCCGGCCAGGCCGAACCGGTTCGGTCCCTTGCGCCCATAGGACGGGGCCGGGCGCACCAGCGGCTGCCCGCAATGGGAGCAAACCTCGCTGTCCTCGTCGAAGGTGTGGGAGTGGTCGCGCAAGGTAGGTCGGGTTCCTGGAAGCGGCATCGTAAAAAACGGTAGAGAGCCGAAGTCTAACCGGTTTGCGTCAGCGACGCATCACGCGAGCGGCGCTACCGGGGCGCCTGACGTATTAATGGATGTTACCAAATGTTTCCGGCCGCCAGCGAGGATCCGTGTGCGGTCCCCGCTGGCGGCCGGCGTGCCTGCCCTGCCCCTGCTTACGCCGGATGTACCGGGTGCACTGGATGCGCCGCCGGGGCCGCTTCGTCGAGCTTGACCATCTGCGCATCGGTCATCGGACCGGTGCCGCTGTACTTGTCCAGGTACAGGTAGATCACCGGGGTGATGTACAGCGTGATCACCTGCGAGAAGATCAGGCCGCCGCACACCGCCAGGCCCAGCGGCTGGCGCAACTCGGCGCCGGCGCCGATGCCGAGCGCGATCGGCAGCGCGCCCATCAGCGCGGCCAGCGTGGTCATCAGGATCGGACGGAAGCGCAGGATCGCCGCCTCGCGGATCGCGGCCTCGGGCGTCATGCCGAGGTTGCGCTGGGCGTCGAGCGCGAAGTCGATCATCATGATCGCGTTCTTCTTGACGATACCGATCAGCATCAGGATGCCGATCATGGCGATCAGGGTCAGGTCCATGTCGAACAGCCACAGCGTGAGCAGCGCGCCCACCGCCGCCGACGGCAGGCCGGCCAGGATCGTCAGCGGGTGGATGTAGCTCTCGTACAGCACGCCCAGCAGCACGTAGATGACGCCGATCGCGGTAATGATCAGGATCAGCTGGCTCGACTGGGTGTCCTGGAACACCGCGGCGTCGCCGCCGTAATTGGTGATGACCGAGGCCGGCAGCTTCATCTCGCGCCCCATCTGTTCGATGGCGTCGGTGGCGTCGCCCAGCGGCACGCCCGGCGCCAGATTGAACGACAGCGTGATCGCCTGCAATTGACCCTGGTGATTGACCTGCAGCGGACCGACCGTGCGGCGCACCGTGGCGATGCTCGACAACTTGACCAGCTCGCCAGTCTTGCTGCGCACCGAGACGCGCGACAGGGCTTCGTCATAGTAGCGGTCGCTGGCGGCCGCTTCCAGGATCACGTAGTAGCTGGCCGCGGTCGAGTAGATCGTCGAGACCTGGCGCTCACCGAACGAGGCGTACATCACGGTGCGGATATCCGCCATCTGCACGCCCAGCAGCGCCGCCTTGTCGCGGTCGATGTCGACCGTGGCTTGCAGCGCCTTGTTCTGCGAATCGCTGTTGACGTCGCGGAAGCGGTCGTCCGCGCGCATGCGCTCCAGGAATTGCTCGGCCCAGCCGCCGATCTCGCCGCCCGACACGCTCTGCAGCGTGTACTGGTAGCGCGATTTGCTTTGACGCCCGCCCAGCTGCAGGTTCTGCACCGGCGCCAGGAACACTTGCACGCCGGCGACCGAGCGCGTGGCCTTGCGCAGGTCGTCCACCACCAGGTCCATCGGCGGACGCTCGCCGCGCGGTTTCAGCACCAGGAACATGCGGCCGGTATTGCCGCCGCCGCTGAACGAGGTCGTGTCCTGCACGTACGGGTTGGCGCGCACGATGTCGACCACCTTGCCCTGCAGCTCGGCCAGCGCCACCGACGAGGTGTCTTCCGACGCTTCCACGGTGACGCGGATCTGGCCGATGTCTTCCTCGGGGAAGAAGCCCTTCGGCATGCTCATGTACAGCACGGCGGTCAGGGCGAAAGTGCCGAAGGCCAGCAGCAGCACCAGCGGCTTGACGCGCAGCGCCTTGTCCAGCGAGCGCGCATAGCCATCGCGCACATTGACGAACATGGCTTCGAAGCGGCGGCCGATCCACGACATGTCTTTCGGATCGACGTGGCCGCCGTCCTTGAGCAGGCGCGAGCACAGCATCGGCACCAGGGTCAGCGACACCGCCGCCGACACCAGCACCGCCAGGCCGACGATCACCGCGAATTCGCGGAACAGCAAACCGATCACGCCCGGCATGAAGAAGATCGGGATGAACACCGCCACCAGCGAGATCGAGATCGAGATGATGGTGAAGCCCATCTCGCGCGCACCGATCAGCGAGGCGGCCAGCGGCTTCTTGCCCATCTCCATGTGGCGCACGATGTTTTCCAGCACCACGATCGCATCGTCGACCACCAGGCCGACCGCCAGCGTGATGCCCAGCAGCGAGATGTTGTCCAGGCTATAGCCCAGCCAATACAGCAGCGCCAGCGCGCCCAGCAGCGAGATCGGCACCGTCACCGCCGGGATGAAGGTAGCCGCCGCGCGGTGCAGGAACAGGAAGATCACCAGGATCACCAGGATCACCGTGCCCAGCAGGGTCAGATTCACGTCGTGGATCGCTTCGCGGATCGACAGCGAGCGGTCGTTGACCAGGTCGATCTTGATCGAGGCGGGCAATTGTTCCTGGAAGCGCGGGATCAGGGCGCGCACGGCGTCGACCACCTGCACCGTGTTGGCGTTCGGCTGGCGCTGCACCATCAGCGAGATCGAGCGCTCGCCGTTCAGGCTGCCCATGGCTTTCACCGACTGGTAGCTGTCCTGCACGTCGGCGATGTCTTTCAGACGCACCGGCAGGCCGTCGCGGCTGGCCACGATCAGGTTGGCGAAGTCGGCCGCTTTCATCAACTGGCCGCCGCCCTGGATGGTCAGCGCCTGGGTCGGGCCGTCGAGCAGGCCGAGCGGCGTATTCGAGTTGGCCGAGCGCAGCGCGGCGGCCAGTTCGTCCATCGAGATGTTGCGCGCGTTCATCAGGTCGGACTTGGCGCGCACGCGCACGGCAAAACGCTTGCCGCCGTTGATCGAGACTTGCGACACGCCCGGCACGGTCGAGATCGCCGGCGAGACCAGGTTCTCGGCGTAGTCGTTCAGCTCCGACAAGTCCATCGACGGCGAGGTCATGTGCATGAACAGGATCGGGGCGTCGGCCGGATTGACCTTGCGGTACGACGGCAGATCGGTCATTTCCAGCGGCAGCTGGCGCTGGGCGCCGAGCAGTGCGGCCTGGACGTCGACCGCCACCTTGTCGACGTCGATCGAAGTGTCGAATTCGAGCGTGACCGAGGTATTGCCCTGGGTGCTGGTGGAGGTGATCAGCTTGATGCCGGCGATGGTCGAGAACTGCTTCTCGAGCGGCAGCGCCACCGACGAGGCCATCGTTTCCGGGCTGGCGCCGGCCAGGTTGGCGTTCACCTGGATCACCGGCGTGTTATAGCTGGGCAGCGCCGCGACCGGGATGTTCATGTAGGCCAGGATGCCGACCAGCACCAGGCTGATCGACAGCAGCACCACCATCACCGGACGGCGGATGCACAGTTCGGACAGATTCATGCCTGTTCGCCCTTCTTGGCGACGGGAGCAGGGGCTGGCTTGGCGGCGCCGCCGGCGAGGCGCACCTTGCCGCCCGGACGCAGGTTCTGCTTGCCTTCGGTGATCACCTGTTCATTGCCGTTCAGGCCGGTGACCACGGCTTGGTCGCCATAGGCGTGCACGCGCTTGACCGGCACCTGGCGCGCCGCGTTGCCCTCGCCGACGACGTACACGAAGTTGCCATTGTTCTGGGTCACGATCGCGCCTTGCGGAATGACGACCGCATCCTTCAGCGTCTGTACCGTGACGTGGGCGGTCACGTACTGGCCCGGCCACAGGCGGGTGTCGCCGTTGGCGAACTCGCCTTTTACGCGAATGGTGCCGGCCTGGGCGTCGACGGCGTTGTCGATGAAGCTGAGCTTGCCGAGCGCGGCCGCGCCCTCTTCACCAGCGCCGTTGCCGACGTTCACACGGACTTCGACCTGGCCGCTCTTCTGCGCCGCCAGCAGCGAACCAAGCGCCGATTCCGGCAGCGTGAACGAGACGTTGATCGGATCGAGCTGGGTGATGCTGGTGAGCGAGGTCGCCATCTGCACCAGGCTGCCCGGATGGACGTCGATGGCGCCGACCCGGCCCGACATCGGGGCGCGGATAGCGGTGTAGCTGGCGCTCACTTGCGCCGAGCGTGCCGCGGCCTGGTTCGACTGCACCAGCGCGCGCTGGGCCTCTACCTGGCTCAGCAGCGAGTCGAGCGCGCTTTGCGCCAGGAAATTCTGCGACACCAGTTCCTGGCTGCGTTTGTATTGGCGTTCGAGGTCGGCCAGGGTGGCGCGGTCGCGCGCCACCTGCGCGTCGGCGCGGGCCACGTTGGCCTGGTCGGCGCGGTCGTCCAGCGTGAACATCAGCTGGCCTTCCTTGACGAAGTCGCCTTCGCGGATGTGTACCTTGCGGATGGTGGAGGTGGTCTGGGGATGCAGGTCGACGGTGCGCAACGGGGTCACGGTGCCGTTGGCGAACAGTTCGACGCCGACGTCGCGCCGCTGCGGCGCCACCACGTTGACGGTAACCGGAGGCCGGTCGCCGCCGGCGCCGGGTCCGCCCGCGCCCTTGCCGCCTTCGGCGTGGGCAGCCTTGCCCTGGTTGAAGTACCAGCCGCCGGCCACGACCAGCGCCGCCACCACGGCGATGACGCCGACTTTCTTGTTATTCATTCTCGTCCCTCGCCGCCCGTGCCGACGGCTTCCTGTCAATGTTCAAGTGATGCATGCAACGCTCAGCGCGCGGCATTGTCTCACAGCAATATTACTGGTTCGTTATTTCGTGCTACTAAAATTCCTGCTTACTTGTTCGGGTAATGTTCGGGCAGCATCAGCGTAACTTCGAGGCCGCCTTCCGGGTGGTTGGCCAGCGTGATGCTGCCGCCGTGGTGCTCGGCGATGTTGCGCGCGATGGTCAAGCCGAGGCCGGTGCCGCCCGACTCGCGCGAGCGCGAGGTCTCGACCCGGTAGAACGGATCGAACACCCGGCCCAGCTCGCCTTTCGGAATGCCCGGCCCGCTGTCGCGGATGCGCACCCGCGCCGCGCCGTTGATGCGATCCACCGTGACGCGCGCCTCGCGCCCGTACTTGACGGCGTTGTCGATCACGTTGCCCAGGCAGCGGCGCAAGTCCAGCGGACGGCCCAGCAGCGCCATCGCGGCGCGCCCGGACAGCGTCACTTCCTGGCCGGCGTCGCTGGCGTCGGCGCACACCGCTTCCAGCAGCGAATCCAGATCGAGTGCCTGCATCGCTTCGGTGGTGTCCATGCTGCGCGCCAGCACCAGGCCTTCGCGCACCATTTGCTGCATCGCCGACAGGTCGCCGATCAGGCGTTCCTGCAATTCTTTGTCGGACACTTTTTCCAGGCGCAGGCGCATCCGCGTGAGCGGGGTCTGCAGGTCGTGGGTGATCGCGGCCAGCATCTGCGTGCGCTGGAAAATGTACTGGCGGATGCGCGCCTGCATCGCGTTGAAGGCGGCGCTGGCCTGGCGGATCTCGCTGGCGCCGGTCAGGTCCAGCGGCGCGCGGTTGATGTCCTGGCCCAGGTCTTGCGCGGCTTGCGCCAGCTGCTTGAACGGGCGCGTGGTCATGCGCGCCACCAGGTAGGCCAGCACCGCGATGCTGATCATGAACAGCAGCACCAGCGCACGCAGGTCGGTGTCGCCGCTGATCAGGGACGAGCGTGGTGGCAGCACCGACAGGCGCAGCTCGGCGCCGTCGCGCAGGCGGATGTTGAGCGACTCGCAGGCGCCGCCGTAGTCGAGGTTGAGCAGGCCGTACATCAGCGGCTGGCTGACCGCGCTGTCGCAGGCTTCCGGACGCGTGGCGGCCGAGGCCACCTGGTAACCCTTGCCCAGGCGCGTCGACAGCAGCTTGGCGAACGGGGTGATGGCGCCGGTCGGCGGCAGGCTGTCGCTGACCTGCAGTTCCAGGCCCGGGCGGTTGGCGACGTCGAGGTAGATCGAGCGCGCCGAGGCCGGCACGATCTCTGTCGCCATGATCAATTGTTCGGCGCGCTCGAGCAGGTGCTGGTCGCGCTGGCGTTCCCAGTCGCGCAGGCGCTGGTAGTCGGCCGCGAGCTGGGTCAGTGTCGCGGAGATCAATACCCCTAGCAATAGCGTAATGAACACGCGCCCGGTCATGGAACCGAGGAAGGCCTTCACGCCGTCGGCTCCACCGTCACCTGGCCGGCCAGCACGTAGCCGCCGTTGCGCACCGTCTTGATAATCTGCGGCATGCGCGCGTCTTCGCCCAGCTTCTGGCGCAGGCGGCTGATCTGGATGTCGATCGAGCGATCGAACGGGTCGGCGTCGCGCCCTTGCGTCAGGTTCAGCAGCTGATCGCGGTTGAGCACGCGGTTCGGGTGCTCGAGGAACACGCGCAGCAGGCGAAACTCGGCGCCCGACAGCATGATGACGATGCCGTCCGGATTGACCAGGTGACGCGCGGTCAGGTCCAGCGTCCAGTTCGAGAAGCGCATCTGCTGCACGTTGTCGAGCGGCGCGTTGGACGGCATCGCGTGCGAGCGGCGCAGCACGCTGCGGATGCGCGCCAGCAGCTCGCGCGGCTCGAACGGTTTAGGCAGGTAGTCGTCGGCGCCCATTTCCAGGCCCAGGATGCGGTCGAGCGGCTCGTTGCGGGCGGTCAGCATGATCACCGGCAGGGTCGAAGTCGCGCGCAGCTTGCGGCACAGCGTCAGGCCATCGTCGCCAGGCATGTTCAGGTCCAGCACGATCAGGTCGGGACGCGCTTCTTCGAGCGCCTTCCACATGCCGGTGCCGTCGGCGGCCGCCAGCGTGCGGTAGCCGTTCGACTCGAGGTAGTCCGCCAGCAGCGTGCGGATGTCGCGGTCGTCGTCGACGATCAGAATCGTAGAGGGATTGTCCATAACCTCAATTATCCGAGTTTATGACAAGCCCGTAATAGCATTTTGTATCGCTGTGTATATGCCAATAGGCGCGAAACATATTGATACAAAGTACCACACAGGGGAAATCCCACGGTTACAACTTTTGCCCAAGATGGGTCCTGTGCAGCGAGCGTTTCGAGTGCACATCCACCCGCCTCACACACACAAAAGGAACCACCATGAACACCGTCCGCAAGCACCTCGTGATCGCCCTTACCGCAGCCGGCCTGTTCGGCGCCGCCGTCGGCGCCTCGGCCCAGACCGCCGCTCCGGCCGAAGGCCGCCACGCCCACGCCATGACCCAGGAACAACGCGCCGCCAAGCAGGCCGAGTGGCAGGCCAAGCGCGCCGAGCGTCATGCGCAGATGCAGCAGAAGCGTGCCGAGCACCAGGCCAAGCTGCGCGCCGCCTTGAAACTCAATGCGCAGCAGCAGCCGGCCTGGGATGCGTTTGTGGCCAGCATGACGCCTGCCAAGCGTGGCGAGGGCCAGCGTGCTGGCCGTCCGGACCGCGCACAGTTCGCGTCCCTGAGCGCACCGCAGCGCATGGAACGCCACATCGCCATGCAAAAAGCCCGTACCGCGCGCATGGAAACGCGTCTGGCGGCGCTGAACAACTTCTATTCGGTGCTCACGCCCGAGCAGCGCAAGACCTTCGATGAGCAATCGAAGCATCGTCGTGGCGGGCATCGTCATCAGCAGCAGCGCGCTGCCTGATCCGTAGGGTGGATGGCTCCGCCGTCCACGCGTTCAACCGGCTTCAAAATGACCGCGCGATATGCCGGCGTCCGTTGAACGCGTGGACGGGTAACCCGTCCACCCTACCTCAGCCGTTCCAGCGAATTCAGGAACTTCTCCGCATTCTGATACCCGATCACCCGGCTATCGGCAATCTCCTTCCCCTCCCCGTCGAACAGGATGATGCCCGGCGGCCCGAACAGGCCGAAGCGCTTGAGCATCGCCTTGTCCGCCGCATCGTTCGCCGTCACGTCGACCTGCAGCAGCACGGTATCGGCCAGGCGCGCCTGCACTTTCGGATCGACGAAGGTGAACTTCTCCATCTCCTTGCACGACACGCACCAGTCGGCGTAGAAATCGAGCATCACGGTCTTGCCGGCATTCGCGGCCAGCGCTGCATCGAGGTCGTTCACGGTCTTGATACGGGCGAACGTCAAGCCGTGCTGCTGCGTGCCGCTCAGGTGTGCCAGCGGCGCCAGCGCGTCGCGCCCGCCGCTGGCCACGCCGACCAGCTGCATCGCGCCCAGCAGCGCAAACGCCGCGCCCGCCGCCATGGCGCCCCACCAGCGCGTCTGGCGCAGCAGGTAGAAGCCATAGCCGAGCAGCAGCGCCGCCCATAGCAGCATGGCGGCCGCGGCCGGAATCACCGGCGACACCAGCCAGATCGCCATCGCCAGCATCAGCACGCCAAACAGGCGCTTGACCGACTCCATCCAGGCGCCGGCGCGCGGCAGCAGCGAGCCGGCCGACAGGCCGACCAGCAGCAGCGGGATGCTCATCCCGACCGCCATCGAGAACAGCGCGGCGCCGCCGATGAACACGTCGCGCGTCTGGCTGATGTAGACCAGCGCGCCGGCCAGCGGCGCGGCCACGCACGGGCCGACGATCAGGGCCGAAATCGCGCCCATTGCGAACACGCCGGCGAGTTTACCGCCCTGCTGGCGGTTGGAGGCGGCGCTCAGACGGGTCTGCAAGGTGTTAGGCAGTTGTAACTGATAGAAACCGAACATCGACAGTGCCATGGCCACGATCAGCAGCGCTACCGTGCCCAGCACCCAGGGATTCTGCAACGCTGCGGCCAGGCCTTCGCCGGCCAGGCCGGCGGCCACGCCAAGCAGCGTGTAGACGATCGCCATGCCCAGCGAATAGGCCAGCGACAGGGTGAAGCCGCGCGCGCGGCTGACGTGCTTGCCTTCGCCGACGATGATCGAGGACAGGATCGGCACCATCGGCAGCACGCACGGGGTGAAGGCCAGGCCCAGGCCGAGCAGGATGAAGGCCGGGACGATGGCCAGCAGGCTGCCGCCGCCGAGCAGGCCGGCGATGCCGGCCATATCGGATGCGGGGGCGGTCGATGCCGATGTCGGCGCTGCCGGCGGCGTGGCCGGTGCGCGGTCAAGCTGCGGGGTCGAGGACAGCGGCGCGGACAAAGGCGACGATGGGGCGCCCTGCCCGATCGGCAACGCCGGCGCGGCGTCGGCGCCGCCGGCGCCGAGCGACACGTTGTGTTCCTGCGGGGGATAGCACAGGCCGGCGTCGGCGCAGCCCTGGCTGGTCGCCGTGAGAGTGAACGGTCCGCTGCCCTCGACCGGGATCCGGATCGTCAGGCGGCCCTTGTAGGTCTCGACGTCCTTCTCGAAGGTCTGGTCGTATTTGACCTTGCCCGGCGGGATCTGCGGCTCGCCCAGCTTGACGCCGGCGCCGCTTGCCTTGAACGCGAAGCGTTCGCGGTACATGTAGTAGCCGTCGGCGATGATGTAGCTGACCTCGGCCGTTTGCCGGTCGAGCATGCGCGCTTCAAAACGGAAGGCAGCGGCGGGATCGAGGAAGTCTTCTTCGGCGCTGGCGCGGCCAGGAGCAGCCAGCAAGGTAGCGAAGACGGCGAACAGCAGCAGGCAGGCCTGGAACAGGCGGCGGGCGGAGAATCGGTGCATGGGTATCGGGTGGTTATCGAGCGCACCGGCATGGTACACCGGCCGGGCCGCGCGTGTTGAAACGATGACCTTCCGCACAGGCGAAAAAAAAACCAGGCCGAAGCCTGGTTCTTTTAAGTACTGACCGGTCGATTACTCGGCGGTCGGTGCTTCTTCAGCCGAAGTGACTTCCGGACGGTCCAGCAGTTCGACGTAAGCCATTGGTGCATTGTCGCCAACGCGGAAACCCATTTTCAGGATACGCAGGTAGCCACCGTTACGGTTGGCGTAGCGCGGGCCCAGTTCAGCGAACAGCTTCAGGACCATTTCGCGGTCGCGCAGGCGAGCGAAGGCCAGGCGCTTGTTCGCCAGGGTGTCGGTCTTGCCCAGGGTCAGGATCGGCTCGATGACGCGGCGCAGTTCCTTGGCTTTAGGCACGGTGGTTTTGATGGCTTCATGACGCAGCAGGGAGACGGTCATGTTGCGCAGCATTGCCAGACGGTGGGACGAAGTACGGTTCAGCTTGCGAAGGCCGTGACGGTGACGCATGGTATTTCCTTTCGGTTGTTTTCAATGCCAGTTCTTCGATCGTTCGTGCTCGTTTGACAGAGCACGTCCGCGGACCGGTTCGGGTTAAAGCTGCCCGGACATAGTGTCCAGGCAGAGGTACAGCAATCGTTGCGTGGATTATTTTTCCAGGCCGGCAGGTGGCCAGTTTTCCAGCTTCATGCCCAGGGTCAGGCCGCGCGAAGCAAGGACTTCCTTGATTTCGTTGAGCGACTTGCGGCCCAGGTTTGGCGTCTTGAGCAGTTCGTTTTCCGAACGCTGGATCAGGTCGCCGATGTAGTAGATGTTTT
>Ga0265798_10000222_pt1 | contig 104339 bp, 100 predicted proteins | sample P3T30metagenome_FD_192430 | JGI IMG/M metagenome (GOLD analysis project Ga0265798, IMG submission 192430) | Plant litter microbial communities from East Loma Ridge, Irvine, California - P3 T30 | ecosystem: Environmental > Terrestrial > Plant litter > Unclassified | place: USA: California... | reverse complement strand
GGCGATACGGGCATGCACGGTAAAACTCTGGCATCCCGCTTCAGACACCTGGCCAACGAAGTCGGCAAGCTCCTCGTAGCTATCGCGGCCATCGATGCCGATGCGGTGCTTGACGGTAACCGGAATGCTCACTGTATCTCGCATCGCCTTGACGCATTCGGCAACCAGAGCCGGATGGGCCATCAGGCACGCGCCGATCATGTTGTTCTGCACCCGATCGCTGGGGCAGCCTACGTTCAGGTTCACTTCATCGTAACCGGCCTGCTCGGCAAGCCGCGCGCAGGTCGCCAGGTCAGCCGGATTGCTGCCGCCTAATTGCAGAGCAACGGGGTGCTCGGTGTCGTTGTAATGCAGAAACCGCTGGGTATCGCCGTGCAGCAGCGCGCCGGTGGTGACCATCTCGGTATACAGCAGAGCATGCTGCGACAACTGACGCAGGAAGTAGCGGCAATGATGATCGGTCCAATCCATCATCGGCGCCACGGAGAAGCGGCGGAAGGGCTGAGCCCCCGTATTTACTGGCTTTGAGGCTAATTCTAAGGGCATCGGCTCATGTCGTTTCAGTGCTAAAAAAGGCTATTTTTGGCCGTTTTTTGGCCTTCAGTGCTAAAATGTAGCACTGAGATTTTTTTTGTAGCACTGGTGGGAGGCAACTTGGGAACCATCACTCAGCGCGTTAAAAAAAACGGTAAACCCACGTACACGGCGCAGATTCGGCTGCGTCGCAACGGGGCCGTAGTCTATCAAGAAACCCAGACCTTCGATCGTAAGGCCATGGCACGTGCATGGTTGACTCGTCGGGAGGCGGAGCTTGCGTCACCGGGCGCTCTGGACCGATCCAAGGGCGAGGATGTCCCTCTGAAAACGATCATTGATCGCTACCTGGATGAGTACGAGCGAATCCGCCCACTTGGGAAAACCAAGCGAGCGACCTTGAAGGCAGTTAGTGAATCTTGGTTGGGAGATGTGGCTGGTACCGATTTAACGAGCCAGAAGTTGGTCGAATATGCGCAGTGGCGGATGAGTGAACACGGCGGCAGCGTTCAGGCGCAGACCGTCGGTAACGATCTTGCGCATGTTGGCGCCGTGCTCTCAGTGGCCAAACCCGCTTGGGGCTATCTCATCGATGCCACAGCCTTGCCCGATGCCCGAAAGGTGCTCCGGAAGCTGGGAATGGTCAGCCGCAGTAAAGAGCGTGACCGTAGGCCGACCAAGGACGAATTGGATAAGCTGCTCAACCACTTCTTTGATATTCAACGGCGCAGACCAAGCTCCATTAATATGGCCAAGGTCCTGGCGTTCGCAATTTTCTCGACACGCAGGCAGGAAGAGATCACTCGGATCCGCTGGGAGGATCTGGATGCTCGGCGGCAGGCTGTGCTCATTCGAGACATGAAGAACCCTGGCCAGAAAATTGGTAATGACGTCTGGTGCCGTCTCCCGGATGAGGCCTGGAGAATCGTTCAGAGCATGCCCAAGGCCTGCCGTGAGATATTCCCTTATGCCTCAACTTCGATTTCTGCAGCGTTCACCCGTGCCTGCCACTTCCTGGCGATCAAGGATCTGCGTTTCCACGATCTGCGCCATGATGGGGTGAGTCGGCTTTTTGAAATGGGTTGGGACATTCCGCGAGTTGCCAGCGTATCTGGCCACCGCGATTGGAATGCCATGCGCCGCTATACGCATCTGAAGGGGTTGGGTGATGCTTACGAGGGCTGGGGCTGGTTGGACAAGATCGTTGAAGCTCCCGTAGAACTCGGAACCAGGGTCGTAACCCCTGAAGCTACGTCTGCCCCAGGGGTTAAGCTTCAGGCGAGGCGCCGCCGCACCCCCAGCTGATTCTGCTCTTTGAGTGCAGCTTCTCGCTGCCTATCGATGTAGGCAGCGAGATCTTCTAGATGCACGGCCAGGTTGGCTTTCTGCGAGCTGGTGCCAAGCCTCATCACAGGAAGATCGATTTCACCCATAAGGCGCTTGCGCTTGAACTTGTCGACTGAAAGGCCGAGAAAGTCTCTGCATACCCAGTCGATTGGTATCACGGCCTGACCGTCGTACTGAGCCATCAAAAGTAAGAGGGTTTTCATTGCTCCTTCCTACAAGTGGTTTCGGTGTTCCCAGCCTATGGGGCAGCTCCTTGAATGAAAACCGGCTGTGTCGCAGCCTGGCGTAGAAAAGTACGGCGGGATTCCTCGTACCACACTGGGCAATGTCTGAAAGTGTGCTCTGACGTCTCGGTTAAGCACATCGATATCAGCTACCTGACCACAGGTTTGTAAAAAACGGGTATGGCCCGCGACGCTGTATGAACCTCACTCTTATCGAGTAAAACTTGCAGCCACCTTTCCATCGGATTAAGACACACCAAAAGTTCGCATTGGCACAGCAACTGCGTCGCTTGGGATCGACGTAACCTAGTTCAACTCGTATGGACTTTGCGCCCGGCCGGTGTGCCTGCGAGCAATACCTCTACGACGTTGATGGATGTCATTGGCGCCCCCGGATACGCCCTGTTTGTTTGATTTGTTCAAGCGAGACAGGCCGCTCATGCTTGAACAGGTCAGCGATTTGGCGTGTGGCACCAAGTGCTGTAGCGATGAGCACCAGAGCATCAAGGGTGATCTGCCCATTGGACTCAAATCGCTTGATGGTCGATTCGGACACACCCGCCATCTTCGCCAAGGATTTGCGGGAGAGGTTTTGTGCGAGTCGCGCTTCTCGGGCGTTGGCACCAATCTTCTGGGCCAGTTCGCCTGGAGCGAGCAGAGAATGGGTTAGAGCCAATGGACGACCTTATTTAATGGTTCATATCTGATCAATTATATGTCGTTTAGGCATTTATTGGTTCAAATATGATCCATTGTCTTCTTGTCCTGGATGGATCTACGGCGGAGACCGATTTGAGGACTACTGATTTTTTAATTCATTCAGAGCAACTTAGTACGAGTGTCCTTTTGACGAAGATCCGCGCTCACATTCGTTACCAGCCTTTCCGGACGCAGGGGCTTTACAAGGAACCTGTGAGCAAAACAATCGATGTTAGTAAGTGCATCGTCTAAGGCGATGTCCAGCGTGCGATGCGAGCGAAGCCGGGCTTTACGAACTGGGCGTGGTCAAAACGTCTAAGCAATCGCTGCGAAGCGCTTGATCGGAGGCTGCTCTCGATGCAGGGCTTGCCAGAGGTCATAGTCGGTCTGCACGCCAAGCCAGGTGCGCGCCTTGCCGATCCCAGCGAGTTCCAGGCGAACGGCGAGATCCGGACTGATCGGCGCGCGGCCGTGCAAGATCCGCGATAGCGTTTCACGTGCAAAACCGAGCCGCCTCGCCAGTTCCGCGATGCTGATATCAAGCTCAGGGAGTACGTCCTCGAGCAACGTTTCACCGGGGTGCGGTGGGTTGAACATGGCCATGATTAAGCCCTCCTGTTCAGTGGTAGTCGAGGTAGTCGACGAGCTCTATGTCGCAGCCCTCAAATCGAAAGATCACTCGCCAGTTACCGTTGACGGTGAGTGACCAGAACTCTTCCATTTCCCCCTTGAGGGGGTGCAGCCGCCAACCCGGTATATCCAGATCAACGGGCGCGCAGGCTCTGTCCATGAAACTGAGTATCCGAGCGAGACGTTTGGCGTGGTCTGCTCGGATGCCTTTGGTGGAGCCTGTCTCAAAAAATATGCGTAGACCTTTGTGCCGGAAGCTAATGATCATAACTAAAGTGTGATGTATTTGATCACGGTTTTCAACCGTGAGATGGGTGTTTCCCTGAGGTCCAGGGGGCCAAAAAGCAGCCGTCTTGATCAACTGCGGTGAGTTGCCTGAGAGCGCGTTTTCCGGAACGCTCGGTCTCTCGCCATGAAGGTCTCAAGCATGTGCGGGATGAGGGCGAGCGCATCAACGGGTTCGCCGTAGGCTTGAGCATGCATCTGTGCGTAGCGCTCTAAATCGCCTTTTAGGCTGGCTGGGCAGGTGAAGGTCAATTTCAAGTTCTCGGTTTTCGGTAAGGGACCGAGGCGCAGTTTTGCGTTACTCATTGCGGTTTCCTCTGCTGTGTGAAAAAGGGTTGATAGGGACGCAGTACCAGATCGCGGTTGACGATCACGCGCAGCGGCAGGCCCTGCCGCTGGGTGAGGGTGGGTTGTATGTCGAGGTTGCGCCGGGTGACTTCCTGTCCGATCTGGTTGACGGTGTCCTGCAGGCTGTCGCGCCCGGCAATGATGATCCGGTCACCGTCGGTTCGATTCGCGGGGGCGGCGAGCTCCGCGCCCACGCCCAGCAGGCTGGTCATCGCAGCGCCCGCGACGAGCTTGTCCCAATGCCAGTCGACACCATCTTTCAGACCGGCATAACCGGCGGCGTCGGTTCCGACCAGCTCGTCGAGCTCGAATGAGGAAGTGTCGGGAAGGACCACACGCTGCCACACGACTTGAACACGACTCTGTCCATAGCTGACCTGGCTGTCGTAACGGCCCAGCAGCCGTGAGCCCTGAGGGATCAAGACGTGCTGACCGGTGGCGCTGTCGTAGACGGGCTCGGTTACTGTCGCGATCACGTCACCCGGCAGATCGGACTTGATACCGGTGATGAGCGCTGCGGCGATGACCGTGCCGGCCATTACCTGGTAGGGCGAGGCGGGTTCATGCAGCAAACCGGACTTACTGATTTCTGTATTTACGGATTTGCTGAAGCCCTGCTCGCTCTTGGAGGGCGCCGCTGGCTCTGTTGAAAAATTACCAGGCGAGCCTGCACCGGTTGAAGCCCATCCACCCTGAGCAGTTTGCGTAGGACCGGACCTCGAGCTGCCCGATCTGCTGGTCTGAAAGAACACTGACGACAACGCCGCTTCCTCGGCTTCCTTGAGCCTTGCCAGGCGCTCGGACTCTGCGTTGTCTGCATCCGCTTGGCCGTACTCATATCCGTGCGCGCGTTGTTCAGCCCTGACGATGGGGGCGCCAAGATCGCCAGGCAGGGGTGGGCCTAACTGCGGCACGTCGTCTGGAGCGGCGGTAGTCGGTGGTAGCTGCGAGTAATCTGCAGGCAATTGCTCGAGGGACTCGGAGCGTGTCACCCGGTCGACGTTATAGAGCTCGTTCTGATCCGTGTTCTTGCGGTGCTGTTGCGGCTGCAGTGACCAGAGCATCGCACCCAGCACCGTAGCCGACAGAGCACCAACGATCGCAGCTAGTACCCGCGGATTCAGACGCGTGACCGGTCGCGGCTGTGCACGCAGCTCTAGAGATTCTGGCGATTCCTTCGGTGGCAATGAGGGGGAGGAGTTCTTGATCTCGTCACTCATGGCTCAGTCCCTCCGTGCGATCCCATCGGTGCGCTCAATACGCACGATGTCGCCTTTGTCTGCACCCAGCCTCAGCTCGGCCGCACCAAACAGCCGATCCACGATGTAATACGGGGAGCGGAAGCGGTAGTTAACCAACTGTCCATCGCCCGCCGCGCCGATCACGAATAGCGGTGGCAGATCCGTGTTGGAAATCGCTGTTGGAAACTGGATGTATACCTTGCTGCCGTCGTCGAACGCGCGCAGCGGTTTCCACGCGGGGTTATCACCGCTGATTGCATAGCGAAAGCGCAGACGCTCCAAGGCAAGACCAGTATCTAGGGGCTCGGCTACCTTGGCATCGGCGGCGCGACGTTGCAGAGCCAGCATCTGGTCTCTTGGGTAGTCCCAGGATACTGATGCCATCCACGCCTGTTCGGTCGATGTCAGCTCGATCAAGTACGTGCGCCGGGTTGTGGTGATCACCAGGTTGGTCTTCAGGCCGACGCGGGTCGGCTTGATCAACACGTTGACGCGTTGGCTATCGCCCTGACCGGTGGCGGTGTCCCCCAGAATCCAGCGCACAGTATCGCCTGCGGCCACGGTTACCAGCTCTTCACCGGCCTGCAGGTTGATCGCGGTCACCCGGCCGGGGCTGGTATACACCTGGTACAGCGCGCCGTCCGAGTAAGGCCAGACTTGGACGGCGTTGATGTAGCCTTCCAGGCTAGGCGCTACTCGAGCGTCCCGGTTGGCGCGCGAGACCCGCGTTTTTTCATCGAGTGGCTCGTTCGCAGTCTTGCCTTTGCCAGATTCGGGCAGCGGCTTGAGTTGCGCCGGTAACGCCAGGGTTTTGGGCACTTCGACGACCTCAACAGGCTTTGGCGGATCGGGTATCCGCTTCGCCTCGACGGGCTCGTCCAGAGCAATCCTAGGTGGCTTCGAATGGCCTGCGCAGGCCGATAGGAGCGTCACCATCAGGGTTGTCAGGCAGAGGCTCGACATCATTTTCATGGTTTCTTAACTCCTTCTGAAGTATCCAGTTCTCGGCTCCAGGACAAACCGTTCACATAGATCCCCAAGGGGTTACGCCGAAGCTTTTCCTCCGTACGGGGACGTTGCAGCACCAGTGAGATCATTGCCGTCCAGCGCTCCTGTCCGGCCGCTGCTCCATTGACGAAGCGGCGCTCGACCCAGCGCACCTGAAACGTTTCGTCACTGGCCCGCACGACGCTGGTCACCTCAACGGTCACCGACTCCTTACCAACCCGCGTGAACGGGTCGTTGCTTCGTGCATGGTCGTTGAGGGTCGCTGCGCCACGGTCGGTGGTGAAGTGATACGCCTGCAGCCAGTTTTGCCGCACGACAACCGGATCAATGGAAAGGGAGCGCACCAGCTCGATAAACCGCGCTAGGTGATGGGCAATCTGCGCATCCTGGGGCTGGTAGGGACTGATGGCTTCGCCGACCGCACGCACCTGACCGAGACTGTCGACTTCCACCACGTAGGGCGTCACCCTCGACTGGAGAGAGAGCCAGACCAGGCCCGAGGCCATCACCAAGGACAGGCCCAGGCTGCCGAATGCCATGAGCCGCCAATTACGAGCCTGTACCAGGCTGCTACCCATGCGCAGATCCCAGGCCTGTCCGGCTTTTTGGTAGGGGGTTTCGGGTATTGGCGTGTCGCCGTAGCGCACCCCGGGACGTTTGAGTCGCATCCGTGTCCTCCTTCACGAATTCGATGGGTCGCGTACAGACGGACCCGATGATGAACCACCGCCATCGCCGCCACGCAGGGTGTGGGCAACAGTGTTGGTTGCCTGAGAAAGCTGCTGCCGGCGCTGCAGGCGCCTGGCCCAGTCAGGTTGCTGAGCGGATGCTGCCGATGCACCAGAACCAGCGTTCAGGTGCGCAGCCGATGATGTCGGGGTGGCCCCCGCCAACGAATTTGAGGCACCCATGGCCAGGCGACCTGCGCCCGACGTCATTCGAGCGCCTGCCATGACAGCGCCGCCGACACCGGACGCCACTGCCGCCGCGCCTGCTGTCATTCCTGCGGCACCGAGTGCGGTTCCTGCTGCCGACCCTGCACCCAGCTGCGGCGCACCGGAGACCAGCCCATTGGCAATCCCAGGTCCGAAAATACCCAGGCCGAGCAACGCCAGCGAAGCGAGCATGATCACCAACGCGTTGTCGATCGAGGGTTTGTCTGGCACGGTCTGAAATTCTGCGAACAGGCCGGTGCCGATACCGACAATCACTGCCAACACGAGAACCTTGATGCCGGAGGCTACGACGTTGCCGAGCACCTTTTCGGCAAGAAAAGCCGTCTTGTTCCACAAGGCGAACGGCACGAGAACAAAGCCGGCGAGGGTGGTCAGCTTGAATTCGACCAGCGTCACGAACAGCTGAATGGCAAGAAAGAAGAAGCTGACGATGACCACAAGCCATGCCAGGAACAGCACCATAATGCTGTCAAGATTGCCGAACACCTCCGGGAAGCCACTCAATCGGCTGATCTCCTCAAGCATCGGCCGTCCGGCTTCAACTCCAATCTCTGCCAGGCGCCCCGGTTGCAGGAATTCACTGTGGGTCAGCGCAGAACCTGAGGCGAGAAGGCCCAGCCCCGCAAAGGAGTTGAATACGATTTTTGCCAGCGCATTGAAGTTACCGATGATGAACGCGAAGGCGCCGACATAGAGCGTCTTGCGGATCAACTTGGCGGTAACGTCTTCCCCACCCATGGCCCAGAACAGCCCGGCTAGGGTCATGTCGATCACCACGAGCGTGAGGGTCAGAAATGCCACCTCACCACCGAGCAGGCCAAAGCCGGAATCGATGTACAGAGCGAATACATCGAGAAACCGGTCGATCACGCTGACGTCGTTCATGGCACGGCCTCATCGAAACTCGCGGGTATGTCAGGCAACTCGCTTACATCAAGGAACTCGCCATCGGGAGCACAGCCGCAGTAAAAACGGTCCACGAGATCGTCTGGCGGTGCGGCCGAAGACGGGTTGTCCTTACACGCCGTTAACGCAACCAGACACAGCAGTAGCGTTGGGGTTTTCATGACGCCGCTCGCTATCGGTAGAACTGGACGGGGTGAGGGGTATAAGGCGTGCCGCTTCCCATGAACCGGCGACGCAGCTCACGCGCCTTCTCCGCCGCCGCAGCCTGACGAGCGAGCTCGGTGGCAACTGCCCTGTTCTGTGTGATCTGCAGCTGCTGAGACTGGATGGACTGCTTGGCCTGCAGGGCTAGAAGCTGGTTGGTTGCCTGAGTAGCTTGCAGTGCGCCTTCGGCGGACTGGCTCTGATGCACGAGGTTGGCGAGTGTAGTTTCGTCCTGTCTGAGGTTTTGCCGCACCTGCGCCTGAACGCGCATCGCGGTCTGCAGGCTGTCGAGCCCCTTTTTCCAGCGCTCTCGCGCTTCGAGGGCTAGTGCCTCGTTGGTGGTATTGCCCGAGTATTGGTCTGGGTAGAGGCGCGTGAACTCCTGATCCAGGCGCTCCAGTTCATAGGCCAGCCCCTGTGCCTGGCCGATCAGACGTTCTGTGTTGGCCAGACTCGTATGCAATTGATCCACCGCGTTGTAATCGAGACGCGATAGGTGGCGGGCCTGGTTCATCAGCATCTGGGACTGGTTCTGCAACTGGCTGACCTGGTTGTTGATCATCTCCAGTGTGCGCACCGCTGTGAGTGCGTTCTGCACCAGGTTGGTCGGGTCGACCACGGTCATGGCATGGCTCGACAGTGAGGCGAGCAGGGCAGTCACCAGCAACGCGGCGGGTGGACAGCAGCGGGTCAGGCGTCTCATGTGCATTACTCCGTGTTTGCATGGCAATGATGAGCGAGCAGGTCGCCGGCCCAGTCCAGGCCGCAATGCCGGAGCCACGCTTCAGCGAAATCTGAAGACTTAGCGTCCTGCTGGATCCGGTCCATTTCACGTTGTTGTGCGGGGCTGGAGGAGGTTGCGAAGGCCAGTGCCACGGGCCCCAGATCCAGATCGAACAGGCGATTGCCCAAGCGGGACTGGTAGTAGTAGTCACGCTTGGGGGTTGCCTCGGCGACGATATCGATCTGCCGCTCGTTGAGGCCGAAACCCTGGTAGATGGTGCGTACCTGAGGCTCACGAGCCTGGGGATTCGGCAGAAAGATTCGGCTGGCGCAGCTCTCGATGATCGCGGTCGCGATAGTGGAGTCCTTGATGTCAGCGAGCGACTGAGTCGCGAAGATCACCGAGACATTTTTTTTGCGTAGGGTTTTGAGCCACTCGCGAATACGTGCGGCGAACAGGGGGTCGTCGAGAAACAGCCAGGCTTCGTCGAGAATCAGCAGCGTCGGCGAGCCATCGAACCGTTGCTCGAACCGCTTGAATAGGTAGCTCAGCACCGCGGCCACTGCCGTCTTGCTGTGCATCAGTTCCTCCATCTCGAAACACTGCACATCTGCGCCGCCGAGACGATCGCTATCGGCGTCCAGTAGCTGCCCGTATGCTCCGCCGAGCACGTAGGGCTGCAGCGCCTGGCGCAGACTGCTGTCCTGCAACAATACGGACAGACCTGTCAGGGTGCGTTGGGCTTGGGGTGCACCGGCCAGGCTGTCAAGTGCCGTCCAGAGCGCTGACTTTTGCTCCGGATTGACAGCGATGCCTTCTTTGAGAAGGCGTGCCGCGAGCCAGTCGGATGCCCAGGCCCGATGTCCGGCCTGATCGATACGTGCCAACGGCTGGAAGGCCAGGCCCGCATCATTGTTTAGCTCGTAGTGTTCACCTCCCATCCCCAGCACGGTCGCCCGCAGCGAGCGGCCCATATCGAATAGCAAGAGTTGTGAGCCTGGGTAGCGCCGAAACTGTAGGGCGAGTGTCGCCAATAACACCGATTTCCCCATTCCAGTGGGACCCACGATCAAGGTATGGCCCACGTCACCGACGTGATGAACCAACCTGAAGGGCGTCGCCCCGTCGGTGCGAGTGATCACCAGTGGCGGACCACTCAGATGTTCGTTGCGCACCGGCCCAGCCCAGACCGCCGAGACCGGCAGCAGGTGCGCCAGATTCAGCGTTGAGATCAGCGCTTGCCGGACATTGGCATAAGCGTGGCCGGGCACCGATGACAGCCAGGCCTCAACCGAGTTGAGACTCTCTGCGATGGTTACGAAGCCCCGACCTTGAATCACTCGTTCGACTAAGCGAAGTTTCTGGTCCGCGGTATTAGAGTCTTCGTCCATAACCGTGATGGTGGTTGTGATGTAGCCGAACGCGGCGTGATCTTCCCCAAGCTCTTGCAAGGCTGCGTCAGCATCTCTTGCCTTGTTGGCCGCGTCGTTGTCGACGAGTGGGCTCTCCTGCTGAAAGATGGCTTCACGCAGCAGCGCCAAGACACCTTTACGCTTGGCGAACCACTGTCGACGCAGGCGAATAAGCTCCTTTTCGGCTTCATCCTTTTCCAGGCAGATGAAGCGGGTCGCCCAGCGATAGGCGAAACCGAGGCGGTTGAGGTCATCGAGCACCCCGGGGCAGGTCGAGGAGGGAAAACCGCGCACCGATAGCACACGTAGATGCTGACTGCCCAATTGCGGTTTAAGGCCTGTGGTCAGGGGGCTATCGGACAGTAGCGCATCAAGATGAAAAGGGACCTCGGGAATCGCGAGTCGCTGGCGATGGGTGGAGATGGTCATGTGCAGGTAGGTCAGTGTTTGGCTGTCATCGAGCCAGGCAAGCTCTGGCATCACCCCGTCCAGTAGATCGAAGAAGCGATCACTCTCCGCGATGAACGCTGCCATCTGTTCGCGCCAGTCGACTCGCTGAGGCGTCTGCCGCTCGAATAGCCAGCCAGCAGCACGCGAGTGCGTTTCCTCCGGCGGTAGGTAAAGCAATGTCAGGTGAAAAGCGCTTTCGAAGTGGCTGCCTTGCGCTTCGAATGCTGCTCGGCGCTCATGGTCGACCAGCCAGGACAAGGCATCGGGAAATGTGCTGCGGGGGTAATCGCTTGCCGCGAGGCGCTCCGCCTCGACGAACAGCGCCCAGCCTGATCCAAGCCGACGCAGCGCATTGTTCAGGCGCGCCGAAAGCGCCACCAGCTCACCTTGTGTGGCGCTGTCCGTGTCAGGTCCACGAAAGCGCAGGGTGCGCTGGAACGATCCGTCCTTGTTCAACACGACGCCCGTCGCGACCAATCCTGCCCACGGTAGCCAGTCCGCAAGTTGGGCGGGGCGGCGCTGGTATTCGGAAAGATTCATCATCGCCTTGCACTCACACGTCCAGCAACGCGGACTGCTTGATGTGCCGTGCGAAGACCGGCAGGAACTGGGGATCCAGGCGCGCGCCCCAAACGGCAAGCGAATGGCTGACGATCCACAGCACCAAGCCAGGGATCCACAGCTGCAGACCCAGGCCGACCACTGCGGCGAGTGTGCCATTGAGGATCGCGACGTTGCGGGGCGCGCCGCCGAGTAGGATGGGCTCGCTCAGCGAACGGTGTAGCGGCACTTCAAATCCGGAGATAAATTCGCGATCTCCATTCATACCGTTGCGCCCCCTGCAAAGCTGAAGAAGCTGAGGAAGAATGACGAGGCCGCGAACGCGATGGAGAGACCGAAAACGATCTGGATCAGCTTGCGAAACCCGCCGCTGGTGTCACCGAACGCAAGGGCCAATCCCGTGGCGATGATGATGATCACTGCGATGATTCGCGCAACGGGCCCTTGTACGGAGTCAAGGATTGATTGCAGCGGTCCCTCCCACGGCATGCCTGACCCGGCAGCAAGCGCTGATGCTGGCAGGCTGAGATAGACCACGGTTCCCAACAACAGGGCGTTAAAGGTGCCCTGGCGGGCATGAGCGAAGAGACGTGTCATGACCGTTCTCCCTGGGTATCACGGGTACGAAGTAGGGTGTCGATGGAGGCGAGCTGATAACCGTGGCTGTCGTGCCCCATAACACGGGCGATCTGCTGGACGTGCCGGCTTCGCCCGCGGCCGGACAGAAAAACAACCAAGTTCACCGCCTCGGCGATCAGAGCGCGCGGCGCGGTGAGCGCCACCTCGAGAATCAGTTGTTCCAGGCGAAGCAGGGCACCTTGTGCGGAGCCCGCATGGATGGTGGCGATACCGCCCGGGTGGCCGGTGCCCCAGGCCTTTATCAGATCCAGCGCCTCACCGCCGCGCACCTCTCCTACCACGATCCGGTCAGGCCGCAAGCGCAGCGTGCTACGCACCAGATCCGCCATGGAAACCAAGCCTGGTTTTGTTCGCAGCGCAACTTGGTCATGGACTGGGCACTGCAGCTCGATGGTGTCTTCAAGCACCAGGACGCGATCATTGGTGCTGACGACCTCCTCGAGCAAAGCGTTGGCCAGCGTTGTCTTGCCGGTGCCCGTGCCGCCTGCAACCAGGATATTTTGCCGATCGCGAACGGCAGCCCGCAGGTACTGCGCCTGGTCGCAAGTGAGTATGCCGTCAGCCACGTATTGACCCAATGAGATGACGCCGCTGGACCGTTTGCGCAGGGCAAAGGTCGGCGCGCTTGCCACCGGGGGCAGGACACCTTCAAATCGCTCACCAGTCTCTGGCAGTTCCGCGCTGAGCAATGGCTTGCCGCCGTGCGCTTCTGCACCAACGTGCGCAGCCACCAGACGAATGATTCGTTCGCCATCAGCTGGGAGCATCGTGCCCACACGGACGCGCCCGGAGGTGAGCCGATCAGACCAGAGCGAACCGTCTGGATTGAGCATCACTTCGACCACGTCAGGGTCGTCCAGAGCGGCTGCGATGAGCGGCCCCATTGCGGTACGCAGCATTCGGGTGCGGCGATCCAGTGACGTTTCAGCGGCAGCCGCTACGGAGAAGGCGGCGCTACTCATTGATGGTCACCGCCATGGTGATGAATGTTCTGAGGCTCAGCCGCTTGCAGGTCTGTAACCAGGCTGCGGCCTCGCTGAAGGTGACGGCCCAATTGATCTACGAACTGAGCGAAGCGCAGCTTGCCCTGTGCACGCGCTGCGTCCTGGTGAGCTTCGGGCACCGGTGTGCTGACTGTCAGGTAGTAGCGGATGTAGAGGGCGACAGTTTCAACGAGAATGTTCTGATCGCGTTCCAGGCGTTCGAATTGTCGTGACAGACGATCCAGGCGCTTGGTGATAGCCGTATCGCGCTGCTCGCCGGACTGGGGCGCAAGCCAGGAGGCGAGGGCAGTGGCCACGATCGACGACTTGGATACGCCTTTCTTGATCGCGAGTTCATTGAGGCGTTTGGCATGCTCGGGCTGAATGAAAAGGTTCAAACGGGCGCGACTCATAAGGCAACTCCATCGTCAGGATCAAGGGCAGCCAGCCTTGCCGAACGTTGAAAGTCAGGGTCCGGCTGGAATGGGAATGCACTGGGCATGTCATCTTCGTCGATAAGGAAAAGATCACTGGAAACGTCAGCCGAAGCCTGCGGGTGGCGCGACTCGACGAGGTCGTGCTGGTAAGCCAGCTGGCTGCCTTCGATTGGCGCCAAGCGTGTCGTGTCTACGGTGGGCTGGACCCGCTGCGCCTCGTGCACCTGCAAATTGCTCCAGTCATCAGCACGAGGTGTCGGCGCGTCGGCATAGCGTCCTGGCTCAAGTTTCGGTGCTGGCAGGACGCGCGTTTGAAAGTTGGTATCGGTGAAATAGCGCAGCTTCTTGGCGCGTATAGGCGCATGGCCTGCGAGCATCACGACGGACTCGTCGGCTGGAAGCTGCATCACCTCACCAGGTGTCAGCAAAGGTCTGGCGGTTTCCTGACGAGACACCATCAAGTGGCCGAGCCAGGGGGCAAGCCGGTGGCCTGCGTAGTTGCGCTGAAGGCGCAGTTCAGTGGCGGTACCCAGGGTCTCGGAGATCCGCTTTGCGGTTCGCTCATCGTTGGTCGCGAAGGTCACCCGCACGTGGCAGTTGTCCAGAATCGAGTGGTTCTGACCGTAGGCCTTGTCGATCTGGTTGAGCGACTGAGCGATCAGGAATGCACGCAGCCCGTAGCCGGCCATGAAGGCGAGGGCTGACTCGAAGAAGTCCAGACGGCCGAGAGCTGGGAACTCGTCAAGCATGAGCAGCAGCTTATGGCGACGCACGAGGCTGTCCTGGCCTTCAAGCGACTCGGTCAGTCGCCGTCCGATCTGATTGAGGAGCAGGCGTATGAGCGGTTTGGTGCGGCTGATATCGGATGGGGGAACGACCAGATACAGCGAAACCGGGTGTTCGGCGGAAATGAGATCTGCGATCCGCCAATCGCAGCGCGACGTGACCTCAGCAACGGTGGGATCTCGATACAGACCGAGAAAGGACATCGCAGTCGACAGAACGCCCGAGCGCTCATTTTCACTCTTGTTCAGGACTTCCCGTGCTGCAGACGCCACGATTGGATGCGGCGCATCCTCGAGATGCGGAGTGACCATCATCTTGTGCAGCGTCACTTCGAACGGGCAGGCAGGGTCTGAAAGGAAGTTGGCTACGCCGCGAAGCGTCTTGTCCTGCTCTGCATAGAGCACGTGCAAGATGGCGCCGACCAGCAGCGCGTGGCTGGTTTTCTCCCAGTGATTTCGGCGCTCCAGTGCGCCCTCCGGGTCTACCAGTACGTCGGCAATGTTCTGGACATCGCGCACCTCGTGGGTACCACGACGCACTTCGAGGAGAGGGTTGTAGGCGGCTGACGCCGGGTCTGTCGGATTAAACAGCAAACAGTGCGAGAACCGTGAACGCCACCCAGCAGTCAGACTCCAGTTTTCGCCTTTGATGTCGTGGATGACCGCGGACGCAGGCCATGAAAGCAGGGTAGGAACTACCAGCCCAACGCCTTTACCTGAACGGGTTGGGGCGAAAGCCAGGACGTGCTCAGGACCCTCATGACGCAAGTAGGCCTGTTCGAAAAGTCCGAGGAATACCCCGGCCGATTGGCTTAACCCAGCCTCTCGCACCTCATCCGCATCAGCCCAGCGGGCAGTACCGTAAGTGGTGACGTTACCGGCCTGACGCGCACGCCAGATGGCCATGGCGATGGCAACGACCAGCGCCAGCAAGCTGCTACTGGCAGCTATAACACCGCCAGTGTTGAAGATTTCCGGCGCGTATGCATCAAAGAAAAACCACCACTCCAGTAATCGCCATGGATGGTAGACGGGGGTGTCACCCAGTTCGAACCATGCCGATCCCAGGCGTGGCTGGTGACCCAGTTGGGAGGCCGTCCACTGGGTTGCGATCCACAACCCCGAAAGGGTGATGCCCAAAACTATTAGTACCTGGCCGTACAGTACCGTCGTGCCTCGCATTGCCGAACCTCATCTCCTTTGCGATACCACGGCACCTAAGAGTGCCGTGGGCGTGAGATTCGGTGCTATGAGGGGCAGGGTCAAAGACCGTTTCGGGGACGATTGTGAGCGTAACGGAAAGATTGGAAACTGACGTCGCGAGGCCGGTCTGGTCAGTACACGCTTATTACGTTGCTCTGGGCTTGGGCCATGCTTGATGAGCAGATGTACGGGCAATGGTAGCTGGGATGCTGATTTCTACAACTGGCATCTGGATGGTGGTCCGCGGCGAAGCCCGGTAGGCAGACCAGGCCTCATAAAACTCTATTCCGACGGCGTTCTCCTCCGGCTACCCAGGCGATCGAGCAATCTCACCTAAGAACATTACCAAGACCTAGGGCGTATATAGCAATGCGCCCTTTGACCCAACTTCAATTTTCAGTCGATCCAGCTGCCGCTCCAGGTGGTACCCCTGCGTCGAACGAACTCTGAACCCAGCACCGTTTCACCATTGCTGGACGTCGACTCCGACCCGGCTAACTTAGCTTGATGGCGAAGCACGCCAAGGTTGCCACTGCGCTTTTTCCACACGAAGAAACCGTCTACGCGGAGCAACTCATCGTCGTTGCCGCTAGCTTTGTCCAAAACTTCGGCCTGCCCTAAGCCAAAACGCGTCTAACGGCCCATTTTCTCAAGCTAGAAATAACCCCGCTCGACCGACGCTTAGCAACTCCTTTCCCAAACGCAGGTAAGCAACTCATAGATAATGCCTATCAAAACTATTGCTTAGATTGACTTTTATGATGTGTAAATCCTGCAAATACAAGCTAGTCTCAAATGACTATCAATCGTATTTGATAGCAACTACCATTTGGGAGTAATATATGGACGCTATGTTCTCTAACCCTTTGTCTGAAGCGTTTACCAAGAAACAAAGTGGTGCAACATTTGCCGACGCCCGTCCAAAAAGTCTGCTCAAAAAATTATACATGGCCGTCGATCCATGCATCCTCCGGCCACCTATGCCATGTGGTGGCTGGTCTTGGTAATTGATTAATGCGTAGCCCTCTTTAGGGAGGGCTACGCTAAGGAACGTTAGATGATACGGATATGGTCAATTGATGAGAGTGTGCCGGTGGGTTTGCCGGGTTTTGTTAAAGTCTCCTATGATGCTGTAATGCCGTATTTGGCAAAGTTCCTCACCGCGCCTCATCCTTTTAGAAAAGGCGCTATGTGCCCGTTCATGCCCAAGGCGCTATCTTGCAATGATATCCATTTGACCTATTTCGACGGTGACTGGAGAGATCAAGATCTCCAAGACCTTATAAGGGCCTGTGTGGCATTTTACAAGACAAGGCCCGCCAATTCATTTGGCGCAGTTATAATCCTCTTTGAATCAAACTTTGAAGTTCTTCGGTTGCTTCGCGCTCATATTGGCGCCAAACCAAATTGTATCGAAAATGGGCTAATGCTTGGGGCGCTTTACGAAGATAGTCCAGCGCCGAGCTTGCACAGTGAAAATTATTTTCCTCTTCGAACACCAGTCCCAATACTCGTACTGCGTGATCTAACAGTTCAAGACTTACAGTTTTTAAACCCAGATCATTATGGGTTGTTGGCGAAGCTAAAATTCCTAAGAGCTTTTATCCGTAAATTTTCGACTCTGCCAGTCAAGAATTACGCTAAAAGCCAAGTGGACGAGGCGAGGCAGTTACGCAGGCGTTATTGGATCCTTTTAGCTGCCAGGCTTGGATTGGCTATGTTATTGGCTGCTGGTGTTGTAGGTTTTTGTGTGCGTTGGTGGTTAGTATGATATTTCGCGAGCATAATTTCAAACTCGCGCTTGGGCTGACGATCGGTCAACAAGCTTTTTTAGCGCTATCGACCTACTTTATTGCACAAGCAGGTGCCTCGTTAGTAAAGGATGATATCAACGAGGTTTTGCTTCATATATCGTTCTTTTTCGTATTTGCGTTGCTAGCCTACATTACTAGCTCTGTGGCGACCGTTCTTACTACTCGAGCATCTAATATTATCTGGAAAAACTACAATAGAGACATGCTCAAGCTTTCTGTGGAAAGTATGATGCATGCCGTCGATAAAAATAAGAAAACAATTGCTCAGTGGCTCGGTGGGGAAGCGTCTTCGACCATTTCACACGCTTGTTCCTTCTATATAGGTATAGTGTCAACCTCGTTAAATATAATTCTTACACTCTTGGTTTTTTTTATTACCTTAGGTTGGGCTATTACAGTTGTTGTTGCGCTGTCGCTGGTGATCTCCCTGGTAGTAATAATTCTGCTGCGTGATAAAATAAAGATTGCGGCTGGCAATATTCAGCGTCGCAAATTAAATTCATTGTTACAGATCGAGTTTACATGGTGCCTAGCGATTTTCGGAAATAAAAAGATGCGTCAAAATGGATTTGATTCTTTGGATAGTAAGTCGAAAGAATACTTTGATGAAGTTAATAGGTATATAGTTTTAGAGCAGGTTGTAGCGTGTGCTCCTATTGTGATTTCCACGCTGTCAATGATAATGCTTCTTCAGTTAACCGATTTATTCACGGCAGCCGTAGTGGGGGCTCTTGTTGCAGTTCTTCCTCGTTGCCTACAGATTTTTGGAAGTGTTCATTCTTTAAGCGTATATTTTAGCCAGTTTTTTTTAGTTAGATCGAAGTTGAAAAATCTTGACGCTTTTCCGTTAACGCTAGATAAGCACAGTCTTTTATATGAAATTCCTCTGCATGGGATATTGATAAGAGATCATGCAGGCGCCAAAAATATTACCGCCTCCGAACTTATGGCTGGCTTGAAATCTGGTCGAATTAATAGTGGGAGGTTTAGTATTTCGGGTAATAACGGAGCTGGCAAGTCTTCATTTCTTAGGATAATAAAAAGCTTCACTGGTGACTCAATTTTAATGACTCCGGAAACAAGCTTTATTAACTTCAGTCAGCCTCTGTCAACCGGGCAGTCCAGGATAAAAGAAATCAATGGGGTTCTTTTAGCTTCACCCTCCTTGCTTATGCTGGATGAATGGGATGCGAATTTGGATAATGAAAATCTAGAATTTATTGATAAGATCTTGCATGAAACGTCGAAGCGTTTAGTTATAATCGAAGTTAGACACCTCCGGTCATTTATTAGCCGAGCACCTGGCGGTAATTTATAGTGCTAAAGATTATTAAGTTCTAATGCGTGCGAGGAACCCCCCAGGGAGCAGTTAAATGCTCTGCCGCCCAGTGTCTCAGTATTCACGCTTAACGCTAAGCAACCCTTGTGATTTAGTTTTTGATGTTTGTTTTTTACGATAATTATCGCCATACACCGCAGGAAACAAGTACAGCGGAACCAATAGCGGCGACTCTACTGCGCACCGGCTCCGTATAACTTGTAGATTTTAGGACGGTGAGCATCTCGTTACGCTTTCGTGCAACGGTTGGCTTTCGGTCGAAGCTGTGTAAAAACGCTCGCTTAATTTCGAAGTTCACGTTGCTACGTGAACCTCGAAAATTTTTCCTAGTTGGCCCGGCAGGAACTCGCGAGGAAGCGCTCAATCTGCTCGTTTTTTGAGCAGAGCGCATTCTCGAAAACGTTTTAAATAGCCTGGGCCAAAAGCGGACGCGTAATAAGTATTAATATGTCCTCTAGCTTCGTCCGTCGCATGGCAGTCGCCCCAAACGGATCGGGTTTGTGTTCAGCTCAAAGAGCATCACGCAGCCAGACCGCGGAGACCCTCTGATTGTCGGCAGCGTAGCAATCGCGGTGTGGTTCGCCATGGTGGGGGTATCGCTCAAAGGATAGTCCTTCAGTGGCGTAGCAGGCCGAATTTCAGGCTTGCTAGGGGGCCTGAACTTTTGTTCAGCTAATACCAATTGGCTCCCGCACTAACGCCTTTTCTCTTGGAACAACGCACTTACCCACTCGACGAATACCCGCACATTGGGTGAGAGATGACGGCGGTCTGGAAACAGCACGGAAACGGTCTTCGGCTCGACTGGAACATCCGGCAAAACCTCCACCAGACGCCCGCTATTGATGTATCGCTGCAACGCCGGGCGCAGCCCCTGCACCATCCCAATGCCCGCCAATGCGCAGTAAAGCAGCGCCTCGGCATTGTCGACGACGATGCCCCTGCGCATCTTCACATTGATAGCTTTGCCGTTGGCCCTGAAGCGCCAGGGCATGATCTGGCGGCGCTGCTCAACCATGAAATTGACTGCCAGGTGCGCCTGCAAATCATCCAGCGTGCCTGGTAAACCATGCTTCTTCACGTACGCGGGAGCTGCGCAGGTCACTAAAGCAACCTAAAGCAACCTCGCCGATACGTTTGGCAACCAGGCTTGAATCATCCAGTTCACCGAGCCGCACGGAACAATCGATGCCGTCCGCGACAAGGTCGTTCAAGTTGTCGGAGGCTCCCAGAGATATTTCCAGTCCAGGGTAGCGCTCCATGAACTCCGGCAGTCGGGGGATTATCACTGCGTGACCGAGTACGGTCTGCATGTCGATCCTGAGCTTGCCTCGCGGTGGACGAGTCGGGGAAAACAATTCCAGCGTTTCCGCTAGCTCAGCGAGTAATTTCACGCTGCGGTCATAGAACTCCTTACCAGCAGGCGTGGTGTTCACTCTGCGCGTGGTGCGGTGTGACAGCTGCACGCCCTGGGCGAGACGATTGCCCTAGCATCTGCAAAGATCTGCACCGATAACGTTCAGTTCTGGTTTTCCTTGTTGGGAAAGCCAGCGTCGGTCTTGCTGCCAAAGAGTTCTACTGGGTAGGGGGTGTAGGACGTTCCCTTACCCATGAAGCGAATACGCTGCGCTTTGGTAACTTCGTTGCACTGAGCGTTGCCCACTCTGTCGCGGTCTCTCTTACAGAGTTGGTTGAGCTCCTCGAGGCGCTCATGGTTTTCCGCAAGCACTTCCGCCGACTCAAATGGTATTGGCTTGTCGCATGCGCTCAACATAAACGTGAGTGCTAACAGCGTGGTTTTGTTCATCAGGCAATCTCCTGCTGCGGGAGGTTTGAACCCAGTATGGCTTGAGTTTCAGGCGGGCTAACTCGGCCGATGAAGCGGGCTAATTGCTCGGCCGGCTCCATCCGGGGACGGATCAGGTATGTGGTCAGCAGCGCGGGGCAACCAGCCAGGGGCCGAGCAACAACGTCAGGGTTATTGAGCTCAGTGATACGAGCCTGGCTGGAGAAACCAAGTCCGTATCCGGCAGCCACCAATGCCATCATCAGATCCAGGGTAGGCACCTGTTCAGCAATGGTTAGTTGGGAGTCCACTGCTGCCAGTATTCGCTGCAGCTGGTTCCAGAATCCTTCGCAGACCTTGGGATCACAGAGCACTAATGGGTATCGCACGACCTCCTCTAATGGAATGCATTTGTAGGTCAGCAACGGGTGACGAGAGGGTACGGTCACAACCACAGGATCGAACCACACTGGTTCGGCTATCAGCCCCTCACCAACCTCTTCGTACTGCGCCAGGCCCACGTCAAAAAGCCCGTCATTAAGTCCTTTTAGTTGCTCGCCGACAGGAACTTCTGACAGGCAGATATCGATCTCTGGCTCTTCTTCACGACATTGAGCTAAAAGCGCCGCGAGGCGGGTCTGGGGGATGCCGTCTGACAAGGCAACGCGGATCCTGCCACGGAAACCGGCCGCTGCACTTTTGACGCTAGCCTGAGCCTGGTCGACAACTGCAAAAATGCGTCGAGCCTCTTCGAGTAATACTTCTCCAGCCCAGGTCAGGCGCGTACGACGTGTCGTACGCTCGAACAGCTGCACGCCAAGGCGATACTCCAGCTCCTTGATGATTCTGGAGAGTGGTGATTGCTCAATGTGCAGACGCGCGGCTGCGCGCGCGAAGTGCAGTTCCTCTGCGACGGCGATGAAACAGCGAAGATGGCGCAGCTCCACGGCCAAACCTCCTTTATGATTTATCAGCTTTGATAAGGGTGCACGCCGGCCCGGCGTAGATTGATGATTTGCAGCAGGGCGCCCAAGCTGGCGACCGCACCGGCACATGCCGCCAGCGTCCAGGTCGGCATTTGCAGGAGCAATACAAAACCGCCGGCTGCCGCGCCAATAGCGCTACCGAGATAGAGTGCTGACTCATTTAGAGCTATCGCAAGGTTGTCATCGCCATGAGCTTGGCGAGCCAAAATGAGCTCATTGTTTTGCGGCACTTGCAGGGCCCAGCCGACTGTTCCCCACACAATTATTGGCAACATCACCAGCCAGGAGCTCAAAGCGGCGGCAAACGGGAGTACAAATAGCGAGACAGCTAGGATCACCATAATGGCGAAGACGAGTGTGGGGCCTTTGAAACGGTCTACCAACGGCCCGATCAGGAAACTACCCAGTACCCCACCGATTCCCCACACCCATAGATAGGGCGTGATTGAACGCACGGCCCCATAGTTCGGGTCAGCTAGCAGCGGTGCGATGAAGGTGTACATGCCCAGACTAGCGATGGCCGCCAACAGCGAAACCGACAAGATGACCGACACGTGGCCGTCACCCAGAATCGCGAACTTCTGACTCAAGGAACTGGCTGCCGCCGCAGGCAGGGTAGGGAGTTTGGCTAGCAAGCCAATGAACGCGATTAGTCCAAGGGCACTGACAAGCCAGAGCGCTGCTTCCCATCCTAGTTGTTCGGCGATGAGCAGGCTAAGGGGGACGCCGAGCACGACCCCGCTTGCCATACCACCCATGATGATAGCGATGGCTTTCCCTCGTCGATCCGGAGTGGAGACCGCTGCGGCCGCACCAATTCCCATCGCCAGGTAGACGCCCGCGCCGATACCTGCAACCGCGCGCCAGATCATCAGCGCGGTGAAGTTCTCAGACAGCGCGCTTGCTGCATTAGCGATCACAAAGAGGCCCAATGCGACCAGCAGCCCGGTGCGTTGACGATGTGGTGGCGTCAACGCGACAAATACCGGTGAGCCCAGCCCGTAGGCCAGGGTAAACGCTGTGACCAGCTGGGCCGCAACAGCAACGGAGACCGCAAAGGAGTCCTCGATCATCGGGATCAAGCCGGCGGTAACATAGGAAGCCATCCCTAGGGCGAAGGCGCCCAAGGCGATGAGATAGATGGGTGATTGCTTCGGAGTAGGCATACTCATACTCGATAGCGCCAGGTGGCGCACTTGGGCTCTAAGGAATGGCTACAGCTCCGTCGGAGCTGTAGCCGGCTCGGGCTAGAGTTCGAGGCTGACCTCGTATTCGGTCAGCCATGCGTTAAGGCCGACTGCCAGCTCCATACCCATGCGTTCGTACATGGGGGACACGCTGCCAAGCGGCTTGGTCAGTGCGTGCTGGACTTGCGCATCGTCAAGCAGCGGCGTTACCGGTGCGTTGCGATTAGCCTGAATAGCGGCGAGCTCGTTACGAAGTGCCAGTTCATAGGCGGGATCTTGAGTTGAGGGGTAGGGGCTTTTAACGCGATCGCTGATTGATGCGGGTAAGAGATCGCGTGTTGCCGCCCGCAAAATGCTCTTCTCTCGACCATCGAACGCCTTCATTGCCCAAGGGATGTTGAAGGCATATTCCACAAGACGGTGATCACAGAAGGGCACCCTTACCTCAAGGCCTACGGCCATGCTCATGCGGTCCTTGCGGTCGAGCAAGGTCTGCACGAAGCGGGTTAGATTGACGTAGCTCATCTGCCTCATGCGTACGTCCTGTGCGCTCTCTCCAGGTAATGCTGGGGCTTCCGCAATAGCCTGCGCATAGCTATCGCGCAGAAAGCTGTTCATTTCGAGCTGAGCCAGCAGGCTTGGGTCGAACAGTGGTTTGCCATCGAAGTACTTGCCGGTGACCGAGGTCAGCCAGGGGAAGGTGTCGGCCTCAATGGCTTCCGGATCATGGAACCAGCGGTAGCCACCAAATACTTCGTCCGCGCTCTCACCAGAAAGGGCAACGGTCGAGTGCTTACGCACCTCCTCAAATAGCCGGTAGAGCGATGGCCACATGTCGCCCCAGAAGGCGGGCGGAAAATCCAAAGCTCGGACAATCTGTGAGCGCAGTGTGGGATCTGCCAGCTCGCCGCTGTCGAGGATGATCTCCTGATGGCAGGAATGAATCTTTTCCACCAAGGCGCGTACAAAGGGCGCATCTGGGGTGCCGCGCACTGCATCGCCGGTGAAGCCGTTGCCGTGCTCGGTGAAATCGACAGAGAAAGAGCGGATGTTCTCCTTTCCGGCAGCTTGCAGTTTTTTAGAGGCCAATGCGGTGATGATTGACGAGTCGAGCCCGCCGGACAGCAGGCTGCACAGCGGCACATCAGCGATGATTTGGTTGTCGATGATGTCTTCGAGCAAGTCACGGGTATGGCGAATGGTTCTATCTAGGGAGTCACAGTGCTCGCGCGCTTCCAGCTTCCAATAATGGCGCCGGCTAAGGCCCTGCCGGTTGACTCGCACGATCTCGCCCGGCATCACCTCGCGCATACCGTCAAAGACCGCATGCCCTGGTGTTTTCACCATTTCCAGAATCTCTCGCAGGCCATCCGCGCGCACTTTGCGTGGCACGACCGGATTGGCGAGCAACGCCTTGGGTTCTGAGCCGAAAATCACGCCATCCGGAGTAGGGTAGTAATACAACGGTTTGACGCCCATTCGGTCCCGGATGAGCAACAGCTCCTGCTTCCGCCGGTCCCAGATGGCAAATGCATACATGCCATTGAGTCGTTGAACAAAGGCCTCGCCCCATTCCACGTACGCGCGTAGCACCACCTCAGTATCGCTGGCGCTTTCAAATCGATGTCCAAGTTGCTGCAACTCAGTTCGCAGCACGCGGTAGTTGTACGCCTCACCACTGTAGGTGATAGCTGCTGCTTCACTCGAACCACCGTGTATTGCCACCATCGGCTGGCGACCACCCTCCAAGTCGATCACCGACAGACGCCGGTGACCAAGTCCCACCGGCCCGTCGATCCAGATACCATCAGCATCAGGACCGCGTCGGGCCATGGTGTCGGTCATGCGCTTCAGGGTGACCCGCTGTGCTTCCATGTTTTGGCTGTACGACAGCCAACCTGCGATTCCACACATCGTTTAGCTCCTTGTGAGTACGTTCAGCCAAGAACTTCGAGGTTGCTGTCCGCTGTCAGCAACACGCGGTTTTCGCCGCGGACGTAACGTGCCGGGGGCGCTGTTTTCGCGTCGTGTTCTATGGTGTTTAGCAGGCGCTGTAGCGCCAACGCGGTGCTCAAATCGGCAAAGCCTTGTAGCGGACGCTCCTTCATGGTCACTGCGCGCACGACTTGCAGACACAGTCGAGAAAGCTTGTGCAAAGTCTCCAGTCCCGGTTTGTCAGGGGCGGTGGTGAACTCATGGATACATGTCTCGGTGCCGTCAGCTTCACGTGTCCAAATTCGCAATTGGTCGTGATCCCAGCAGGGCGTGTCGAGCACCAGCCGTGCGTGAATCAACTGCGCGTGCTTATCCACGAAACTGAAGTCCACAGTCCTTTGGCGGACGATATTGACGAAGCTGCTGAAGCCGGTAACCCGCGCGGTGCCCATGCAGGCCGTGATCTGCACGCTGTCGAGTACATCCGCGCCGGAGATTGAAAAATCGGAGCGCACCCCCTGAATCCCGTGCAACTTCAACTGTCCCGCACGAGGGCAAATCCAACTCAGCAGATCCAGGGCATGGATCGTTTCGCTGATAACGCCGCAGGTAGGCCGGTAGTCATTGATGCGATCTTTGCCCCAGTGAAAGCTGGCCCGCACCAATTCCCAGTTATGTCGCTCAACCCAATCGCGTAGTTGGCCGCAGGCATCTGAATAACGCTCAACCAGATCGATAGCGAAGCCACCGACGTGTCGCAATGCATCCGAAATGGCATCTAGGTTGTCATCGGGTGTTGCCAGCGGCTTTTCGCAAATGACAAACCCCCGATATCCAGCGAGCTGCTGCAGGACCGCCGCATGGCTATGATCGTTGACGCTGACCACCACGATCGCAGGCGAAAACTCGGACAACGCTCGTTTGACACAATCGTAATAGGGCAGGTCGGCAGACCTTCTCTGGCGGCTGACATAGGCTAATGTCAGCGGTATTCCTGTGCTGGTGGAGATGTGTTCGAACGCTCTGCGATATCGGTTGCCGGCATAGCCCAAACCTATGATCAGGATCTTCATGGCAGGGCCTCCTGACGGAACATCAGGCTCTCGTCACTTCGGACAAAACCTAGATCCCGATACAGCGAGTCTGCTGTCTTGGTGCTTTGTAGGGTCACCGAAGTAACACCACGGTTGGCAAACCACCGGAGCAGGTGCTGCATCATTTGCCGAGCAATCCCGAGATTGCGCCACTGTGGCTCGACCACCACGGATTGCACCCAACCGGATAACCCATTGAGGCAGTGTCGGGCAGGTGCGCGCTGATCGATGATGGCCGTCGCGCAGCCGAGTACCTGGCCGGATAGCTTGTGCTCGGCGGCAACTACATGGACGCAATCGCTCTCGTTCAAATGGCCGCTGAGCCAGGAGCGGTAGGCCGCTCGCCAGCGAGTTGAGTCCTCTGGTGTTTTGCTTGAGTAGCTTGCATCTGTCCCGTCCAGGAGGTAAGCACGCAATTCCACCAAGCTGGCCATGTCGGCAGCGGTGGCGGATCTCAAGATGAAGAGAGGCTGTTGCATGTCAGGCCACCTCCGTACCGAAAGCCTGCGATGCCAGTGGAATGCTGAAGTGCTCGAAAGTCTCGCGAAGCGAATCGGCCAAGTGTTCGATCTGGTCTTCGCTGTGATTGGGCGTCGCATTGACGCGAAAGCGTTCAGTTCCAACCGGTACTGAGGGATAGTTGATCGGCTGAAGGTAAACCCCATGCTTGTGAAGCAGGCGCTCCGCGGCTGACTTGCAGCGCTTCGCTTCGCCCACCAGCACCGGCAGCACGTGCGTTTGTGAGCATGGCATCACGGGTATGTCGTAGTGTTTGAGGCGCTCACGCAATAGTGCGGTTTGGGAGTGCAGGCGCTCACGCTCGGCGCTGCTAGCTTTCAGATGCTCCACACTTGCCAGGCAGCCAGCCGTGACGGCCGGCGGGAGGGATGTAGTGAAGATGAAGCCGGTGGCGAACGACCGAACTGAATCCACGATGATTTGGCTGGCCGCTATGTAGCCACCTATGACGCCAATGGCTTTGGCCATGGTGCCCTGGATGACGTCGATCTGATCAGCCACCCCAACCGCTGCGGCGATACCGGCACCTCGAGGCCCGTACATGCCCACGGCATGCACCTCATCCAGATAAGTAAGGGCGTTATGACGCTTGGCGACGCCGACAATCTCGGCAATGGGAGCGATGTCGCCGTCCATTGAATACACCGACTCGAACACCACGATCTTCGGCCTGGCATGCGGGTAGCTCGCCAGGATTGATTCAAGATCTGCTATATCGTTGTGACGGAAGATTCTGCGATCGTTCGGCGTCGAGCGGATGCCGTTGACGATGGACGCATGATTCAACTCATCGCTGACGACAACGCAGTCAGGGATCCGCCGCAGCAAACACTGAAGCGTCGCGTCGTTGGATCCGAAACCGGTGGGGAAGACCAGCGCAGCTTCCTTTCCGTGCCACTCCGCCAGACTGGCCTCCAGACGGGCATACAAATCGTGGGATCCGCCAATATTGCGTGAGCCACCTGACCCAGCACCATAGGCATCTAATGCCTTGTGCATCTGTCCACGCACGGCCGGGTGCTGGGACATCCCGAGGTAGTCATTGCTGCACCAAACCACCACTGGTTCTTGGCTACCATCCTCAAGACGGGCAAGCGGATATTGACCGCAAATACGACTAAGCGTCGTGAAGGTGCGGTATTGGTTCGATGACTTTAGGGTCTCAAGTTGTTTTTGAAGAAGTGCTTGGTACATCCGTATATCTCCTTAGCAAGTAATGCCCGTCGACGTGCGGTTCCTCATCAAGCAACAGCCCCTAGCTCGATTTACTGCGGCCAGGTCGGGGTATTCTTCTTTGGATTTATGGGGGTTACAATCTGACTGTTTATACTATTACTAGAGGTAATCGGATGAGCGCACCCCGCACCCTTGAGCGCACGCGACTAGAGTTGGCCGAGTTTCTTCGCAGCAGGCGTGAACGTCTGTCACCAGCAGACGTTGGATTGAGCGCGGGCGGACGCAGGCGAACGCCTGGCTTGCGCCGTGAAGAAGTGGCTGCTTTGGCTGGAGTTGGCTTGTCCTGGTACACCTGGCTAGAGCAGGGACGGGACATCAGCGTATCCGCTACTTTCCTCGATAACCTGTCGCGTACCCTCAAGCTCGATGCAACCGAGCGACGTCACTTGTTTCTGTTGGCGCACCAGCGTCTGCCGCCGGAACCTGGCCGTACGTGGTGTGTGGTACCGCCGTTAATCCATAGGTTGATGTCGGACCTGCCTTCTCGGCCTGCCTATGTGCTCAACCTGCGTTGGGACGTGCTGGCGTGGAATGCAGCAGCGGACCGAGTATTCGATCTGTCATCACACCCCGCCGAACAGCGCAATCTGCTGTGGCTGTTGTTCACCTGTCCCGGCATGCGGGAGGTGTTTCAGCCGTGGGATCAGCAGGCACTCCAGATACTGTCCAGCTTCCGCCGTGACTTCGTCCGCGCGACTCAAGATGCCGACATTGTCGCGTTGGTAAAAAATCTGGAGAAAGCCTCTCCGGACTTCAAGTCGTGGTGGCGTCAGCAGGATATCCACGGCCCCTGTCAGGGGGTTCGTCACCTGCGAATCCGAGGGGTGGGTGATGTGGAGTTCGAGCACACCACACTCACCATTGATGAAGACCGACACCTGCGTCTCGTGTACTACGCAGCAAAGGAAGGGGCGCCGCAAAGTAGCCTTTTTGATCGATGGCTCCAAGGTGAGCCCACCCCTCGCTGATGCATGCTTTAGCCGATTGCGGGACCACGTTGGCGGCCTACCTGCCACGACACACTATTGCCTCGCATCAGAGCTGATAAGTTCTGGCCGAGGCGCTTATCGATTACCGGCTTCCAGGGGACTAGGGAGAAGGCCGTACCGTCCTCGAGTAGCGCGAAGCGGCCACTGGCAAGTTGCAGGCTTCTTCGATAAATGCCCCCAACACGCTCACCGTCGGCTGCGGCGCGGTAATGCAATCCGGTCGTCGTTGATACCTCGCATGCGACCGCAGCCAACTCCCGGTCACGCAAGGTGGTGAGCAGATTGCGAGCAAGCATCAAGCGCTGCCCCTCGCGCTTGGCCAACCCCTGTTCAATGAGGAAGTCAGAACGCTGATTAAGCGCGTCCTGTACCTCCTTTCCGAACCCGGCTGATGCCAACTCTCGTCGACTGTTTAGCAGCTGCTCATCAAGCCAAGTAGCTCCGACTGCTCGCACCTGCTGCTCTATAGGCAGCGGTGTGCGCAGATCAACGGCCGTGCGGCCAATGGTGGATTTGTCGTACTGACTGCCACGCTCAGGCAAGTCGTTGGGCACCAGCCATAATCCCTCACCAAGGTGCTTCGCAATACCAGCACGGCTCAGCGCCTCCAGACGGCGAACATGGCGCTCGACAATCGCGTCTGGATCGTGTGCGTTGTAGTTGCCGTATCGCATCAGAGTTCGGTGACGATCTGAGCTGTAAATGCCCCCTTGAGCCAGCTGCGTGATGGAACAATCGATTGCGCGGGGTTCGCTGATAGAGGGTGTCTGCACCACTGCGCCGATTGGATAATTCACCAACTCCTCACGCGGAGGTAGCTGAAGGTAGTGGGCCTTGCCGTCCAGTCCATCCACGATGAGGTAGCCGCGGTCGTTAAGCTCGTCGGCTAATCCTTTCGCTACGACTCGCCCCGTGACCTGGTGATGGCCTGCGTCGGTCTGGAAGACAGAAAGCTCACGAGAGAAGCCACTCATGGCACGCTGCATCGTTCGGATGATATCGCCGCGCTCGCCCATGCTGCGTAACGTGCTTTCCGCATTCTCGTGGAGTACCCATTGCGCGGTCCCGTTCTGGTGTGCCAAACCCAACCGCTCCAGATGCTGCAGACGACCCAATAGCAGCTGTCGACTGGAATGGTCAGCTAACGCCTTGATCGGCAAGACCCCAGTTTCGCACTCACGGATAATCATACGATCCAGGCTGGTCCAACGGTCTTGTTTTACCTCACGCTGAAGGCCCCGACGAATCTCCAATTCAGTACGAGGCCCAAGCCATTCAGTGGCTAACTCAGCAGCTCGGTTTCGCATGCCGTTTGCGATGTAATCGCGAGCAATCACAAGATCCTTACCGGTGTCGTCCTTACCACGCAGGACGATGTGCGTGTGCGGGTTATCGGTGTTCCAGTGATCGACGGCCACCCAATCAAGGCGGGTGCCTAGGTCAGCTTCCATCCGACTCATGAGATGGCGAGTGAAGGTGCGCAAGTCATTGAGCTGTTCAGCATCCTCTGCCGAAACAATGAAGCGGAATTGATGCCGGTCGTCTCGGCCTCTTATCTCGAATGCTTCAAGGTCGGCCCGATCCGTTTGCGGGCCATAAGCCTGGCCCGGATCACCCTCTCGACTCACCCCGTCTCGCTCGATGTAGCGTAGGTGGCTTCGAGTCGACTGCCTGCCTGTGCGCTTCAAATTTACCAACCGGGTTTTGATGGTGACACGGCGAGCCATGGGCGGAAGCTGCTGAGCGCTGAAGCGTGCGGCGACATGACCACGGCCAAGGCGAGCACCTGGCTGTTGCCCGCGCTTACCGGCACCCCCGCCCCCGGATTTGTTCGCCTGCCGCAATACCTGATTGATGAAGCGCTGATCCCCTTGTTTAGGCTTTCCTGATCGCGGCTGGAAGCGCTCCTCGGGATTTTTTCTGACTTTTTTTTCCATCGTCACGGCTTCTCCAGAGCCATCGTGGTGGGAGGGTATGAAACACACCTCGGATCGTGGTTTGGTGGAGCTTTGCGCTATCACTGGCACCACTACACGCACTCGTAGTGCTGTGCTCACCCCCCGTGCAGACCGCTTTTCAGCGCGCACGAAGTGCTGCGCTCTTTTATCTTGCCCTCAGCTTTTGCTTCGCCCTGCAGCTCGTGTTCTGTTTGTCCTTTGGACTACTGATACGCGTGTTCTGGGTGACACTGAAGCCCAGAGGAACGTTAGGTCTGCATGCGGCGGGGAGGCTTCGCCGGTGACGCTCCACTCGCACTCGATACCTAATAGGCGACCATGGCTACTGCCACAGTGGCAGCGCGCGTCCGATCACGGCATTACTGCTGACGGGGCCGAAGTAGCGACTGTCAAATGACTCCACACTGAAAGAGCTAAGTAGGAACAGTTCGTCGCGATGCAGCCGCCTGCATGCAGGCCAGGCAGGCATTGCTCTGTCATTCCGATCGCGGCTTAGTTGTGTGGCAACTACCTTGCCATCAACGATTACCTTTCTCTGCCTCACGCACACCCGTTGTGGTGCGACAGCAGCTACCGGCTTTAGTAGCGGAACCGTCGCCGGCAGGTAGCCGCGCTGCGTCGCAAGTGTCGATGCGGCAGCCGGGAGTCGCGCAAGTACCCAGTCGCCAGGTGTAAACGAGTCTGCCGGGATGATGCGGTACCAACCCTTCGGCACACTTGTTGATGCGTTGTAGACCAGCAGTGGCTGTGAACCGCTGAGGGATACGTAGCCAAGCGCAAGCAACGCAGCACCTGTGGGCAGCAATCGGGCTAACGCTGGTAGGATCACGGCTCAACCTCCGGAAACGTGACCTCCAGGACATCACGCAGCATCGCTGCCATGGTGATGCCGCGATCAAAGGCAGTCCGTTTGATGCGTGAGCGAAGAGCCGGAGTGATGTCCAGCGTCAGGCGTGCGCTATATGGCGTGGCCTTGCCGTTGTCACTCCGCGAGCCTTGAAGAATCCACGCTTCGGCATCGAGGTTGGCCAATGGCCGAGTTCCAATTTCGATACGTTTGTTGCTCATGATGGGTTCCTCAAAAGCTCATCCACCAACGCACTGATCTCACGCGTGGCGATGCTTTCGGCCGACAGCTCGCGCACCAGTCGACCAGCCGCCACGCACTCGGCGAACGCGATGCGTTGGCGGATTTCGGCCTGCATAGTGGGCAACGTTTGCTCCGCAAGGGCACTACGGGCTTCTCTGCCGATAACTGTGGTGCTGACGCGCCGATTGATGACAAACGCTGCGTGAAGCGCGGGACGAAAGACCTGTGCCTCGCGAATCAGATTCAGCATCTCGGCGCTGGCCCAAAGGTCGTAGGGGCTTGGCTGTATAGGGATTAGCACGCGGTCAGCGGCAAGCAATGCAGAGCGGGCGAGGGCGGCGATTCGTGGTGGCCCGTCAATGACCACGTGATCGGCGCGCCTTGCCAGTTCAGGTACCTCCTGATGGAGCGTTTCTCTTGCCAGGCCAACAGTGCTGAAGAGTCTGGGATACCCCTGCTGGCTGCGTCGCTGTGACCAGTCCAGCGAAGAACCCTGAGGGTCTGCATCCAGCAGCAGGACATGGTAGCCGCGTGTAGCCAATTCGCCGGCAATGTGGGTGGCCAGTGTGGTCTTGCCCACACCACCTTTCTGGTTGAGCAGAGCGAGGATCATGCGCGCACCTCGCAGATGCACGCACGCAATCCAGCACTGCACCCTTTCGATTGGCTTGCCTTACAACGAAAAGTTAGAGCTTTTAAGTTAGTTAAGTTAAGGCACTCGCAAAGCCGCACAGGACAGGGGCTGCAGAGCATTTCATGCGCCTGATAGCACGATAGTCGTGCGCCTGATAGCACGAGCCTAGTTGCGCCTGATAGCACGACTGGTTCCACAGTTTTTCCGCAAGTTATCCACGTGCCGTTTGTGGCACTGGCTTGAAGGCCAGGATTTCCGTGGAGGGAGGGAGAATGACGATTTCCAGCTGATAGCCAGGCAGTGGCTGTCGTGCGACCAGGGCTCGCAGATCCAGAGCAAAGTCGGAATAGCGTGCTGTGCTTCCTGACTTGCGATAGAGGTGCCGGAAGTCGAATTGCCAGCCGTCCGCCTGCCTGCCGGCGTGCTTGCGTACCAGGCGGTACATCCAGCGCTCTATACCACCCTTCAGACGGAAGTAGGCCGGGTCGATCGTCAGTACCAGCGCCTGGTCCAGCACGCCGCTGTAAAACCAATCGGCAAGAACCAGTTCGATACCCAACGGGCGACCGTCTGTGCCGGCCAGCTCTTTCCATTCGTTGATCCAAGAGAAACGGTGCAGCCGCCGGCCCGTTGTTTCCCGGATGGAGGTTGCCACGCTCGTCGATTGCAGGCGATCGAGCGCTGCCTTCAGGCGCTGATAGTCGCGTGACGAACTGCCTCGACCGATGAAGCGCAATATCTCGTAGGGTGTAGCTCGCATGAGCCGTGATGTCGGTATACCTGCATCTCGCGCCTCGACAATTTGGCTGGCAGCCCAGATCAGGATATCGGCGTCCCAGATTGTCGCTATGCCGTGCTCTAAAGTCCCTTCGACCTGGACGGTCACCGCGCCCGCAGAAAAGTTGATGGGCACCGTTCGCCTTGACTTGGCCAGCGAGAAAAAGGGGTGGGCCATCAAATCCTGAGCATCGCGCGGCGGCATATCGCCGGGGATCGCTCGAAACATATCCAGCTGCTCGGCTTGCGTGAGTCGGCAATTTCTCATCCACAGCAGCCTCACAGATCATCGCGATGCGCTCCTGGATGACGACCCACGTAGTCGGGGTCGAAGGTGGTCTCGAAACTGCGCTCGTTTGCCCAAGTCTCCAGGTCGAGGAGGGCGTACATAACCCTACGGCCAAATTTGTGAAAACGAGGACCTCCGCCGATGATGCGCAGCTTTTCAAGCGTGCGTGGCGACAGACGTAAATACGTCGCTGCTTCGTTGTTGGTGAGATAGCTCGAATTCCCATGGTGCGTATCAGCTCCTTGCTGGCGCACCTCTGCTACCGGTTTCAGGGCATGAGTTTGAGGTCCTGCTTTGCAGAAAGGCTTGAGATCGAAACCTGGGTGACGATTCCCGCGAATGACTTCTGGTATGCGCGACACAATGCATCCTCCGATGAAGTGGGAGATGCAAACTGCGCCGGAGCGCGCGCTTGATCATGCTGGATTTGATCATGGCGTTTGCGAGCGCAGCGGGTATGGCAATTGATGCGCGAATCGTCAGAAGTAAGACGGAAGTGCGATCAATCCTTGCCCCGGCGACCATAAGAAACGCAACGGCGCGTAATCGCGCGGTTACGGATCTGATGTTCTCAGTAACGTCGCAGAATCTTAGATACGGATTTCTGTAAACCCGTCAAAACGGCTTTGCGTGTTTACGAATTTCCGCAAAACCGCATAGCCAGTTACACGTATTTACGGAAACGAAGCTTGCAGAAAGAGTCTTGATGGACAGGTGAATACGCGGCATTGCCCACGTGGAACGTGGAGCGAGGCATGACGTTGTTGAAGCGCCGCGAGCGCTGGTGCCAGATAACCTGCAGGTTACCATCGCCCGACCAGCCTTTCCTTGCCAGACGCGCCGGCCGAGCGATGATGAAGGTAAGTATCTCATGATTGAATGGCATGCATCCGGCCCGCTTGCAGATTGCTCGCTTTATCGTTTTTGGGTGAAGACAACCAGCATGGCGTAGGAATAGCCAACAGCTGGCCAGAGCTGCTCTGCGTCCCTGAGGCCCCTTTGGCAAGGCAGCTATTTGCAATTTCCCGCTTTCCGGTAGCCAGCAGCAATAGCGTCCGACTCCGTTTCGAATGGGACGCTGTTTTTTGCCGCAACCTGGCGGTAGCCGGGGCATCCGGCTGACAAATGATAGAGGCGACTATTTTTGTTGCCGATCACAGAGCCCGATGAGGTCTCGACGGCCATGCCGTCGCCTGCAGACGGTGAAGCTTTTGCGGTTACGACCTTCGATACGCCATCTCCGGTTGGCTTGTAGCCCTGCGTCCATACACGATCACCGGTCACGAACTCGTTGGAGTATCCGACGATCTTCGCAATACGAGCATTACGCTCGCGCTCCCAATCCGTCGGCGGATACTGCTTACTCCAGGCCATTAGCAACTGTTGCTGCTGGCGTGACATGTTCAGGCGGTACCGATCGAACATGTAGAACGCGGTGCGTGCGACCAGGCCTTTGACCTCGTCTCGCGGTTCAGCCGTTCGGCTGCCGAAATCGATCCTAGTCGAGCAGGCGCCGTATTGAGGCTCGCTGCTCGATACCATCCCGTAGTTGTAGTTTGAGCGATCACCATTGACCTCCCCAACAGAGGGGTAGAGGTTGTAGAGATCCGCCTCCATTGCCTTGAACACCGGATCGGTAGAGACGCAATTTTTTCTACCGCCGTGTTGCCAGCACTGGCGCTGATGGCCGAACGTCCAGGCGGGGACTATGTGTTCCCACTCTGTACGCTCGGCGCGAGTGGCCTGTTTCCTGGCCTCGTAACCACAGGATGTCGCATCAACCCTGCCGCCCGACTTACCCACCCATTTCCAGTTGCATCCGCAGTACAGCTCGCCCACGGCCCCATCTGCTTGATCAAAGAATACCTGCCGCTTGGCAACGATTTTTGCCTCAGCAAAGGTCGTGGGTGCGCTGGCGAAAGCCGAGGTGATGAGGAGAAAAGAGAGTGCAACGGCAGATAAAACTTGATTCATTGAAGGTAAAGGCTTGGCTTTTTGGGGCGCAGATTATGGCATCTAGGGGAGCGTCGGCGCTGCTCCGTTGTATCACTAGACACTCGACAGCGCAGCGAACCCTCTGGACAGTGCAGGCGCTGCGTAACGTGGTGGCTGAGCGAGCTGCGCAGATTTGCTGCCTGGCAGCACTGCTGGGGGGCGATACGACCTTCCTGAGAGGCTGTGCTGGGGGGGGATTCCCCCTTGACTCAAGACGTTATGATTACGCGACAATTGAACTGGAGAATTAGCGGCAAGCTCGGGTCTTCTAATAGAAGCAGTATCTGGCCGTGCCGTTTCCGATTGCACGTAGGCGTTGGGCAGGTTTCGTTCAGTAGCATGACTTTGTATGGGGAGCAGGATTGTGGGTACAGGTGGTCGCAGGATGCTGATCGGAGGCGGTGAGACGGGCGAGCTCATTCGCCAGCATGATTGGGCTTCGACGCCGATCGGCTCTTTCGATGCTTGGCCTCAGTGCCTGCTCAATACCCTTGAGTTCATGCTCAACTCACCGGAGAGCATGTACCTGGTCTGGGGCAAGGAACTGACCTTTTTCTACAATGACGCCTATCGTCCGATCCTTGGGCCTCGCCTAGACGGCGCGCTGGGACAGTCCTTGCCAGTACTGTGGGCAGATGCGTGGGATGCAGTGCGAGACGGGATGCAAAAAGCGCTTTCAGGCAAAGCGGTCCGTGCTGATTACGCGCCGATCACCATGGCACGAGAAGGCATCCCAGAGGAAACGTGGTGGAGCTATTCGTTCTCTCCTCTGCGTGATGACGATGGATCTGTCCGTGGCGTCTTGTGCTACACCCGCGAGATGACTGAGCAAGTAAGAACGACGCTGGCGCTTGCTGAGAGTGAGCAGCGTCTGGACGCCCTGGTACGTTCATCAAGTGAGGTTCGTTTTTCGATCAGTGCAGATTGGAGCCAGCTTCACCAGCTCAAGGGCGGCAACTTCATCCCGGACACGGATGCAGATAACACCAATTGGCTAAACGAGTACATTCCCGCTGAGGCACGCGATGCAGTCCGTGCCGAATATGAGCGAGCCATCAGTACAAGATCGACTTACAGCATCGAACACCCGGTTAATCGAGTTGACGGCAGTGTTGGGTGGGCCCAGGTATGCGCGGTGCCGCTCTTTGATCAAAGCGGCAAGATCACGGGTTGGCTGGGCGCGGCTTCTGACATCACTGACAGGAAGAACGCTGAAGCTGTCCTAAAGGCAAGCGAGGCACAGCTGCGCGATTTCAACGCCTTGCTTGAGGAGCAGGTCGCCAAGCGCACTGCTGAGCTACGGATTTATCGCGACGTGATCCAAGCCAATGCCGTACCGACCTGCATTTTCAATAATGAATATCGGCTGATTGCGTTCAACGAGGCTCATGCCCAGACTTTTCGAGCCATCTATGGTTATTCGCTAGAGGGGAACGAAGCGTTGCCGGATCTGCTGCCGGCGGAGCAGGGTATGGTCCTGCGTGAACAACTGAGGCGAGTTCTAAGTGGCGAAACGTTTCGTGTTTCCGCTGAGTTCGGTGATCCTAGCGTCTCACGGCGCAGCTACGAGCTCGACTTTACACCTCTGCGTGAGGGATCCGGCGCCATAACTGGAGGCTTCTGTTTTGCCTACGACATCACGGATCAAATCAAGTCGCAGGTTGAGCTTGAAAGGGCTCAAGCTGCGCTGCGACAGGCGCAAAAGATCGAAGCTGTCGGCCAGCTTACCGGCGGTGTCGCACATGACTTCAATAACCTTCTGACCATCATCAGGTCCTCCTGCGATCTGTTAAAGCGCGCCAATCTCCAAGAAGACAAGCGCTTACGCTACATCGAAGCCATATCCAACACAGTGGATCGCGCGTCACGGCTGACGGGCCAGTTGCTCGCGTTTGCTCGGCGGCAGACGCTCAGGCCTGAGGTCTTTGCCCCCTGCGAAAACATTCGCTCTCTCGCCGAGATGCTGGCGACGCTGAGTGGCCCTCACATCGATATCGACATCCAGTCTCCTGTCACGCCGTACTTTGTTTACGCGGATTCCGGTCAGTTCGACACATCGCTGGTCAACATGGCAGTGAATGCCCGCGATGCCTTGAACGGTCGTGGCCGGATCGGGATTCGCGTGGCCCCGGCGGAAAGCATTCCGGCGGTTAGGCTCCACCCGGCCATAAAAGGTCGCTACGTGGCTGTTTCAGTTTCCGACACGGGAACCGGCATAGCGCCGGAGCAATTGGAGTCGATCTTCGAGCCTTTTTTCACGACGAAGGAACTGGGCAAGGGCACAGGGCTTGGGCTATCGCAAGTCTTCGGCTTTGCCAAGCAGTCTGGCGGAGAAGTCATCGTCGAGAGCAAGATCGGCGAGGGTTCGACATTTACCCTGTATTTGCCGAGAGTCGATGGTCGAGCCGAGCATCCAGAAGAAAAGTCCGCCCCCCTCGAAGCACTGGCATCAGACCACGGCACTCGTGTGCTGGTGGTGGAAGATAATCCAGACATCGGTGCGTTCTGCCAGACGGCCCTGGTCGAGCTAGGATACCTGCCAGCTCTTGCAGCCAGCGCGGAAGAGGCGCTGGAGCTCCTGGCAAGGGAACCGGATGGATTCGACGTGGTTTTCTCTGACGTGGTGATGCCAGGAATGAATGGGATCGATCTCGGCAAAGCGATCCGTAGGCTTTACCCGCTGAAACCAGTCGTGCTGACGTCAGGGTACAGCGAGGTTCTCGCCCAGCATGGCAGCTACGGCTTTGAGCTTCTTCAGAAACCTTATTCTATCGACCAGCTTTCCAGCTTTCTGACCAAAGCGATCCATGATCGTAGGATGCAGCGCTGAGTTTCGGTTAGCTAAGCGGGCAGAAGGCTTCACTCATGCCGTTGCCGACTCGAACGCTCAGCAGCGCTCCTGCATACTAGCGATCGTAATAGGTTCAGGCGGATCGCATCGCTAGATGCCCGGATCTTTGCTGTAAGCAGAGCGCTATAACGTACGAAAGGTAGCCAAGCTTGACGATCAATTTAGGGCCACTGACATTGGCGATGCCGCATGTCGTGCTGATGATCAGCCTTGCCTTGTCAATCCTTGTGGGATGGTGGCTAGGGCGACGAGGCAAGCTGAATCCCGAAAAACAAATATTCAGGCTGCTGCTGTTAGCGCTGGTTATCGCTCGCCTGGCATTTGTGATCCTGTACATCGAGTATTTCACCCAAGAGCCCTGGCGTGTTATCGACATACGCGATGGTGGCTTCATCGCCTGGCCAGGCGTTGTCGCGGCTCTGCTGCTCGGTACGTGGATGTGCTGGCGCGACGCTAAGCTGCGCAAGCCGCTTGGCTGGGCGATTGCAGCAGGTATGCTGAGCTGGACAGCGGCCTTGTTCCTGCTTCACACCTTAGAGCAATCCAATCGCCTGCCCGATGTTAGCTTTTACAATGAGCAGGGGGAGCCCGTGACGTTGCGTGACTTCGCGGGCAAACCGATGGTAGTTAATCTCTGGGCAACCTGGTGCCCGCCGTGTCGACGTGAGATGCCGGTCATGGCGCAGGCCCAGCGTGAGCAGTCAGGTGTCACCTTCCTATTCGTCAATCAAGGCGAGAGCGCCGCGGTTGTCGCCAGTTTTCTAGCCACTGAACAGTTGGGTCTGAAGAATGTGCTGTTGGATGTAAACGGCCAGTTGGGCAGGCAGGTCGGTTCAGGCGCGCTTCCTACCACCCTGTTTTTCGATGCCCAAGGTCATCAAGTTGGCAGCCACCTGGGTGAGCTTTCGCACGCGAGTCTGGTGCATGCGCTCAAGCAGCTGCAGGAGAGCACGCCTCCATAGGCTTGACGTGGTTGATCGCAGATGTCGTTGTAACCACCGAGCTCCTGCCTTTCGGAGGAAACGCTCGCTACATCGTCCGATCGGAGTCGCTATGCGGCTTCATCGCAATGACCAACTGCGAAAGCTCTCGCCGATCAACCTTTTCGTTTCAGAAACAGGATGAAAACGAGTCCTTCTAGCGCCGCGGTCGCTCTGCCTATAGGAAGATACCGCTGGGATATCGCCGAGCGCCTTCTAATCGCATTGCGTGAGGAGGGCCTTGGCCATCTCTCGCTGCAAACCCCGGTCGCGATGCTCAGCGGCGGTGAGTGCACGCGGGTGGCGCCGCTCGGCGTGTTTCTCAGTGGTGCCGACCTACTGATTCTCGATGAGCCCAGCAATCATCTCGATCACCTCAGCCGCCAGCACCTCTGTCGACGCTTGCAGCAGTGGCCGGCTGGCTTGCTGGTGATCAGCCATGATCGTGAGCTGCTCGAAGACATGCAGCGGATAGTCGAATTGTCGCCAGGCGGATTGCGTGCCTATGGTGGTAATTACAGCGTTTATCGAGACTGTCTATTGCGCGAGCGTCAGGGCGCCCAGCGCACGTTAGAGCACGCCCGTACCGAGCGAAAACGGGGTGAGCGGGCGTTGCAAGGCGCAGCAGCAACGGCAGCAGCGGCGTGCCGCCAGCGGAGCGCGTGGCGCAGGGGACAGCAACCAGGCGCAGATGCTCCTTGATCGGCAGAAGAACCGTAGCGAAGCCAGCGCCGTTATCGGGCGCCGCCTTGCCGGATATCGAACTGTTCGGCCCCCGTCGGCTGGCGATCACCGGGCACATCAACAACGAGGGGAAGATCTCGCTCTACGCATTCTACATATGGCTCACTACGGCCAAGGCGGTGTTCCTCGGGCCTGCCCGGACCCGGCGTGGTCAGATCAATGAGGATCAACCCATTGGTTCTGATTCAACGATCTGATTGAATCTGGAGTCTAATCAGTCAGGCGGCTTCCTTGCTTACCGAAGACGCACAGTTATCAAAAAAAGGAGAAACCGTTATGCAGTATGTGAGGTTAGGTGCGTCTGGGTTAGATGTCTCAAGGCTGTGCCTTGGATGCATGACGTTTGGCGACCCTATGTCAGGGGCTCACTCATGGACGTTGAGCGAAGAGAGAAGCAGGCCGATCATCAAGCATGCGGTCGACAAAGGAATCAACTTTTTTGACACGGCTAACAGCTATTCCGCCGGAACATCCGAAAGGATTGTTGGGATGCTGTTGAAGGAATTCACTCGCCGAGAAGAGACGGTAATCGGAACCAAAGTCTTCTTTCCACCTGAAGGCGGAAGCGGCCTGCAGAAGCCTAACGCACAGGGACTTTCTCGTAAGGCAATCATGAACAGCATCGACGCAAGCCTCACTCGGCTTGGGACAGATTACGTCGACCTGTACCAGATCCATCGTTGGGACTATCAGACGCCGATCGAAGAAACGATGGAGGCGCTTCACGATGTAGTGAAAGCTGGTAAGGCACGCTACATCGGAGCGTCATCTATGTACGCATGGCAGTTCGCAAAGGCCCAGCATGTTGCGATCAGTCACGGATGGCAAAAGTTTGTTTCAATGCAGAACTATCTCAATCTTCTCTATCGGGAAGAAGAACGGGAGATGATCCCCCTATGCATCGATCAGGGCGTGGGGCTTATGCCCTGGAGCCCATTGGCGCGAGGATTGCTGACCCGCCCCTACGGCCAAAAAACTGAGCGCGCAAGAACCGACGCGGTTACCCAAAAGCTTTACCACGCAACCGAAACCGAAGATGCGAAGGTGATTGCTGAGGTGGAACGCATCTCGGTTGAGCGCGGTGTTCCAATGGCTCAAATTGCCTTGGCGTGGGTTCTGTCGAAAAACGGCGTTTCCACCCCTATCGTTGGGGCCTCCAAGATCGAGCAGCTTGATGATGCAATTTCGGCTCTGGATATCATTTTAAGTAGCGACGAAATCGAACAGCTGGAGAAGACCTACGTGCCGCACGCAATCGTAGGTTTCTCGTAGTAGAGAATGTGTTTTTTTGATAAAAAAGAGGCAGATTTAATACTCTGATGAACTGTAGTGGTCTACTGAATCCGGACACCCATTTAGGGCGAGAATGCTCGCCATAGGAAGAAGGGGGCCGAAGCCCCCTGCAGTTCAGCGCAATCCCTCGTTCGACGACAGACACCTTGCATTGGCCTGCCGTGGTGTTGTGATGCAGCAAGCGGCTGCAAGCCTCTTTCAACTACTGCTTTAAAGCATTCTTTACGTCTGCCCAAGCCCCCAGCCATCGTCCTCTCCCGCCAAATCAAGCTCAGCCTCATTCACCACAGCCGATGATCACCTGGGAATTGAGCAAGGACTGTAAATCTCGAGCACATCGACTTCTTCCTTGATGACTCGAGTGGCATAACCCGCCTGAATTACAGTCGTCTTCTCGACCTTTTCACCGGTTGGGCGCTGGAAATTCACGTCAGGGCCATTGAAGCTTTGTTGACCGTTGCTGTGTAGGTAATCGAAAAGATGCGCTTTGAAACTGGTATTAATTTCGTCTCGGTCGGCCTGCAGCGGACCTAGCATTAAAGCTTCGCTCTTGGTGAAAGCGAAGAAAATGCCGTCCGCAGCTCCGCCTCCCGGGACGGTCGAACAGACCACATCGTCAGACTTGAGGGTGCGCGCTGCGACGTATCTTCCCTCGACCAAGTGAGCCATTACCAAGCCGTCAGGGGTCACGATGCCAACTCCTTTTTCAGGCTGGCAACCAGGGACGCTACCGTAGGGGTGGACACACCAGTTCATGCGGGAGGAGTCCACGATAGTCGTCAGCTTCAAGTCCTGCCTGATCTTTTCCTGTGCCTCCGGCGTATCGTGACGCACGCTGGCGCAAGCAGTTACGAGTGTGGCAACCATCAGCGAGATCAATGCTCGCATCATGGCTTGCCCTCAGAGCATGGACTAAACACTTCTCGCACTTCCGTGCCTACCACGATGGGAATCGGGCCGCTCGGAACGGAGATGTTATGAACGCTGTAATCCTTCCTGGCGGTTTCCCGGGTGAAGGTGGCAGCGTCACCGGTCAGGTAGGGTTGGCCGTTGCTCAGCAGCATTTTGAGAGCTTTGGCCCGGTACCCGGGATTGTTCACTGGCAGCGATCTGTGCACTTCGGTGTAGGGGATCACGGACACGGCCAACTGATCTTTGAAGATGTAGAAGTTCTGCCCGTCGTGATCACTGATGCATCTGACATGCTCGGTTTTGATGATGTCCTTTTGCACGTAGGCACCTTTCTCATAGTCCACGAGAATCAGGCTGTCAGAAGTCAGGACGCTTATCGCGGAGGTGTACTTGCAAGTAGCCTGTCCCCCAATCTGTAACCAACAGAAGCTCGTTTGAGCCGTGTCGGTTATGTTTGCCAGCTTGAGATCGTGCTGGATCTGCTGGCGAGCTTCAGGAGTTTTGTGGTGGATATTGCAGGCGGTGAGAAGCAGAGCAGCCGATGCGATGGCAATGTAACGGAACATAATCAGTCCTTTGATCGGGGCGTCGGGTAGCGAAGACGCCTAAGTGGATCGACCTGACCTGCTCGGGCTTTGGGTGAGCAACCCATCGAGGCGAGCAGATCTATTCGCGTACAGCGGTATAAATTTCGTCACACCGCTCGCGGCAGATACCTTTGTCTGCAAAACGCGCAATCAGTTCGGGGCAGGGTGCTTTCACTCAGGCTTTGCTCCTGCTGCGGTGCGTCTCCGCTCGTGCTCAGAACAGTGGAACGCAGACCATCAGCAGCCCGTGAAAGGGAAGCATGCTGATGCAGAGAAATACCAGATTCCACGCATGATGCTGGCGCAGCAAAAAAGGGGGGCGGAGCCCCCTGCGGTTCAGAGCAATCCCTCCTCGGCAAACGACACCGTGCGTTGGCCTGCCACGATGATGTGATCTAACGAGCGGACGTCGACGAGTGCCAAGGCCTCTTTCAGCCGCTGTGTGAGCGTGCGATCTGCCTGACTCGGCTCTGGGTTACCGCTCGGGTGGTTGTGCGCGTAAATCACTGCAGCAGCCCTCAACCGCAGTGCCGATCTAAAGCAGAACTAACGGGACTTGATAATGAAATGGTATAACATTATAAATATCTTTCATTAAATCGCTGGGCACAGTCTTGTGTCCGCTTGCCGACACAAGAATAAAATGACCTCTACCATAGCCTTTAGCCGACGCCTGACAATCGCCGGTGCGATTTCACTCTGCACACTCGCCGCTCACGCCCAGACTGAAGCTGAGCCCATCGAGCTAGACGCCATGGAAGTGGTCGGCACGCGCGAGCAGGGATATCGCGCGACGGTGGCGCCGACAGCAAACAAGAGCGATACGCCGGTCCAGCAAACCCCATTTTCCATCCAGACCGTGACGCGAGAGCTGATCGAGGATCGGGGTGTGACCACGTTTGGCGAGGCCATCCGCACGGTACCCGGCATCACCAATCAGGTCGGGTTTGGCGGGGTGAACGATCGCTTTCGGCTGCGCGGTTTCGGCACTGAAGCCAACCTGAAAAATGGAATACGCCGGGCCAACTTCGTGGCCGTCGATGACCTGGTCAATATCGAACAGATCGAGGTGCTCAAGGGGCCTTCCTCTGCACTCTACGGGCGGTTCGAACCCGGTGGAGTGGTCAACCTGGTCACCAAGAAACCGTTGGCTGAGCAGCGAACTCAGGTCGATTTCAGCGCAGGGCGCTACGACTTCTACCGATCCACGGTCGATACCTCCGGCCCACTCGGCGACAACGTCGGGTATCGTCTGACGACTGCTTGGCAGGACAACGGCAGCTTCCGGGATTTCGTCGATAACGAGAGCCAGTTCATTTCACCTGTCGTGACTTGGCAACTGGCCCCCCAGACAGCCCTGACCTTCGAATTCGAGTATGCCCGCAAGATCGCGGACATGGATCGCGGTTTCGGTAACAACCCTCTGTTTCTGAGCGCCCCCATAGAGCGAAACTTTGCCGAGCCCAACACACGTGCCAGCGCGATAAGCAAGCTGGCGTCGGTGACCCTGGATCATGCGCTCAATGACAATTGGGACCTGCACGCCGCGCTGCAGGTCTCCGATGCGCGGCTCGATGCGCAGTGGTATTCGTACGGATTCTTCAATGGCGGCATCGGCGGCACGCCCGATAGCCCGACCGTATCGCGACGGCCTCAGCTCAACCATGATCGCCAGATTGATGCCACGGGTTTGGCCGAGGTGAGTCGACACTTCAGCACGGGCGCTGTTGGTCATCGCATCCTGCTCGGTGCCGAATACAGCCGCGACTGGTGGGACTATGACTCAGCTGTCGGCTCGACCAGCCTCATCGACTTCAACAACCCGGTCTATGGCACGCCGCCGTCAGCGCTTGTGCCGGCCGGCGAGGGCCGTTTCATCAATGACTCCTGGGCGCTCTATGCCCAGGATGAACTGACCTTTGGCGATCAGGAACGCTGGCGCCTGCTGCTCGGTGGCCGTTTCGATCACATTGACGCCTCTGCATTCGATGATTTCTACGGCATTGGAGAACCTTCAGAGAAGAGCTTCAGTGCTTTTTCTCCACGGGTGGGCCTGACCTGGACGCCGGTTGATCCGCTCTCGCTCTATGTCAGCTGGTCACGCTCGATGCGTACCGAGCTGAATAACGGCATTCTGCAGGGGGGCGAGCTGCCGTCACCAGTTAAGGGTGAGCAGTATGAAGTCGGCGCCAAGCTCAGTTTGCTGGGCGGCCGTCTGACCCCGACGCTGGCGTACTTCGACATCCGCCGCAAGGATGGCTTGGTGTCCGACCCCAATGACCCGACGTTTACCTACAGCATTCAGGTGGGCGAGCAGCGCAGCAAAGGCTGGGAAATTGATCTTCCATTCATGATCACCCCGAACTGGCGTTTGCTGGCCAGCTATACCCGCCTGAACGCCACCATCAGTGACGACACTGACTCGGGGCTCCAGGGTAACCGACTGGCCAACGCCCCCCAGACCAACGCGAGCTTGTGGACCAGTTACGACCTGACCGGATTTGCTCAAGGGCTCAGTGTCGGTGTCGGCGCCAACTACGTAGGGGAGCGGGAGGCAAACAACAGCAACACCTTCACGTTGCCGTCCTACACGCGCTGGGACGCCAACCTGATGTACCGATTCGGCCAGGGGCAACGTTATCGCGCGCAGCTCAACGTGCAGAACCTCCTCGACAAGCGCTACTACGATTCCGGCGGCAGTTTCGTGCCGACCTATCCTGGGGCGCCACGCACTGCGGTGTTGACCCTTGGGGCCACGTTCTAGGCATGCTGCGCACTGAATCCCTGAGCATCGGCTACGCAGGGCAGACGCTTATCGGCCCGCTGGATCTGCAGCTCGGCGCTGGGCGTCTGGTCTGTTTGCTTGGCGCCAACGGTGCAGGCAAGTCCACATTGATCCGCACCCTCACGGGCATGCAGGTCGCTACCGGCGGCCGCGTGCTGCTCAATGGTGTCGAATTGCAGGCGCTGGGCGCCGGTGAGCGGGCCCGGCAACTCGCCGTCGTGCTGACCGATCGGGTTGAAGCGGGGCTTTTGACCGGTTTCGAACTGGCAGCCCTTGGGCGCTACCCGCACCTGGGCTGGAACGGCCGACTGCGACCGGAGGACCGCAGACAGGTCTGCCAGGCGCTGGAGGCGGTCGATGCCATGGCGCTTGCCGGCAAGGCAGTGGCCGCCATGTCAGATGGCGAGCGGCAGCGAGTGATGCTCGCCCGTGCGCTGGCGCAGGCCCCCAAGGTACTGGTGCTCGATGAGATCACCGCGTTCCTAGATCTGCCGAGGCGCATCGAGGTGCTTCATATGCTGCAGCGTCTGGCCCGGGAGCAACAGCTTGCGATCCTGTTGTCCTGTCACGACCTGGACCTCGCGCTCCGATGCGCCGATGTGCTGTGGCTACTGGATCACCAGCGCACCCTGCATGTCGGCGCGCCGGAAGACCTAGTGCTCAATGGCGGCCTGAGTGAGGCATTCTCATCATCCGGTCTTCGCTTCGATATCGAGCGTGGTGAATGGGGCCTGTCACCGGTCACTGGCAAACCCGTGCGATTGATTGGCGAGGGCGCGGCTCGTATCTGGGCGCTACGCGCACTGGAGCGAGTCGGCTTCCATGAGGCAGACATCGCCGACGTGACGGTGCATGCCCAAATAGGCAGCTACCACCTGCTGCATGCGGGCAGTGAACAGCACTTTGCTCGACTGGGCGATCTGGTCGAGGCCATGCGGTGAAGTGCAAGCTAGCGCTGCTGAGCGTCATGTTGCTAACCGGTTGCGAGCGTATCGAGACGCCTGTCCTCGAGCACTACCCGTCCCGCACGGTGGGCCAGACGCCAGCGCACAATCTGGATGCGTCCTGTGTGGCCGATTACGACGAGGGCATTGATTATTTTCCCGAGCGCACCGAGTTCGCCTGGTCCGATCAGCTCTCGGTGGAATATTCGGGGCATTTTAAGCGGGTGCGCTTTAGACCGAGCGTCAATACCGGGGAAACGCTGGACATCCTGCTGGTGCAATGCGGCACCCCGGTGCCTGAGCATGACGCCGCCACAGTCGTGGTCCAAGTGCCGATCCGTCGCCTAGCGACGGGCAACTCGGCGATGCTCGGTGCGGCTGACGAGTTGGGCATCGTTGATCGCCTGGTAGGCGTCGACAACGTGCGCACTCCCACGGTCGAAAGTGTCCGGCGGCGCATTGCACAAGGGGGGATTCAGGAGCTGTGGGGTTACGCTCACGCCAATATCGAGCCGATCATGGCGGTCCGCCCTGATGTCTACCTGAGCTTCTACTCCGCTTATCCCCAGTTCAACCTGCACCCTCAGCTGCAACGAGTTGGCGTCCGTGCGCTGCCCCAGGCCGACCACCTGGAAGGCCACCCCCTCGGGCGCGCGGAGTGGCTCAAGTTCCTGGCGCTGCTGGTCAATCGCGAGGCCGAAGCGAACCGTCGTTTTGCCCAGGTTGAAAGCGAGTATCTGCACTGGCGCGACCTCGCGGCACAGGCAACACGGAAGCGTCCCGCGGTCATGGCAGGCTTTCCTTCAGGGCGGGACAGTTTTGAAGTGTTCGGCGCCCTGAACCAGCGCGCGCAACTGCTGACCGATGCAGGCGGGGAGTATGTGCTCTCGGGCCTGCGCAAGCGCGGCAGTCTGCTGCAGGTCAGTTTTGAAGAAGCCTACTTGGCTGGCGCCGAGGCGCCTGTCTGGATCGGCGTTCAGTCGGGCCATACATCGCTGGCGCACATGCTTGAAATCTCACCCCGCACGGGCTGGTTCGCCTCCGTGAGAGCAGGGCAGGTCTATGCCTTCGACAAGGATTATATTGGCGCCTGGGCGTCTCCGGCGCAGGACAACAGCATGACTCGGCCACACTTGGCGCTCGCCGAGCTGGTGAAGGTGTTGCACCCCGAGCTAATTCAAACCCCCGTACCGTCCACCTTCCTGCGGCGCCTGCCATGACTGACTCCACCGCCGATTATCATGCCCCATCCAACCGGAGAGCCGGGTGGATCTATGCCGCACTGGTTGTGTGCGTCGCCCTGTTGTTTGTAGCCGAACTCAGCATCGGCGCGGTGGCCGTTCCGCTCAACGCCGTGCTGGGCGCGCTGCTGGGGCAGGAGGTGGGGGAGGTCTGGCAGAACATACTGTTCGATTTCCGCCTGCCCCGTGCCCTCAATGCCCTGTGTTCTGGGGCTGCACTCGGGGCCGCCGGCTTGCTGCTACAAACGCTGTTTCGCAACCCCCTGGCTGATCCCTTCGTGCTGGGCATCGTGCACAGCGCACGCTTGGGAGCGGCGGTGCTGGTGACCTTCGCGGGCGTTGCCGGCAATGCGCTGCTTATCCGCTTTGGCGTGCTGGGCGACGCTGGTCTGGCGCTCGCCTCGGTGGCGGGCTCGACCTTGCTGCTGAGCCTGCTGGCCGCGCTGTCGAGTCGTCTGAACACGATCACGCTGCTGATATGCGGCCTGATGCTGGGCTATCTCGCCGTGGGGCTGATCAGCGTGTTGATGCACTTCATCGATGAAAATCAGGCCCGCGCCTTCAAGGCCTGGGACGATGCGAGCTTCGCTGGCGCCACAGTCGACCAGCTGCGGCTATTGATACCGGGCGTGGGCCTGGGACTGCTGGCGATGGCGGTACTGGTCAAGCCGCTGAACGCTCTGCTGCTTGGCGAGCGCTATGCCGCCTCGATGGGCATGCCCGTTCAGCGGGTTCGACGCTTTGCGTTGTTTGTCGCTGCCTGGCTCTGCGGTTTGGTCACCGCCTTCTGTGGGCCTGTGGCCTTCCTGGGGCTCGTGGCAGCGCAGGTAACACGAGGGATGTTCTCCAGCGCCGATCACCGGGTGCTATTGCCCGGGGTCGTGCTGACAGGCGCCGTCCTGGGCTTGGCCGCGGACCTGATCACCCACTTACCCTGGAGCCGCCACGTGCTGCACCTCAATGCCGTGATTGGGTTGGTCGGCGCGCCCGTGGCGCTCTATGTGCTGTTACGCCGGCAACGCCCGGCCGGGTTTTAGCATCGAAAGTAAAAAAAAGGGGGCCGAAGCCCCCTGCGGTTCAGAGCAATCCCTCCTCGGCAAAAGACACCGTGCGTTGGCCTGCCACGATGATGTGATCCAATGAGCGGACGTCGACGAGTGCCAAGGCTTCTTTGAGCCGTTGCGTCAGTGTCTTGTCTGCCTGGCTTGGCTCTGGGTTACCACTGGGGTGGTTGTGCGAGAAGATCACTGCGGCGGCATTCGCACGCAGTGCTTCCTTGACCACTTCGCGCGGGTATACAGAGGCGCTATCGATAGTGCCGCGGAAGATCTCTACGTAGTCGATCAGCCGGTGCTTGGCATCCAGAAACAATGCCGCAAACACCTCGTGTTCGAAACCTGCCAGCTTGGCGATCAGGTACTCCTTGACCAGCTCTGGCGAGGTAAAAGCTTCACCTCGTTGGATCTTCTGATCGATGACTTTGCGAGCTGCTGCCAGGATCTGCTCGGCAGTGGCTGGCGCGTAGCGACCCTGCTCGTCGCGAACCAGCAGGGAGGAGTCAAAGGCGAGTGTAAGCTGCGACATGATCGTTCTCCAGTTGCTCGGGCGGAATTGCCCGGAACCGGCACAAGCACGGTGCAGCGCAGCAGTCAGGGGGCGACAGTCGGCCCAGCCGCAAGCGCGCGAAGCGCGAGCAGCCCTTGACGGCGAGAACGCCGTGATAGGGTCAGAGGAAACAGCAAGACCGTTATTCCACCGATCTCACAGGCGCCACCAGCAAGCGCAGCGCGCAGGCTTTACCCAGCCAAAACGCACAAGGCGTATTGGCGAGCAGCAGGCATGCGCTACGGCATGCATCCACAAATTCCCGAAGGCGACAAGCGAGCGCACGCGACTTGCCCGCAACCCACTGCGGGCTGGCAGGTCGTTGCCAGCAAACGTCCAGCGCTGAGCTAACGAAGCGCGGGCATGTCCGGTGCCCATGCCACACACGCCGCTAGCCCAGAACCTGCCTTTCCGGCGTGAGAACAGACCGATCGAACAGCCATCTGACATCGACTGAGGGTCAGCCGTGACAGCACGCCTCGAGCACAGGCTCTGCCTTCCTCTGAACGATGTAGTCACCAGACGTACATCGGATCTCCGGCTGAGTGCTGTCTTGGTTCGACCGCAGGCGCTGATGGATGCGACTCAAGAAACCCACCTCAAACGCGCGCCTCTCAATGGCCCGCGGCAGCAGATCGCGCTCGGCGATCATCGCTGCCCAGAGCCAGCCGCTGCGGGAGCAGTCGAGCCAAGTCTGGGCCAGCTTTACGCCCTGATCGAACGCATCACTGCAGTCAGCGGCCCACTGAATCTCGACGCCTGGATGACCATCATGAGGCGGAAGACACGTTGTGACGCCCTTGCTCATCCTGCACCTCCTCGCGCTTCAGAAAGCGCGCGGCGATACAGAACGACCATCTCGTCCAGCAGATCCAGAGCCGAGTAAGCCGTGATGCGCACGCGCAGATTCTCCGGCTGCAAGCCTTCTGGCTCAGCCAGTTGATCCAGCAGATTACCGAGCATCACTGCTCGCATCTCAGCAGCGGCTTCAGACGGTAGGGGAGAGCGTTCAGATTCATGCAGCGGACTGGGCCGCAACGGAAAAGGTATTACACAGGGTTCGAGCTCAGCCATGGCGCACCTCCAGATGAGAAGTGAACAGCAAGACCGAAAGCCCAAGGCGGAGCTCTTGGGTAAAAAAGGGGTAGTGCATTTTCCTTATGCTCCTTCGTGAAGTTAAGGAGCCGCTCGCCATTCGCTACCACACGAATGGAGGCGGACCGTGCAAGGGTGGTAGACCGACCCACGAAGGAATGTCGGCCAGGCCGAAGCCTGCCTCACACGGCCCGCCATAACTGCACAAGAAATCGCAGACGTAAGAGTCTGGGTCTCGTTATGACGCTGCCGCGTCCTCGTGTGAATCGGGCTACCACACCCGGTCGTGGGATTTACCACGACGGGAGCACTCTAGCCCGAGGGTTTGAGGATGGCAACATACTGGGGCGTAGTAGGGCATAACCTGTAGTAGAAGCGGTGGCGCCCACCACATCGAAAGTGACCGCTTTCGGCCATAAGCTGCCTGTCGTTATCGGCTGAAATCGATCCAAAGCGGGAAGTCGTAAAGCTGGTGGACGAGCAAGCCTTGTCCACTCTACAAAGCCATCAAGGCCGTGTAGGGTGGCAAGCTGCGAAGCATTTCCAGTCGGCAGATTGTCTAGGTTATTCGATGCGGTTTTTCCCAAATCAATTTTGATAATTCGATATAAAGATCCGCACGCTCAGCAATGTTTGCTTTAGAGAACTGATCTATTGCTACCATTTTCAATCCCTTGTTTTGGCCCAAATAGGCTTTCACATTGGGATTGTTGAGATACAGATTCTTTCCGAGCGACTGACACAAAATATTTTCAGTTGAATATGCATCTAATTTTTCATGGTAAGCCAGATCTTGCAGTGATCGATTCCTACCCCGAGGAAGTAGTACCAATGCTCCGAGCAGATTTCTAGACTCAGCATAATCTTTAGCGTCGCTGAATCCGTGCGAAACAGGCAGTTTTGCAGTGTCGTATTTTTCGCACAGAAGGTGTTCGATATCGAAAGTCTTTAAATTTCTATCGCGCTGCCAGTACATTTGAAAGCCCGTTTTATTTGTCAGGCTGAACTTATCCTCCAGGTAGCAAGAGATTCTTGCTAGTAGATATAGCAAATCAGAACGGTCAGCCTTGTTGTACTTAAGAGTGGCGAGATTAGAAAGGCTTGAGTGGTAAGCATCCCATTCGGTTCTTATGTAGTCACTTAGCGTTGAGAGATTTTTTCCACGAACCTCTTTCGTAAGAGTAAATGATATTTCTTTTAAGTTATCGTAATTATTCGTTTTTCCTTCAATGGTGCGTGACGTGAGAATTAAATCTAAAAGTCTTGCGGTTAGTGAAATCTTAGTCTGCCATTGAGTAGGTGGGTCATTGACGTCTACGGTTGCGAGCAAAATCATAGGCTGAAGACTAAATCTTCTTACGCCATTGTAGTGAATGCACTCAAATCCTAAAGTTAGAGTCTGTTCGCACGATTTTATAAATTTATAAATTTCCGCATATTTGGCGAGATCGACTTTACAGAATTTTGTGTAATCATCTCCTGAGTTCAACCCGAGTAATGTTGTGTTATCTTCGAACCAGCGGTGATAGGCGTCGCTGATGACATCAAAGTCTCCAGCAGCGTCACCTTTGCTTTTACCTCGCGCTGTCATCGCCCATTTCGCCCGGAAGAGGTTTCTAAAGAAAAGTGAATCTTCTTCGACTCCAATTTCACGGAGCTGTCTTATTATTTCAGACCAGGCTTCATGGCAAATATCAGCATCTGCTTTGCTGACTTTAGATAATACAAGGCCTTTTAGTAGGTCAATCGGGCCCAGTCGCAAGCCGCGATCGTTCATTGTTACAAATACACGCTGAGCTTCTGTCTCGCTCTCTACGGAAATATCTATTAAGAGTACGCGCTCACGAACATAGTCGATAAAATATGGTAGCGAATCTCGTACCGTGTCATCTAGTATTTCATCCGTTGCCCGTAAAGCATCGATGATTTTTCTGTCGCCATCATCTTTATTCGGTAAATCGTCTGCTTCTATAAGGGCTTGTTCTTTTGTTTTGGTCTCGTCAAGATAAAGATTGAATATGGCTTGCCGCGTAGGGCTCATCTCAAGCATGAAGTTCCGCTGGCCATAACTAACGTCACCAAGCAAAGTGGACAGGTCGGCCGCGTCATTAATTTTGTTATCCTTGCGATATCTTTCTAGGAAGGCCAGTAATAAAAATACAGAGGTCAATCTTTGCTGGCCGTCAATCAGTGGCTTTCTTGCTTGCTTTTCAGTAGAGGTAATAATTGAGCCAAGAAAGTAAGGCTGGTAACTAGCAACCTCCGTACGCCCATCTGAAGGGTCAAAATCTAGGATAAACGAGTTCTGTATGTCGTTGAAAAGCTCTTCATAATGCCGGGCTTCCCATTTATATTCTCGTTGAAAATACGGGAGCGAATAACGACTCTGAAAGCAAGTGCGTAGGCTCTGGGTCGAAGGGTTTACGTAGGCCATTTTGATCCTTGATTTAATTTCCTAGCCTAAAAAGACATGGCGGTTTCTGAGCATTTTCAGTCAAACATCTATCTTGCGTAAAGCCAAATATGGATAGTGGTGCGCTTCTAACATCTATATCTGACGCAAGTGTTGGGCGTAGGAGGCGTGACCTGAAGACCCGCTACTGGCCGAAAGCGGCCAATAGGAGCCAGTCGCTGGTATCTGGGAAACTATGGACGATTCAGGCATCGGGCAACGGGCTGACCCAAGTCTTCCCTAGAGGTACAATTGATCTGGGAGTAGTTTTGGGACTGGTTCGCTATCGTCGCGCAGCAGTGTTTTGTTGGGGCGTGCGCCTGTAACTAATGTTTACTATGGGGATTCTTCCGCGTAGAAGTGTGAACTTTCTCCAGTTGGCCAGCTTAGTGAGGAATATAAGAGAATTCAGATCAGACAGGCGTTCAATGTCTGTTTGGCGTTCGATAAATAACCATAAGCATATCTGCTTTACATAAAAGTCTGTTCCATTTACTTGAGCAATGAATGAGCTTCGTTCAAGAACACTAAGAGACGCCATCGCCTGGTCAATTGCATAATTCAGTTTTTGCGGTTCTCCAATTTTTACGATGAAGATCGTCTCATCCTTAAAAAGATCGGCAACTTCTACCGTAGCACCTTCGGGTGAGCTCAAATCACGATCGCCGTCACAGTACCCAAAGTTTTCGGCCAGTGTTACGTTGACAAAGCGCTCGGCATATTTAACTCTGCCGGTCTGCTGTCCTTTCCAAATCTCAAAAGCCTCATAATTAAATAGAGGCATTTCAATCGAAAATCTAGTGTCAATCCGATTGACTTCTTGACGAATTGTATTCAGGTAAGTTAAATCATATCGATGCCACCTACCACCCTCGAGATAGTAGCCTTCTTCATCCTTGTAATCCAAGATGTCCTTGAGTGTTGTTATCTGCCTCTTGCCATCATCACCCAAAATAGCAACTGTTGCATTGAATAGCGCTTCATAATCTCCATCGAAATCTTCACGTGCAATGGTACGAAGCGTCGTCAACTCAAGTTCGTCATTCAAGACAAATCGTTGTTTGGGTGTCCTAAGCACATAGTCGCGCTCTTCAGGAAACATCAGAGCGACACCTGATAGCTGCGTTGGACTGATGTCGGCCATATACAGATCGTTTTCAATCGCTTCTATCAACTTTTGATCTTGTTGAAGAATTACGTCTTGTTGATGGATCATAATTCGTCGAGGAATCTGTTTTACAATATCACCTTCAAGCACTCTGACGAGTCTCTGGCATATGAGATGGCAGTTTTCTACTCCAAATTTTCGGTGCCTAAGATGAACTGAATGTCCGCAACTGATGTTCCGCCCCCACATTGTGATGTCAGCTGGAATACCTCGAATGTAATCGACAGCTTCACCAGCTTCATACGCCAGATCTGAAATGATTTTATATGTGTCGATGCTTCTTAATCGGCTTCCGGCAAACTCTTGCGAACTTTTTATTTTGAACGAGCTCAGCAGTCGACTGGCTATATCTATACCGAAGTCGAGATCGGAAAATTTCGAGATATAGAAGTGCGCTGATCCATAACTTAATACAAATGCTTGATCATCAAAGGTAACTATCACGGCGGCGGCGTAATGAGGGGTGCTCTTTTCTTCGATTTGAAAATTTTTTGCTAGGTCGGCGGTCCACTTTATTGGAGTGGGATAGGCACTCTGTGTAAAGAAGAGCCTCAGATTAAAACGTTTCTCTTCGTGCTCACGTTCTATTTCTTGTACGAACGTAAGGTTATTAGCTGTTAATGACTCGACCAAATTATCCAGTTGGGCAGTGTATATTTTAAATATATTGAGGGCCGCCATACCAATCCCCTGGTTGTGAAACCACTTACCCGATAGTGCTGTCAGAACCAGGTATGAGGTGCCATCCTGTAGGTGCAGAAAAAAGCCTGCGAATCTGATGCTAGCACAAAGCTACCCTTGGGTGACTGCTCGTTGGGTAAGCGTGGAGGCCGAGGGTGGAATCGAACCGACATAGGTGGATTTGAAATCTACGAACATCCCCATCGCCTGATGTCAGCTTCGGGGCGGATGTTGCCTCCCTCGAAGCGCCGCAACCGGCCCAAAGCGGACAGTCTCACTGGGACTGGGCTGGCGCGCTGAAAGCGCGTCCGGCGAGCGTGCTTGAATGCCTTGCTATGTATTCCTTCGCCGAGTGAGCGGGAAGACAAATGGCTTTTCTTGAGTTAAATTTATTTCGTTTAGCTTGTATTTAAGTCTAATATCACTACAACTAAATCGTCGAATTAGGTCTTCCACTTTAATATCACTTAGCTTGTGATTCCAAGGGTGAATTATAGAGCCACCCCTAACTTTATCGAAGCCATACTTTTGTCCCAGAGCTACAGTGATAGTATTTTCAATATCTGTCACCCAGAAACAATCGCCAATTGATCTAAAGGCCGCATGTAAGTGAGTTGCTTTTCTCTTTCCCGTGAGGCCGCTATCTATATATCTGATGGCGCCATTTTTATTTAATGTAGAGTAAGGGCTTTTTTTACCATGGCTTCGCAGCCTTGATCTCAACCCTTTAGCTGTACCCACGTACCATGAGTTCAGCTCAAGCTTCAAAATATAGATATACCAATTTCTAATTTCTTCATTCCTTTTCCGGAATCAAATTGTCCATAACGATTAAGCTAAGCATTTTGAGACACTACTCGATTCGCACTGAGCGTGTCTATTGCAAGTGGGTTATACCGCACTGCAGGATTAGGTCTGCTGAGGTCGAAGCGTCTCATGCAGGTATCTAGCGGAGCGAGGGGTAACCCAAAAAGTCCGCTCTCGGCCAAAAGCGGACGATCACAGGGGTTAGTAGGCATCACTAGAAGCCTATAGAATCCGGTGCGATTCAAAAAGTACTGCCTAAGACATCGCAGTGTGCGAGCCAGTATGACCACTAGAGCGAAAGCTCTTGTTAGCGTAAGGTTCAGCGTCGTCTTTGCCAACTTCTGCGCCCGCTTCAATCTCTTTACTTGTCGTCTCCATGCTAATTCCGTTTTGCAGATTGGTTATTATGTCGATGATACTCTTCTAGAGTTTGCGCGACCTCATCCCGTGTCTGTGACGGATCGTGCTTATAGAGCAGTGCAGCGAACTCGAAGCTGTTTAGGCCATTCACCCAAGGGCGATTGCTTCTAATTCGCTGCACTGGATCCGCCCCCATTTTCAATAAATGACTAAGTAGATTTGGTTCGGCCTTCAGGACTGCCACATTTAGCGCTGATGTACCTTCGCTATCGGGAGCATCAAGGGAACACCCATTAGCAATTTGTTTTTCAATAAGATAAATCACTTCATTTTTGTCGACGCCATTTAAGCTGTAAGCAGTAGCAGTGAATGCGACTATTGGTTATTTTTTTCCTCTATAAATAATCGTGCATAGCTTTTCGGCGGTAGCTTCACTAAGTGTCTGCATTGCCTCTAGCTCACCGCCATGAACCCTCAAGCAAAAAATTGCAGCCATTGATGCCAGGCCGGTAGTAATCAGGCGCATAGTGTCTCCAGAATTTTTGATCGACTTAGGTTCTGTACGAAAAGCACTGCCGTATACACCGTGACTTATTTCCTGTGCACTCAGAGTAGCAATAAGAATAAAGACTTAGGTAGAGCATAGAAAACAACCGACGGGACAATTGACAACACACCTGAACTTCCATTTCATCTATCAATCCTATTGCGTGAGGTGAGTATTTGCTGACAAGCGGTTTTAGTAATTTAAAGCGTTGGTGATATCAATTTTAGTTTTTTCACCAAATAATCATTATCAAAGCTGATTTCCAAATAGCTGGCCTTCCAGTCCCAATGGCACTGGCCGAGATCATATCCCAGAGACGTTGCCGCCGCTCGGTTAGGTTTTCCAAGGACTTCCAGAACTGCCGGCTTGTCAAGACCGGTAAGAATTTTACTTTCCATCAGATCCAAGGCCATGCCGCCGCGTATGCAACCAGGATCGTTCGTCAAAAGCTGATTAGACCTTTCCTTCCACTCTCTGGAGTTGAAAGTTTCAATAGGCTGATGCATTGCAGTAAAATTCAGATAAATTAAACACACAAGAGTTGTAATGATAGCGATAACAACTATTTTCAAGACCGCTCCTCCTCGCTATCCCGCTCGATCTTCAAATGTAGGCGCAAACCTAATCAGGGAAGAACATTTGTAATTTTCGAGAGTCATTAACAGCATTAGCACCGCAACAGAAACGAACAATACTATACATAACACGAACTGAACGGGCTTTTCTTTCCAAGGGGTCGGTTGCACGCGTCCATAGTCACTAGGCGCGCCAGGCACGGTTTTCAGGGAAACACAAATAACTGCTGTCATTAGGGAAGCGAATGACATGCTTACACCGGAAACAAGAACCGAAACCTTGTACAGATCGCCACTTGTAACAGCAGCGATGACAACCGAAATCGCGCTAACTATAATCGCCCAATACGATGCAGTTCTAACCAAGGCTATGGATGAGCCAGATTGCTTGCTCGACATAATCGGCTGACTCCCTTCAACTAATTTAGAAATAATCTATCCAATTATCTTGCCTGAAAAACAAGCTGGATTTATTTCATTCATACAATCCCCCCTGCCACCACCAAAAGGGCTTCGAGCCCAGTAACTACCTTTGAAAAACAAATCGACTCACCCACAGACTTGCGCCGGTAGAGATCAATATGCCAATGATATAAATCAGAGCTACCATTTAGACTGATGTCCCTAGGCTAACTCAGCTTTTACCAGATAGCAGCCGACAGTGAACCCAGGACAGCTAACATTCATAGCCTGCACCCCAGCTAGAAAATAAACACCGACGGCGACTACAAATACAATCACAGTGTAAAAACCATGCCAGCGCCACGCCGAGCGAGATTTTCTGTACCGCCCCTAATCGCCTTAGGTTCCGCAGATATCCTTATACCCCAAGGATAGTCTGCGCGCGTCGCTGCAAACTATCCGTTTGGGGCTGGTTTCTGCTGATCGCTAGCGGGTAGGAAGCTGCTGAAGCGTAGGCCGAGGCTGTCTGCCAGTGCGGGGTAGCCCAGGATGCTTCGGGAGGTCTCATGGCTGGCAGCTTTCGGCCAGAAGCGGTCATCTCAGTTCTGGTAACCCCGGTATCGTGGTTGCATGAGTCAATCATGTCGCTTATGTTGTTACGTTAGGCATGTTAGAGAAGGAATTGGCTTTCATGAGGACATTTGACGGAGCGCAGGCGGGCTATATCGAAAACGCAAGACGGAACGTTCCGGGCCTCGATAGCCTTCATCGCATGACTGGGCTGCTTCTGGCCGAACGCGTCCCCCCCGAAGGGCGTGTGCTTGTGATCGGCGCGGGCGGCGGTCTCGAATTGAAGGCGTTGGCGCAGCAGCAGCCAGGATGGAGGTTTGATGGTGTCGATCCTTCCTTTGACATGCTTTCGCTGGCAAAAGAAACGATCAGAAGCTTTGAGGAACGTATAGTCCTTCACCATGGCGACATTTCTGCCGCACCTGATGGCCCGTTCGATGCTGCAGTCTGTCTACTTGTGTTCCACCATATTTCGTTCGAAGCCAGGAAGCTCACACTTGATGGCATCCGCCGACGTCTGAGACCGGGAGCACCGTTCGTTCTGGCTCATATCAGCTTTTCAACGAGCGAGCCCGCTTATTCACATTGGATCGCAAGACATATCGAATATGGTGCGAATCTGCAGATGGACGCTGAGCGACGTAACGCAGGCATGACGGCTATGAAAGAGAAAACGTTCATTAAATCGCCAGAAGAAGAGCAAAGGATTCTGCAAGACGCCCACTTTTCAGACATCACGCAATTTTATCAGGCCATCAGCTTCCGAGGCTGGGTCGCCTATGCGTGAGCTCAAGGTTATTTTCAGGTAGCGTCCGCTTCTGGCCGGAAGCAGGCATCCATCCTGGCGCTCACAGCAGTGGTTCCTCCGTACGCCTGATCAATTCAGGGCCTTGGTTGTTAACATTCCCCACTGCCTTACCGACCGGATACCACTCAAACTCAGTGACTGGAGTCTCGTGATGTCTCAACAAATCCTCGGAACGTTCTGGCGGCAGCCCATTTTCTAGCCACTCCCGAGCGACTTCCGGGCGAAGGACAACTGGTCGACGGTCATGGATGTCGATCATGCCTACATCGCTTGCTGCGGTGATTAGAGCAAATCCACCACCCTCATGCTCTGCAGTCGGCAGGTCAGCGATTGCTGCAAAGAACATCGGCTCCTTGCTCCTTAACCGGATGAGGTAGGGCTGTTTTACCTTTTTATCGGTTGGGTGCTTCTTCCATTCATACCAGCCATCTGCAGGCACAAGTACCCGGCCTTTCTTCCAAATAGCGCCCCAAAATTTGCTAGTACTGGCTGTTTCGATCCGTGCGTTGATAGCAGGAGGGCGATTGCCGTCTGCCCAATGTGGTGCGTAGCCCCAGCGAACGGGGCGGGCATGAATATCCGAGGCGTCTTGATGCAGCAGCATCACTCGGCTCTGTGGGGCAACGTTGAACCGCTCTAGGGGTTGGTTCGACCAATCACCCTCGAGCAGCCCCAACTGAAGGGCTTTGGCGTACTCATCAACGGTTCTGTACTGCGTGAATCGTCCACACATGGAACCCTCCGGTCGTCAGATGGCCATCATGATTCTTTGACCATAGATCGCCTGATTTGGTATCTGTATATGTATACAGTATTATTCTCAGGTCTCTCTCATGGGCAACGCAACCATTCTTGGCCCAGTGGGCAGCTCCGATATCGAGCTGCCCTTTTTTTCCTTCCGCGTCCCAGCTGGCTTCGAAAGCCCAGCGAACGATCATCTCGAAAGCCGAATCTCGCTTGATGAGCTGCTAGACATCGATGCCCCGCAAACCTATCTCGTGCGTGCTGATGGAGAGAGCATGACGGGAGTCGGCATATTCGATGGAGACCTATTGGTGGTGAACCGGGCGCTTGATCCAGCTCCTGGAGAGGTGGTGATTGCCGCGATCAATGGTGAGCCAGTAGTGAAGACCTTTGGCCGCGAAGGCGATCAGCTGGTGCTGCGCTCAGCGAATCCCAAATATCCCCCGCGTTATGTCCTTGAAGGTGATGAACTGATGATTTGGGGTGTTGTTATCAGCAGCATTCGGAAGCACCGCTGCTATGGCTGATACAGCAATTGCTCTGGTGGACTGCAACAGCTTCTACTGCAGCTGTGAACGTGTGTTCCGGCCTGAACTGCAGCATGTGCCCCTCGTTGTTCTCAGCAACAACGACGGCTGTGTGATCGCACGATCTGCGGATGCAAAACCATTTGTGGAGATGGGAGCACCATTTCACCAGGTAAGGGGCGTGCTGAGGCGACACGGCATTGTTCCCTTCAGCAGTAACTATGCGTTGTATGGAGACATGAGCGAGCGCGTGATGACTGTAATCGAATCGATGGTGCCTTCGGTCGAGGTGTACAGCATCGATGAAGCCTTCGCCGATCTGACTGGCGTTGAAGGTGACCTGGAGAAAATCGGGCGTCAAATCCGAGCACGTGTTTTGAAGTACACGGGCATTCCAACCGGGGTGGGGATCGCCACTACGAAGACCCTGGCCAAGCTGGCGAATCACTCGGCGAAGAAGTGGCAGAAGCAAACCGGTGGAGTAGTAGACCTGCGTGACCCAGAGCGGCGAGACAAGGTGCTCAAAGCTTTGCCTGTGAGCGCAGTGTGGGGCGTTGGCCGTCGCATGACCGAGCATCTGAACACGCAGGGAATCAAGACAGCATGGCAGCTCGCACAGGCCGATGCATGGACGTTGCGTAAGCAGTTCAGTGTTGTGATCGAGAAGACCGCCCGGGAGCTTCGTGGCGTGGCTTGCCTGAGCTTGGAAGAGGCAGCACCACCTAAACAGGAAATCTGCTCAAGCCGGATGTTCGGTAAGCGGCTACAGGACATCGCACCTATACGTGGGGCGGTAGCTACATACACAGCTACAGCATGCGAGAAACTGCGGTCACAGGGCTCTGTATGCCGGCAGATTCGGGTGGGCGTGCGTACGGGCATGCATAACCCGGACGAAGCTAAATACGCCAAGGGCGTTTCGATGCAGCTGCCCTGGGCTACAGATGACACTCGGATGATTACGCAGTACGCGTTGCTGGCTCTGGAGCAGGCTTATCGGGCGGGTTTTTCGTACAGCAAGGCGGAAGTGATGCTGCTAGACCTTTGTCAGCGTAACGAGATCACTGGCGATCTATTCGCTCCGCTACAGCCTATTGAGTCAACGAGAGTTATGGCCGTGCTTGATGAGATCAACGCCAAATGGGGTAGGGGAACGCTACGTCCAGGACGGGTAGAGCTCAAGCCCGATTGGGGGATGCAGCGCGAAATGCTCAGCCAAAGTTATACGACCCGCCTTGACCAGCTGTGGGTAGTTGGATGCAAATAAATTACAACATACTAGGTGGACAGAGTGCTGCTGCGCATAAGTAGCGGCTAATAGGCGCGTGGCCTTAGAGGCCGAGGTCGAACTGAAGCTTCAGCGCTATCACCAATTACCAGAAAGTGGCGCCCGGTTAGTATCGGCTAACCGCATGACAACGTCTTCCAATAGAAAGAGACCTTGTTGAAGGCCATGGACAATAAGGCGAGCATGTTGTGGGGCTAGCGAGGCTGCACTCTGGCAGGAGCGCGGGCGCTGAGTACTGTGGCGGCGGTGGCTTCTACAACGGCAGCAGATCAATGCATCGGCAGATCTGCTGACCGAAACTGTGCGCTGTGGAGGTTCCCCGCAGTCGCCTTCTGCTACTCCAGCAGCAAGTAAATAGACCTAGCGCTCCGTCAGCTTAGTTACGCTGATCCCGGTGGTCGGCAGTGCTCTTTAGTTAAAACAGCAGCACAATTTCATTGCCGCTCCAGCACCCGACAGTAGAAGCGCCATTCCGCGTCCAGAGCATGGGCTAGGTTGCTGGCCTGGCGGAAGCCGTGGCGTTCCCCGGGATAGAAATGCGCCTCGGCCTCGATGCCATTGGTGGTCAGGGCGGCGAGCATGGCGCGGGTCTGCTCGGGAACCACCACGGTATCGAGTTCCCCTTGGAAGAAGATCGCCGGTACGCCGATGCGCTCGGCGTGCAGCAGCGGGGTGCGCTGGCGATAGCGTTCGGCGTCGCGCTGCGGGTCGCCGATCAGCCAGTCGAGGTAGTCGCCTTCGAACTTGTGAGTGGCCTGGGCCAGGGCCAGCGGATCACTGACTCCATACAGGCTGGTCCCGCCACGAAACACCCCGCCATGTACCAGGGCGCAGAGGGTGGTGTAGCCGCCGGCGCTGCCACCGCGGATAAAGGCCCTGGCCGGGTCGATCAGCTCGCGCTCGGCCAGGTGCGCGACCACCGCGCAGGCGTCCTCGACGTCCACCACGCCCCAGTTGTGCTGCAGTGCCTGGCGATAATCCCTGCCGTAGCCGGTGCTGCCGCGATAATTGAGGTCGGCAACGGCGAAGCCGCGCTGGGTCCAGTACTGGATGCGCGGGTCGAACACTGGGTGACAGGCCGATGTCGGCCCGCCATGGATGAATACCAGTAGTGGTGGCCGGCTTTCGCCCTGCTCCGGGGGATAGAAGAAACCATAGGCCTGGCCGTCGCCGCTGATGTAGTGCAGCGGCTGTGGCTGGCTGATCCACTCGGGCGGCAGTGGCGAGCGTCCGCCAGCGAGCACCCGGACCTGGCCGTCGTTACGACGAATTGCCAGCACGGCGGACGGCGCTAGGGTGTTGGCGGCGATGACGTAAAGTTGATCCCGATCCACGGCCAGGCTGCGAAATCGGCTGTAGGCACCGGCGTAGTGCTGCACGCTGCCATCCTCCAGCCGCATGCCCAGGCGGCTGTAGCCGTCCTCGAACCAACTGGCCAGGTAGCTTTCGGAACCGAGGGGGATCCAGCTGCAGGCGCCGAGTTGCCAGGGGGCTCCGGCGTGGTCGGCGTCCGTGGCAGGCAGCGCTTGCCAAGTATTATCGATCTCGCCCCAGGGTTGCCAGAAACCGTTGCGGTCGGACAGGCCGTACAGGCGGCCGTTGGCATCGAAGGCGGGTTGCTGCAGGGCCTGCTCCTCGCCAGTGTCGCCCGCCACGCAACGCACATCGCCCCAGCTGCCGTCGGCTTGCAGGAGGGCGTGGTAAAGACGCGTTGCCGTCCAGGGCTGGGCCGGGCGCTGCCATTGAATCCAGGCCAACTGCCGACCATCCGCGCTGAGCACCGGCGAGGCATAGAAGTCGGCGCCTTTGGCAAGCACGGTGCGGCTGCCGTCGTTTAGCCCGATGGCCACCAGGCGATGCTCGACCCGTTCGGCGGTGTGGCTTTCTTCGACTGTCAGCACCTGCTCACCTGCCTGCAGCAGATCGCCGTATCGGCATTGGCCGTGGGTCACCGCGCGCGGCGTGCCGCCAGCCAGGGGCTGTAGGTAGAGCTGCTGGTCAGCGTCATTGACGAACACCAGGCTATCGCGGCCCAGGCAGAAGGCGCCGCCACCGTATTCGTAGACCCGGCTGCGCGCGGAAAAGCCATCCGGAGTCAGGCATTGCGCATCCTCCCCGCGCCATAACCATAGACGGCAGCTGCCGTCCGCGGGGTCGAAGGCGTTCCATACTAGCCCGGCAGGGCAGACCTGCAGCTCGGCGAAGTCGCCTGCGGCGGCCACCGCCTCGGCGGCGCTCAGGGACTCAACTCTTGACGATGAGGTGCGAGTTTCGTTCATTGCGAAAGGCCAAGTCGGTGATGGATTGGGCGGCGTACTCGGCTTCCGCGCGGGCTGCGAGGATCACCCCGTGACGGTCGGACTTGCTGCACACCGGATCGGCATTGCTGGCATCGCCGGTGAGCATGAAGGCCTGGCAGCGGCAGCCACCGAAGTCCTTTTCCTTTTCATCGCAGGAGCGGCACGGCTCGGGCATCCACCCAAAGCCACGAAAGCGGTTGAAGCCGAACGAGTCGTACCAAATGTGCTGCAGGCTGTGCTCGCGCACGTTGGGAAAGGCGATGGGCAACTGACGTGCGCCATGGCAGGGCAGGGCAGTGCCGTCCGGGGTAACGGTCAGGAAGATACTGCCCCAGCCGTTCATGCAGGCCTTGGGGCGTTCTTCATAGTAGTCCGGGGTGACGAAGATCAGCTTGCACGGGTTGCCTTCGGCCTTGAGCCGCTCACGGTAGTCGTTAGTAATGCGTTCGGCCCGCTGCAGCTGCTCGCGGGTCGGGAGCAGGCCTGCGCGGTTGAGCTGTGCCCAGCCGTAGAATTGGCAAGTGGCCAATTCTACGAAGTCCGCTTCGAGGGCAAGGCACAGCTCGATGATGCGGTCGGTGCGGTCGATGTTGTGGCGGTGGGTGACGAAGTTCAGCACCATAGGATAGCCGTGGGCCTTTACCGCCCGGGCCATCTCCAGTTTGTGGGCGAAGGCTTTCTTCGAGCCGGCCAGCAGGTTGTTGACCTGTTCGTCGCTGGCCTGGAAGCTGATCTGGATATGGTCCAGGCCGGCCTGTTTGAAGGCGGCAATCTTCTGCTCGGTCAGGCCGATGCCGGAGGTGATCAGGTTGGTGTAATAGCCTAGCCGGCGGGCTTCGCCGATCAGCTCGTTAAGATCCTGCCGTACTAGGGGCTCGCCACCGGAAAAGCCGATCTGCGCGGCGCCCATTTCACGCGCCTCGGCCATCACCTGGAACCACTGCGCAGTGCTCAGCTCCTGACCCTGATTGGCGAAGTCCAGCGGGTTGGAGCAGTACGGGCATTGTAGCGGGCAGCGGTAGGTGAGTTCGGCAAGCAGCCATAGGGGCAGGCCCACCGGCACCTCAGGAGAGGCTGATCCAGTGCTCGGCACGGGCCACCTCCATGAACTGCTCGATGTCGACGCCGACTTCCGGCACGTCGGGGAACTGCTGCTGCAGTTGCTCAATGATGGCCGCGACGCTGCGCTGACCGTCGATCAGCCCGCCGATCATGCCGGCGCTGTCGTTGAGCTTGATCATGCCTTCTGGGTACAGAAGCACATGGCCCTGCTGCGCCGGCTCGTACTGGAAGCGGTAACCTGGGCGCCAGCTGGGCACGCGGTTGCGGTCGAAACTCATAGGGAGATTCCCTTGTGCCATACCCGCGCCGGGGTCACGGTGTGATAAGGCGGTCGGTTCAGCTCGTAGGCCATGCTCATCGCATCGAGCATGCTCCACAGGATATCCAGCTTGAACTGCAGGATTTCCAGCATGCGCTGCTGGCCGGCGTGGGTGGTGTAGTGGCGCAGGGTGATGTCCAGGCCATGCTCGACGTCGCGGCGGGCCTGGCCGAGGCGCGCGCGGAAGTACTGGTAGCCGGCCGGGTCGATCCACGGGTAGTGCTGGGGCCAGCTGTCCAGGCGTGACTGGTGGATCTGCGGGGCGAACAGCTCGGTCAGGGAGCTGCTGGCGGCTTCCTGCCAACTGGCGCGGCGGGCGAAGTTGACGTAGGCGTCCACGGCGAAGCGTACGCCGGGCAGCACCAGCTCCTGGGAGCGCAACTGGTCCGGGTCAAGACCTACCGCCTGGCCCAGGCGCAGCCAGGCTTCGATACCGCCGTCCTCGCCGGGGGCGCCGTCGTGGTCGAGCAAGCGCTGGATCCACTCGCGGCGCACGGCGCGATCCGGGCAGTTGGCCAGGATCGCCGCATCCTTCATCGGAATGTTGACTTGGTAGTAGAAGCGGTTAGCCACCCAGCCTTGGATCTGTTCGCGGCTCGCGCGGCCCTCGTACATTGCCACGTGATAGGGGTGGTGGATGTGGTAATAGGCGCCCTTGGCACGTAGGGCCTGCTCGAATTCGCTGGGGGACATCGCTACCGCGTCGCTCATGGGGGCTCCTTACAGCTCGATGCTCATGCCGTCGTAGGCGACTTCTACGCCGCGGCGCTGGAGCTCGGCCCGTTCCGGCGAATCCTCGTCGAGGATCGGATTGGTGTTGTTGATGTGGATAAGTACCTTGCGCTGGCGCGGGAAGCCGTCGAGCACTTCGAGCATGCCACCCGGCGCGTTCTGCGCCAGGTGGCCCATCTCGCGGCCCGAGCGAGTGCCGACGCCACGGCGCTGCATTTCGTCGTCGTCCCACAGCGTGCCGTCGACCAGCAGGCAGTCAGCGTTGTGCATCATGCGCAGCAGCTCGTCGTCGACCTGGCCCAGGCCCGGGGCGTAGAACAGCGTGCCGCCGGTGCGGGTGTCCTTGACCAGCAAGCCCAGGTTGTCGCCCGGGTGCGGGTCGAAGCGGTGCGGCGAGTAGGGGGGGGCGGCGCTGCGCAGCGCAAAGGGAGTGAAGTTGAGGTTGGGGCAGGCGTCGATGACGAAGCTGCCGTCGAGCTCTATGCACTTCCACTGCAGGCCGCCGTTCCAGTGACTGAGCATGGTGAACAGCGGGAAGCCGGTGCTCAAGTCCTGGTGGACCATGTCGGTGCACCACACCTGGTGTGGGCAGCCTTCGCGCAGGCTGAGCAGGCCGGTGGTGTGGTCGATCTGGCTGTCGAGCAGCACGATGGCATCGATACCGGTATCGCGCAGCGCACGGGCCGGCTGCAGCGGCGCGAAGGCCTGTAGCTGAGCGCGGATATCCGGTGAGGCGTTGCAAAGGATCCAGTGCTCGCCGTCATCGGACAGGGCGATCGATGACTGGGTTCGCGCCGTGGCGCGCAGGGTGCCATCACGATAGCCCTTGCAGTTCGCGCAGTTGCAGTTCCACTGGGGAAAGCCGCCACCGGCCGCGGAACCGAGAATCTGGATGTACATGGCCTCTCCGTGTCCTGGAAACGATGACGCCCCGGCTGGCCGGGGCGTCGCATCACTGGAGTGCTCAGCGGTTGGCGAAGTACATGGTGACTTCGAAACCGATGCGCAGGTCAGTGTAAGCAGGCTTGGTCCACATGGCGTTGCTCCTTCTGGTTGGGTGCCGAGAAACGGGTCAGGGTATGCAGGCTGGCGCCGCCTGGCCTTGTTCCTTGCGGATTGGGTTGGCGAGCTCCGGCTCCTTATTGGGCGTCATCTGCCCCGGGAGGTTCCACCTGACGAAGGTTGCAGGATTTTACCGGCAGGGGGCGACGAGCTGCTGGCGACTCAGCGGGCCGGCGTCCACGGCCAGCCTGCGGGCGGTGTCGCCTGGTTGGCCAGGCACAGCCAGCCGTAACGGGCATCGAGCAACTGGCCCAGCAGCGCATTCAGGTCATCCTGCTCGATATCGAGGATGGCACGGCGTAGCCGTGGCAAGGCAGGCTCTCCACCGGCCAGCCGGGTCTGCCAGGCCCACTCGGCCACCTCGGCATTGCCCATGGCCGGCTCGTCGAACTGCTCGGCCAGTTGCTGGCGGGCCAGCGGGTCGAGGCGTAGCCCCTCGCCGAGCAGGGTCAGCAAGTGGCGCAGCAGTTCGCCATGGCCGGTGTGCGGGGATTGCACGCCAAACAGCAGCCCGCCATAGCCGGCGACCTGGCGGAAGCCGCTGAACACCGCATAGCCGAGCTGCAGTTCGATGCGCAGCCGCTGGTAGACCGGCCCTTGCAGCAGGTGCCCGAGAAGGCGGCCGGTGGCCTGCAGCTCGGGCGGCAGCGGGCAGAACAGCAGCAGCGCAGCTTGCTCGGCGGGCACGCCGACCGACAGCCAGCGCCGCTCTGCCGGGTACGGCGCAATGTGTCGCCTGTGCACCTGACCCATGATGCCTTGCAGCGAGGCTCCGAGCGCGCCGTGGCGGGCTTCGTCGAAGCCTATGGCCAGGCCCTGCCAGCGGGCCTGCAGCCAGAGCTCGTCGAGCAGCGCCTGGTCGAGGCTGCAGGCAGGCTGTGGTGGCACTGCGCTGGCTTGCAACGCAGCAGGCAGCGCCTCGAGCAGGGCACGGATCGGCATCGCTGCGGGCCGTTCGACTGCCTGCGCGTGCCAATCTTCGGGGGCAGGGTGGCGCAGTTGCTGCAGGGCTTCGCCGCTGGCGCGGATCACCGCGTCCGGGGGGCCGCTGACCTGCAACTGCCAGTACTCGCCAGCGGCCGTAAACGCCAGGTGCACCGCCGCCTGTTCGGCACGTTCGCGCAAGGTGCTCAGGGCCCGCTCGGCGATCACCTGAAAGCGCTGGCGCAGCGGCGAGCCGATCTGCCAGCGCAGGTAGACCGCGGCGAATTGTCGACAGGCCGGCAGGCTGCGGTCGATGACCAGGCCGGCGGGCAGTGGCGCATCGGGCTCGGCCGGCTTGGCCAGCAGCGGCTCATCCGCGGGCACGTGCCAGTTGCCGAGCTCGCCCCGCGGCAGGTCGTCGAGCAACGCGTCCAGGGCCTCTAGGCCCTGTGGGTCGAGTTCCTGCAGGGGTTGCCCAGCGCTGTCGAGGCGAGCCAGTTGCAGGGCGTTGGCCGCCGATGCGCGTTGTTTTTGCCGCTGGCCGAAGGCGACGTTGAGACGCTGGTGATCCTGTTGGCGGATGAAGCCCAGCCAACCATGCAGCAGGGCCTGCGCCTGGTTCGGGCAGGCCGTGGGCGTCAGTTGCAGTTCGATGTGCCAGAGCAGTTGGCCTGCGTAGGCATACAGCGGCTGGGCCGAGCAGGCCTGCAGCCAGCCGCGCCGACGCAGCTCGGCCAGCCAGCCGCCCGGCCGGCTGTCACGCAGGTGATCAAGCAGCAGCTCCAGCGCCTGCCTCGCTCCAGCCGGCAGGGCCTCGTGGGCAAACAGCAGGTCGCAATGGCGGGCGCGCGCCTCGCGCAAACGCAACGGGCCGTCGAGCAGGGGCGTAGGCGTCTCGCGTTGCCGGCGGCGGCCCTGGGCGAAAAGCGCAGCGTGGCGGCGCGCCAGTTGCTCCAGCTCTGCCAGCGACTGTGGCCCGGCGAGGCTCAGGGTGATCTGCCCCGCCTGGTAGAAACGCTGGTGGTAAGCCCGCAGGGCCTGCTGGAACGCTACAGTCTGCAGCGGCAGACTGTAGCGATGGCCAGCTTGGAAACCGCTCAGCGGATGGCGTGGCGAGACCGCTTGCAGCAGGGCGAAGCGCCGTTGCGCCTGGTGATCCCGTGACCATGCGATGAACTCGGCATGGATCACGTCACGCTCACTTCGCTGGCGCTCGAGGTCCAGGCGCGGGGCGGCGAGCATGTCGCACAGCCGCAACAGGGCGCCATCTAGGTTTCTAGGTGATACTTCGCAAAAAAAATCGGTGTGGCGCTCCGCGGTACTAGCATTGACCTCACCACCCAGGCGCTGGACGTAGCGCATCAGACCGTCCGCCAGCGGGAAACATGCGGTGCCGAGAAACATCAGGTGTTCCATGAAATGCGCCAGCCCTGGCCAGCGCGCCGGCGCATCGTGGCTGCCGGCGTGTACGCGCAGGGCCGCAGCGCTGCGTTTGAGGTGCGGCGCATGGCGCAGGGTCAGTTGCAGGCCGTTGGCGAGAGTGAGGTGGCGGGTGTTGCGCGGCATGGGATCTCCGTCATGCTGGTCGTCATCCTAGCAGGCCGTCGGCCTGCTGAGGGGACATCAAGGAGGTCAACTAACAGACCGTCATTCAGGCGATTGATGCCATGGTCAAAGCTGACCCTGAGATGGCCTGGCTGAAGAAAGCCGAGCAACGCGCTACCTTGCACTTCTTCCGTATTCCCAGCTGACAGGATTGAGTGACCAGCAGGCCCCCGGCGAACGACAAACAGCTGATTGCTAGACAGCTCGCGCAAAGCGACCGGTGAGCGCCTCGTTATGAACACCTGCAGCGGTACCGTCAGATCCTTCGCGCCGAGGGAGTCCAAGAAACGCATCAGCCGGTGCGGCTCTAGGCCATATTCCATTTCGTCAACCAAGGCGATGGGTGCGATATTGGCGGCAGACATTTGAAACCCTGCTAGCTCTTCAGCACGAAACTGATCAATCAGCGCAATCGCTCGTGATCCCCGGCCATCAGCAGTGCGGTGGCCTTTTTTGATATCGACTTTTCCCATCCCAGGCGATTTATTCGGGCTTCCAATTCCTGAATTTTTTGCTAGTCGGGTGTCAGCAGCATCGCTGGTCGGGGGGCTGCCGTTTCGCTCTGCTTGGAGCTGGCTGACCCGTCGGCGCAAAGCCGACTCAACGAACCCAGGCGAACAAGCAGCTTCGAAATGGCTGTGGCCCTGGTCGAGAACCAAGCAGGCGCAAACCAGGCCAGCGCAGCCAGCCAAGAGCTTTCAAAGTTGGCCGCAAGCCTGAGCACGCTGGTGGCCCGCTTCTTGGTCTAACGCCTAAGCAGCGACTAATTCACGCCCGTTTTTCCAGGTATCCGGATCACCGAGCTCGGATAAAAGGTTCCGACAGGGATCTGAGTGACCGCTCATGGCCGATTGCTGCCTATCACTGTTCGTTTAGGCAAAAGCCCCAGAAATTTGCGTCTCCTTCTACAAGTTAGTTTCTGAATGCCTTCGTTTCAGCGAGAATTCTTCCTGCATCCCTGGCAGGAGGAAGGCCAAATACCCGAGCGTAATCCCGGCTGAATTGCGTAGGGCTTTCATAGCCCACCTCGAAAGCTGCGGCTGTAACGCTTTTGCCGCTGGCAACCATGAGCATCCGCGCCTGTAGCAGACGCACGCGCTTTTGATACTGCAAAGGACTTAAGGTCGTCACAGCTTTGAAGTGACGATGAAAAGCGGAGACACTCATCGCTGCTTTCTGCGCCAGAATTTCAACCCTGATGGGCTCAGCAAAATCTCGACGAATCCACTGGATGGCCATGTTCACTCTGGCCATGGCGGTATCCGGCGCTGCGATTTCCCGCAGCATCCAGCCGTTGGGGCCTTGCAGTACGCGAAACAGAATCTCGCGTTCATAAGCAGGTGCCAGGGCTGCGATGGCGTCCGGATTGCCCATCAATCGCAACATGCGCACCCATGCGTCCATCAGTTCGGGCGTTACGGCTGCCACTGAGAAGCCAGGATCGCTTTCATGGCGATCGACAGGTTTGGGCAGGTCAGCCAGCAGTGCAGATAACACGGTGGGGTCAAGCGTCAGGCTTATTGCTAGATAGGGTTCGCCAGTCGGCGCAGGATGCACCGTGCCCACCGCGGGCAGCTCAATGGACATGACGAAATAGGTCGCCGGGTCGTACCGCAGCGTGCTGTCGCCCACAGTCATGGTTTTGCTGCCCTGCAGAATCAGGTTGATCATAGGGTCATAGACCGCCGCCAGCATATGCTCAGGAATTTTGCCCTGGACCATGGCGACGCGTGGAATGCCCGTCTCTGTGCGGCGGTTTTCAGCCTTGGCGGCGAGGATACGGAGTTCTTTAAGCTGATCGTTCATGCTGCCCATGCTGAAGGGCTGAACGGGAGTAGCGCAAGCAAAAAGCAGAAACAGGCAGGTTTCGAGTAGGAACTGCTGCGTTCGCGATGACGAGGTCCCTTAACGTGGTGGCTCATTCATCGGCCAAGGAACACGTCATGGGCATAATCGTCATTACCGGAGGCAGTCGAGGGATTGGCGCCAGTGCAGCAGAGCACGCCGCCCGGCGCGGTATGGGCGTCATCCTTACCTACAACCAGCATCCGGACGATGCGAACGAGGTGGTGCGGCGCATCGAACAAGTGGGCAGCAAGGCCGTTGCGCTCAAACTCGACGTGGCGGATGTCGGAAGTTTCGAATCGTTCCGCGAGGCCGTCTTGGTGGCGCTCCAGAAGACATGGGGCGCAAGCACCCTAGCAGGCCTAGTGAATAACGCCGGTTACGGCCTGTTCAACCCGTTGGCATCGGTCAGCGAGGCGCAGTTCGATGGTCTGTTTAATGTTCATCTCAAGGGCCCTTTCTTCCTGACGCAGACCTTGCTGCCACTACTTGAAGAAAACGCCAGCATCGTCAACCTGACGAGCGCCACCACGCGTGTGGCCACCGCAGGAGTGGCACCTTACGCGGCGTTCAAAGGTGGGCTGGAAGTGCTCACGCGCTATATGGCCAAGGAGTTCGGCGATCGTCATATCCGTGCCAATGCGGTTTCACCTGGGGCGATTCGAACCGAGTTGGGTGGCGGGCTTAATGATGAGTTCGAGGCGATGCTGGCTGCGCAAACGGCGCTGGGCAGAGTGGGTGAGCCAGAAGATGTGGCCCGTGTCATCGCCACGTTGCTGTCCGAGGAGGGTGCTTGGATCAACGCCCAGACCATTGAAGTCGCGGGCGGCTACATCATCTGAACGATCAGGAGACGTGCCATGCTGGATCATATTTTTCTGTCTGTGAGCGACATTGAGCGCTCTATCCGTTTCTACGAGGCGGCCTTGGTGCCGCTTGGTATCACCGCGCGCCTGGACTACGACGGCAAGGACGGCCCGCCTGGGCACCCGGACCTAAAAGGCTTTGGCGCCAATGGCTGGATGTTTTTCTGGCTGCGCCAGGGTGAGGTCGAATGCCGAGCGGTGCATGTCGGTTTTGTCGCAGACAGCAAGGCTAAAGTTGAAGCGGCCTATGCGGCCGCGATGGCTCATGGAGCGGTCGATAACGGCGCACCGGCGGCGCGTCTGCACTACGACCCCAACTACTACGCGGCCAATGTTCTGGATCCTGATGGATACAGCCTGGAATTCGTCTACAAGAACTGGCAGCACATCCAATGAAGAAGCTGATGATCTATGGCGCAGCCGGCTACGTAGGCCGCATGGCTGCGGAATATGCCAAGGCACAAGGGCTGGACGTTGTCCTTGCCGGGCGTAGCGACGAAAAACTGCGCGATCTGGCTGCACAGCTGGACGTTCCCTATCGCGTGTTCGCGACTGATTCACTGACGGCTGGGTCTCTGGAAGGCATCGGCGTTCTCGTGAACTTCGCCGGACCCTTCGCGAGTACGGCCGATGCCTTGATGCGGTCCTGTATCAAGGCCGGAGTCGACTATCTGGATATCACAGCCGAGATCAATGTATATCGGTTGGCCGAGCGATTAGGCGCTGAGGCGGCTGAGTCAGGGGTCATGCTTCTGCCTGGCGTCGGCTGGGACGTGGTGCCGACAGACTGCCTGGCGGTGCATGTCGCTCGTCGGGTGAAGAATCCGCAGTCGCTGAACATGGCCCTGCAGGTCGCGGGTTCCATGTCACGTGGCTCGGCACTGAGCGTGGGCGAAATTGTTGGAGCGGGGCTGCTGGCCCGGATTGACGGACAGCTCGTGCCAACTCCTGATGCGCAACCGCGACACTTCGATTTTGGCGACGGCCAGGAACTCTGTGCACCGCTGTCGTTTGGTGATCTGGTCACCGGTTGGCATTCCACCGGCATTCCCAACATTTCAATGTTTGTGCATTTTTCCGGTGATCCCTTTCCCGAAGGAGATCTTTCACAGCTTCCCGATGGCCCAGACGCGCACCGGCGTGAAGCTCATCGCGCCCGGGCAGTGGCCGAAGTAACCGGCGCTGACGGCACCATAGCGCGTTCAGTTATCGAGACGGTCAACGGCTACACCTACACGCCGATCGCTGCCGTGGAGGCTGCACGCTGCGTATTAGGTGGCGAGCGACGATCAGGTTTCCAGACACCGGCAAAGCTGCTGGGAGTCGGTTTCGCCGAGACCATCCCCGGTACGACCATCACTGATCACTGATCACTGAATCGATCGGGCGATAGCAGCAATGCAGTTTGCTCAGCATTCCACAGCGCTGTCGTTTACCTCGAACTCATGGGCAATAAATCTGCCTGCAATCCGTGCCACGTTTACCAGGCGCTCGCTGGGCATGCCGCTGCATGCCGCCGCAGACAGCCCCCGCAGGGTGATCAGCATGTAGTCAGCCAGGGTCTGCGCAGCGTCCGGGCGGACCTGATTCAAGTAACGGCGGATCGCCTGTATTCCGACGTTGCCGAGCTTTTCGGCCATGTTACGAGCGATCGGATCATCCGCGCGCATGCCTTCGGTGATCAGGCAGCCACGCAACGCGCTATCTCGCCCGTACTGCTGCGCAGCGGCTACCAGCAGTGAGGTTAGCGCTTCGGCGGGATGTCGATCCGGTGCCAGCAGTTTGTCCATCGGTAGCGCGTTTTCACCGGCGTAGCGGCGCATTACACGTTCGAACAGCTCGGCCTTGCTGCCATAGGCGGCGTAAAAGCTCGGCGGCTTGATATTCATGGCCTCGGTCAGGTCAGCCAGGCTGACCGCGTCGAAACCACGCTGATGAAACAGTACTTGTGCGATGGCTATCCCTTGCTCTCGATCAAAAGCGGGGCGGCGCTGCCTGGGTTTTTCGTTCATGGGTGTCTCTCATTCAATACGACAACTGTAGCGATCGCTACATCCATGTTCAATCGCAATTCCTTCAAAGGTGATTTTAGTGATCACTAAATAGCTTGCGAGCAGCTCAGGGTTTATATAGTGTTCACTACATATTCAATCATTGAGGTATTTTTCATGCAGTTAAAAAACAAGGTTGTGCTGATCACTGGCGGTTCTTCGGGCCTAGGCTTCGCGATCGCCGAAGTGTTCGTCAGTCAAGGTGCCGAGGTGATCATCACCGGTCGCCGCCAGCCTCAGCTCGACGAAGCCGTGAGCCGCCTCGGTGGGAATGCCTCTGCCGTGCGGACTGACATTTCTAACCTTGCCGACCTTGACGAGCTGTTCACGCACATAAGCGCAGTCCATGGCCGGATCGATGTGTTGATCGCCAATGCCGGGATGGGTGAAGTCGAGCCTCTGGGGGCAATCACTGAAGCGGGTTTCGATCGGGTGTTCGCGACCAACGTCAAAGGCACCACGTTTACCGTTCAGGGGGCGCTGCCGTTAATGGGCGAGGGGAGTAGCGTCGTCATCATAGGCTCGACCTCTTCGATCAATCCTGGGCCTGGTATGAGTATCTACGGAGCCACCAAGGCCGCATTGCGCGCGATGGTCAGGAGTTGGATTCTCGATATCAAAGGCTCGGGCGTACGCATCAACTTGCTCAGCCCCGGGCCGGTGGACACCCCATCCTTACGCAACGTGCTTGGCGAAAACGCGCAGCAGGTGATCGATGTATTCAACGAGAAGAGCACGCTCGGGCGAATCGGCCAGGCACACGAGATCGGCCAGAGCGCGCTTTTCCTGGCGAGCGATGCGTCAAGCTATATCAATGGCGCCGAGCTGTTCGCTGACGGTGGCGCCTCACAGGTCTGAACGGGTATGGAGCGGCAGTTCGCTCCATGCTGATTTCCCATCGGAGCCCAACCATGCCTTTGCCGGCTCCAGGCACGTCCACCCTACGCAAACAGAAATACCACCCGCTGATGGGGGCGAACCCTACAAACCTGCCGAGCAATCGGGGTCTTAAGGACTTATCTGATGAGTGAATTTACTGGATCAGTAATCGATCATGTGGGCATCGGTGTTACGGACATTGTGCATGCTCGCGCCTTCTACGAACGAGCGCTGGCGCCGCTGGGGATCACATTGATGATGAGCATCGATGCTGACCCTCCGCAATCGACGCCTCGGCGACTGGGGTTCGGTTCCTCAGGCAAGCCATTCCTGTGGCTGCACGGCGCTCCCGTCCCCAGCCACGGAGCACATATAGCGCTGATCGCGCAGAGTCATGAGGCAGTCGACGCATTCCATGCGGCTGCCATAGCCGCTGGCGGACAGGACAACGGCGCGCCTGGGATCAGGCCTCAGTACCACTCCGACTACTACGCTGCCTATGTGCTGGGCCCTGACGGAGTGAATCTGGAAACTGTTTGCCAGCTGAAGACTTGAGCGCCAGGAGCTGCACTAGGTGTCGACAGGCAGCGTACTTAGCCAGCGATGCGGTCAGATTCAAGCGAATATCGCTATTTTCAAATGCCCTGCCAATTGAGTGTGGTTATTAGCTCATTGGCTGAGAGGCCCTGCTTTCAGGTAAGTCCTCACCCACTCGCTGTAGCTCTCCGACAGGGTGTACTTCGAGAGCAATTGCTGGATTGAGAGATCCTGACTTTCCTGACCGCAATCTATGCGCAGCGCGTCATAGGCCGCTTTTATGGTGGCCAGATAAGGTTTATGACCATTTACCACCACGCGGACATTCGCGTCGCTCAGCCTTTCAAAATCGTTGAGCTCTGCGTTGCCGTAGGCGATCAGAATGATCGGCAGTGTCAGGTGTTCTGTCAGCGCTTTGAGGTGCTTGAAGTCTTTGACCCCGACAAAGCAGATCGCATCAGCGCCGGCTGCCTGATACGCAGTCGTCCGCTGGATAGAGTCCTCGAGCGTTGTTGCCGCTGCATCGGTACGCGCGATGATGCTTAGGGCGTCGTCCGACCGGGCGAAGCGGGCGGCGTAAATCTTTGCTGCCGCCTCTTCCAGGTCAATCAAAGTACCCATCTGCGTGCCGTACTGATTGGGTAGCAGGGTATCTTCGAGCGTGAGCGCCGCTACGCCCGCTTTTTGCAGTTCTGTGACCGTGCGCATGACGTTGAGCGCATTGCCATAGCCGTGATCCGCATCAGCTATCACAGGAATCTGACTCGCGCGGCCGACACGAGATGCCTGCTCGGCGAATTCATCAAGGGTGATGAGCGAGAGGTCGGGTGCACCCAGCACCTGAAGAGAGGCGACTGAGCCACCTAGGATGCTGACCTGATAACCGAGGTCTGTCGCCATACGCACCGAAATCGGATCGAACACCGAGGCGGCGTTGAAGCAAACGCTACCGTTGAGCAAGTCGCGAAATTCCTTGCGCAACTCGGAGTGAGATCTTTGAGCCATCTGTGTGCTCCATCGCCTTTAGCGGTTTTGTTGGGGGAGCCCCCGGGATATAAAAACTGCCGGGCTCCCAGGCTCCCGTAGAAGCAGAACGACCGGCAATATTGAGCACCTACTTTGGCGCCACTATGCTTTTGCGGGTGGACGCTCTCTGTTCATCCATCGCCGCGATTTCGCGATCAGCAACGGACTTGTCAAATGATCCATCCCACTTGGCAATGGCGATGGTGCCGATGCCGTTACCAATCAAGTTGGTTACCGCCCGAGCTTCGTTGAGGAAGCGGTCTATGCCCAAGAGCAGCACCAAGCCCACTAGGGGAATGGAGTGGATGGTGGTCAGGGTTGCCGCCAACGTTACGAAACCTGCACCAGCAACACCGGCCGAGCCTTTCGAGGTGAGCAGGAACACCCCCAGAAGAATCATCTGATCCATAAAGGTCAGTGGGGTATTGGTCGCCTGGGCGATGAAGATTGCGGCCATCGTCAGATAGATGCAGGTGCCGTCGGCGTTAAAGGTGTAGCCGGTGGGTAGCACCATGCCGACTACCGATTTCTTGCAGCCGAGCTTCTCCAGTTTGGCCATCATTCTTGGCAGCACTGCTTCGGTCGAGCAGGTACCCAGAGTGATCAGAATTTCATCCTTGAAGTAGCGGAGAAACTGCATCATAGGCAGCCCAGACCAGCGCGCGACAGCGCCAAGGATGACCACGATGAACAGCAACGTAGTGATATACAGCGCTACCAGCAACTGACCGAGCGAAAGCAGGGTGCCAATGCCGTACTTGCCGATGGTGAATGCCATACCGGCACCGGCGCCAAGTGGTGCCAGGCGCATGACCATCGCAACGATCTTGAACAGCCCCTGCAGGAACAGATCGATCGTGTTGATAAGTGGTCGGCTCGTCTCTCCCATCTGCACCAGGGCGACGCCCATCAGCACGGAAAGCAGGATGACCTGCAGCATGATGCCTTGGGAAAAAGCGCCTACGAAGGTCTGCGGAATGATGTTGAGGAAGAAGTCGACCATGCCGCCTTGCTCACTGGCAGCCTGGCTGTATTTGCTGACGGCGCTGCCATCGAGGTTTTCGGCGTTGATGTTCATGCCAACACCAGGCTTCACGACGTTGACTACGATCAGCCCCAGCACAAGTGCGATGGTCGATAGAATCTCGAAGTAGATCAGGGCTTTTACGCCGATTCGACCGACTTCCTTGATGCTGCCCATTTTGGCGATGCCGACTACAACGGTGCCGAAGATGATCGGGGCTAGCAGCATCTTGATAAGTTTGATGAATCCATCAGCAAACGGTTGCAGCTTGGCGCCGAATTGCGGCTCCAGGTAACCGATCAAAGCGCCGATGACGATGCCGATGAGCACCTGTACGTAGAGCTGGTTGTACCAGCGTGATTTGGACGTTTCCACGAGTGCACCTCATTTATTCTTGTGATGGGCGTTGTGGCTGGCATCAGGGGCTGACGCCAGATGCACGAATGCCCCGTACGTGGCGGGGCATTCGTTGGCGGTAGTTAGCCTTCGCCAAGTTCACGCATGACGGCATACAGGGCGGACTTGGCTTCGAAGCCCACGCCCGGAACATCAGGCAGACCGACATACCCGTTCTCTACCTTGATGCCATCTGCAAAACCGCCGAATGGCTGGAACACATCTGGATAGGACTCGTTGCCGCCCAGGTGCAAACCAGCAGCGATGTTCAGCGACATCTGGTGACCGCCGTGCGGCACTACGCGGCGCGACGACCAGCCCAGTTCTTTCATTACGTCCAGGGTGCGCATGTACTCCACCAGGCCGTAAGACAGAGCGCAGTCGAATTGCACGAAGTCGCGATCAGGACGCATGCCGCCGTGACGCAACAGGTTGCGGGCATCCTGGTGAGAGAACAGGTTTTCACCAGTGGCCATCGGCAGGTCGTAGTGATTAGCCATCTCGGCCTGCAACGCGTAGTCGAGTGGGTCACCGATCTCTTCGTACCAGAACAGGTTGTACTTCTTGATGGCCTCGGCGTACGCGATGGCGGTTTTCAGGTCGAAGCGACCGTTGGCATCAACGGCCAGGCGACGGCCGTCACCAACGACTTCGAGTACGGCCTCAATGCGACGGATGTCTTCATCCAGAGGCACGGCACCGATCTTCATTTTTACGACGTCGTAGCCGCGATCCAAATAGCTCTGCATCTCTGCCTTGAGCTTGGATTGGTCTTTGCCGGGATAGTAGTAACCGCCCGCCGCGTAAACCCATACCTTGTCGTCGGCCACGCCATCGCGATAACGGTCAGCCAGCAAGCGATACAACGGCTTGCCTTCGATCTTGGCGACCGCATCCCATACAGCCATGTCGATGGTGCCAACCGCGACCGAACGCTCGCCGTGGCCGCCGGGCTTTTCGTTGGTCATCAGGGTCTTCCAGATGGCGAACGGATCGAGATTGTTGTTCTCTTTGTCGATCAGCGATTCCGGATCCGCTTCGCTGATGCGAGCTAGGAAACGATCCCGCATCAACGCGCCTTGGCCGTAGCGGCCGTTGGAGTTAAAGCCATAGCCGATGACTGGCTTGCCATCACGCATGACGTCGGTAATGACCGCAACAACCGAACAGGTCATTTTGGAGAAGTCGATGTAGGCGTTGGCAATAGGCGAGGCAATGGAAACGGTTTTTTCGCGGATGTCTACGATGCGCATGGCGCGTTCCTCTTGTTGTTGACGCGGCCAAGGTAAACTTGGCGAGGAAGCGCGCCCAATGCTATTAATGCCGCGCCCTATGCTGAGACGGCATTGCCCTATGGAACTCGTTTGGTTGGAAGACTTTGAAGCGTTGGCCGAGTACGGCAGCTTCATCCGTGCCGCTGATGCTCGCCACATAACGCAGCCCGCATTCAGCCGACGCATACGCGCGCTGGAGGGCTGGATCGGCGTCGATCTGTTCGTACGCACTCCCCAAGGCGCAACATTGACCGAAGCCGGTAAACACATTCTGGCGAGCGCACAGGATGCTGCCAGTAGGCTCTATCGGATCAGAGCTGAGGCTCGCGAGGTCGCGGGATTGGCGGCTAAAACGCTTCAGTTTGCGGCAACGCATTCGTTGTCGTTCACCTTCTTTCCACGCTGGATCAGAAGCGTAGAAAAAGGAGCACCCATTGAAGCCGTTCGTTTGGACTCACACAGCATGGCCACTTGCGAGCAAATGTTGGTACATGGCCAAGTGCAGTTTCTACTATCCCATCGCCATCCAGATGTTCCCCCACGGCTTCCTGCTGATCAGTTCGTTAGCAAGAAAATTGGCAGCGACATACTTCTCCCTTTGGTCGGGGGGGCTGCACGATTCGACGCCACGCCTGAGTCATTGCCCTACCTCGCATACACCGATGAGTCAGGCCTTGGGCGTATCGTTTCTCATAGACTGCAGGGAAAAGAGGAGTATCTACATCTGAAACCACTGTTCAGCAGTCATTTGGCCGCAGTTCTAATGTCGATGGCTCTGGAGAATAAAGGTATCGCTTGGCTGCCAAGCAGCCTCACCGAACAGGAAATAGTGGATGCTAGGTTAACTCGTGCGTTAGACCAGAGCTGGGATATCCCACTGGAGATCCATCTGACCCGGCCCGTCGCTCCGCTGAGCCCCTATGCAGAGAAATTCTGGGCAGGGGTGTAGTAAAGATTTATCACCAGCTAAGACTACGACTTATGAACAACCGAGCAACGACTACTGGCGCGGAACGCTCCGAGCATAGGTGTTACCCGTGTTTTTCCAACACACCTCGTTTGACCTGTAGCCAGGGATGCCGCTAGAAGTTATACGATCGTCCACTTTTGAGCCACCGTCGGGGAGTGACGGCGGTTTATGTCCATCGCTCGTGCCGAAAAAGGCACCGGGATGCAGTTGTAACTAAGCTCCAAGGTATCCAAGCTGATGAGGATTCAGTGTCTATCTATCTGGCAACCACGCACTGTCGACGTACAGACCTACCTCTGTTAGGTTCCAGTAATTTGGCGTAGCACGCATCCCGCGCCTTTTTCAATGCGTGCCGAGGACTAGCTATGCCGCTGGATCAGAATTTCAGAAATATAGTGGTAATTGGAGCGTCGGCAGGAGGCGTAGAAGCGCTGAGCATTTGTTTCGGTGTCTGCCTTCAGATTTACCAGCCGCGTTTTTGGTTGTTCTTCATATCCCAGCTCACTCGCCGAGTGAGCTAAGCGGAATCGTATCCCACGAAACCGCTATGCGCGTTGTTTCTGCCGAGTCCGATCAGCCGCTTCAATCCTCCACGGTCTACGTGGCGAGTGCTGATCATCATTTGCTCCTGGTCGCAGAAGGAATCCGTGTCACTCGTGGGCCGAAGGAATGTAAGCGTCTGGTGAAGTCGTCTGGACAAAGCAAATGGTCTAAATACGATCAGATTTCACGAAAGAGCGACTCGCCAGTTTGCATTTTCGGTTATTGACACAGTGCTCAAATTTCCAGATTATCAATCAATGCACCCTACAAATCTCGTTAGCATGATGCGCCCCTTGATGACTGCCTTTTGCGGGCCATAGGGCGATGCGCGCTTAGAGCAGAAGCATTGACCAGAAGCCCCGCCAGAAATGGAAGGGGCTTTTTCATTCCCCTTCCAAATCATTGATGACAAGGAGAGTGAAGATGCTGTTGATTCGCCCAGCCAAACGTACTGACGCCGAGGCCGCGTTTGATATACGCCTCCAGGCGATCCGGCATCAATGCATTACCGTCTATACCGCTGAGCAAGTAATGGCGTGGACTGATGTGCCGCTCACAGACCGATATCGGGCTTGGGTGGAAAAGGAGTACCACGTTGCCTGGTTGGGCGAGACACCGGTCGCAACAGGTCTGATTGATTTCCAGTCTGGAGAGATAGGCGCTATTTTCGTTTTGCCTGCATTCATGGGGCAGGGGATTGGCAAGGCAATGCTCCTATACCTTGAGCGACTGGCCTTTAAAGCCGGAATCGTCGACATCCATTTAGATGCTACCCCTAACGCAACCGCGTTCTACCGTCGGTGTGGCTATCACGGAGATAATCAAACTATCTATACCTCGCCCTCCGGTCTTGAGCTGGCTTGTACACCGATGCGGAAACAGTTGGCCAGTGAAGAGCTAATGGACGTCACGCGGGCGACAAGCAGGCTGCCAAACTCAGGCTGAGTAAGTCAGTCCGGCATCCATTGATGCGGCAGCAGATGCTCAATCTCACTGGCTTTCTGCGTCGGCAACCGCGTCAACACATCTTTGAGATAAGCATACGGATCATGCCCATTCATGCGTGCCGACTGGATCAAACTCATGATCGCGGCCGCTCGTTTGCCGCTGCGCAGAGACCCGGCGAACAACCAATTGGAGCGCCCAAGCGCCCAAGGCCTGATCGTGTTCTCGACAGGGTTGTTGTCGATGGGCACGGCACCATCACCCAGGTAGCGCGTCAGCGCTACCCAGCGTTTCAGGCTGTAGTCCAAGGCCTTGGCCATCGCCGAGCCTTCTGGCACAAGCTCGCGTTGAGCCAGCATCCATTCATGCAACTTTGCTGCGACGGGAACCGCTATTTCCTGACGTAATCGCCGGCGGTCTTCATCGTTCATTTCTTTGGCTTGCCGCTCGATCTCGTACAGGCCGCCGATTGAGTGCAGTGCCTGTTCGGCCAACTGGCTTTTGTTTGCCACATGCAGGTCAAAGAACTTGCGGCGAGCGTGGGCCATGCAGCCGATTTCGGTGATGCCCAGCTCGAAGCTGGCCTTGTAGCCCGCGAAGTCATCGCAGACCAGCTTGCCGTTCCACGTGCCAAGGAAGTTACGTGCATGTTCGCCAGCACGGCTGGGGCTGAAGTCGTAGACCACCGCCTTCAGTACCGAGAACGGCGTGGTGCAATAAGCCCAGACATACGCTCGGTGCGTTTTCTTCTCGCCGGGGGCCAGCATCTGCACCGGCGTTTCATCGGCATGCACGACTCGCTGGGCGAGTACGACTTCCCGCAGTGCATCCACCAGTGGCTGGAGTTGCACGCCAGTTTGGCCCACCCACTGAGCCAGTGTTGAGCGCGGGATCGCCAGGCCTGCACGGCCAAAGATCTTTTCCTGCCGGTACAGCGGTAAATGGTCGGAGAACTTGGCCACCATCACATGGGCCAGCAGACCGGCAGTAGGGATGCCCTTGTCGATGACTTGGGCGGGCACCGGCGCCTGGATCAGCGTTTCGCACTGGCGGCAGGCCCACTTGCCACGTACATGCTGCTCAACGGTGAACACGCCCGGTGTGTAATCCAGCTTTTCGCTGACGTCTTCGCCGATGCGCTGAAGCTGGCAGCCGCAAGCGCACTGGGTGTTCTCTGGCTCGTGACGAATGACGGTGCATGGGAACTGCGGCGGCAGCGGCGCGCGCTTGGGCTTTTGGCGGGTTTCGTCTGGCGTCGGGGCAGGACGAAGCGCGTCCAGTTCTGCCTCGATGGCCTCAAGGTCGGTGTTGAGCAGGTCATCCAGCAAACTGCCTTGAGCTGGGCTGATCTGCTCGCTGCGTTTGGCGAACTTGTGGCGTTTGAGGATGGCAATTTCGTGAGAGAGCTGTTCGATGATCGTCTCGTCACGATGGATCTTTCGACCCATGGTGTCGACCTTCGACAGCAACTGCGCAGCGAGTGCGCGCAGTTGGTCGGGTGTCATTTGGTCGAGATTGGGCAAGGAAGTCATGCCGTGGATTTTACCAAAGCAACTCATCCGACACAGCTCAAAGGCAGGACTAAACTACCGTAATCACGCCGTTCACACCTACACGCTGCCATGGCAAACCGAGCACCAGCGCGTGCAGTTGTTCAGCGTCGAGTTCGACTTCCAGGCCGCGATGAGTGCCAGGCCAGTGAAACTTGCCTTGGTTCAACCGGCGTGCGGCAAGCCAGATGCCCACGCCATCATGCACCAGCACCTTCATCCGGTTGGCGCGGCGGTTGGCAAACAGATAAGCGCTGTGCGGCTTTGCCGCACCGAACACCGCCACCACGCGGGCCAGCGCAGTCTCGGTGCCAGCGCGCATGTCCATGGGCGCGGTCGAGAGCCAGATGGCGTCGATGCGTATCATTGCGAGAGGCTGCGAATGAAGCGTGCGCAGCCGTCCGGGTCGGAGATGGGCCATTTGACCGTGATAGATTTTTCGCCCAGCGGCAATGCGATAATTACCGCTTCATCAGCGTGCCGTTTAGGCATCGGTTGCAGCGGCACAAACGCGGGAAGTGGCGCGACGGGTTTATCGCGGTAAATCGGCAACCACTTGCGAATTACGTTGGCATTGATGCCGTGGCTGATGGCGACGCTGGAAACTGAGGCGCCGGGTTGCAGACATTCCTGAACGACCTGGGCTTTAAAGGGTTTGGGGTAAGAGCTTCGTTGGCGCATGGAAATCCTAGCGATAAGGGTGATCGCGTCCGCTTAAAATAGACGGACACCATTGCCCTTAATTCTGGATTTTTGAAGGTGTGTTTGCTGGCCGCTTACGAAGGAATGCAGAGTTCGGCCAGCAATTGATGTGCTTTTTCGTTCGGCCTCCGTTGCGTACCAGTCTCGGGTCATCGGGGTGATACTGACCGGTACATTGGATGACGGCACGGCTGGGCTCTGGGCAGTAAAAGATAGGAACGGGCTTGCCTTCGTGCAGCAACCTTCCGAAGCGGCTCATGACTCTATGCCCAAGAGCGCGATCCAGCACGTTGAGACCGACTTCATCGGCACTCTCTCCGAGCTAGCGGATGAGATAGCCATGAACATCAAGATACCCATCAACTGTTTTCAGTCACGACCTTCAAACGAGCGGCACTTGATCGAAACTGGCGTGAGTACTAACGGTAATGGCTTGGAGGCGGGGGTGATGAGCATCGGAAAGATTTCGAGCTATACGTGCCCTGACTGTCATGGTGTCTTAGTGCAGATAGCGGAGGGCTCGATTATTAGATTTCGTTGCCACACGGGCCATGCTTTTTCAATAAAGACCCTGATCGCCGAAGTTAACGCTGCGATCGATACCGGGCTGTGGGACACGCTCAGAGCGGTAGAAAAAAGGATATTGCTGCTGCGACAAATGGCTGACCTCGCGGAAGCTCAAGGTGCTACCACAGACGCTGACCTCTGCCGATCACAAGCGAGGAATGCTGAAGAGCGTCTCAAGCCTCTGCGAGAGCTTGTTTTGGATCCTGATTTTTTCCAAACCAGCTGTCATCATTCTGAATAAGCTCCAGGCGAAGCCATTCAATCATTCAAAAAAGATGGATAGGGTGTAATCGCCTTGGCGCGGCAGCCAGACGAGGGCTTCGTTTTGCCAGGGGGACACCGCCTGTTGATGGCAGGCAGCCGTTTGGCCGGCACTTTGCTTTGTACGTGTTCTACTGGGAGGCGCTAGCGCTTGCTGCGTCTCCTTAAATCGCTAATCTGAACCGGAAACCATGGCATGCGGCTCTCTTCGTTCATCGATGAAAATATCGAGCCGATTCTCCAGTCGTGGGAGGACTTCGCCAGAACCATCATTACGCCGGGAAAACCCTTGGATTCCGAGGCGTTACGTGATCATGCAGCGCATATGCTGCGTGCAGTGGTTAACGATCTGCGTACGACTCAGACCGAGCAGCAACAGCTGGATAAATCCCAGGGCCATGGGCCCTCAAGCGTCTCGCAGACGGCTGCAGAAACCCACGCCGTTACACGGCTTATGGCCGGATTCACACTCGATCAGATGGTGTCGGAGTACAGAGCACTCAGGACGAGCGTGCTGAGTCTTTGGATGGGCGAGATCAAGTCAGGAACTGATTTCGAAATTGAGGATATGACCCGCTTCAATGAAGCGATTGACCAGGCGCTGGCTGAATCAATTGCGAGCTACTCAAGGGCCGTTGAGGCGTCGCGCAACATCTTCTTGGGGATACTCGGTCATGACCTTCGCAATCCCCTGGGTGCAATCATGCTGGGCGCCGACGCATTGTTGCGAACGCAGAACCTCGCAGAAAGGCCTGTCAGGATCAGCGGTCAGATTTATGCAAGCGCCAAGCGAGCGAACCAGATCGTGGGTGACCTGCTCGACTTCACGCGCTCTCAATTGGGACCAAGCTTGCCCGTGAGGATTGGCGACGTGGATCTGGCCGGCGTTTGCTGCCGCATCGTCGACGAAACGAGGGCCGTTCACCCCGATGCAAGCATCGTTTACGAGGCGGCGCAGTTCACGTCCGGGCGCTTCGACGAGGCCCGCATGGAGCAGGTATTTTCGAACTTGATTAGCAACGCCATCCACCATGGTGATGCAAGCTTGCCCGTGACTGTGAACCTCTACTTTCGTACTACAGAGGTAGTATTTAGTGTGCACAACTGGGGGGAACCGATCGCGGAAGACGTGCTGCCTTTCATTTTCAATCCATTAGGGCGTTTTTCTCAGCATGCGCTGAGTAACATGGGCCCGACCGCGGGCATGGGGCTAGGGCTGTACATCGCCTCGCAGATCGTCATTGCTCACGGCGGGACGATCGAGGTGACGTCTGCAGAAGAGCACGGAACGGTTTTTGCGGTTCGAATTCCCACGCCGTCTGCTGTGTTGCAACAACTGAATTAGATTGCCGGGGTCGGTACTCGAAGCGCTCAATATGTGTTGCGCCTTGGAGCGCGGGATTGCCTTCTGATATCTCATCGCCGGCTTGACCGTTCCTGAGAGCGCGCACCGCACGTGATTTCTCAGTGCTTGAACCATCTGTGCCTACCCACGTGCACACCACCCCTGACGAATACAGCCTTCAGACTCACATCCGGCACGTGGTAGTTGGCGTAGCTTTTCAGCATGGCTGATAGGTTCTGCTCTGGATGTGTCCTGTCAAATTTTCCAGACACTGACACTTGGACGAGCCTCAATCGTGAGCCGCGAAAACGATGGATGGCACGACTCGGCTTTAGCGACGTCTCAGTACTGTGGTCTTCTGGCGAAGCGGCTCTGTCCGTCCCATACTTCACAGACTCATCCTGCTGTTTCTCCAATATTTCCCTCGAGGTTTAAATGGTCCATACCCGCCCCATCGTCTCGACTGGGAATGCCGGTTTCGACACAGTGCTTAAGGGTGGCTTGCCTAGCAACCGACTCTACTTGCTCGAAGGGACGCCTGGGGCTGGGAAAACCACACTAGGTCTGCAATTCTTGCTCGATGGCGTAAAAGCCGGCGAGTCTGTGTTGTACATCACGCTTTCGGAAACCAGTGAGGAGCTAGAAAGCGTTGCTCATTCTCACGGCTGGTCGCTGGATGGCATCGACCTCTTCGAGTTCTCCTCCACAGAGGAGGTCATGGGACAGGAATACGAGCAATCGATCCTCCATCCCTGGGAGGCGGAGCTGGGCGACACCATTAAGCTCATCCAACAGCGGGTGGACACACTCAAGCCAAAGCGGCTGGTCTTCGACAGTCTCTCCGAGATGCGGCTCCTAGCTCAGGATCCATTGCGCTATCGCCGACAGGTACTCGCTCTCAAACAGTATTTTGCGGGTCGGGACATCACCGTGATTTTGGTCGATGACCTCACCAGTTCGAAAGGCGAGCGTGACAATCATCTCCATAGTTTGTGTCACGGCGTCATCACACTCGAAAGGCTAACCCTCGACTTTGGTGCCGCGCGCAGACGCCTCCAAGTGCAGAAGCTTCGAGGCGTGGACTTCATCGCCGGCTTTCACGACTTCACTATCCGCAGAGGGGGACTTGAGGTCTATCCGCGTTTGATAGCTGCCAAGCATCATGTCGGCTTCCAGGCTGAGGCGGTTCCAAGCGGCATCAGTGAGTTAGATGCACTGTTGGTTGGCGGGCCTCTTAGAGGTACCAGCACGCTTATCACAGGACCTGCAGGTACAGGCAAGACCACGATTTCGCTGGCCTATCTGGCCGCCGCCTGCGCTAGGGGAGAGCGGTGCACAATTTACGAGTTTGACGAGCGGATCGGCACGTTGATCTCGCGCGGTGACGCCATGGGCATGAACCTGAGTCACTACCTGTCCAATGGGCAGTTGGTCATTCAACAGATAGATCCTGCGGAAATTTCCCCAGGGGAGTTTGCGTGGCGAGTTCGTAGCGAGGTTGAGGAGCGCGGAAGCACGATGATCGTCGTTGACAGCCTCAACGGGTACATGGCGGCTATGCCTCAGGAGCAGCAGCTGATCCTGCAGATTCATGAGTTGCTGTCTTACCTGAGCCAGCTCGGGGTGGTGACCTTTCTGATCAACCCACAGCATGGACTGGTGGGCACAATGTCCACGAACCTCAATGTCTCCTACGTTGCCGATTCCGTCATCCTCATTCGTTTCTTTGAGGCTCAAGGGCGGTTACGTAAAGCGATATCGATCCTGAAGCATCGTGGAGGCGCCCACGAGGATGCAATTAGAGAGCTTCGGATCGACTCCAAGGGTGTGCGCGTTGGCGAGCCGCTAGTCAATTTCCGCGGCGTGTTGACGGGTACACCGGAATATTTCGGTGCCGACCTTCCTCTCATGGAAGAGCGAAAACGTGTCCGTTGAACATTCAGCTAAAAACAAGGCCCTCCTGATAGTCGCGCCATTCAAGGGGGATGTCCTTACCCTGAGTAAGTTATTTGGCAGTACTTATCCGCTGCAAACCTTTGACAACCTGGGCTCACTTTCGGGGGCTCTTGGTGAAGAAACAGGGTTGGTGATACTGACCGAAGAAAGCCTGTCAGGAGACGTGTGGCAATTTGGGCAGGTTTTAGACCGTCAACCGGGTTGGTCAGAAATCCCCATCATTTTGCTTGCCTCCAGCTCAGGCCGCCCTGGACGTGACAACGATGCCAGACGCCGATTACCCAGTTCGGCAGGGCATGTGATCGTTCTGGAGCGGCCGCTCAGCTCAGCTTCATTGCTGAGCGCCACTGCTGCTGCTTGGCGTTCTCGCGAACGGCAGTACGAGATGCGCGACAATCTCGCCCAGTTGGCAGAGGAGCGCAGTCGTCTGCACATCCTCTTGGAAAACATTCCAGTTGGGGTGTGTTTTATGGACACGCAAGGCAGATCCCTCGTCAGCAACCCCTTGTATCGCCAATACGTACCTGAGGGTGTCATTCCTTCAAAGCAGCATGAGGCTGCAGCACGCTGGGTTGGGCTTGATGGCCAGGGAAAGAGGCTCGAGCCGCACATGTTTCCCGGCGCAAGAGCCTTGAGGGGAGAACCTGCGCGCGGCATCGATTTCTTTCATAGCCGCGACGGTAGAGAAGAGTCGTGGATGAGAGTAAGTGCGGTGCCGCTATACGATGGCAATCGCGAGATCATCGGGGCGGCTACCGTTCTGGTGGACATCAGCGAAGAAAAACAAGCCGAGCTGAACCTGCGCCGCTTCAACGAGGAGCTGGAAATACAAGTCAAAGCGCGAACCTCTGAGCTCAACGAGGCAGTCGTACGCCTCCAGAGTGAAAGCGCTGACCGGCAGCGTGCCGAAGAGCAGTTACGGCAATCCTTGAAGATGGAAGCAGTCGGACAATTGACTGGGGGAATTGCACACGACTTCAACAATATGCTCACAGGGGTCATCAGCGCACTCGACCTGATCAAGATACGGTTTGCCAAGGGCCGACTGGAAGACGTAGAGCGCTTCATGGACGCCGCGATGCTCTCGGCGCAACGGGCCAGTTCCCTGACACATCGGTTGCTTGCGTTCTCCCGACGGCAGTCTCTTGATGCGAAGGCTGTTTCACTAAACCAGCTGATCAGTACCCTTGCAGACCTGCTTCAAAGAACGATTACTGAAAAAATCGTATTGAAACTCGACTTGAGCCCAGAAGATCCGTGGATCTTCGCAGACGCAAATCAGCTGGAAAACGCCATTCTCAACTTGGTCATCAATGCCAGAGATGCCATGCCGCATGGCGGTGCGTTAACGATCACCACCTGTATAGATAACGGAACAGGGCAGGGTGGCACGCGACACATATGCGTGCAGGTAAAGGACACCGGCTATGGGATCCCTAAGGAGATACTGAACAAAGTCACCGAGCCTTTCTTTACGACCAAACCCATTGGTCAGGGCACGGGACTGGGGCTCTCGATGGTTTACGGTTTCGCCAATCAGAGCAACGGGAGTCTGGCAATCAGCAGTACGCCTGACGTCGGAACAACAGTTTCAATTTGCCTTCCGGAAAACCCTGAAATCGGCTCGGAAGAAGCGATGGTTTTGGAGGACGTGGCCATTGGGCAAGGCCAGGTCATTCTCTTGGTCGAAGATGATGACTCGGTCCGATTGATCAATCAGGAAGTTCTTGAAGAGCTTGGTTACGTTGTCTACGTAGCTCGCGATGGCGAGGAAGCACTTAGGGTATTTGGCAGCGTCGAGCAGGTTTCTCTCTTGGTGACGGATGTGGGGTTACCAGGAATGAACGGTCGCCAGCTGGCCGAAGTCATTCAGCAGCTCCAGCCGCGCCTGCCTGTCCTCTTTCTAACTGGATACGCAGAGGGTGCTATGACGAGGGCAGATTTCCTGGCCCCCTACATGAGACTCATGACCAAGCCTTTCGCACTGGATGTATTCGCTTCATGTGTCGCAAGCATGCTGACCGAGCGTTCTTCTCGAGAACACGATGCCACACCGCCCACTCTGCCAACCGCGACTCCTATTAGCCTCACCGGAAATGATCAATGGTGACTGACAGGCACAGGCTAGCGCTTCGCTTGTCACCTGCCCGCTCTATGCAGCGGGCACGGGACTGCGTCAAGCGACGATCGACACGTTTTGTGCTGTCTCAAGGCTATCGCGACCCACCGCAGCCAGTGCTCTGGACTTGATCTACCGGCCGGGCATCACGTGCTCGAAATGCTCGAAATGCTCGATCCTGCTGACCTGCCTGAGCCATCGCTGCGAAATGACGGCCGACCTGTTGGCGCCGGCGGCCCAGGCCGGCAGCGACAAGCTGATGGCGGCGTTGATGCGATCAACATGCGAGAGGGACGCGGCACTGTGCGGCTGGGCAGGATGCCAGTCGATCCGGGGTGAGGCGTGAATTGGGAGATGAAAAGCCGGTGCTAACCATTAGGTGTAATTAGGCGAACGGGGCGTGAGGGTAGGCTGAGCAACGGCTATGTCTCAAACGAATATGGTTATGCCTCAATCGAACATAGCTTGTCGCGAAACTGACTCATAATGAGTCTATTGATCATTGGGATAAGGGACTATCACATGAACGTACGGCTATTGGATTTTTACTCATGATGTCAGTCAGGCAGCAACGGCAGCTCATTGAAGCGGCATTTATCCCTCGGATATGCAGGTGCACTATCTGTTCGCGAGGGTTGGTGACAATCAAGGTGTCTGACCCTGTCAGCGAGGCCGTGCTGCTAGAGGTGAAAGGTGTGCCAGCCGAAGACCTTATAAACTTCGAAGCGATCACCGAGTTTGCCGCTGCCCTGCAGTGCACGATGCCGAACATGGATCAGCGCTTTATGAAAGCCCGCTAGTACTGCTTCACCTTCCAATACGCCCAGCTAAAAGGCCCGCATAAACGGGCCTTTTTTGTTACTCCGGAGGATCCTTGGGTTTGCGAGGGCCGCTGCGCTGGCCACCTTTGCGGCCCGCTTCAACCGCCTTCTGGCGATCATTAGCGAAGTTGCCGCTACTTTTTTGCCCACCTTTACGCCCAGCCTCTACTGCTCTCTCGTGACTGTTTGCAAAGTTGCCAGGGTTTTTGCTCGCCATGCCCGCTTCCTTCAATGAACACCACGTTGGTAAATAATTCACATAGGTATGAAGTGGGGTGGCTGGCGGTTGTTCGAGCGGGGCGACAAGCGGCTCGGCGCAGGGCGCTGCGCATTGGCAGGCATCAGGAAGCGCTTGGGTGAAGTGATTCTGGCAGAGGGGTGATGACGGGCTGGTCTTTCGGAGTGAGCAGCGCGTTTTTCAGGTCGGCTAATACGAGGTTGACCAGCGCCGCGTTTCTTAGCTGCTTTGCGGTCAGGACGCGGCTTGTGATCAGGTTGCCGTTCAAGTCCCGGCAAAAAACGGACATGCCGTCCGGGCTGCTTTCGGTTCGTATGACGAACCGATCGGCCACCGTGAGTGCGAACTGCTCAATATACGTATTCATCATAGAGTGCTCAGGCTATGCAGCTATGAGCGACTGCATTCGAAAGTGTTCGGAGTATTTTACATAAAGCGTGCGGCCACTGGCCATTACGGTGAGACAGGCGGCTAGCCGTGTTGAATTCGATTCACCACGTGCTTGCTAAAAAGGCCTGGCTGACGTGCCTCGACCTGCGTTTCGATGAGGTTGATCAGCTGATAGAGCTGTACGGGAGTAACGGTGCGTCGGCAAGGAATACCGAGCAGAGTCACCAACTCGTTTGAAACTGGATCGGCTAGTACTAAATCCATGGTGATGGGTGAAGCTAATTCAACGGACACCATCAGCGGCGCGAAATATTGCTGAATTTTCTGAATCGCAGTTTTGAGCCTCATCCTTGCCATGATCGGCTCGATATCCCGACAGAAATTGAGCAGCGAGTCTGAGCCAAAGCAGCAAATTGTCAATGGTGGGGTGTTTCTGCCTTGGAGAGAACGGATACGCGCAGGAGATGCAGGGATAAATCCGATAACGAGTCATGAACTGTTATTCAGCTAATACCTATGGGCTAGCGCTAACGCCTTCTGTCTTGGAACAACACAGTTACCTACACTGTGCCTAGTTACATCGAAGGCTCGCCACTTGGGGATCGGTCACTCACCATAAAATTAGTGATTGTAAACTCCGTAAATCTTCTTGCGTTTGCTTTGTCTTTCGTAAGCTGGCGGCAGCCAAGTGGGCTCGTTGCTGCACTGAAGTACTTCGCCAGGAAACCGAAAATAACGCTTAAAGTTCTCCCTGCTCAAGACGATAAGGTTGCTCAGCGCGGTTGAAACAAAGCTGATTGCAACCGGCTAACCTCATCCAAATTGTGGAAGTCAAATGAGAAACTTTAACGTTGCGGTTCGTTCAGCAGTGTGCTTTTCCCTGGTCGCCTTGCTCGTCGTGGCATTGGGTGCGTTCGCGTTGGTCCAGATGAAGAGCATCAGATCGGCCACAATTGATATAAGTACCAATAAACTGCCAAGTTATGAGGCGTTAGGGGATATCAGCGAAAAAGTGCTGCGGATGCGGATTGTTTCGTTCAGGCTGCTAGTCGATCGCGAGCCTTCCGAACTTGCCGAAAGCGTGCGTCGGTCAAAAGAGTTAGCAGAGCAACTGAACGATAGTAAGGTGCGATACGAAGCATTGGTAAATGACGCCAGTGAGCGGGCTCAATTTAAACAATTCGATGCTGCACTGACGCGTTACTTCGACATCAACGAAACGCTGCTGAACCTTTCCGAACAGGAACGAATCGGAGATATACAGCAGTTACTAGGGAGTGATTACAAAGCGCTCTCCGATCAGCTTGGCGTACAACTAGGAAAACTGATTGCTATCAACAAGGCAGGCGCGGCCGAGCTGGGCAAGAAGGCGGCCAGCGATTACGAACTTGCCGTTGGTGTAGTGGTGGGTGTCATATTGTCTGCCGCAGTGCTCACTGCCCTATTGGCGTTTCTTCTCACACGCAGCATCGTCAACCCGCTTCGTTTGGCGGTCTCCGTTGCGGAGACAGTCGCATCGGGCGATTTGAGCAAGAACTTCGATGTGCATGGCCGAGACGAGCCGGCATTGGTGTTGGCCGCGCTTAAATCCATGCAGGGTGGGCTGCGTGAAACCATTGAGCGGATCGCTCAATCTTCCGATCAGCTCGCCTCAGCAGCTGAAGAGCTGAATGTCGTTACTGAAGACTCAGCCCGCGGGCTCGGCCAACAGAATAACGAGCTGGAGCAGGCGGCTACTGCAGTCAATGAGATGACTGCAGCCGTCGACGAAGTTGCCAGGAACGCGGTGAGTACATCGGAAGCTTCCAGGGCTTCCGACATGAATGCGCGAGAAGGCCAGGAGCAGGTGAACAGGACGGTTTCATCCATTTCACAGCTGGCTGGTGACGTTGGTGACGCGTCGATACAGGTCAAGAGCCTGGCTGATCAAGTGCACGATATCAGCAAAGTACTTGATGTAATCCGCTCCGTTGCAGAGCAGACCAACCTGCTAGCGCTCAATGCTGCTATTGAAGCTGCTCGTGCCGGAGACGCAGGTCGTGGGTTTGCCGTGGTTGCTGATGAAGTTCGTGCTTTGGCTCATCGCACTCAACAATCGACAACCGAGATTGAGCAGATGATCAGCGGGGTTCGCCAGGATGCTGACAAAGCAGTCGCTTCGATGGATGAGAGCAGCGATCGAGCCAACTCTACGTTACAGCTGGCCGAGGCGGCGGGCCAGGCGCTCACCGAAATCACGCAGGCAATCAGTCAGATCAGTGAGCGTAATCTGGTGATCGCCAGCGCATCTGAAGAGCAGGCTCAAGTCGCTCGGGAGGTGGATCGGAATCTGGTCAATATTCGAGATTTGGCCGCGCAGACGGCAGCTGGTGCTACTCAGACTACGGCAGCCAGCCAAGATCTCTCTAGGTTGGCAGTCGACCTCCATGCACTGGTGCGACGATTCAAGCTCTGAAAATTTATTTTCCCACGAATACTTTCTTCTGCGTTCCTGATTGTTACCAGCAGCCGTTGCGCTCACTGTCAGTGCTCGGATCGTCAATCGCCGACGCCCGGTCAGCCAGACTGAAATGTCGGGTTGGCCGCTGAGACAGAAGATCGCAGGAGAGTACTGGACAAGCGTAATACCGCATGGCGAAATGCCTGAAGAGGAAGTTATACGGCACTCGCAGGCAGCGTGCGACGCGCTCTGCACTGAAGACAACCACCTCAAACATTAAATGCTGCCGCAGCCGTGCATTCGATGGTCGCGGGGCATTGTTCACATGCTAGGCCTGGGTGGAACGGCACACCATGCCACACCGAGATATCGCGCTGTATATCAGGCGTTACCCCACTGCATGCAGTCTTAGTCAACTCGAATGTCGTTAGATCGTTAGCAGATGCTCAGCTGCACGAACCGTGCTATCGATCTAACGACATTTGATCTGCCCCGTAAGGTGTGTTTCCTGCACGGTGATCGAATTAAACGCCGAGACAGCGATGCGGCTGGCAATGCCTTCGGGAGCGATCTTGCCGGGGGCAGAGCAGCGCGGGGCATCCAGCTCACCCTAGGGAAGCAAGATCCCTCGCTAGAATATCGTCCTTGCTCTGCTGACCACCGCTTTCCTGGCCCGAGGCTCACGAGGCCGCAATCCCGCAATCCCGCCGGCTAGCTTTCCTCCGCCATATGCTTATTCCTTAAATGTATTTCGAGATCGCTTGTTTATTCGCTATTTTCTCGTCACTACTTGTTATGACAAGTTGATCAAAAAGGATTCACATGCATCAGCTCATACCGCTTTCGCCCGTTCCCCTGTACAGCCAGCTCAAGGAACTGCTGCGCTCGCGCATTCTCGACGGCACCTATGCGCCGCACAGCCGCATGCCGTCGGAGAACGAACTGGGCCAGACCTATGGCGTCAGCCGCATCACCGTGCGCCAGGCGTTGGGGGATCTGCAGAAGGAAGGGCTGATCTTTAAGATCCATGGCAAGGGCACCTTCGTGGCCAAGCCCAAGGCGTTCCAGAACGTCAGCACCTTGCAGGGCCTGGGCGAGTCGATGAGGCAAATGGGCTACGAGGTGCTCAACAAACTGCGCAGCCTGCGCCACGTTCCGGCTTCTGCGCTGGTTGCCGAGCGTTTGCAAGTGCCAGAGGGCAGCACCATTACGGAAATTCGCCGGGTGCGGCTGATCAACCGCGAGCCGATTTCCCTGGAGATCACCTGGCTGCCCCACGCCGTGGGCGAGAAGCTGGAGAAAGCCGATCTGGTCACGCGGGACATCTTCCTGATCCTCGAAAACGACTGTGGCATCGCGCTGGGCCATGCCGACCTGGCCATCGACGCCGTGCTCGCCGACAGCGACCTGACCCAGGCTCTGGCCGTGGACGAGGGCTCGCCGATCATGCGCATCGAGCGCCTGACCCACACCGCTGATGGCACACCGCTGGATTTCGAACACCTCTATTACCGCGGCGATGCGTTCCAGTATCGCTTGCGCATCGACCGACAAAAGGGCGCGCAGTCATGAGCATCAATACCCTGGAACAGGAATACGACATCGTCATCATCGGCGGCGGCACCGCCGGGCCCATGGCTGCGATCAAGGCCAAGGAGCGCAACAAGGCGCTGCGCGTGCTGCTGGTGGACAAGGCCAACGTCAAGCGCAGCGGGGCGATCAGCATGGGCATGGATGGCCTAAACAACGCCATCGTGCCCGGCCACGCCACGCCTGAGCAGTACACCAAGGAAATCACCGTGGCCAACGACGGCATCGTCAATCAGGCTGCCATTTATGCCTATGCCACTCATAGTTTCGAAACCATCGAGCAGCTCGATCGCTGGGGCGTGAAGTTTGAGAAGGATGAAACCGGCGACTACGCGGTGAAGAAGGTGCATCACATGGGCGCCTACGTGCTGCCGATGCCCGAAGGGCACGACATCAAGAAGGTGCTATACCGCCAGCTCAAGCGCGCCCGGGTGGAAATTACCAATCGCCTGGTGGCCACACGCCTGTTGACCGATGCCGACGGCGCGGTCAACGGCCTGATGGGCTTCGACTGCCGCACCGCTGATTTTCATGTGATCAAGGCCAAGGCGGTGATTCTCTGCTGCGGCGCGGCTGGGCGTCTTGGTCTACCAGCTTCCGGTTACCTGATGGGCACCTACGAGAACCCGACCAATGCCGGTGACGGCTACGCCATGGCCTATCACGCCGGTGCCGAGCTGGCCAATCTGGAGTGCTTCCAGATCAACCCGCTGATCAAGGATTACAACGGCCCGGCGTGTGCCTACGTGACCGGTCCTTTGGGCGGCTACACCGCCAACAACAAGGGCGAGCGCTTCATCGAGTGTGATTACTGGAGCGGGCAGATGATGTGGGAGTTCCACCAGGAGCTCGAAGGCGGTAACGGCCCTGTATTCCTTAAACTCGATCACCTGGCCGAGGAAACCATCCAGAACATCGAGGAGATCCTGCACAGCAACGAGCGCCCAAGCCGCGGACAGTTTCACGCCGGGCGGGGCACCGATTACCGCTCCAGCATGGTCGAGATGCACATCTCCGAGATCGGCTTCTGCAGCGGCCACAGCGCATCCGGCGTGTGGGTCAACGAGCGGGCCGAGACGTCGGTCAAGGGCTTGTACTCGGCCGGTGACATGGCGGCGGTGCCACACAACTACATGCTCGGCGCCTTCACCTATGGCTGGTTCGCTGGCAACAACGCCGCCGATTTTGTGACTGATCGCAACTACAGCGCGCTGGATCAGGCGCAGATCGACGCCGAGCGCGCGCGCGTGTACGCCCCGCTGAACCGCGAGCATGGCCTGCCACCCGCGCAGGTCGAGTTCAAGCTGCGGCGCTTCGTCAACGACTACCTGCAGCCGCCTAAGGTCACCAAGAAAATGGAGATCGGCCTGCAGCGTTTCGCAGCCATCGAGGCGGACCTGAACGAAATGAAGGCCAATAACGCCCACGAGCTGATGCGGGCGATGGAAGTCAGCATGATCCGCGACTGCGCGGAAATGGCCGCCCGCGCCTCGCTGTTTCGCAAGGAGAGCCGTTGGGGGCTGTATCACCACCGAGTCGACCACCCGCTGCGCAATGACGCCGAATGGTTCGTGCATTGCCACCTGAAAAAGGACGAAAACGGCCAGATGGTCAGCTTCAAGAAACCGGTCGAGCCTTACCTGATCGCGCTGGATGACGAAGAACAGCAGGCCTACAACCGCTTGCGGGTGCGCTCCGACGCTGCCTGATAAAAGTGGATTGATCGCTCCCGCGTGCTGCGTGGGATCCATCGCCGAGACCCGATAGCGTGCACCACATAACGAGAGCCACAGGCTCCGAGGACACAGTGATATGGCCTTTCAGCCCCAGGAAATCCTATTTCGCAGCAACGCGCCCGTGACCATCGACGAAGACAAATGCATTGCCCACAAAGGCTGCACCGTGTGCGTCGACGTCTGCCCTATGGACCTGCTGGCGATCAACCCGGCGACGCAAAAGGCCTACATGGCCTTCGACGAGTGTTGGTACTGCATGCCGTGCGAGAAGGATTGCCCGACCGATGCGGTACGCGTCGAGATTCCCTATCTGTTGCGTTGAGCCGTCTCTCACCGGGTATCGCTGCGCTCAACCCAGGCTGCTGACGCGCAAGTAAACACAAGAAAAGCAACACGCCATCCGGCCAACCACCGGACGCCTGCCATTACACACCCCTCGTTTCCCACCACTCGTACAGAGGGCGGAGACGATTCCAATACCTATTGATTCGAGGGGAGACACCCATGCACTTACGTACCACTCTGGTTGGCCTCACGCTGGCCATCGGCAGTGTCACTGCCCAAGCCGAGACCATTCGCATCGCCATCGGCACCCAGGACACCACCATCAACTGTGCCACCGGAGGCTTGTTGATCCGCGAACTCGGCCTGCTCGACAAGTACCTGCCGCGCGATGGCAAGTACAAGGACACCAAGTACGAAGTGGAGTGGAAGAACTTCACCAGTGGCGCGCCCCTGACCAATGAAATGGTTGCCGGCAAGCTCGACTTCGGCGCCATGGCCGATTTCCCTGGCTCATTCAATGGTGTGGCTCACCGCGATGCCGGCAAGCAGAGCCTGTTCATCACCGTGTTGTCGGGAAGCACCAAGGGCAGCGGCAACGGCATCGTGGTACCAGCGTCGTCCAGCGTGCAATCGCTGGCTGAACTGAAGGGCAAGACCATTTCCGTACCGTTTGCGTCCACTGCTCACGGCATGCTGCTGCGCGCCGTCGCAGCACAGGGCTGGGACCCGCAGAAGGATGTGCGCATCATCGCCCAGGCGCCGGAGATCGCTGGCTCGGCGCTGCGCAGTAACCGCATCGAGGCCCATGCCGACTTCGTACCGTTCGCCGAGTTGTTCCCCAACCGCGGCTTCGCCCGCAAGATATACGACGGCTCCCAGGCCGACGCGCCGACCATGCATGGCGCCCTGGTGGATGCCGACTATGCCAAGCAGTACCCTGAAATCGTCACCGCCTACCTGCGAGCCGGCCTGGAGGCTGATCGCCTGTTCGCCGCCGAGCCGGAGAAGTACAGCGAGCTGATCGAGAAGGTCACCGGCATCGAGGCTGAGGTGAACTACCTGTTCCATGGCCCGCTCGGCCTGCAGACCCGTGACCTGACCTGGAAGCCCGAGTACCGCCAGGCCGTCGCCACGTCCATCGACACCCTCAAGCTGCTGAAGAAAACCGATCGCGGGCTGAACATCGACCAGTTCATCGACGATCAGTACATCAGGGCCGCTTTCAAAGCGGAGGGCCGTGATTACGGGCAGGCGTTGGCCAATTACGCGCAACTGCCACTCAAGGCCAATGATGCGGTGACCGGCGAACCGATCACCGACTTCAAGCGCGTGGCGCAGATATGGGTGCGCGGTGAAGACAAGGTGCGCCACTATGCCTCGCCGGAAGCCGCGTTCAAGGCACTGGCGCAGCTTGAGGAGGAGGGCAAGGACATCCGGGCCATCTATGCCCAGGCCAGCGACAGCGGCATCAAACTGTTGGCCCATCAGGCCTGGTTCGTGCGCAACGGTAAAGGCGAGCTGAGCGCCTTCCTGCTCAAGGGCCAGGCAGAAGCCTATGCCCAGGCCCACGGCGGTGAAGCTCTGGACTTCGGCAGCGCCAACCAGCGCCTGGTGGCCACACGCTGACCGGCCTGCTGCGCCACGCCTTGCGCGGCGCAGCGCCTCACTGGAGCCTGATGATGACCTCTCTACACCGTTGGCCCCTGCGCCTGGCTTCACTGGCCCTGTGCCTGCTGTTCTGGCAGGTGGCGACCAGTATGCGCCTGGATCTTGGCCTACTGACCTTTACCTATGTGCCGACGCCTGCGTCAGTCGTCGAAGCAGCCATTGCGCTGGTCGAATCCAGCCGGCTCTGGGATCACGTCGGCGCAAGCCTGGGCCGAGTATTTAGCGGCTACCTGATCGCAGCGATACTGGGCGTTGCCCTGGGCATCGTCATCGGCCGTTCGCGCTGGGCCGAAGACAGCCTGTTGCCGCCACTGGAAGTACTGCGGCCGATCCCCGCCGTAGCGTGGATTCCCCTGGCGATCCTGATGTTTCCCTCGTCGGAACTGTCGATGATCTTCATCACTTTCACCGGCGCACTGTTCCCGGTATTACTCAATACCGTACATGGCGTGGAGGGCGTCGATGCACGCTTGATCGCCTCTGCGCGCAGCCTTGGCGCAGGGCGCCTGGCGATCCTTCGCGAAGTCATTGTTCCGGGGGCAGCGCCAAGCATCGTCACCGGCCTGGCCATTGGCATGGGCACCTCGTGGTTCTGCCTGGTCACCGCTGAAATGATCTCCGGGCAGTTCGGCATTGGCTATTACACCTGGGAGTCTTACACCATCCAGAACTACCCGGACATCATCGTCGGCATGCTGTTGATCGGGGTGCTCGGAATGGGTAGCAGCCTGTTGGTCAAGCGCCTGGGCAGTCTGCTGACACCCTGGTACCGCACGGGAGGGCGTCGCTGATGAACATTCATGAAACAGGCCTGTCCGCCGGCCGCATCAATATCGACAAATTGACCATTCGCCTGGGTGAGGGCGCTCAGGCGTTCGAGGCCGTGCAAGCATTGGATTTCTCCATCGCCGCCGGTGAGTTCGTTTGCATCCTTGGCCCCTCCGGCTGCGGCAAGTCAACCTTGCTTGGCGCATTGGCCGGCCACCTGACGCCCAGCGCCGGTACCTTGCGGGTCGATGGCCAGGCAGTGGACGGCCCGTCACCGCAGCGCGGCATGGTATTTCAGCATCACACCCTGTTGCCCTGGCGCAGCGTGCTCGACAACGTGGCTTTTGGCCTGAAGATGCAGGGCATTGGTAAGGCGCAGCGCCGTCAACAGGCTCAAGAGTTTCTCAACTTGGTCGGCCTGCAGGACTTCGCTTCACGCTGGCCCAACCAGCTGTCCGGCGGTATGCAACAGCGCGCCGAGATTGCCCGAGTGCTGATCAACCGCCCGCGCCTGCTGCTGATGGACGAGCCCTTCGGCGCTCTGGACGCGCAAACCCGCAGCAAGATGCAGGAGCTGCTGCTGGACATATGGGGCCGGGTACGTACGACGGTGGTGTTCGTGACCCACGATATCGACGAAGCCTTGTTCCTTGCAGACCGCATCCTGGTGATGAGCCCGCGTCCCGGACGTTTCATCGAGGACCTGCGCCTGGATTTTCGCCGTCCGCGGCACGCCGGCCTGTTGACCAGCCCTGAATTCGTCCAGCTCAAGCGCCACTGTCTGGAGCTGCTGCGCCATGAAGACGGCCGCGAGCTGCCACGCCTGACGCCGCTTGGGCTGCCCACCGAACATCCGCCATTGCGAGTTGCCTTATGACCGACCTGAGCACCGATAACCCCGAGATTCTCGACCTGCTGCCGCGCCTGCAAGATGCCGACGCTGGCGTGCGGCGCATTGCCCTGATTGAGCTGGCCGACCTGGAAGAACCTGAAGCCTTGCCCTGGCTGACGCACGCCCTGACTGGGGACTCGTCAGCCGACGTGCGCGCCGAAGCGGCCCGCTTGCTGGAAGCCTGGGAAGAGCCTGAGGTGGTGAGTGGCCTTTGCGCGGCGCTGACCGATGCCGACGCCCGCGTGCGCGGCGCAGCCGCGCAGAGTCTCAGCGAACTGAAAACCGCCGATGCCGGTCGCGTGGTGCTGCCCTGGGCTAAACACGCCGACGCGTTCGTGCGGGCCAGTGCGCTGCGCGCACTGCGCGAGGTACGCTTGATCGACAGCGTACCCACTGCCATCGCTGCGCTAGAGGACAGCGATGCTTTTGTGCGCCGCGAAGCAGTGGGAATCCTCGGCTGGCTGAAACAGGCCGAGGCATTGCCGCAGCTGGCGCGTTTGGCAAGTGATGATGCCGACACAGAAGTGCGCCGCGCCGCCACCGGCGCGTTGGGACTGGCCACCGATGACAGCGTGCTAGCAGCCCTGGAGGCGGCACTGAAGGATCGTGAGTGGCAGGTGCGCGAGGAGGCGGCGACCACCTTGGGCAAGGTTGGCCAAGCCTCTGCCGGTCCGGCACTGCTGGCGGCATTGAGCGACAGCTACTGGCAGGTGCGGCTGCGTGCCGTGCGCTCGCTCGGGCGGTTGCGCTTTGCCGGCGCGCGCGATGCGCTGGTGGAGCTACTGGGGCACGCCATCAGCAACCTGCGCAAGGAGTCTGCACTGGCGCTAGGTGAGCTGGGCGACGCTCAGGCATTGCCAGCATTGCTGGCTGTCGAGCAGGATGGCGACCCGGAAGTGCGCAAGGCGGTGCGTATCGCCATCGGCCAGTTGCGCCTGCAAAAGCCATGAACCAGGCACCCGTGGCAATACGCAATAGTGCCGCGCAAGCTACATTGACCGTGGATTGGGGGCAAGGGCAGCGACAGGTGCTCGCCCACGGGTGCCTGCGCGCTGGCTGTCCGTGCTCGAAATGCCGGGCGGCTCGGCTGGCGCAGCGCATCGACCTGGTACCGGATGGCGTCCGCATCACCGAAGTCCACCCTCAGGGCTATGGGCTGCAACTTGTGTTCGACGATGGCCATGACCGCGGCATCTATCCTTGGAGCTACTTGCGCGAACTGGGTGGGACGTCCGGTTGAGTTGGGTGAGGTTAACGCCTCGCTTGGTATCACGTCGCCAGCCCTGCTAGCTGTAGCGCCCAGCTGCTACCAGCCCAGAGGGTGTGGAGGGATGCGGTCGCTAATTGTTTCCGGATGTGGCTAAAGTTTCCTGCGGCGGGTCGATAGCTACGGTACCACGTCGGTCATCTGCCAAATCTGGAAGCTCTTATGCGCCTTAGAAACCTCAATCTCGCTCCACGGGCTGCCCTGTTTTTCGCGCTGATCATCGGGCTTGTTTTCGTTCTCGGTGCAGTCGCCGTGGTGCAGATGGATAAACTGCGAGATATTGAAAAGGATGTTGAACTCAACTGGATGGTCAGCATTCGCCAGACTGCCATGATGAATTCAGGTGCGCTTCGGCTAAGGCTTGAGACCCAGCGCGCGCTTGCCGACCCGCAAAGTGTCCAGAGAACCATTGAGAGTTTCCCTGGTTACCGTAAAACATTTACCGACGCCGTTGCGGATTACGAGTCCTTTGTTGCGAATGAGCAGGATCGCAAGCTGTACACAGCCGTTAGAGCCAGCGCTGATGCGTACTCCAAACAGTTGGATCTTTTGGAGCCCATGATGAGGGCTGGCGAGATATCTTCAGCGATCAGCCTTGTAAGTACCGGCATTCGTCCACTGACGAACCAGATGGAAGCACAGATCAACGAACTTGCTGATTTCAATAATCAGGGTGCAGCTCAGGCAGGAGATATGGCGACCAACATTTACTCCTCAGGAATGTGGCTGATTTTTGGGATCATTGCCGGTGTGGTCGTGCTGACAATTGGCCTGGCAACGCTTCTGACAAAAAGCATTACCTCACCTATAAGCGACGCGCTGTCCGTTGCCGAGCGGATCGCCGGTAGCGACCTGTCTAAAGAAGTCAGGGTGAGCGGTACGGATGAAGCAGGCCGACTTCTCAAAGCGCTTGCGCAAATGCAGCAGAATCTTCGCAGTACGATCGTGCAAATTTCCGATTCATCCACGCAGCTGGCTTCAGCTGCCGAGGAAATGACAGCGGTTACCGAAGAATCGAGCCGCGGTCTGGTTTCTCAGAACGACGAAGTCAACCAAGCCGCTACGGCGGTGACGGAAATGAGTGCGGCCGTCGACGAGGTTGCGCGTAACGCAGAATCTGCCTCAGAAGAGTCAAAACGCACACAGGGTTTCACCCAGGCCGGCCTGGAGCGCGTAGCTCAGACCCTGAAAGCCATTCAGCGACTGAACGGTAACGTTGAAAACACCAGTGAACAAATCCAGGGCTTGTCGGATCGGGCACAGAGTATCTCCAAAGTGGTCGAGGTGATTCGGGCCATTGCCGAACAGACCAATCTGCTGGCGTTGAATGCCGCAATCGAGGCAGCGCGAGCAGGTGAGCAGGGGCGTGGATTTGCCGTGGTGGCTGACGAGGTGAGGGCGCTGGCTCACCGAACACAGGTGTCGACTCAGGAAATCGAGCAGATGATCGCGGCCATTCAGAACGATTCCGAGCAAGCCGTGCAAGCGATGAATACCAGCCGGGATTTGGCGACCCAGTCGCTCGATGTCGCACAGGAAGCCAGCAGCTCACTGGACCAGATTGCCAATGCAATTACGCAGATCAATGAACGTAATCTGCTGATCGCAACGGCCTCAGAAGAGCAATCTCATGTGGCACGCGAAGTGGACCAGAACCTCCTGCGCATCCGCGATCTCGCGTCGCAAAGTTCTGCGGGCGCGAGCCAGACCGCCAGCGCTTGTGGCGAAATGTCGAAGCTGGCCATCAATCTCAACATGCTGGTGAATCGTTTCGTGGTCTAACCGTTTTCAGCACAGATCACAGACCTGGGTTGGGGCTGGATGGACTGCCAGTCCCTTCCTACCCCCAATCTTGCCAAGTCATTCCCACGTCTTATTGTGAAGGGCTGCTGAATTGTCCCGGCACGATCTTGGCACCGCATCTTTTGCGATGATGTCGAGGTGATGATTGGCAAGGAGAGTATGAGCAACGCGCCTTATCTGCTTTGGGGCGCTCGAGCTCGCCTGTGTTCAAGCCACGCGCAATCACGCGAGGCCCTGCTGCACGGATGCCGTCTTACAATACGACACGGACATGTTGAAGCACGGGTGCCGTTCTGAACTGAGGCGCCTTTGCAGGGTCTGCCGTTGCACGCCACGCAAAGGTAGACCCTATGACCACTCTCGACGCCGACCATCAGCGCCTGGAACGATACGACGCCCAGACTGACCAGT
>Ga0265798_10000221_pt1 | contig 104510 bp, 99 predicted proteins | sample P3T30metagenome_FD_192430 | JGI IMG/M metagenome (GOLD analysis project Ga0265798, IMG submission 192430) | Plant litter microbial communities from East Loma Ridge, Irvine, California - P3 T30 | ecosystem: Environmental > Terrestrial > Plant litter > Unclassified | place: USA: California... | reverse complement strand
CCACGCAAAAATTAAAAACGCAAATCTGGATAACGCCATGATAGGCAACCATGCTGTGTTTAACGGTAAGTTTACAGCGGTGAGCATAGGCGATTATTCGGTATTAGAATAACATACATGAAAATTAGAATTCTTTTTTACAGTGTATTATTGTCAGGGTCTTTAACAGGCCCTGCGGTAGTTTATGCACAACAGGAGCCCGAAGACATTGCCCTTGCAAACAGTGAGTTTGAGAACAATTTTTACGAGGCCTTGAAGCAAAAAGGAATTGAGAATTATGATAAGGCATTAGCATCTTTGCAAAAGTGCCTCGCAAGAGAGCCTGAAAACCCTGTTATATACGGCGAACTGGGCAAAAATTACCTGGCACTGCGCAATTTGGCTGAAGCCGAAAAAGCGTACTTAAAAGCGACACAGCTTGACCCTAAAAACCGCTGGTACTGGCAGGGGCTGTATGATGTGTACTACGAAACCAAGAACTTTAATAAGTCTATTGTCGTAGTCCAAAAGCTCATGGAGTGGCGCAAAGAACAGTATCAGGAGGATTTGGTGTCTTTGTACATGTACACACAGCAATATGATAAGGCACTGGCACTTATTAATGAGATGGAAGAGACGGTGGGCGTTTCTGAAAAGCGCTCGATGTACAAGATGCAGATAATGAGCGAAACTAAGTACAAAGAGCCGCAAAAGGAGGTACTCGAGGCAGCCATTAAGCAAAACCCTAAAGTAGAGTCTAATTACCTCGACCTTATATACCTGTACAGCGAGAGTAATCAGGAGGCTAAGGCTGAAGAAGTGGCGAAGAGGCTGGAAAAAGAAATACCAACATCTGACTGGGCACAGGTAAGCCTGTTTAAGTTTCACCTTAATAATAATGAGGGTGATAAAGCATCAGAGTCTATGTTCCGCATATTAGAGAGCAGTAAAATAGACAGCAAGATTAAGCACCGTGTGCTGAATGAGTTCCTTATCTTTGCCACAAACAACCCTAAGTACAGTGCTAACCTGAGTAAAGCAGTAGATTATTTTGAAGGCGATAAGAATGTAAATGCAGCAAAAGAGGTAGGGAAATTTTACCTCAATAAAAAGAAATATACAGAGGCTGCACAGTATTTTGAAAAAGGGCTTGTGGTGAAGGCCGACGATATAGAGGGTATAGAGCTGTTGCTATATACCTATGCTGAAACAGGGCAGAACGACAAACTAATTAAAGCTGCTACAGGCTATATAGACAGCTACCCCACGCAGGCAAGCCTGTATTATTATGCCGGCCTTGGGTCTAACAGGCTTCAGCAGTATGCAAAGGCTAAAGACTGGCTTGCTAACGGGCTGGACTTTGTAGTAGATGATGCAGAGCTGGAAGCAACCATGAACCGCCAGTTAGGGGAAGCTTATGGTGGCCTGGGCGATGCTAAGAAAAAAGAATCTTATTTTGCAGTAGCAGAGAAGCTTGCAAAAAATAAAAAACAAAAATGAAAAAAAGCATAATACTACTATTTGCCCTTACAGCGCTTTTGTCGTCGTGTAAAAGTAAGCAGGCTGTGGTAACAGAACAGGCGGCTGAGGGAGATAAGGCTTCGAAGGAAATAATTGTGGGGCACTATAAAGCACCACGCAATTTTGAAACCCTGCTTATTAAAGCCGACGCAGCCTATAAGGACAGGAAAATATCACAGAAAGTTTCGGCAGAGATCCGTATTAAAAAAGACGAGTCCATACTGGTAATCATACGGTTTTTAGGCATCACAATGGCTAAGGCGTATATAACACCTAAAGAAGTTAGCTACTACGAGAAGTTAAATGGTACGTACTTTAGAGGTGATTATGTAGTGCTAAGCCGCTGGTTGGGTACAGAGCTCGATTATGCTAAAGTGCAGAACATGCTTACCGGCGAGGCGCTTGATGATCTTAATAAAGGCACATACAAAGCATCGTTAGAAGATGGCCTTTATAAACTTACCGCTAAAGAAAAAGGCGGCATAATTAAAGAGTTTTTATTTGAAGGCGCGAACTACCTGCTTAAAAAACAGCATGTAGAGCAGGGCGGACAAACGCCACGCAGCCTCGATATACAATATCCTGCACACAACGAATTTAAACAGGCGGTGTTACCGGCTGCGATAAAAATAGAGGCACAGCAAAAAGACAAAGTAAGTATTGATATTGAGTATTCATCGGTTAAATTTGACGAAAGTTTGACGTTCCCGTATGATGTGCCCGAAGGCTACGACCAGATATTTATAGAGTAAACCATAAATAATACCATGACCAGATTTTTCCTTACTATTTTATTTCTCTGCATCAGCAGCTTAGCCATAGCGCAAAGCAATGAGCAGCAAAAAAAGCTGGAGCAGCGCAAAGCCGAAATTCAGCGGGAGATAAGAGAGCTTAACACCCTTATTAAAGATGAAAGTTCTAAGGAAAAATCGGTGCTGACGAAAATATCCGAGCAAAATACCAAGATAAAGCTTAGCGAAAAGCTTATCAGCATGACGGCTAAGCAAACCAAACTTCTTACCGATGATATCTATACCAACCAGATCGCAATAAATAAGCTCAACAGGGAACTTAAAGTGCTTAAGGAAGACTACGCCAATATGATTGTGCGAGCTTACAAGAGCCGGTCTGATCAAAGCCGTATTATGTTCCTGCTTTCATCCGAAGGCTTTTTACAGGCATATAAGAGGCTTCAGTACATGAAGCAGTATGCAAGCTTTAGGAAGATTCAGGGCGATGAGATACGCGGAAAGATGGCACAGCTTGATACCCTGCAGCAGCGCCTTGTCATTCAGAAAAAAGATAAGGTAAAACTACTTACCGAAAGTGAGACTGAAAAGAAGAACCTGGAGCAGGACAGGGTCGAACAGGAAAAACTGGTTAAAAGCATACGTAAGGACAAGAAAAAATATGCTGCCGACATAGCGAAGAAGAAAAGGGAATCGCGGGAGATAGAGCGTAAAATTGACAACATGATACGCGCTGCCATTGCGGAGGCCAATAAAAGGACTGCCAAAAAAGCATCGGAGTCTAAAACCACAAAAGCTGCTGCTGCAAAAGAGTCGACCACTAAAATTACACTTACTAAAGAGGGTAAGATAGTATCGGATAACTTTAAGGCCAACAGGGGCAAGTTGCCGTGGCCAGTAGCAAAAGGCTTTATCTCTGACCGTTATGGCACACACCCGCACCCTTTTGAGAAGGGTGTAGAGACCCATAACAATGGTGTAGACATCACGACAGATAAAGGGTCATCTGTAAGAGCAGTATTTGGTGGAGAGGTTATGAGTGTACATGTCATTAAGGGCACTCAGAACAAAATTGTGTACATTCAGCATGGAGACTTTATAACGGTGTATTGTAACCTTGCGTCAGTTAGTGTTAGTTCGGGCGATAAAGTGTCTCTAAAGCAGTCCATAGGCACTGTGGCTACAAACCCCGCTACCGGCGATGCAGTCGTGAAGTTCCTGGTAGTGCAAAATACTACGTATTTAAATCCGTCTTCCTGGATTGCTGCCCAATAGACTAAAGACAGTATAATTTATAAAAAGCCCTGTATCCGTTAGAAGATACAGGGCTTTTGCTTTTAAATTACTTTGTAGCGCCTTAATAAATTGCAGAGAATCATCATCGACCTCTTATAATTATAGGATTTAAAACAAAGAAAGGCTGCTTTTTACAGCAGCCTTTCTAATAGTGTTATTAAATAAGAAACTATTGTTTAATAATTTTAGATGTAGCAGTGCCGGTTGCAGTACCTACCTGTAAAATATAAGTTCCCACAGGAAGTGAGGTAATATCAACCTGGGCAGTACTGTCGTTTGCTGTTTGGGTAATAACCCTTTGGCCTAAAAGATTGCTAACTGTTATTTGAGAAATAGCAGCGTTGTTTTTTACAGTTATAACCCCATTTGAAGGGTTAGGATATACTAACAGGTTATTTTGCGAAACGCTTTTTATACCTGCAGTCCTGCTTGCTGTTACAGCGTGGTAATCGCTCACACAATTGCCGTTAGACTGGCGCACATAATAAGTTACACCATCTTCCAGGATAGTAGTGTCCGGTATTGATACAAATACAGATTCCTCGTTTAAAACATACCATGCGACAGTATTGCCGGCAGTAACAGTTATTGTAAAGTCGGCAACAGTTTCCCCAGTAGTAAATTCCTGTGTTGCGGCACCGCCAGGTTCCCCAAGAGTATCTTCAACGGTTACAAAAACTGTAGTAGATTCGCTTGTGCAACCACCTACAGTTTGTGTCACGGTGTACGTTGCACTTATTGCATTATCTGTAAGTGCAACAGGTTGAGGTACAAATCCCATAAACATCCACTGTACTGTAGCGCCATCAATGGTTTCGGCTACTATATCACCAATTTTAGATCCGTTACACAGCGTTTGCTGTTGTACAGCCACAGGCGCCGGGATGCCTATAATAACAGTAATTGTTTTAGGCTCGCTGCTGCATTCGCCTATGGTTTGTATAACCGTAATTTCTCCTGAAGTCAATACGGTGTCTGTCGCAACGGGCTGGCCATTTCTGGTATACGTTATTATGCCGGTGGCTACCCCTGTAGCTATAACTTCAGCAAGTGTCGCGCCCTGGCAAAAATATTGTGTTGCAGCACCTTCCGGCTGAGGTACAACAGTTACAGCAACTTCTGCCGGTGTCCTTGTGCTTTCGCAGCTACCTACAATTTGAGAAACAAAATAGATACCACTGGTAACATTTGCGGTAGCATCTAAAGGGGTACCGCCTGTTGCCGTCGTGTACCATCTGTAAACACCATCGGTCACAGCGCCCGTTGCCGTTAGCTCACTAACGGTAGTGCTGCCGCAAAAATTTTGCGATATTGCAACCGGAGCATTAGGTACAGTACATGGTATTGCGGTTTGTAGCGCGGTAATACCAAATACATTTAGTACGCCATCTTCCACTGAGGTCTTGGTAAATTGCACACTGCTTAAATATTTAGACTGGCTCGCAGCCTCAACATCTATTGTATAGAGGTAAATTCTTGGCTCCTCGGTATCCATCTCGAGCCCGTTATCGGCACGGCCTACCCGGCCTACTCCCTGCTTCACAATGGGCAGGTCTTCACTGTAGAACCAGTCGGGCACTACGCCGCAGGTTACTGTCTGGCTTGTTCCATCTGTAAAATTAAGTACGGTAGTTACCGTCACAGAACCGCTACCGCTGGTAGCCATAACATAGAGTTTAGTTGCCTGCAACTGATTGCTGAATTGCAGTGTGCCGCTATCTGCAGTTTCGGGTAGCCTTAAAGTATTGTCGCCTGCAAGCCCGGCGAGCTGAAATGTTATTGCGCTGTTTGCCTGTGCAGTGACCAGACCCGCAACCGGTATGGCGTTATCAAAAGTGCTTGCTCCTGCGTAAGCCCTGAAATTTGTGCTCAAAAAAGCAAAACCTGCATTGTCTACAGCGGCATTTGTAGAGGCGGACGCATCGCCGGTGCCGTTTGCAATAACATCGGCATTATAGCCGGATGTAACAGTAAGCGGCTGGTATACCTGGGCAGATACGGTACCAAAGCCTAACAACGATCCAAGAATAAGTGTGTGTAGTTTTATCTTCATAGTGTAATAGATTATATAAATTGGTTAAACAATGTTTTATGTATTTCCTAAAATTAACTATAAATATGTAAGATGTCACAACAAATATTAATAATATATTAAAATCACAATCTTGGTGTAGAATGTTATTCGTGCGATAGGCATAAATACAAAAAGGCTGCCTTTTAAGACAGCCTTTAATAATGTAAATTAAGATTGGCTTATAGCTTTACAACCTTTACTGTTGCAGTTCCCTGTGGTGTGATAATCTGCAATGCATAGGTTCCTGCAGGTAACGATGCAATGTTTACTGCTGCGTTAGAGGCATTGTTTGCTACAGATAATACCTTCTGCCCTAAAAAGTTAAGTACCGTGATTTGTGAAATTAAATTCTTACCTGTAATGTTAACCACAGATGTTGCCGGGTTAGGGTAAACGCTCAGGCTTTTAAGAACCTGATTATCTGTAGATAAAATTTCATTAACAGTAATGGCATGGTAAGCACTTTCGCAGTTGCCGTTAGACTGTGTAACGTAGTAAGTAGTGCCGTTTACAAGGAGTGCATCACTTTGTACCAGTAAATATTCCATAGCTTCGTCCCTGGTATACCATTTTAAGGTATTGGCATTCCCTGTTACTTCAAGGCTTGCTATAGTCTCGCCTGTGTTAAAACCCTGCGTGGCAGCCCCACCCGGTTCTGCGGGAGCATCAACAAGATTTGTCACGACATACGTGAAAGGGCTTGTACAGCCATCTACCGTTTGGGTTACACCATATCTGCTCCCATCAGATACTATCTGTGTAGCAGGGATCTCCTGAAGTATGAACCCGACTAAATACCAATGTATTACAGCTCCTGTATTAGTTTGAGCAACGATGTCGCTCACTCTGGCTCCGGTGCAAAGCATTTGTATTTCTTCGGCTACCGGTGCGGTACATAATAGTACATTGTTTGTGTTTAAAGTAGAATTTGCAGTTTGGGCAAAAGCCGGGCTAATTGCAAGGACACATCCTGCAAATAAAGAACGTAATTGTGTTTTCATAGCGTATAATTTTTTGCCTTATAACAAGTACGGTATAAAATACCCTACCTAATTTTCTGACAAAAAACGCGTATTACGGTCTTTAAACATTTTTAGGTTAAAATGTAATATCTGTAACAATACTGCAATAAAAAAGCCTCCGTGTGAGGAGGCTTTAAATTTTATGTAATTACTGCATAAAGAGCGCTTTAAGCTCTGTAGCATCATGCGGGCTCATTTTTCCCGCCAGTACGAGGCTTAATTGCTTTCTTCTAAGTGCTGCATCGTAACGTTTTATTTCCAGTTCTGTTTGCGGTACAATTGGGTGTACCTGCGTGGGAGCACCAGTTTCATCTACTGCTACAAATGTGTATATAGCCTCGTTCGCCTTTGTTCTTTCGCCCGATATGCGGTCTTCTATCCACACGTCTATATAAGTTTCCATACTCGACTTAAAAGTACGCGATACCTTCGCCTCTATGGTAACCACACTCCCTAACGGAATGGCACTGTTAAATGCGACGTGATTTACAGATGCGGTAACCACAATGTGCCCTGAATGCCTGCGGGCTGCAATGCTGGCTGCCCTGTCCATACGGGCAAGGAGCTCACCACCAAAAAGGTTGTTAAGCGGGTTAGTCTCCCCGGGTAAAACCATATCGGTCATTATACATATAGAATCGGCGGGATGTTTATCGGTCATGCTTTTTTTTGCAAAGATAGTGACAAGCAGGGGGCAAAAAAAATCCCCCTTTAAAAGGAGGATTAAAATTATAGGTCCTGCACCAGGATCCAAGCTTCTTTATCGCCCGTGGTATGTATTTCTCTCATTGTTTGCTTCGCCTCATTGTAGCGGGCAAAACTGCCATACAAAACAGGGTAGAGTCCAAATTTATTTGCCTTCAGCCTGCGTGCTTTAAATCCTTTTGCTTTAAGGCTGTTCATAGCCTTATCTGCATTGGCTTCACTTTTATAAGCACCCGCCACAACATGGTACGGCATTTTTTTTGCCACAACTTCTTTTAAAGGAAGCGTTACCGCCGGTATTGGGTTGTCTATAAAAAAGGTAGCCTGCTGTATTTGCTGCTCTACTTTTTGTTGTACTGCATTTTGTACAGCAAGGGTTTGGGTAGCAACACGGTTGTCATTATAAGCTTTAAAACCGGTAAGTCCGGCGCCCATAAGCAATGCAAATACGGCTGCATATTTAAGGTAAGAATAGCTGCGTTTCCTTTCAGGAGTAAAAATTATAGGTGCTTTCTCTTCAAGGGCCTCTGCCTGTGCTTTGTAAACTTCACGTTTTACAGCAGGCGATGCTACCGCGCTAAGCCCAAAAGCTTCGGTTAAATAGTTTACCGGTGTATTAGGTGTAAAGACGATGCTGCCTTCAGAGTTAAACGCGATTTCGCCCAGATTCTTCAGCGTAATGACATCATTATTGCTAAGTGCCTGCTTCCATTGGCTTACAGAAACGTTGATGGCAGCCACTGCTTCGGTATAAGAAATTTTTTCCTGCAAAGCGATGTGATTGGCTAAAAGCCCGTCATTATTTTTTACATTCGCGTTAAAGGAAATAAGTTTTTTAGGAGGATAGAACGTGTGCGTGCCGGCATCAAGGTGTGCAGAGCAAATTTCGGTTAAAAATGCGCCGAGCCCGGGTACGGTAACGCACTGGTAACGGTATAGTAAAGCCGATATATGTTTCTCTATCATCATAGCAACAAAATTAACCATTAAGGGGTGAATGCAAAATTTTATCCACAAATTTTATTAACAATACTAACAGTTTAGTTAACTGTTGTTTACAATTTTTAATGACCGATACAGATTTACTTAATACACTGGCACTTATGCGTGTGGACGGTGTAGGCGATATTGTGGCTAAAAAGCTTATTAATCATTTGGGCAGTGCCGAAGCCGTGTTTAACGCCAGGAGATCGCAGCTGCTGGGTATAGAAGGAGTGGGAGAGGTGCTGTACAATAATCTGCGGAATACCCATGTCTTTAAGCTTGCCGAAAGCGAGGTACGGTTTGTTCGTGAGCAGGGTATAAAGCCGCTTTACTTTCTTGACACTGACTATCCTGAAAGGTTAAAGCACTGTATCGACGGGCCTGTGGTACTTTTTAGCTCCGGCAAAATAGAGATGAGCGGGCGGAAAACCATTAGTATTGTAGGTACCCGCCAAATGACAAGCTATGGTGCCGACTTTTGCCGTAAGCTTATAGAAGACCTTGCCCCGCTTAACCCAATTATTATTAGTGGCTTTGCTTATGGCGTAGACATTTTTGCGCACCAGATCGCGATGGACCACGGCCTGCAGACTATAGGCGTCGTGGCTCACGGCCTTAACCAGATTTACCCTAAAGTGCATAAAAAATATGTTGCCAAGATGGAAGAGAACGGCGGCTTCTTTACCGAATTCTGGAGTACATCTAACCCCGATAAAGAGAATTTTGTAAAGCGCAACCGCATAGTAGCCGGCCTGAGCGAAGCAACCATTATTATTGAGAGTGCCGAAAAAGGCGGTTCGCTCATAACGGCTAATGTAGCCAACGATTACAACCGTGATGTTTTTGCAGTGCCGGGACGTGTGACAGACAAATACAGCATGGGCTGCAATCACCTCATAAAAAGTCAGCGTGCTAACGTGCTTACCAATGCCGCCGACCTTATTTATATGCTTAACTGGGAACTTGAAGAAAAGAAACACAAGCCGGTACAAAAACAACTTTTTGTCCAATTAGAAGGAGATGAGCAAACGGTATATGACTACCTGCAAAAGAACGGCAAGGAACTTATGGATATCATCGCGTTGCACTGCGACTTGCCTATTTACCGGTTATCTTCGTTATTACTAACAATGGAGTTGAAAGGATTAATCAGGCCGCTGCCGGGAAAATTGTTTGAGGCGATATAGATTGATTACTTCGTTTTTACCACAAGGCACACAGAGTTTTACACGAAGTTCACAACGGGTATAACTGACCATTAAGACAATTGGGGATTGAAGAACACAAAGCTTGGCTTATCAGCGTTGTGTTCTTTTATAGCATACGACAGCCATTTTCATACAGCTTCATGTCTTTAGTGAGAATACCTTGTGCACTTTGTGGTTAAAAAAATGAATGCATATTCTGTATCCCGAAAGTTACTTTGACTGCGAATGCGAATGAAAACTACTTTTGCTTATACTCTTTAAACCAGTCTTCCAGTACCGGGAAGATGAGGTTAGAAACACTAAGCACAGGGTAAAAGAAAACTGACTCATCAAGTGTTTTCTTCTCTGCAAAAAGGTTCGTGCTGTTTATCTTTAGGAAAAAGTTGAGCGATACGCTAAGTATAAGCACCATTTTAAGCAGCCCAAAAAAACCGCCAAGGATGCGGTTTACTAAACCTAAACCTGTAATGCCCGCAAGTTTAGTAAACACTTTTGCCAGTAATATAATGCCTATTACAACCCCTATAAATGTAATAGCAAATGCTATAATGCTAATATATTTTGGATTTTCCATATGGCCGGCAAGCTTTGTACCCACAAACCCCGAGAATTTGATGGCTACAAAAATGCCTATAAAAAGCGATACCAGCGCAGCAAGTTCTGCGATGAGGCCCTTCCATAAACCTTTGCCTAATCCGTAAAGTAACAGGCCGCCAAGTACAAGATCTATAAACTCCATAAGGCAAAGGTAAGGCTATTCCTTTTTTGGCAAAAGCCAATATAGTATAAATCGTAAGATACTGACCAGCAACAGGAAGGATAAATACTATACTGATGTATAGCAACGTAGCGGTAATTCTGTAAGATTTCTGAGTTATGATGCAATTATATTCAAACTGTAATATTTAACTTTGCAGTTTAAATTTTGTTGCAATGAAAATTACTTTATTAGGTGCAAGCGGTAAGATAGGTTCGCATTTGCTCGACCTTGCCCTAAAGGACGGCCATGATGTAGTGGCCTATGTAAGAGACAGTAGTAAAATAAAAGTTTCCCACCCGCACCTCACTACCGTAGAGGGAGAACTAAATAACATACCCCGCCTAAAAAGTGTTATCGAAAAGAGCGACGTTGTTGTAAGCACACTTGGCCCACCGCTTAAACGCACCTACTACATGCTTCCGGTTTACGATGGACATAAAGCTGTTATGAGCCTCATGAAGTGGAGCGGTGTAAAACGGTTTATAACCATAGGCACACCCAGCATAAGGTTTAGTGAAGATAAAGCATCGCTTACCACTACCATCCCGGGCCTTATAGCAAAATTTGTATATCCTAAACCACATAAAGAGGTAATCAGCATTGGCGAAGTTGTACAACAATCTGAACTGGACTGGACGGTAGTGCGCTTTATTACCCCTGTAGATAAAGAAACCAAACCGGCTAAAGTAACCTTTGGCGACAGCCGTATTTCCTTTACCATTTCCCGCAGGCGCATCGCCGAGTTTTTATTTCAGGAAATAACAACACCTCAATATGTACACTCTATGCCTATCATAGGGAGTTAAATTACTTTAATACATGCAAAAAAAAATCAGCACCGTAAGATGCTGATTTTTCAATATGCTTATGGCCTATTTAGTATAAAGATTATTTGCCTTATTAACGTCGGCCATTGTCTCTGTAGGATCTATTGCCATTACCCTGATATCACTCTTGGCCTTTTTAATGGTAAAGGTGTACGTATTGTGGCCCCAGTCCCAGTCTTTTAAAACAGTGCGTTTTAAATTGGGGTATGGATTATCTTTAATATAATACATTAAATTAAGCGGCACATAAAAGCTTTCCTGCGTACCATCGGCATACGCTATAATAATATCTATAGGCATAGGCATCTGGCCAATGCGCTCCAGCGTTATAGTGGTAGATGCTCCCTCTTCCTTAACCTCTTTTATAGAATAATCAATGGTGTTGGTAGTCTGGCACCAATCGGTTAAATACCAGTCCAGCTGGGCACCGCTCACCTTTTCGGCGGTGCGTTTTATATCGTTCGGGGTAGGGTGGGTAAACTTATAATCGGCATAGTAGCGCTTAAGGGTTTCATCCAGTTTTTGCTGGCCAATTAAATACCCTAACTGCACTAAAAATATCTCGCCTTTGCTGTACGCCGCAATACTGTAGGCAGTATTGGTGCCAAAACGATCTGCGTGCGTGGTAAGCGGCTGCTCCTTACCGCTTTTTACCAAATATGCATAATTATCATACGCACCTTTAAACGGACTTTCAGGCTCTTCTCCTTCTTTTACTTTTGCAGGCAGGACAGCTTCCATGGCAAGGTCTGATATGTATGAGGTGAAACCCTCATCCATCCAGTAGTACTTACTTTCGTTAGTTGCCAGTATGTGCTGAAACCATGAGTGGGCAAACTCATGGGCTGTAGTACCTACAAGGCTTCCGTAAGTACGGCCGCCGCTTATAAGGGTACACATGGCATACTCCATACCTCCATCGCCACCTTGTATAACGCTGTATTGCTTGTAAGGGTATAAGCCTATGTTTTTATTGTAGAAAGCCAGGATCTCGGCAGTTTTAGGCTGCATTTTTTTCCAGTTGGCTACAAACTCCGGAGTGTTTTTATAGAAGAAATGCAACTCTACATTATTCTCTCCCATAATTTTGTCGTGAATGTAATCTGGATCGGCACCCCATGCAAAGTCATGCACATTAGGTGCAATAAAATGCCACGTAAGCGTTTTTGTTTTCTTAGGGATAGTTACTGTAACGCCGGCATCTTCGTAGCCTTTGCCAATTTCATTTTTGTTTTGAAGGTAACCGCTGCCACCTATAGTGTAAGCCTTATCTATGGTAATATTTACATCAAAATCGCCCCAAACGCCATGAAACTCACGGGCTATGTATGGATCGGCATGCCAGCCTTCTACATCATACTCGGCCAGTTTTGGGTACCATTGGGTCATGCTCAGCGCAACGCCATCGGCAGAATTGCGTCCGCTGCGGCGCACCTGTACCGGCACCTGCGCATCAAAATCGAGCGTAAAGGTAGACGAGCTGCGGGGCAGTATAGGCTTGGCAAGTGTAACCTCCAGTATCGTACCGTTAACCGAAGTTTTAGCGGTTGCATTATCCTGCTTAAAGTTAGTTACATTAAGATACCCAATCTCGTTAGGCTTTAATAATTTAATACGGCTTTCCTTAATGGTTTTATCGCCGTTTTTTGTGGTGTTTACCATCCTGCCGTCGGGATCTGCAATGGCCTGAAGGCGTGCGTCCATCTCGCTGTTGGGTTGAAAGGCATTATTATATAAATGGTAAAAAACACGGCGCAACGTATCGGGCGAATTATTAGTGTACACTAACTGCTGCTTACCGGTATACTTGTAGGTCTTAACATCTACAGACACATCCATTTTATAATTAACATGCTGCTGCCAATAACCGGGGTTTGGACTTTTTTGCGCAAATAGGCCTGATGCCGATAATAGCGCTACTGCTAAAATTATTCTCATGGGTTAAAAATAAGAAAAAGTAGTAACGTTAGAAAGGCATAAAGTTGAAAGTTTTTAAAGATTCTTCTCCCAAAGGCTGTCCGTAAAATAGTGCTTACAGTCTAAAAAGTTTTGGTTGACCGTAAACCCGGCTTCATTTGCAAGGGCGTCAATATCGGTAAAGCTGTATTTTTTAGATAGCTCTGTCCATATCAATTCGTCCTTCTCAAAAAAGAATGTTTCGTTAAGTACCGTACTGTGAAAATGCTGTTTCTTAAGGCTGACAAGATAGCTATTTACCTCTCCGCTCTGCGGGTTATAGTTACTGTAAAAGTCAAACTGATCCAGGCTTATATCGGCTTCGAGTTCGTTATTAATGCGTTGCAGCAGGTTCATGTTAAATGCCTTAGTAATACCATGAGGGTCATCATAAGCAAGCTGAACAATTCTCGGGTTTTTCTGCAGGTCGATACCCATGAGGAGTTTATCGGCATGCTTCATTCCCGCATTAAATTTTTTCAATAAGGCTAAAGCATCGTCATGCTTATAGTTACCTATATTACCCCCAAGAAATAAGAACAGGTTAGGTACATTACTGGCACTAAGCTCTTCCAGCACTTCAAAATAATCTCCGGTGCGCGGTTGCATGTTTATGCCCGGTACAAAGTCGGTTATGTTTTGTTGTAAAGCGTCTATAGCCTCCTGCGAAATGTCTATGGGAATATAGGTGTACTGTGCGCCTGCCGTGGTAAACGCCTTAAGCAGGTGCTTGGTCTTGGCACCATCGCCACTGCCAAATTCTACAATATTAAACGCCCCGCTAAATTGCAGCTGCTTTAATATTTGTGAAGACTGCTGTAAAAGTATTTCAAACTCACAGCCCGTGGGGTAGTACTCCGGCATTTTCATAATCTCCATAAAAATGCGGCTGCCGGCATCATCATAAAAATATTTAGACGAAAGGTGCTTATTTTTTGCAGTAAAGCCTTCGCGCACATCTTGTGCAAAAGCCGAATTTATTGTGGTAACTGTAGCCATATTATAATTTTACAAGGCGAATGCCGGTAAACTGCCAGCGTTCGACAGCATTAAAAAAGTTGCGGTAGGTGTTCCTGCTATGGCCTTTTGGCGTAGCGCACGATGCCCCGCGAAGCACCATTTTATTCATCATGAACTTACCATTGTATTCGCCCAGCGCACCATCGGGTTTTGCAAAGCCGGGATAGGGCAGGTAAGCACTATGTGTCCATTCCCATCGCTTGCCCCAGTCCAGCTGTGCCGATGCTGTTTCCCACTCAAACTCGGTAGGAAGGCGCATTTTTTTCCATTCGGCATAAGCAGCTGCTTCATAAAATGAAATATGCGTAAGCACTGCGTCAGGATCTACTTTTTGAAGTCCTGATAGGGTATAGTTATGCCATTCACCATCTATGTTATACCAATACATTGGCGCATCAATCTTATTTTCAGTGATCCAGCTCCAGCCCGAATCCAGCCAATAATTAAAATTGGTATAACCTCCGGCATTTATAAAGTCAAGATATTCACCGTTGGTAACAAGAGCATTAGAAATAGAGAACTGGTTCAAGTAAACTTTGTGCCTGCCATGCTCGTTATCAAAACTAAATCCGTCGCCGGTATGGCCTATCTCGTACACCCCTTCGGGGATGGTAACAAAGCCTTCGGTAGTATTTTGCTGCGACTCGAAGTCTATGTCTTCGTTATAGACGGGAAACAATGGGTTGCCGCCCAAAATGTATTTGATGTCAGTGAGTAGTAATTCCTGATGTTGCTGCTCGTGTTGCAGGCCCAATTCTATGAGCTCATGTATAGTGGCATCACCGCCCTTGAGTTGAAGCAATAAATCCATGTGCATATCTACATATTGCCTGTACGAATACACATCGGCTACGCTTGGCCGGGTAATGTTGCCGCGTGTAGCGCGAAAAACCCTTGTTCCTATGTTATTATAGTAGCTATTGAACAGGAAGCCAAAATCATCATTATAGAGCCTGTAGTTGGGCAGATAAGGTGTAAGTAAGAATGTTTCGAAAAACCAGGCACTGTGGGCGAGGTGCCACTTAGGCGGACTTACAAAATCTACCGGTTGGGGTATATAATCTTCCGTTTGCAGGAAACTACATATATTTTCTGTTCTTTTTCTTACGGTGTGGTAGTGTTCGGCAAGGCTCATGATCTGGCGAAATGATAAGCATACAAGGTACAAAATATGCACACGCTAAAACCAATTTAACCTAAATATAACAGCTGTTTACGCATTAAAATAGTGGTCTAAAATTATAAACTAATATACTTTTATAAAATAATAAAGCCGCTTCACTATTATAGTAAAGCGGCTTTTTATTTATAAAGTAAAAAGGTTACAGCGTTAATTTAAGCAATTGCTTTTTCTTTCCTCTTCGTCCCATAAAGTAAATAGAATTGCTGTTTGTTGCAACAGCCCCTTCAGATACCATGAAGGGCACTTCGTTATCTTTATCGTCCAGCAGTTCCTTATAATCAAACTCGCCATCTTTGTTAATGCGAATAACATTAAGGTTAGATCTCTTTGGCGACTTTTGTTCGAATCGGATCCTGGAGTTGTAAATTTTAGATACATTATCGGCAGTGTTGACAAAAAAGTAAGTATAGTCATCTTTAACCATAGATGTATAAGACACAAACGATTCTTCACCACCCGTAGACTGGCGCTTATTAATATTACGAGCCCATACAAGGTCGCCATTATCTGCAATCTTTGCCGAAACAATATCATCATAATGGTACCTGGTATAAAGGCCACCCATACTACCATTCGGGCCAAAACTTTGTGTGGTTGTGGTATAGCGTTCTTCGGCATTAAAAACGATCTCGTTGTTTTTATTAAGGAATACATCCATGAATTCTAAGTCTCTAAGTTCCTTATCCCTTTCCGTGCCATATTTATCAATCATAAATTGGTCGGTAAACGGATTAAACTTACTGGTTTTAATTACGAGTGATTCCGGATCCATATCAAAATAACAAAGTCCTTTAAATCGAATATCGTTCCTGTCTGAGTACAGGCCTACACAAGCAATCCTGTCTTTTTTGAATAGCAAAGTTAAAGATGCCGCGAAGTGTTCATTTGTATCAAACACCTGAGTATTGGTAGCACTACCGGTAATACGGGTTAGCTCGTACTGGTACCTGCCACCCTCTTTCTTTTTTTTATTATCTTCCGTTTTTGCTCTTCCTAAAAGATAAACAGTGTTACCGTCCTGAGATATATCTATATTTTCATAGATAAACTTTCGGTCTTTAATATCCCTTTTAAAAGTGTGGTCTATTTTAAGCTTCAGGTTCAGGTCATATACGTATATTTTATGTATTTCTTTTTTTTCTTCTTTATCATCGATATCTAATGATATGGCAAACGCAGTTTTATCGCTATTTACAAGCATCGATGCAAAATTATCGCCATCAGCACTTCCTCCCCCTGAAAAAACGAGCCCGGTATGAACTGCTGTTTTAGGAGCCCTGAAAAGTTCTGTCTTTGCAAATTTAAAGTCGTTTAGATTTGCAGTATTGGCATTACATATAAATTCTTTTGTCTCTTTATCGTACCCAAAATCTACCATAGTAACTATGCCGTCTTTAACTATAGTACCAATTACAAAACCACGAACGGAATGCTCATATTCGTTTATTAGCTTCATATTCGCGTCGTAATGTTCAAAATAATATCCCCAGGAATCACTATTAAAAACGCTTCCCATAAAAGACCGGGCTACTATTACGCCGCCATTAGTGTCTTCATCCAGAGAAATTAGGCTCGAATTTTTGTACTTGTCTTTAAACACTTCACTCTTTTGTATTGTACAGGGAATGTCCTGCGCTGTTGCACAGAATAAGTTAAGGCATAGTAATGCTGATAGTATTGTTTTCTTCACTTTTAGTTTTTTAGTTTGTCGGCAAATGTAAAATATTTTTAACAGGATGATGCGTCTTAAATTATGTTAATTATTACCAAATCAACAATTTTTTGTAGAAGTCATATATAGAAAAAGGGAGCTAAATTAGCTCCCTTTACTTAAATTTTATATTGTATTTACCTCCCCGTAAAAACAGGTTTACGTTTTTCTACAAAGGCAGTAGTTCCTTCTTTAAAATCTTCGGTGCCGAAAGACTCCCCAAAACCGGTAATCTCTGTAGAAAAGCCCGATGAGGTAAAACTGGCATTTATAGCAGTAATAGCCTTGCTTATTGCAACCGGAGAGTTCTTCATGATCTTAGCGGCAATACCTTTACAAAAATCTATAAGTTCTGTCTGTGGTACTACATGGTTTACAAGCCCGTATGTTTTAGCTTCTTCTGCCGTTATCATGGCAGCCGTCATAATCATTTCCATAGCGCGGCCTTTACCTATAAGTTGTGGCAAACGCTGCGTACCGCCATATCCGGGAATTAAACCCAGAGATACTTCGGGCAGGCCCATCTTTGCATTATCTGATGCTATACGAAAATGTGCCGCCATTGCAAGTTCCAGTCCGCCGCCCAAAGCAAAGCCGTTAATAGCTGCAATTACCGGCGTAGCAAGATTCTGAACCATGTCAAACAAAAGCTGTTGGCCTAATGATGCAAGCTGCTCGCCTTCCTCTACGCTAAATTCAGAAAATTCGGCAATATCTGCACCGGCAACAAAAGCCTTTTCGCCGCTGCCCGTTACAATAATCACGCGGGTAGATGCATCATCATCAAGAGCCGTTATAGCTTCGCTGAGCTCTAATATAGTAGCGCGGTTTAGGGCATTAAGTTTTGTAGGTCGGTTAATGGTTACAATACCAATGCCGCCTTCGGTAGTGGTAATTACATTTTCGTGAGCCATAATATATAGTTTAGTGGTTTGTTGTTTCTTTAAGTTCGTCAATCTCAGCTTCAATAATAGGCAGCGTTACTAAAAAGACGGTGCCCCATCCCGGTTCGCTGGTAAAGGTTATCGTGCCGTGGTAGTTTTCTACAATGTTTTTTATAATTCCTAACCCAAGCCCCATGCCACTTGTCTTGGTGGTAAACTTAGGTTCAAAAATACGGTGTTTATCCTCCGGGCCTATGCCTTTGCCGTTATCGCGCACGGTAATTTTTGCTTTATCGCCGTCGCGGAAAATACGCACATCTACCATAGGGTGCGGCTCATCTTCCGGTATGGCCTGCGTGGCATTTTTAACGAGATTGGTAATTATGCGTATAAGCTGTGTGCGGTCCATGCGGGTAACAATGCGTGGCTCTTCAGCATAAAACGTAATGTAACTTTCGTTGAAAATATCCAAAGCTAACTGGACAATTTTTACCACATTAAGGGTCTCGTTTTGCTGTGCCGGCATCGAGGCAAAGCTGCTAAATGCCGAAGCTACCGATGTCATGGTATCTATTTGCTGTATAAGCGTATCGCTGTATTCGTTCAGCTTTTCCTTTATGTTAGGGTCGGCAGGGTCAAACTTTCGCTGAAAACTTTGCACGGTGAGGCGCATAGGCGTAAGCGGATTTTTTATTTCGTGCGCTACCTGTTTTGCCATTTCGCGCCAGGCTTCTTCCCGTTCCTTTTGTGCCAGTAGGGCAGCACTTTCGTCAAGGTCTTCTACCATCTCATTATAAGCATGAACGAGCAGGCTTATTTCCTGTGGAGAGTCGCCCATATCTATTTTCTCGTTAATCTCGTTAAGGCGGGTTTCCTTGATACGATCTGATACTTCCTTAATAGATTTGGTAATATAGCTGGACAGGAAATATGCGATAATAACCGATATAAGCAGCATGAAAGAATACACCTGCATAAAGCGGATAAGAAAATTGTTTATCTCTTTTTCGTAATAGCCGTCGTCTTCTATATAAGGGAGGTTTAAAATGCCAAGCGGCTTAAAGCGCGTATCTTTTATATAGCTGTAAGAGGACCTGAATTTTATGCCGTCTTCTGATTTTAAGTCTACATAGCGTTTCTCTGCCGTAGAGCGGATAATGCGCAATATATTGGCAGGTATTATCTGGCTTATAGTATCTACAGAGAATGCTGCTTTAGATGATTTGAGCAATTTGCCGTCAAGGTCGTAAATATTGATCTCTGTACTGTGAATGTTGGCCAGTTCGTGTATGCGCTCTCGAAAAATAAGCGGCAGGTTCTCTGTATTAAGGGGATAGGTGGTGTTGGCAAGAATATAATTAATGTGTTCTTTTATAGAGTTCTCTTTACGTTCCAACCGGTCCTGATGGTATTCTTTAGCTTCTTTTTTAAACTGGTATATAGATACTACCGCTATAAGCAACGATGCTATAAGGGTAATAAATATCATCGACAGGAATATCCTTACCCGCAATGACCACCGTTTTATATTTAGCTTTTCTTTCATTAACTGCCTAGTATTCTATACCGAATTTCCTGCTTTTATATATTTTTACTTGTTCCTCACACAAGTTTTGACAATTGTGTAGCTACTCCCTCTCCTTTGAAGAGGGCTGGGGTAAGGCCATTTACGAATTATTCCTCTCCCTTATTCTCTTATAAAACTTAAACCCAAGCATTATTAAAATGCTGAATGCCATAATGCCTACTACCCCATATATCCAATTAATGGCACTTTTTAAAATTACTAAAAATACCACGGCAAATAAAATAAGGGTTGCTCCCTCATTCCATAAGCGCATAAAGCCGGTGGTGTGTTTAACTTCGTCGTTTTGCAATTGCTTAAATATCTGGTGGCATTTTGCATGGTATAAATACAGCAAAAATACAAAGCCCAGCTTAACGTGCATCCAGGGTTGGGTGAGCCATGCCTGCCCTATAGGCGTAAAGAATATCATCCAGTAGGCAAAAATACTTGCCAATACTGCACTCGGCCAGGTAATAATATACCACAGCCGGTAGCTCATTAATTTATATTGTTTGATAAGGATCTCTTTTTCGGGCGAGGGTTTACTATTTGCCTCTATATGGTATACAAATAACCGCACAATGTAAAACAACCCGGCAAACCAGGTTATTATAAAAATAAGGTGCAACGATTTAATATATTCGTAATAAGCGTCCATGTGTTATTAAAATTTATAGAACAATTTAAGGTCAAGGTCAAAATTAAACTTTGTACATGTACCGCTAAAATCTATGTACTGGTCTGTGCCAAATATATTGCCTTCATAGTCACCGCCGCCCGAATTGTCAACCATCGTCCTGTTAGTAAAATTACTATACTTCACGTTCCTGTTGGCTATGCCAAAACCCGCTTTCCAGATGAGTCCAAAGCGTTCTGCAAAATAGAACATAAGACTGTAATTGATGTTTACCCCGGTCTTGATGCGCTTATAGTCCGCCGCATCAAACTGGTATTCGATAGCGCCATCTTGTGCAAAGTAGCGTTTGTTTGTAAATTGATCCTTATGGTTGATGTAGAAGAACTCTGCCGATACCAGATGCTTAAGCTTAGACGACGGACGTAAATCGAAAAAAACTTCGGGGCGCACCTCAAAAATTTTATAATCGCTGGTGAGATAGCTATCGCCGTTAGATACCCCTATACCGAAGGACGAGTTATAATTACCATAACCCAGTGCAGTACCTGCCCACCATCTTCGTGCCACTTTGTGCATGTAGCCAATGTTATATCTGGGAGCGTAACTAACAGTGGGTGTGCCCAGGCTGAGCGTAATAACCGATTTCTTCTCCTGTAAGGTATCCTGAGCATTTACAGAACCTAAAACACAAAACAGTAACAGCAATAGTAAAGCTTTATTCATATTACGATTCTTTAAGCTGGGTTGCCATTTCTTTTTTAAGAAATATCCCGGTTACTATGGTACTGAGTACATCTGCAATGGGGAAGGCTACCCATACCCCGAATATACCAAAAAATCGTGGCAATATGAGAACTAGCGGAATAAGAAAGAATCCTTGTTTGCTCAGGGTGAGCAATAAAGCTTTTATGGGCTTGCCCGCCGCCTGAAAATAAGCTGCGCCTACAAGCTGCACAGCTATAATGGGCGATGCCGCAAATACCCAGCGCAGTGCGCCCGGTGTATCTTTAATAATTTCGGCATCGGTGGTAAAAATACCTACTATAGGTTTCGCAAAAATAAGTATAACTACAAAAATAATAATAGCCAGCGCGCCGGCATATTTTATAGAGAGGCCAATAGATTCGCGTACACGACCGTAGTCTTTAGCGCCATAATTGTAGCCGGCAATGGGTAAAAAGCCCTGTGTGATGCCCAATACCGGGAACAGCGCAAACATGAGCATACGGCTTACAATACCATAAACGGTAACGGCATGTTCACCACCCTGCGCAAATAGCGTATGATTAAGTACTACCGTAAGCAGGCTTATAACTCCCTGGCGTGCAAAGGTTACAAAACTCATAGACAGTATCTCTGCCGATATTTTTTTATGAAAAACAAAATGCTTAAAATGAGGCTTTAACTCGCTTTTGTAGATAAAGAACCAAAAAATGTAAGCAAAACATAAAAAGAAAGACGATGCCGTAGCCAGTGCCGCGCCTGTAATACCCCAGCCAAAAACTTTTATAAAAAGTATGTCCAACACAATATTGGCTACAGCCGAGAGTATCATGGAGTTCATAGCGTACTTCGACTTGTCTTCGGCACGTATTACGTTGTTGCCCATCATGCAAAATGCCTGAAATGGTACCGATAACAGTATGGGCAAAAAGAATGCTTTGGCAGGAGCCATGATTTTTCCATTGGCACCAAAGATGTACAATATCTCGTCACCCCAAATAAGGCCTGCAACAACAAATAACGACGCTATTATAAACGTCATCATAATCTGGTGGGCAAAGGTTATATACGCCTTCTCTTTATCATCAGCACCCAGGGCCCGCGATAAAACCGAGCTGCCCCCTATGCCTATGGCCATCCCCAGGGATGATATAAAAAATGTTATGGGCATTACTACAGAGAGTGCTGCAATGGCAAGCGGACCTATCCACCGGCCTACAAAAATGGTATCGATAAGGATGTTCACGCTCATGAACAAAATTCCTATCGATGAAGGGATGCTCTGCTTAATCAGCAGGCTCTTAATGTCTTTTTTTGCCAGGTCGGTAGATGATACTGCCATCTATGCTACGGGTGTTTCTGCGTAGGCCCATTCGTTAATCCAGTTGGCCAGTACGCCCACCCATTCGTCGCCGTCGTTAAGGCATGGTATGGCGTGAAACTCTTCGCCACCATTTTCTTTAAAGTCTTCATTGGCACGCATGGCAATTTCTTCCAGAGTTTCAAGACAGTCAGATACAAATGCCGGAGTAACTACAGCCAGTTTTTTTATGCCTTTAGCCGGCATGGCGTTTACCTCAACATCGGTATATGGATCCAGCCACTTGTCTCCCGAAAGGCGCGACTGGAATGTTTGTGAATATTTTTCTTTTGGTATGCCCAGCTTTTCCACCACAAGGCGGGTAGTCTCGTAACACTGGTGGCGGTAGCAAAATGCATGCGCAGCCGATTCGGTCACGCAGCAGCTGCCGTCTATTTTACAATGCGATTTAGTAACATCAGTTTTACGAATGTGCCGTTCCGGTATGCCGTGGTATGAAAATAACAGATGGTCGTAGTCAAACCCTTCCACACCCGATTTTATAGAGTTGGCAAGAGCCGTAATATAATCCGGTTTATTGTAAAAGGCAGGCACATCGGTAAACGTCATTTGCGGGAATTTGCTTTTACGAATCTCCTCTGCTTTAACCAGTATTGTAAGGGTACTTGCCATGGCATACTGCGGGTATAGCGGAAAAAGCAATACCTCTGTCACACCTTTATCGGCCAGCTCCTGAAGCCCCGTTTCTATAGAGGGTTCGCCATAACGCATAGCAAGTGCTACAGGCAGCTCTACTTTTTTAGTTACTTTGTCGTGCAGCCTTTTAGACAGTACAATTAGCGGTGAACCTTCGTCCCACCATATTTTTTCGTAGGCTTCCGCCGATGATTCCTGCCTTTTCCTGAATGTAAGGATGATCCCGCGTACTACCAGCGCACGTACTAAATACGGCACATCTATAACGTATTTGTCCATTAAAAATTCGTCAAGGTAGGGCTTAACATCTTTTGCGGTAGGGCTCTTAGGTGATCCCAGGTTTACTAAAAGTACTCCTTTCATCTGTGTCTTGTTTGTTTGCTTTATGCCTGTCGCTGTGTTTCAAAAACCATGCAACAAGTGTTTTAGTTTTTATTATTTAACGTAAAGTTACTATTTGTGTTAGCTGTATTTATCATCTTTCTTACATCACTAACTTTTCAGGCAGAGTGGTCATTGCGAGGAACGAAGCAATCTGCAAAAGTGCATGAGTGTCTTTGCTCCCCTCTCCTTAGGAGAGGGGCTGGGGGTGAAGTCCGCTATACAGAAACAGCTTATTGCGTCTGCAAGCACACTCTAAAAATTATAACTTATAGATGGCGATAGGTAATTAACTTTATCCCAACGGTTAAAGGCAATGCCATAACTAAGGCTGCCTGCGGTATAGGAAACTCCTGCGCCAACATCGGTAAAATTATGACCTCCCAAATAAGCACCGTAGCCAAAGAATACACTACCCCTAAATTTCTCCACATCATAATAAGGAGCGATTTTAGCTTCTACAAAATAGTTAGAGATGAGGTCGCTGTTAGAAAATGCGCCGCTAAAGTTGCCACGTCCTACTGAGGCTGCCAACGTTACGTTTCGATGGCTTACGCCGCCCTCTATAGATGGATAGGAATTTTGTGCAAAGTCACCATCGGCTATAGAAACACCAACGGCAATGTAGGGGTCGTAAGTAGATTGTGCCGATGCCGAAAATCCCGTAAGGGAAAGAACAAATAAAAAGCTGAATACGTATTTTTGTGTCATTAATAAAGCTGATCCTGTTATATTAGTTAGATGATTACTTCTTATAATCCTTTTTCAGCAACCCAAAATATACAATGTCTTCCAGTTTGCCTTCGCCGTTCCTAAACTCGTCCCGTAAAACACCTTCCTGAACAAAGCCATGTTTTAACGCAACCTTTTGGCTTGCAGTATTGGTAAGTGAGGTAGATATGTATACTTTATTACGGCGCAGGTCGCCAAAGCAAAACGCAAGCACATCGCTCAGGGCAGATGATATAATGCCTTTACCCTCAAAATCTTTATCTATAAAATAGGCAAGTTCACATTTTGAAATATGCTGGTCGATGTTTTTTACCATCATGTAGCCTATGAGCGCATTCGTATCGGTATTCCGTATGTAGAAATAATAATTATCTTCCCAGGTTTCGTTGTCAATGCTTTGCTCTATGTATTTTTTGGTCTTCTTTAAATCGGTACACCCCGCCAGTGTAAGTGGGAACGTCTTTTTAATATGTTCCCTGTTCCTGTCTATCAGGGTGTAAAATTCCTCGGCAGTAATGTTTGCAAGGGTATCGGTCTTCCAGTTTATTTGGCTCATATTTTTGGTGGGTTAACCACAGTTTTTCGTTTAGGTTTTTACCACAATGTGCACAAAGGGAGAGTTCACAAGGTTACAAAGTTATGCTGTGTTTTAAGGACACAAGGCCGTGTGTGCAAAAAGTACATAAAGCTTTGTGTTCTTGCTGTCCGTTGTGTAATTTTATTTATGCAGCCTCGTGTGCTTCGTGAAAAGCTTTGCGGACTTTGTGGTAAAATTATGCAATCTATACTATTTTAACAAAGCACTCACCTTCCCCATAATCTCGAAAGAAAACATCTTGCTTTCCTGCTGTATAAAATTATAAAGTGCCACAGCTTTGGCTTTAAAACCTTCCAACCCTGCATTGGCCGAGAGGCGCACCAGTACATCGGCAAACTGTTCCATGTTAGCCCAGTCCAGGTGAAACCGAACCAAATAGTGGTTGAGTTCGTTAGCATCTATTTTAGTCAGAGCTTCTATAGAGAGTCCCAGTTTTTGCAACAGTACATCAGCATCCGCATTGTTCCAGCCTTCAGGCACAAAAGTAAGTGCCGTAAGCTGCTTAAGTATATTATTAATGCGTTCGTTCTCTTCGTCGCGTAACCCTTTTGTAAGCATTTTTTTTAGTTTTTGGTTGATGGTTGTTAGTTAATAGTCAACTCACTTGTTCATAAACTGCCTGATCCGACAACCATCAACAAACAACCATAAACTATTTATACTCCTTAACCGCGTCTATAAACGCTTTGGCGTGGTCTACCGGAATATTTGGTAAAATGCCGTGGCCTAAGTTAACTATATAATTGTCTTTGCCAAATTCGTCTATCATTTGGTGTACCATCTTTTTGATCACCGGGATAGGCGAAAGCAGCCTGCTCGGGTCGAAATTACCCTGAAGCGTGATCTTTCCACCCGACAGGTAACGTGCATTGCGTGGTGAGCATGTCCAGTCTACTCCAAGAGCTGATGCCTTGCTTTGCGCCATATCGCCAAGGGCAAACCAGCAGCCTTTACCAAACACGATAACGTGGGTCTCGGGAGCCAGAGCCTCTACGATCTGGTTGATGTATTTCCACGAAAATTCCTGATAGTCTACAGGGCTAAGCATGCCGCCCCAACTGTCAAATATCTGTACGGCATTAACACCGGCCTTTACTTTCTCTTTTAAGTAAGCAATAGTAGTATCGGTAATTTTTTGAAGCAATACGTGAGCTGCTTCGGGGTGCGTAAAGCAAAAACCTTTGGCAACGTCAAAACTCTTAGAACCCTTGCCTTCTACCGCATAGCAAAATATCGTCCACGGGCTGCCGGCAAAACCTATAAGCGGCACCTCATCGTTCAGCATTTCTTTAGTCAGCTTTATGGCATCCATAACGTAGCCAAGCGTTTCGTGAATATCCGGAACGATCACTTTTTCTACATCCTGCGGCGTGCGTATAGGGTTGGGTAAAAACGGACCTACACTTTCTTTCATAAGCACCTCTATGCCCATTGCCTGCGGAACTACTAAGATATCGCTAAACAATATGGCAGCATCCGGACCTACAATGCGTATGGGCTGCACGGTAATTTCGGCAGCAAGCTCCGGGGTCTGGCAGCGGGTAAAAAAATCATATTTATCGCGCAGTGCCCTAAATTCCGGTAAATACCTGCCTGCCTGGCGCATCATCCATACCGGTGGCCGTTCTACAGGCTCGTTGCGTAATGCTTTTAAAAAGAGGTCGTTTTTTATCATGGTTTTTGTCTTTCCTAACCTGCAAGGTTTTTAGAACCTTGTAGGTTTGTATTTTTATCTGTTTAACTTTTATATATTCCTACAAGGTTCTAAAAACCTTGCAGGAGCGTAGTAGTTTTAATAAGATGCCGATTCATAGAGGCATCACTATTCTAAAAAGGTGCAACCAGTGCTCTATCCTTGTATTTTTTGCCCTGAACAATATAGGCAACGCAGTACCCTGCCGCTCCATCGCCATTTACAGCGGTAATGTACAGGGTATCAGTAACGCTGTCGTAGTATATAAGTGTTGAATCTAAATTTATGTCAAACAAATTTTTCAGCGCGGTAGAAGGTAGCTCAACTTTTTGTTCGCCAAAAGTTGCGATAATGCTTGTGTACTGCGTAGTGGGTACATAAGCACCTGTACCCCAGGCACTTTCACCGTCTACTTTCTCAATACTGTCGCTGTCTTTATAGTAGCTATAGGTATGTTTATCCTTCAAAAATTTTCCTTTGGTAATAGTAACGGCAATGCCTTCGCCGCTAAAAAAAGCACTATTAGTGGTCGAAGCGTTAGGTTTAACTTCCTTTAACGTGGCAAGCAGTGTTGCGAAGCTTTTATAAATATACCCGTGTATAAATTTATCGCCTTCAAAAAATTCGACGCTTATCCAGTTGTCTTTTTCTTCCATAGCGTATACTACGGTGCCATTTGCAATTTTGCTCTCTACTTTACTTTTGGCCGATGCTTCTTTCCTCACATTTACAAAACTGTCTTTGGCATCTTTAACTACCACAAATTCCCTTATTTCCTGAGCGATGCATGACGAACCTGCCAGTATAAGCAGCGTGACGAATAAATGCCGAAGTAGTTTCATAATTAGTCTTTATAATAGTTAATACACTGTATAATTACATTTTCTACACTTGGTTTGTTGGCTATTACTACATTAGCGGTGATGCCTGCGAGCGAAGCAGCAGTTGTGGCCCCTATGCAAAAACACATCTCGGTTGTTATGGCATTCGCCGAAAGATAACTTTCTATCCCCGACGGACTATAAAACAACAAGCCGTCTGCTTTTGCTTTTATTGTATGCGGCGTCAACGCTGTTTCATATACCTCAACCTCAGCAAACTGTATGTTCGCTGCCGCTAAAGTATCCGGTAAAGTGTCCCTGCGCATACTGCCACTAAAAAATGTAAAGCTTTCGGCAACGTGACTTCGTACAATAATTTCCGACAATGCTTCTGCAGTATCGGCATATGCCAATACCTTGTAGCCGTTATTTTCTATAACCTCTTTGGTTTTACTGCCTACGCAAAAAATGGTGCTGTCCTTAAACTTTACCGCGTTGTCATTCAGCAGGAAGCTTTTAAAAGCATTCTTACTGGTAAAGATAAGATTAGAATTTGTATGTTGTATCGTGAATGGCTTATAGTTAACACCTATAAAATCTGCCTCAATAACCGCAAATCCCGCGTTAAGCAAAAACTGCTTTTGGTTGGGCTGCAATTTTTTGGTAGATACTACACGCGCTGCAGCCATTACTTTTTAAGTTGGTCTTTTATCGAAGCCATAAGTTCGGCACCGCCATTAGCCAATATCTCGTCGGCACAGTCGTTGCCAAAGTTCATATAATTACTTCCTGCGGGCAGTATTTTTTCTATATGTAGTTTTTCGCGCCCGTCTATAGATAGCAATACGCCCTCCAGCCTTATCTCGCTATTTATAAAAGTAACCAGTGCGCCTATGGGAGCCGTACAGCCGCCCTCTAAACGCTTAAGGAACTGGCGTTCTATATAAGTAGCAACATCGCTTGGGCCATGGTTAAGTTTACCAATAGCCTGGGTGCAAAAAATATCTTTCTCCATAGTTACTACAACCATGGCGCCCTGCGCAGGAGCAGGTATCATCCAGTCGAGCGGGGTATATTCATCCGGCAGCAGGTTAATGCGTTCCAATCCGGCCTCGGCAAAAACAGCTCCGTTCCAGTCGCTTTCGGCGAGCTTTTTAAGGCGGGTATTTACATTCCCCCTAAGGTCTACAACGGTATGGTGCGGGTAGCGGTTAAGCCATTGCGCCTGCCGCCTGAGGCTGCCCGTAGCAATGGTGGCAACATCTGTATAAAAGTTAGCATTGCCTTTTGTAACAAGGATGTCTCTTACAGTGGCACGTTCTAACACGGCTGCCTGGACGATGCCCTTAGGCAATGCAGTGGGTACATCTTTCATGGAGTGGACCGCAATATCTACCGTGCCGTTTATCATGGCAATATCCAGCGTTTTAGTAAAAATGCCGGTTATGCCCAGTTCATATAAAGGTACATCGAGTATTAAATCGCCGGTACTTTTCACCGCGACAATTTCGGTATGGTAGCCCATGGCGTTAAGCTTACGTTCTACCGTGTGGGCCTGCCACAGGGCGAGTTCGCTGTCGCGTGTGCCTATCCTAATGGTTTTGCTCATTTTACAGAGGTTTCAATCCTAAATACTTTTTCTATCCACTCAATACTGTCGTCTACTACGGTATCGCGGTCTTTTAGGTGATTGGCGAAATGTGTGGTAATTTTATGAATAATGCGCTGGCTGATGATCTCTGCCTGCTCTTCATCAAAATTATTTATTTTCTTACGCTGAAAGTTCACTTCATTATCGGCAATAGTGCTTAGCTTTTCCTTAAGTGCGTTAATGGTAGGGGCAAACTTGCGAGCGTTTGTCCACTCTGTAAACTCCTCCATGGCTTCCTCAATAATCGCTTCGGCAGCCGGGATGTGCTTTTTGCGGTTCTCGAGCGTGCTGTCGGTTATTTTAGCAAGGTCATCAAGGTGTACCACGGTAACACCCGGTATTGCCTTAACGTTGTCGTGTACATTTTTAGGCACCGAAAGGTCTAAAATAAGCAAAGGCTTGGTAAGCTGAAGTATATCTTTATCTATAGTGGGCATTTGGGCGCCGGTGGCCACCACAAGCACATCTGCATTAGGTACCTCGAGCGGCAGCAGGTCATAATCTTTAACATTAAGGTTAAATTTGCCTGCTATCTTTTCTGCTTTCTCGCGGGTACGGTTAATCAGTACAATATGGTCGTTTTTAGTATGCTTAACAAGGTTCTCGCAGGTGTTGCGGCCTATCTTGCCTGTGCCGAAAAGAAGTATGTTTTTATTAGAGATATCCTCTACATTGTTCATGATGTACTGAACCGATGCAAATGATACCGATGTCGCGCCGGAACTCAACTCGGTTTCATTTTTAATACGTTTACTTGCCTGTATGGCGCTGTTTACCAATCGCTCCGTAAAGCCGTTAACAAGCCCGAGTACTTTAGATTCGTTAAACCCTGTTTTTATCTGGCCAATAATCTCGAAGTCACCCAATATCTGGCTGTCTAAACCGGTTGCCACGCGAAATACATGGTTTATGGCTTCGTTATTTTTATATACAAAAGCAGCACTCTGAAATTCTTCTACCGTGCCACGGCTGTTATCTACCAGTAATTTTATAAGTTGGAACGGGTGCTGTGCAAAACCATAAATTTCGGTACGGTTACAGGTGCTTGTAACAATAAGGCTGGTTATGCCCTGCTGCTGTGCCTGTGCCAGTACACGTGCCCGTGCGGGCGCATCAAGATTAAATTTTCCCCTTGTCTCGGCATCAGCTTTTTTGTAGCTAAGTCCCACAGCATAAAAATACTGGTGCCTCGACGTGTTGTTGTTCTCCATAGTGAGTATTCACTTTTCCTAAAAGTTCCACAAAATTATGGCTTAGTGCTTTCAAAAAGTAACGCTGCACGTCCTATTTGTGTCGCTGTGGGATATTTTGGCTGCAAATGCCATTTTTTAACGCAAAACGCTTAAATTTGCAGTGAAATCAACACCTTGCGAATTATTAGTTTAGAACTATTCTAAATAAAAATAGCGATTGGGTTTGCAATGGTGGCAAAAAAAATACCGCTATGGGGTCTACAGAAGAGTTAATGATTGAAGACGGTTTTTATGTACTGCGCTTTCAGAATGACAGTGATGAAACCACTCATTTTGAAAGGGAAGTAGACACTAACCTTATACAATTTCACTTTGGAGTAAAGGGCCGGGCCAAGTTTATTTTTAACCAGGGCCGCTATGCGCTCGACCTTCGGGAAGAGTTATCGCTCTTTTTATACAACCCGCAAAAAGAACTGCCGGTACACCTTGAGATAGCTCCGCACAGCTGGATGATATCTGTACTTATATCTATTAAAAAATTTCATGGCTTTTTCTCTGAACAGGCCGACCATATTCCATTTCTTAGCCCCGATAATAGCGATAAGAAATATTACAAGGACGAAAAGATAAATCCTTCCATGGCAATTGTACTTAGCCAACTGTTTCACTTTAACCTGCATCCTTCTATTAAAAAGCTATACTTTAAAGGGAAGATATATGAGCTGCTGAGCCTGTACTTTAACCGTGCTGAAGACCCTAATGCAGAGCAGTGTCCTTTTCTTATTGACGAGGAAAATGTAATAAAGATTCGTAAGGCAAAAGACTACGTTATTGCCAATATGGCCGAACCACCCGGACTGCAGGAACTTGCCGATGAGGTAGGTATTAACCTTAAGAAGCTTAAAATGGGCTTTCGCCAGATTTATGGTGATAGTGTCTACAGTTTCCTGTTCGACTATAAGATGGATTATGCCCGCAAGCTGTTAGACAGCGGCTCTTTTAACGTAAATGAAGTAGGGCTGCGCATAGGCTACAGCACATCGAGCCACTTTATTGCCGCTTTTAAAAAGAAATTTGGCACCACGCCCAAGAAGTATTTAATGAGTATAAATGAGAAGGTATAGTGCCGGCTTTCAAATGCTTCAAAAGTAATTGTGAACTCCCGAAAGTGCCGACCTTTTTAAATGCTATAAGAGATAAATGAAAAACAAATTTTTTGAGTACATACAAAACCTGCAGGATACCATAACTGCAGGATTAGAAAAAGCAGACGGTTCTGCCACGTTTAAAGAAGACCTTTGGAAACGCCCTGAGGGTGGCGGTGGGCGCACGCGTGTTATAGAGAACGGCGCGGTGTTCGAGAAAGGGGGGGTAAATATATCTGCCGTGCATGGGCCACTTGCACCCGCCATGCAACAGTATTTTAATGTGGGCGACGTCGATTTTTTTGCCTGTGGCCTCAGCCTGGTAATACATCCTAAAAACCCTATGGTGCCTACGGTGCATGCTAACTGGCGCTATTTTGAAATGTATGACAAGCAGGGAATCGTGGTAGACAGTTGGTTTGGCGGCGGTCAGGATCTAACGCCTTACTATTTGTTTGATGAAGATGCCGTGCACTTTCATCAAACGTGTAAAACCGCCTGCGATAAGCACAACCCGAATTTTTACCCCACGTTTAAGCAGCAGTGCGATACCTACTTCTGGAATACACACCGCGAAGAGGCTCGAGGCATAGGCGGGCTTTTCTTTGACCACTGCAAGGCTACCGAAACGTTTGGAATGGAAGACTGGTATAATTTTGTTACTGAGGTTGGCAACAGTTTCCTTGAGGCATATGTACCTATTGTAGAGAAGCGAAAAAATTTAGACTATACCGTTGCTCAGCGTACATGGCAGGAAATTCGCCGTGGGCGCTATGTAGAATTTAATCTGGTACATGACAAAGGCACGCTTTTTGGCCTGAAAACCAATGGCCGTATTGAGAGTATTTTAATGAGCCTTCCGCCGCATGTGCAGTGGATCTATGACCACCACCCTGAAGTTGGGAGTGAGGAAGAGAGGCTGATTGAGGTGTTGATGAAGCCGAGGGAGTGGGTGGGTTAAATTAAATGTATGCCGCTCCTCCGGAGCTCTATTTCATTCACGCTATTGCCACTATAAACATGTCGCACCGCCGGTCCTCATTATAGTAATGAATACGATATGAATTTCGGATTGATTGCAGTTCAAAGAACAAACGGCAAACGGACTGAGCTACGGAGTAGCGACATGTTTATAGAAACAAAATATTTGCGAACAAGCTTAGCTACAAAGTAGCGACATGTTATAGGAACAAGATATAAGCAAACGGACCGAGCTACCGAGTAGCGACATGTTTATAGAATAAGATGAGCGTAGGTAATAAGAGCTCCGGAGGAGCAATTATAATAGATATGCTTACGTACAATTATAATATTGCAACAACTAAGCTAAAGAGTAGCGACATGTTTATAGCAACAACAAGCGTAAGGCAAAAGAGCTCCGGAGGAGCAATTATAATGGATATGCTTCGCACAATTATAATCTTGCAACAACTAAGCTAAAGATAGCGACATGTTTATAGCAACAACAAGCGTAAGGCAAAAGAGCTCTGGAGGAGCAATTATAATGGATATGCTTCGCACAATTATAATATTGCAACAACTGAGCTACAGAGTAGCGATATGTTTATAGCAATTGACCAACGCAAATAAAAACAGCTCCGGAGGAGCGACATGTATAAAATATATTACCGATGGCAGATACTTATTCTCAAATATACATTCATATCGTTTTTGCCGTTAAAGGCAGGGACAACCTTATTTGGAAAAGATGGAAAGAAGAAGTACATAAATACATTACAGGTATTATTACAAACGAAGGGCAGAAATTAATCGAAATAAACAGCATGCCAGATCATGTGCACATTTTAATTGGTTTAAAACCTACAATTGCTCTTTCAAATCTGGTTAGAGACATTAAGGCCAATTCCTCTAAATTCATAAACGAACAAAAATGGATTGCTGGAAAGTTTGAATGGCAACATGGGTTTGGTGCTTTTTCGTGCAGTCATTCACAACTAACAAAAGTTATAATGTACATTAAAAATCAGGAAGAGTATCATAAAACAAAAACTTTCAAGGAAGAATATATCGAATTCCTCGAAGCCTATAATATAGATTTTAAAAATGAATTTATTTTTGATGACGTGCAATAGGTATAGTATCCCGCTCCTCCGGAGCTCAATGTTTTTGCTTTATGCTATTGCTATAAACATGGCGCACCGCCGGTGCTCATCTGAGAAATGAAGACAATAAATTTGGATAATATAGATAGAACACTCCGCTACGGAGTAGCGACATGTTTATAGGAACAAGATATTTGCGAACAAAACCAGCTCCGGAGGAGCATTGATAGATAGACATAAGCAACTATAGGGCAGTTTGCACGCCGCTCCTCCGGAGCTCAATGTTCTTGCTTTATGCTATTGCTATAAACATGGCGCACCGCCGGTGCTCATCTTAAAAATGGAATAATAAAATTGGAGCAATATTGATAAAACATATTTTATAAACATGGCACTCCACTGTTGTTTAGAACACAACTATTAAAACTTTAATAACCGTTAACTGTCAACTAAAAACCTACATATGTTCCCAATACACAGAAACAGACGACTTAGAACTAACGAATCGATACGATCGCTGGTACGCGAGACAACCATATCTCCTAACGATTTTATGTTCCCAATGTTTGTAGCCGAAGGCACAGGGGTAGAAGTACCCTTAGGCTCTATGCCGGGCTTGTTCCGCAGGTCGTTAGACCTAACCGTAAAAGAGGTTAAGGAGCTATGGAGCCTTGGCATAAAAGCGGTAAACATTTACGTGAAAGTAGACGATAAGCTTAAAGACAATGCCGGTAAAGAAGCCTGGAACAAGGACGGACTCATGCAGCAAACTATCCGCGCGATTAAAGATGCCGTGCCGGGAATGATCGTAATGCCCGATGTGGCGCTCGACCCTTATTCTATTTACGGACACGACGGTATTGTAGAGAACGGCCTTATTGTTAACGACGCCACGGTAGATGCGCTTACCCTTATGAGTGTGAGCCATGCCGAAGCCGGTGCCGACTTTGTTGCTCCAAGCGATATGATGGATGGCCGCGTACATGCCATTCGTAAGGCACTTGAGGAAAGTGGGCATCACGATGTGGGTATTATGAGCTATAGTGCTAAATACGCGTCCTCTTTTTACGGTCCGTTCAGGGATGCGCTGGATAGTGCTCCCGGCTTTGGTGATAAAAAGACCTATCAGATGGATTATGCCAACCGCATTGAGGCTATTAAAGAAGCGTTGCATGATGTAGAGGAGGGAGCCGATATCGTGATGGTAAAACCGGGAATAGCGTACCTGGATATTGTACGCGAGGTAAAAAACGCAGTAAACGTTCCGGTGGCGGTGTATCAGGTAAGCGGCGAATATGCCATGGTTAAGGCTGCTGCCGAACGTGGCTGGCTGGACCATGACAAGATCATGATAGAGCAGTTGCATTGTATTAAGCGTTCCGGTGCCGATATAATCTCTACATACTTTGCTAAAGAAGCTGCTATAATTTTAAACAAATAATGGCTGCGGCCGCCCGCATTTAAACACTTTTCATAACAGACTATGAAACACATACTCACATTAGTAATTGCACTATCGCTTTTGTCATGCAAAACAGAAGAAAAAAAGGAAGCACTATACCCCGAAACAGGCACTACTGAAAACGAAGGCTCTGTTGCAAAGTTGAGTCCGGAAGCCGAAATGGGGCGTGAAATCTTTGACGGTAAAGGCAATTGCTTTTCCTGCCACCGGCCAGATCAAAAGGTAGTGGGGCCAAGCATCCAGGAAATTGCTAAAATATACAAAGCTAAAAACGGCGATATTGTAACGTTTCTTAAAGGCAAAGGCGAACCTATTGTAGACCCGTCGCAGTATGAAGTAATGAAAACTAATTTTTACCTTACCAAAACGTTTAGCGATAAGGAATTGAAAGCTGTAGAGGCGTATATTTATAGTTTTCAGTAGCGATAGGCAGTGAAAAAATATCTTGATGTTTTGTATATTTACCTTGAAATAATTACCCAATGGACGAGATACTACAAGCATTATCATTAAAACAGCAACTGGATAGCCTACGCCCAATAGAGCCGGAGAAGGAAGCACGGATAATGCAAAAATTTCGATTAGACTGGAATTATCATTCTAATAATCTTGAGGGTAATTCGCTAACCTATGGCGAAACCAAAGCATTATTAATGTTTGGCATCACTGCGCAGGGCAAGCCTTTAAAAGACCATTTTGAAGTTACCGGCCATAATGAGGCTATTAACTGGGTAATAGATGTGGTTAAAGGTGATTATCCGTTAACACAAAATTTTATACGCGAGCTGCATACGCTTTTGTTAAAAGAACCCTATCAGGTAGATGCACAAACTCCCGATGGCAAGCCAACTAAAAAATGGATACAAGTAGGCAGCTACAAAACGTTACCTAACCATGTGCACACTAAAACCGGCGAGATGTTTTATTTTGCCACCCCTGAGGAGACCCCTGCTAAGATGGGCGACCTTATAGCATGGTATAATGAGCAGATAGATGAAGCTGAATTTAACCCTATTTTATTAGCGGCAGAATTTCATTATAAATTTATACGCATACACCCTTTCGATGATGGCAATGGCCGTACGGCACGCATACTCATGAATTTTATATTGATGAAGTTTGGATATCCTCCCGTTATCATTAAAACCGAAGATAAAGCTAATTATTTTGCTGCTTTACAACTTGCCGATGCCGGACAGCTCCAAGCTTTTTTAAATTACATTGCCCAAAATTTAGTGCATTCTTTAAATATTATGATTGCAGGTGCAAATGGAGAAAGCATTGAAGAACCAGATGATATTGATAAGGAAATCGCACTACTTGAGAAAAAGCTGACTGGTTTAGGGGAGACATCTAAAGTTGGAAAAACTGAAGATAGCCTTACTAATTTATTATTTGGCTTGACTAATTTTAAAAATAAAATAATTGGTTCAAGCTTAAAATTTCAAAATTTCTATATTAACGTAAGTACTCATTATGCAATTATAGAGAATAAAATTTATACCGATATATTTGGAGATGAAATTTATCGTGAAGAAGTTTTACTTTCAACAGATTATGATCAATGCATTTCACTTGTATCTAAGGAGGCGATTCAGCTAACCATAGAAATTTCATTTGATAAATTTAATCGCGTAGGATTTAGAAGTTTTGATTATAAGTCGATATTTGAAATAAAATTTTCAAATATTTCTTATTCAATTGCTGTAAATGAATTAATTGAAATTGAAAGACCATATGGGTTTTATCTTACAGATTTAGAAATAGACACAATTATAAATAAAGAAGCTAAACGCCATACTGCTTTCATTGAGCAGAAAATTGCCGAGAAAGAAACAGGCAACTAAATTCACACTTTAAGTAACTGAGGCCGCAACTGAGGCAATAATTTATTTCATCTTCAAGAAAGCATCTGCTTCACTGTAGGGTATAAAAAGTTCTTTTTGCTGTTCGGCATAAGCTGCAACTTCATAAGCGTTGTAAAACAGCAGGAGTCCGTCTTCTTTAAAGAACATATTTTGCGGCAGTGCAAAGGCATCATTTTCAAACATCAGTCCGGTCGCGTTAATGTTTTTACCCATTGGGATTTTAAACTTAGCCCTGAATTTCTTTTCGGCGAATGCCGTAAATGCTTTTTCGTCTTTAAATATATCGGCATATTGCAGCGATTTGCCTGTTTTGGCATTAAACAGCAATGAGCGGTCGCCCTCATAGCCATGTGCGCCTCCGGTAAAAGTGTAGTGGTGCAGTTTTACGCCTATAATGCTGTCGGTCTTATAATCAATAGTTCCTTTTACTTTCGCCTCCCAGCTCATGGCATCTTTTGGGAACTTTTTTGCCAACTCCTCATACGACTGTATAAACGATGTCATTAGTTCATCATAACCTTTAGCATCTGTAGGCTTTTCGCCAAAATACACGATGCTCCTTACCGTCCTGAAAACTTTATTGTTTATACTGTCATCGGCTACGGGCATTCCGGTAGCTTCGGGTACCGTAATGTCTACATACGTACGTGGTTCGGGTCCGGGTATTGCAGTCTTCTTGCTGTACACTTTAGTATCAAACGCAAGGGCGGCAGGTTTTTCTGCAATAGTCCCGGTGGGAGCATCTGTAGTCTCTTCTTTATCTTTTTTACATCCGGTAAATAAAAACGCAGCGAGTAGTATAGCGAGGTAAAATTTCATAAAAAGGTAAAGTGTTATTGTTTTGTAAAAGTGCCCTGTAGTGTTACGCACGTAACCAATTTACAGTAAATTTGCCTATATTTATACGACATTGAACAATCTTTATATGAAATTTAACACGAAAACCATACATGGCGGTCAGCAAAACGACCCCAGCACCGGCGCGGTAATGCCCCCGGTATACCAAACCAGCACCTTTGCACAAAGCAGCCCCGGTGTGCACCAGGGTTATGAATACAGCCGTGCGGCAAATCCTACACGTACAGCCTTAGAGAATGCTTTGGCAAGTATAGAGAATGGTGTGCGCGGCCTTGCATTTTCATCGGGTCTTGCAGCAACAGATACCGTTTTAAAATTACTGAAGCCGGGCGATGAGGTTATTGCTATGGACGACCTTTATGGCGGTACTTACCGTATGTTTACCCGAATTTATCAGGACTACGGTATTGTTTTCCATTTTGTGGATATGAACGATACCGAAAAATTTGAGTCGCTTATAAACGATAAAACAAAACTGGTTTGGGTAGAAACGCCTACAAACCCATTAATGAAGCTGGCCGATATTGAAGCTATTGGTAAAATTACAAAAGCTAAAAACATACTTTTTGCTGTAGATAATACTTTTGCTACGCCTTACCTGCAGCAACCGCTCGACCTGGGTGCCGATATTGTAATGCACTCTGCAACAAAATACCTGGGTGGCCATAGCGATGTTATTGCCGGTGCCCTGGTAGTTAAAGACGAGGAATTAGGCGAAAAACTGCATTTTGCACAATTTGCTACCGGTGGAACTTTAGGTCCGCAGGATTCTTACCTGGTACTTAGGGGTATAAAAACCCTGCACCTGCGCATGCAGCGTCATTGCGAAAATGGAGCTAAGGTAGCAGAATACCTAAACAACCATCCTAAAATTAAAAAAGTATATTACCCCGGTTTAGAGAGCCACCCGTTTCATGAAATTGCCAAAAAACAAATGAAGGGCGGATATGGCGGTATGGTAACTTTTACCTTTGCATCGGGCGAAAAACAGGAGGCCATTACCTTTTTAGAAAACCTTGAGGTATTTACACTGGCAGAATCATTAGGAGGAGTAGAGTCGCTTGCTAACCATCCTGCATTAATGACGCATGCCTCTATACCGGAAGCAAAACGTGCAGAACTGGGCATTACCGATGATATGGTGCGCCTTAGCGTGGGCGTTGAGGATGCCGATGACCTTATTGCCGATATAGAGCAGGCGCTTGCTAAGTAGTGCTCTTATGAATAAGACTATGTAAACCACGAACAGTTATAACTTTCGTGGTTTGTTTGTTTTAAACCTCTTCTGCATAGTTTATTTGCAATGTTATATACAAAAACCACAATAGTTGCGTTTTAGCTATATTTGCGCAAATAATTGCTGATGAAACACTTTCTCCCCTTATTATTTTTATTCTTCTGTCTGGGCAGTAACGCGCAGGGTAACCAGCAATGGGGCAGCTACTTTTCGTACACTAATGTGGTAGATATGGCGCAATCGGGCACCCGTGTTTTTGCGGCTTCGCAAAGTGCTATGTTTAGCCAGAACACCATAAGTGGTGAGTTAAAAACCATAACATCTATAGACGGGCTTAAATCAGAACTAATATCTGCCATATATTACAGCCCTAATTTTAATAAAGTGTTAGTAGGCAACAGTAACGGGCTATTGCTTGTGGTAAATGCCGATAACAGCATTATTTCAAAAAATGCCATAGTACAGGAAACTACAGTTGTAAATACAAAAAAGAAAATAAACCATATATACGAGTATAATGGTATTGCTTACCTGTCTACAGATTTTGGCATAGTAGAATTTAACCTTGCCACGTTAGAGTTTGGCGATACTTTTTACCTCGGCCCTAACGGGGCAGAAGTTGCTGTAAGGCAGTCTACCGTTTATAATGGCTACATATATGCAGCTACCTTCGAAGGGTTTGGTATACGCCGGGCACTGCTTACTAACCCAAACTTAAACGATTATAACCAGTGGCAGCCGCAATTTAGCGGAACATACTGGACCGGGATACTCACCTTTGGCACCAGCCTTTTTGCTATAGATAACGCAGGAGTTATGGTGCGTATACAGGGTGATACTACAGTGGCCTTTGGCAGGCTGCCCTCTGCCGCTACCGATTTGCGGGAAAGTGGCGGTTATATGGTGGCTACCTGTGCAACAAAGGTGTTAGTATACGATAGTTTAGAGCAACAGTTGTTACAGATAAATGCCATACCTAATTTAAATGAAGATGTTACCTACACCTGCGCCACAATTGTAGGGCAGATTCTTTATATAGGCACAGCAGAACGCGGCGTGTATAGTGTGCCACTAAATTTTTCGGGGCAGTTTGTGAATATAACGCCTGATGGGCCATTGCGCGATAATGTTTTTTCGATAAAAAAATCACGCAGTAGCCTCTGGGCAGTTTTTGGCGGATACAGTTATTACTATGAACCCGATGTAAAAAGGTATGGTGTTAGCAAATTTACTAATACCGGCTGGAAAAATATTCCGTATACCGATCTTGATGTCTTTGGGCCATTCGAATCGATTTCAGATATCACGATTAACCCCAATAATGAAAAAGAGGTATATCTCAATTCGGCAGGTTCGGGCCTTTTAAAGCTAATAAATGATATTCCCGTTACCCTGTATAACAGCGTAACTCCATTTGGTACGAAACTGCAAAGTGTGCAGGATTATACAGCTAATGGCTATATAAGCGTTCGTATAAACGGAGCTACCTTTGACAGTAACAATAATTTATGGATGACTAACTCGAGGGTGGTGAGGCCGCTCAAAGTATTATTAGCAGGTGGTGGCTGGGCAGATTATGCAATGGACGAGGTAATACAAAACATAATTACAACCGAATATGGTAAAATGCTGATTGACCGTAACGGCACCAAATGGATACCTACTATAGATGAAGGTTTGATAGGCTTTAATGAGGCGCTAAGCAATAAAACCATAGTTGTAGATGAAGACAACGGCCTTCCTATAGGCTATGTAAAATGTGTTGAATTAGATAATAACAACCGTTTATGGATAGGGACATCGAGCGGATTACGTACATTATTTGCCGACCGTTTTACTACTGAAAATACACTTGAAGCCACTAATATTGTATTTCTTGAAGACGGCGTACCCGTAGAGCTTATGAACGAGCAGTCTATAATAGACATTAAAACCGATGGCTCTAACAACAAATGGATAGGTACGGCGGGCGCGGGTGCATTTTTAGTATCGCCTGACGGGCAGAGTACGATTTTTCATTTTACTAAAGAAAACTCGCCGCTCCCCAGCAATAATATTAACGATATAGAAATAGACAATGCAACCGGTGAAGTGTTTTTTGCTACCGAGAGGGGATTAGTATCTTACAAAGGAACTTCTACCGAGGCTGCAGGCGACCTTAATAATGTGTATGTTTACCCTAACCCGGTACGCCCCGGCTTTGACGGCGACGTTAAGATAAGCGGCCTTACAGACAGGGCCACGGTTAAGATTACCGATATAGAAGGTAACCTGGTGCACGAAGCAACATCCGAAGGTGGCACTATATTATGGAATACCAGGGCCTTTGGTAAATACAAGGTAGCATCGGGGGTATACATGATCTTTATATCATCTGAAGATGCTACGCTTACCAAGGTTAAGAAGGTAATGATAGTTAGATAATGATTGTAGATCCCTGATCTTAGGATTAAGGTTTAGCTACCCGTAAAATATCGTAGCCCGCTTTTAAATACTTCATTTGTAATCCAAAAAAATGCTTGTAAAAACAAAAGCCATTGTTCTTAGTGCGTTACGCTATCAGGAAAAAAGCCTTATAGTAAAATGCTTTACCGAAAGTGACGGGCTTAAGTCATATTACGTGCGCGATGCGTTTTCGACAAAAAAAAGCAGCCAGAAAACTATTTATTTTAGGCCGCTTACTATCTTAGATATGGAGGCTACCCACAAAAATAAAGGTACGCTTGAATATTTTAAAGAGGTGCGCCTTGCTTTTCCGTACCTATCGGTAAATACAAACATGCTTAAGACCAGCATTGCCTTGTTTGTATCTGAAATGCTGCACAATTGCATTAAGGAAGAGGAACAGAACCAGGGCCTTTATGATTTTCTTGAAACGGCTTTACTTTGGCTGGATAGCCACGAAGAAGTAGTGAATTTTCATCTTATACTGCTTATAGAGCTAACTAAGTTTTTGGGCTTTTATCCGGATAACTCTCAGGAAGATTGCCCTTATTTTGAAATGACCGATGGGGTTTTTATTCCGCATCAGTCTACAAGCTGCTTAAATGCGCATGAAACGGCGTTGCTTCGCAGGCTTATGGCCTTAAAATTTGATAACAGCACCAAAGCCTTTCATGTTACTGAAAGGCAGGCGCTGTTAAAAATAGTGTTGGATTATTATGCTTTTCACCTTGATAGTTTTCGCAGGCCAAAATCGCTCGATGTGTTAAGGGAGGTATTCGAATAAACGCTTCACCGGGCTATCAATGTGCCTATAACTCCTGCGCCAAGACACACATACCATTTTTTATACCACGGTGACGGTATCACTATTTCGGTTGATTTTAATTCGGTTACCATTATGTGTGGGTTTGAATTGGTAACATCGGTGACTAAGGTTTGCCTGCCTAAGAGCCAGGAGCGTTTAAAACCACTCATTACGGTTACTTTATTATCGAGCGTTAAACTGTCTATAACAAAGCCGTTGTTAGTTGACTCGTATTTAAAGGCATACCATTTAGTGTTGACCGTGCCCAACCGGTTGAATATACAAGGCACACTATCCTTGTATGTAACAGCAATGGTATCGTAAGTTATCTGTTGGGTATACTGCACTATTGTCCTGATCCTGCTAAATTCTTTAGAAAGTGCTGCTAATTGCTCGTCTTTAGAAAGTATAACCTTTTTTAAGTCAGATTGCTTTACTTCGAGTATTTTTATCCTTGCCGTTTGTGTGCCTAACCGGTTTCGATAATAACCAATACTATCTGATAAAGCTGTTAAATTCGTTTCGGCCGCTTGCCTAAGTCCCTGGCATCGGTCGACAGAATAAAACAAAATTATCAGCAGTGCAGTAATAATGCCTGGGTATATGTAGCTTTTCATACATTAACCCAAGTGTACGTGGTGCCATCTATAACCTCGGTAAATACATCTCCTGCTTTATATTTTGCCTGAAGCGATTTCCAATTATGACCAAAAGTCTTTTCGAAGTGCGGGTAATCCGGAAAAGATTTCCAGTCGCCGCCCCATGTCCATCCCAGATTTTTTAAATAATTTACGGCTTCCATCCAGTCGGAAACTTTGTCATTATCGTTATCACTTTTTATATTATACGAAGCCGTTTCGAAAGTGCCGTCACCATTTTTATCTATCAGGATTACTATGTCAAATGCCAGTCCGTAGTTGTGTATCGACTGACCTGCCTTGGCATTGGTAACCTTCTTTCCGGATTTTGTACGGCCTATAGCATAAAGAGTCTTTTGCTCGTTAAGAGAGCGTAACGTTTGCGAGAACCTCAGCCGTATATTTTTGCCAAAGAGGTTATTGTTAATATACGTGTAGGCAGCGAGTGCTTCCTGTCTTACAGCAGGGTGTAATAAATTTATGCGGGATAAGGTTAGTGCATCCATCAGGAATTTTTTGTAATGTCAAATATATCATCCTTTAAATCTTTGGTGCGCCTGAGTGCATTGCGCAACTGCTTCAGGAAATTTATTCCGTGGGCTTGTTCTATGTTTTCTTTTATAGATACAATTTCGGTAAAAATAAGTACAGTTGCACAAGCTTTTGTGAAAAAGTAATTCACGGAAAACCATAGACAGAAAAATTCCGAGAGCAGGAAGTGGTCTATGGTAAATATCATAATCGTTACAAACTCGTACACAAACATTTTCAGGATAACATCGGCGAAGCGCCGGCTTATTAAGGGCTGTCCCGTTTTAACAGATTTATAAATGCCTGTTATGGTATCCAGCGCTATTGCAGCACCTACTGCAATAAGTATCCCCTGCACAGGGAGAAAATACGCGAATAGAAAGACTGCTATAGATTGAATAGGTTTCATACTATAAGAATATTTACAAATATTCAAGAAGGCTTACACTGATTGGCTTAACCCACCATCATTAATGGTCCATCTTTTTGAAGATGTAAGTGTGGTACGTCCCGGCTGTCCGGCTGCAGAGTATTTTATACTTCCGAAATGTATAGCTTTGCCGGTAGCTACATTTTGTGCGGCCCATGCGTTAAGCAAGGCATTATAATTTGCAACGGAGTAGTTTGCCGATGATTTACCCGCCATAAAATTCGTGAATCCGGTTACCTTAGCAACGTTCCAATTACTGATATTCTGATTGAAAGCCGTGGCGTTTTGAAACATATTAGACATTACAGTTACATTTGCAGTATTCCAGTTACTTAACTGTTGATTAAAGGCTTTTGCTTCTGCAAACATGTAGTCCATTTCGATTATTTTTTCGGTATTCCAGGTGTTTAGTGGCTTGTTAAAAGCAGATGTCTGCCTGAACATCGAACTGGCTACTTCTACATTTGATAGATTCCAGTTTGCAAGTGGCTGGTTGAATACAGGGTTATACGCAAACATATAGAACATGGTCGTAACTTTTCCGGTATCCCACATTGAAATGTCCTGATTGAAAACACCTGTAAGCCCCGGTGCCAGCCTGAACATATTGGTCATATCTGTGACATTGCTGGTGTCCCAGTTATTTAAAGGTTGGTTAAACGCCGTGGCTCTCCCAAACATTTGAGCCATATTAGTCACGTTACTCGTATCCCAACTATTTAATGGCTGATTGAACGTAGTTAGGTAAAACATCGATTGCATATTTGTTACGTTGCTTACGTTCCAGTTGTTAAGCGGTTGATTAAAGGAGGAGGCACCATTAAACATACTGTACATTTCAGTTACATTTCCGGTACTCCATAGATCTAATGGCATATTATAATTGCCTGCCAAATAGAAGACCCCTCGCATCGTCGTAACATTACTTACATCCCACGAATTTATATTTTGGTTGAATGCTTTACACTCCCTGAACGTTTGGTAAAGCGTGGTTACCGAACCAGTATTCCATTCATCCAACGGTTGGTTAAATAACGCTGCCTCCTGGAACATGAAACTCATATTCGTTACTTTACCCGTATCCCATCCATTGAGCGATTGGTTGAATACTAAAGCCTGCCAGAACATTCCACTCATGTTAATTACATTACTAACGTCCCAGTCCGTGATATGATTAACATTTGTCAGTGCGCTACATCCCGAAAACATGTAACTTACATCAGTAACGCCCTTTAAATTCAAAACATCACTTACATCGTTCAGGGTTAAATTGGCACAGCCATTAAAAGCCCGCCCCAAATTACCAATCCTCAGACAACCCCACTGTTGCACATTTAGTATCTTCAACTTGTCGCCGGTAGTATTAAAACGGAATCCTATCAAGGTACCTTTAATAGTTATAGTATAGGTGCCTGTTACTGCGTATGTATGCGTCACCTCATCCTGATCATAATCTGTTATTCTCGAGGCCGTCCCATCGCCCCAATCCACTTTAAAATCATAAATACCATCTTCATAAAGAGGTATCTTTACCTGGTTCGAATTACTGCTTCCCTCGCCAATATTTTCGGTTTTCCAAGTGGAGATAAAAGGCATGATTCGCTGCCGCATCCTGCTTGCTAAAATTGTTCCCATAGTTATCGTAATTCGAGTTTGCCATATAATGATACATCTGTAGCCGTCCTGAACTTCAGCCCAAATACACTATTCTTCTCGGCGGTTTTAGGATTTTCTGACGCTCCATAGTGTAGTGTTATTCCGTCCCCGGAAAATGTTGCCTGTCCAACATCGGCTACCTCACCTTCAATAAGTGTATGAGCTGCAAAAATCGCATCAGGTACTTTGATTATAAAATCAGTTGAGATCATAAATACCAGCCACTTGTCCCTGTCTTCTGCGTGAAGGGTGTAAGTGCTGTCTTCAAAGCCGGGTGTAGTCATACTTATTGTTTTAACAGGCTTATGTACATCGCTCTGCATTGCAAAACTATCATCAGCCTGCTTTGCAGGGATAAGATACCGAACAGTGCCTACCGGCTGTTCAAAGTCTATAGAGATGCTATTGCCCGCCCTGCTCCTGTGTTGTATATCAGCGCCATAGGCAGTGGTAGCATCGGTATCTTCATGGACGTGTATGGCATATTCTAATGTCCTGTTATTTTGAGCCAAAACCTGTGAGTAGGTTGGCACAAAAGGGGCAGGAGACACATCATTTAGCAACTGGAAATCTTCATCTGTACCTGGCGTCCTGCCGGCACCGTAGCGTCCCGCAGTGCCTATCCACAAATAGGATACCTCTTCACCATTTAAAACTCCCTTAAAAATGGTGTAGCCTTCTTCCTGTGGCTGTATGGTTATATTTGGGTTTTGGTTATTTAACCAATCGCTTACCGTTTGCCCTTGTATCAGGTTAAACTCGATAATCTGAGTTTCTGCACCACTTTCAAGATCTTCTAACGATGCCTCGTTGGTGTAAACCAATTCGATATCGGCCGATGTTAGCGCAATGCCTCCCTGCCCATACCATCCCTTGCCTTTGTTGAGCATTTTGTATTTTAGTACAAGGGGAGCTACAAAACGTATAGGTCCTGTCACGCCTGGGGTTAACGGCCTTTGTATCAATGCCCGCTGACTGCCTATAAACCACACCGATTGCGTCTCCTTTATTTCGTATGCCCTTAAGCGGTTTATGGCTGCAAGTATTGTTGCGGTGGTGTAATTGTTAGGTATCGTAAACGATTTTTTAATATCGATGTTATCCTGGTTTACCGGAGTGATCGCTTCGTTAAGCAACTGAAAATTATTTTCTGATGACTGTAACCTGCCGCTGCCGTAAGTGCCGGCATTCCCTATCCATAAATAGGTTTGATCATCCGCAGCAGTGCTTTTAAACAGGGTATAACCCTCTTCCTGCGGCTGTATGGTTTTTGTCGGGCTAACGGTATTGAGCCACTGACTTATAGTTTGCCCTGCCGTAAGGGTAAATGGCACAATATCAGTTTCTACAGCAACTTCAATATCGTTTAATGAGGCTTCGTTGCTGTACACCAATTCAATATCAGCTGCGGTAAGTTGCGTTTGCCCCGCGCCGTAAATACCTTTTCCCTTATTCAGCATTTTGTACTTCAGCAGTAGCGGATTTATTACTGCCGGCCGCAGCAAATCAAGATTTGGCGCCAATGGCCTTGATACCGACCTGCTCACAAACCAAACCGACTGTTTATCATTCACCGCATAGGGAGCCAGGTTATTTATTTTACCCAGTATTGTATTAATATCGTATAAGCCCTGCAGCACAAAGGTCTTTTTAATATCTATGTTGTCCTGATTTGTGGCTACGACCGTTTCAGGCAGCAATAAAAAGTCGGATGCTACGCTGCGGCTGCTATTGCTGCCATAAGTGCCTGCCCCGCCTGCCCATATATAAGATACTTCCGTTCCGTTTATAGTAGCGTTAAATAGGGTATAAGCTTCGGAATGCGCCGATATAGCTAATGCAGGGCTTTGGCTGTTAACCCAGCTGCTGATGGTTTGTGTAGTACTGCCAACAGTTACAACCCGCGTATCCGGCTGCAGCCTGATGTCCTGAACCGTTGCTTCGGCAGCATACACAAGTTCTATATCGGTTACTGCCAACTGGAATGCGTCCTGCCCGTACGTTCCCTTGCCATAGTTTATCATTTTGTATTTATACGTGTGCGGCTGTAATGCCCTGCCGTTTAACCCTGCTGCCCCGGGAATGGTTACTACAAACCAAAGGCTTTGCTTGGCATCCAGCGTATACATCTCAAGGCTATTTATCTGTGCCAACACACTTTCGGCAGACGCTGATGCGCTTCTTATATAATGGACAATCTCTATGTTATCCTGATCGATATCAGGGCTATCGCCGCCAAGGTTACTTCGTGAGTACAACACGGGCAATAACGCTGCCTGAAGGGCAAGGGCATTAGGGTACCGAACGCCATCAACTATAAAAGTATTGTAGTGCGCAAGTTCTGCCAGTACATCTTCCCGCTCATAACAATTAAATATCTCTATTTTATTGCCGTGAACCTCTGTAACATAGTTCTTTAAGTATTGGATGTTATTGAAGGAGAAACGCTTATCATTTATTGTCGATATAATATTCATCAGCCTATTTTTTTAAATCGAAATCCGCCCTGTTTTGTCCTGCAGGTTTTATAATCGGGGTGTGCAGTACGTATAAGATAGTTTTTTACGTTCTCCCATACCTGCGCTGCCGCTTCCCGGTTAAGGGTGTACAATGTTTTTTTAGTCGATGCCTCTATAGGCCTGCTGTTGTCGTTTAGTTTTTCGACTACCGAAAACGGCGTGTCTACAGCACCCGAGAACATCATATACCGGGCATAGGCAAAGTACGTCAGCACCATACTAAGGCCATAGTTAGTGTAGCTTATACCGTCATGCTCATATACACAGCCTTCTAAAACATCGCTGTAATCTTCGGGCGCAGAAAGTATTTTGTTGAAAAAGCTTTCGCCAATGAGCGGCTGAAGGTCCAGCAGCTGCGCATCGAGTATTTGCTCGTGCAGCTTGTCATCATAAGGGGTTTTAGATATTTGCTTAAAACGGGCAATATCACTGCGGGTTATCAGGGGTTGCATCGTCTATCAGTTTTAAGGGTTCTACAATAAGGCTTGCATAGTCCTGCGACCGCTGTAATAATTGATTAATGACAGCCGTTAAAAGGCTGCGTTCCTTGGTTGTGTTTTCCCAGTAGGTGCGTTTCATTTCGCGTATCGCCTCACCCGAATTACCAAACAGCGATGCCTCATTGGTCTTGATAAGCCCTGCCGGAAGGTTGTTAAACGCCACCAGTATATTTTCGCGCACGCTGGTTTCAGTATAGTTAAAAAGCTTGTCGTCTATCTTGCTTTCTATCTGCTTTATTAATATGGCGTCGTCCAGCTTTTCTCCTGCAAAGTCCATTTCAAGACACAGCACACCACCTGTATTTTGTGCGCCAAGGCTGTCTTTTATAGCCTGCTGAAAACGCTCCCGTTCACTTTCTGCTTCTGTCAGAGCAGTGCTTCCGGGCTCAAGGCCTTCGCCAACGAGCGGACGTGTAACCACCAGCGTATTGCCAAAGAAGCCTTTTCGTAACAGCTTGTTTTTGTAGATGGATGCCTGCGCCTCACTGTCGCAATCTTCGGAAACCGAATCGATGCGCGAAAGCGGATAAATAAGCTTCGTGTCCATATTTATAAACAGTATCTGGCCTTTGTAATGTTCCCACCCGCCTGCTTTTTCTACCTGTGCGTCTATTACCGCTTTACGCGGATTGTAAATGTCTACCAGTTCTATTTCGCTGCGCTTCGGCTTTAGCCATTCTTTGCTAATGGCTACTTTGCCCGCGTAGTCGTTGCTGTCTTTTTTGCCTATGCGGCACCACTCGTAAGGCACCACGCTGCAGTCGGCTATCTGGTACAGCGCATTCCAGTTAATGTGGATGAATACACCGCGCTGCTTTACAAGGTCATCGGCAACATCATCGGCAAAGTCAATCAGCTTCAGGTTTTTTTCTTTGTTGATGATCAGGTTATCGGCATCTGTACCATACCCTTTCCCGATGAGGTACTGCACCATAATGGCTGCTGCACTCTTGGCCGTTACGCTATTGTTTATCAGCCTGTCCATACGCTCCGGGTACGCGTTATCGGTATCGTTGGCATACACATCGGCACTTTTGCTCCAGGGTGTAAGCCGCTTCCACACGTCTATTAAAAGGGTTTTCATTCAGGTTGGCCGGTTTCTAAAATATCAAAGTCGTCGTGGCCTTCCAGTTCGCTGTTATCGTCGTCTTCGTTGGGTGATGGCGCTATCGGCTCGTCGTTTGTAGGGGCTGAATCTATCACAGTAACCGTAAACAGATCTGCCGGATCCTGTGCCGGTGGCACGTTAGCAAAAAAGCGCAAACCGTTAGGCTGCTGCAACAGTACCTCGGCATACTCGTTAGTAATGTTGGCATTGTTGACTAATATAGGTGAGCCAAATTGCAGGGGTATATTTTCGTATTTGGCGTGAAGCCTGTAGTAGCATGTATTTTCCATATCTTTAAAATGGTTTTGATATTTGGTTAAGTAAGTGGTTAAGCAGGTAGAGCAGGAGGGATTAACCGGCCCGCTAAAAAGGGAGGTATATTCTTTTAAGAACAGCTCCAGGTAGAGCACACCCCCGCCCGTAACGCTACGGGTAAGGGTGGCTATATCCATGGTTTTAAAATCCATTATGCTTCTGTAAAGCAGTTGTCAAATAATGTTTTCCTTTCGGCATAGCCAGATGGGGTACCGTTTGCAGCGTCGGCAAAGTAGTAGGTTTTAGGCATGGTGGTTTCTTCAAACCCATCGGCAGATGCCAGCTCGAACATGATCATGTTATCATTTTCCTTCGAGCTGTTAGTCATGGTAATAAGCTCAAGGCCTGAGTTGTACCCTAAAACCTCAAATGCATCGGCGTTGCCGCTGCCTTTCCATACCTGCTCTATAACGGCAAGATATTTACCACCTTTGCTCAGGTTATCTGCCTGAATTTTATTAGCAAGGCTTGGATTAAAGACCACCCCGCTAAAGGTATGTTTAAACTTATCGGGTGCATTTTCTTTTTTAACCAGCTCCCAAGCTTTGCCGTTGCTTTGTTTTACACCGGTAAGTTTGTAGCCTGTCTTGCCCGGCTTAAGCTGAATTTGCGTAACCTGCAGCCTGTTATCGGCACTTACGGTTGTAGCGGTAAGATCTACATCGTCTTTATTAATAAGCACCACATTTTGCTCGATGCCGCCCACTGGCGCATTAGCACAGTTAAAAGTAATATCGGCAGTTAAGTGTCCTGTACAATCTATTGGCATGTTGTTTTGATTTTTTTTGAATTCTCTGGGGAAGTATTATTGAAGAATTGATTTGGAACGCGGATTAGCGGATTACCGCGAGGCGTAAAGCGATTTCTATATCCTCACCCCCAGCCCCTCTCCGAAGGAGACGGGAGCAGCTACACTCATAATCTAATGCAACTGTGTTAGCGGCTTTGAATGTCATTCCGAATGCAGCGCAGCGAAATTGAGGAATCTCTTTTCATTCTTTAAATTCCCCCTCTAAATCGAAAGCTGTTAAACTAGCCGTCTCGAGTTCCCCTCTCCTTCGGAGAGGGGTTAGGGGTGAGGTTATAAAAAAACATCCCCCGGCATTTTAGTTACTCTCCGCTCGTGTAAACACATCTCAATTATCTTTTAGCCTCTTCTTTTGTCTTGAAACAAAAGAAGCAAAAGTTCAAGGCTCTAACTTCTTATGCTACAAATTATAAGCCTTGGCTAAATCATTTGAACTCGCTGCGCTCAGACAGCAAATGATTTTTAACGCCTCAACTTTTAATTTGCTTACGCAACGAAGTTTAAGGCCTTAGCTTCACTCATTTATGCTCACCCTTACATACATATAATTGTAAAAAGGAAGTCAGTACACACGATACGTCCGTCCCGGGCTCCCCTCTCCCTTGGAGAGGGGTTAGGGGAGAGGCCGCCCTTTAATACGCCGCTACAACCATATATTCTTCCAGTAATTTGGCATCAATAGTATAGGCAGCATCCATAAAATTAGTTTTAAGGGTCTTGTCATAAAACACATCCAGTTTAGAAAGGTCGGCGTCGCTTAACGTACCTACCGGAATGTTGCTCTTTGTAGTAAATACCGCCCTGTGTGGCAGGTTGAATTTAGTGCCGTTGTCCTGGTATGTTTTAATATAACGGTCCCAATCGTAGCGCACTTTAACTTCTATACCATCAAATAACAGTTTAGGACGGCCACCCTCAACCACTTCCATAAAGCCCGAACCTAAGTTCTTGTTGCGAAGCGTGGCACGGTAATTATCAGCCAGGGAGCGTGAGGCAAGGATAAAAGCATCATCGGCAGCAACAAGCCTTTCATCGGCTGTGTTAAGCATTTTCTCGAAAATACCAATAGCAGCATCGGCAGCAAGTGCCTGTGTGTTATAGCCTGCACCGGTATTAACATCTATAGGCACACGGGTAACCTTACCGGCAGTAACCGCTGTAAAGATTTGCTTAAAGAGTCCGCTAAAGGAGTTGAAGTAATCAAGGTCGGTGCCTACTTTAAACACTCCACCGTTTGCCGTAGTGGCAGCCGCCGTATCGTTAAACCATACCTTGCGGTGAATGTTTTCCTGCAAAGCCGTTTCTACCGCCGATATGATAACGCCAAACTCCTGCGAGCCTACGGCATCAAAAAAGTCGGGGTTGATGCGCTGGGATTTCCTGAACATTTTAAACAAAGCTGGCATATCTGCCTGGCAATGCCTCAGCCTGAAATCTTCCAGCACGGGTGTCCAGAATTTCTCTGTCAGTGCAAAACCACCCGCTTCGTTAGGCTGGCACCCCGCCGACTTTTTACCTAACAACCCAAGCCTTCCGGCGAAAGCAATCTGGGTGTTTACATCAATACCCGTTTCTATTTCGTGGTATTCGGCAAGGTCGCTTTCGTTAAAAACCCTTGCAAAAATTACCTCGCTTACCGTTTCGGCCTCACGGGCGTGTAGTGTTAATCCTTCTGCATTAATAACGCTCATTACTTACGGGTGTTTTTGTTCAAATATTCTTTCATCCCGGCAAGTTTATCGGTTTCTCCCGCCCTGCGCTGTGCCACCTTTTTGCTATCTACACTAAACTTGCTCGTTACTTGTCTTTTTAGGGCAAGCACCTCACTTTTAATAGTGTTAAGCTGGCGTTTCAGGGCTTTGTTTTCAGTACGCAGCGAAGCGGCTTCAGCGTCTTCTTCGGGTTCGATAATTTCGGTAAGTTCACCGGCTGTAAATACATACGTGTAGCCATCGGGCAGCAGGTATTCGCCTTCGGCAGGGGAGCCGTCTACCGTTGCTGTAGCACCCACTTCAATTAATGCATCATCGGGCAGATCGGTAAAATCGAGTTCGGCACCCGTAGCGTCCTGCACCACTTTGTTAAAAATGTGGGCACTTTTAAACTTGCCCAGTACTTTAGTAAACAGGCCTTCCATCCAGTGCCTGTCGTTGTCGGTAAATGTTCCTCTCATAGTAGAGTTGGGGTTAATGAAAGCTTTGGCTGCGGCCTTAACCTGCCGCGAGGTAGTAAAGCCCAGGGCGGCAAGCTGCCTGCCCGTGAGCCACGTTTCGTTTTTAAGCAGCGGCATTATGGCCTGTTCCTGCACGTTGAGCGCCTTTGTGTAAAAGCCCACCATCTTTTTCTCGATGGCACGAAGCTGATCTGCAAATTGCTCCAGCTCGTCTGCCGTACCCATAGACCCGCCCCACGGAAGGTGAATCATAAACGGGGTATTTTCGCGCACCTGCCGCTTATCGCCTGCCATGAAAATTACGGTGGCTATGCTGGCTACAATACCGCTGCCTATAGTAGTGATGGGCTTTTTGAGCGATTTTAGGTATTGGTAAATGTCGAAACCCACATCTACCAGTCCGCCCTCGCTGTTTATGTGCACGTTAAAGGCGGTTGCTTCATGCTGCTTTTTTACCTGACTCACCACGTCTATAAGCGCTACACCGGTTGTACCGTCGAACGTGCCTATCTGGCCGGAGATATAAATGTTTCCTGTCATTCATTTTATTTAAGTATTGAAATATTGAATGATTGGAAGGGCAGAAATAGTGAGGCAATAATTAAAGAATGCTTTATAGCTATAAAGGTGTCTTGTTTTGATGATGCAAAGGTACGGCGGGTATTTTGGTAAAGTACTGAAGCGGGTTTTGCAGTGGTTTGATTTCAGATTTCAGAATGTAGATTTCAGATTGAGTTTCACTCATGGTTTAAATCAGAGTAAGCCGGTATGAGTTCCCCTCTCCTTCGGAGAGGGGTTAGGGGTGAGGCCAAAGTACTGAAGCGGGTTTTGCAGTGTTTTGATTTTAGATTTCAGAATGAGATACACTCGTGATTGAATTTGAGTAAGCCGGTATGAGTTCCCCTCTCCTTTGGAGAGGGGTTAGGGGTGAGGTCATTTAAAGAATCGGGTTTTGAAGTAGCGTTCTTCTTTTGTCTTGAAACAAAAGAAGCAAAAATTCAAGGCTTAACTTCTTATGCTACAAATTTTAAGCTTCGGCTAAATCATTTGAACTTGCTTCGCTTCAAACAGCAAATGATTTTTAACGCCTCAACTTCAAATTTGCTTAACGCATCGAAGTTTAAGGCCTTGAGCTACACTCGGTCAATCGAGATACATTCATACTTAAAGATTGAGTGAGCCGGTATGAGTTCCCCTCTACTTTGGAGAGTCCCGATAGCTATCGGGAGGGGTGAGGTAAAAGTAACAGCAGTTGTTGCAGTAAACCAAAACTTTATATATTTGGACAAATTTATAAAATGGTACAAGCAATAACTTTTAACGCTACGTTACTAATGACAGCGGCGCAGTCGGCGCGGATTATCGAGATCTTAGTGTTTCTGGGAGCCGTTATATTTGGTTTTACAATGGCGGTCGTTTTTTGGAATAAAGTATATACACCTATATTTAAAAAACTGGAGGCATACCGGGAAGAAAGGGCCAGGCCAAAAGGTATTCCCATCGAGATAATTAACGAGATGTACTATGCCGATTACCTGGCGTGGGCTGCGGAGCGTGGGCATGAACCTTATTTCCTGAAAATCTAATTTAACATATATGTATAATTTTTTTATTTATGCGCTGTATACTTTTTTAGGTTGTGTGGCTTTCCAGGCAGCTGTTTTGAGTATAAAATTCCTTACAGTACTTTTAACAATAAGAAAGAAGAAGACTAAAAACGAATTGCAAGCGGATAATTTTTATATACAGGCACATACTATAATGTTGGTGAACGAGTCATCTAACATAACATTCAGCAGGAACTTTGAAACTTTCATGGAACAGGTTAAAGACAATAATTTACCCCGACGCTATGAATAAGCTATTTATAATATTGTTAAGTGCCGCGGTTGCGAATAGCGAAGAAAAGGGCAAATACTTTATGGGTGGACTTTTAGTGTTTTTTGTAATGTCGTTTATACTCCAAATTCCGTACAGCAGGTTAGATAAAAAGATAAAGAACACAAAGGCCGAAAAAACACCTTTTGCAGTGCAGAACGAACTGGACTATGCTGCCTATGTGCAGTGGGCTGCCATGAACGGATACGAAGTTTATTTTAATAAAAGGTCGGTGTCCCGTACAGATATGCATGAAAATGAAGAATAATATATGAAGTATTTTTTTAACAGCGGTACCCTTATTGTAACGATCCTTCAGATACTTTTGATAGGTACCGGACTGCTTGTACGTTACTATAGAGCCAGGCGAAAAGTGAAAACCAAAAATGCCGACCCTTACAGTAACAACGAGTATGTACAGGCGCATTTAAGGATGATAGCAAAGGAAACGTTGTGTGAGCATCGTCTTAGTACTGTGCGCGAGGAGGACCATGAATTTATAAAGGCTAATAAGCCGGAAGTCAGTAGAGATTTGGACGCCTATTTTTATAATAGTTAGATAATCGTAAGTCCGCTTTTTAAAGTTGGATAGATAGAGTATGCAATGATTTCGGCATGATTTTGACTATACCTTTACTGCACAAAATACCTTAATTTTGCAGTATGGAACCCATAACGCCACAGCGAAAAATAATCCATGTAGATATGGATGCTTTTTATGCCTCTGTAGAGCAGCTGGATAACCCCGAGCTGCGCGGAAAGCCGCTTGCCGTGGGCGGTGGTGGCGACCGTGGCGTGGTGGCTGCCGCGAGTTATGAAGCCCGAAAATTTGGTGTTCGCAGTGCCATGAGCGGTTTCCTCGCCCGCAAACGCTGCCCCGAACTGATTTTTGTGCGCCCCCGCTTTGAACGCTATACAGAAATATCCGGTAAGATACGCAGCATCTTTCATGAATTTACCGATAAGGTAGAACCCCTTTCGCTCGATGAGGCCTATCTTGATGTTACCACAAACAAAAAAGGAAATCCCAGTGCTACGATTATTGCCAAAGAAATAAGGCAGCGCATACTCGAAGAGACCGGTTTAACGGCTTCGGCAGGGATATCCATTAATAAATTTATTGCCAAGGTTGCCAGCGACTTTAATAAGCCTAACGGACAAAAAACGGTAACGCCCGATGAGGTGCTGCCGTTTCTGGAAGACCTTGCCATTGGCAAATTTTATGGCGTGGGAAAGGTAACTACCGAGAAGATGTACCAACTGGGCATTTTTACCGGCAAGGATTTAAAAGAGAGATCGATAGAATTTCTTACGGAGCATTTTGGCAAAGCTGGTGCCTTTTACTATTATGTGGTAAGGGGAATCCATAATAGCGAGGTAAAGTCTAACAGGATAGCAAAATCTGTAGGTACAGAGCATACGTTTAATGAAAATTTAGTGTCGGAGGTTTTTATGCTCGAAAAGCTGGAGGATATTGCCGCCGAACTGGACCGCCGCCTGCGTAAAAAGAAAACTGCCGGTAAAACCATAACACTTAAAATAAAATACTCTGATTTTACGGTTCAAACCCGCAGCAAAACGCTTCCTTATTTTATATCAGATAAAAGCCTGATCTTAGAAGCTACCAAGGAGCTGTTGTATCAGGAACGCCCTAAAGAGTCGGTACGGCTTTTAGGCATTTCGCTGTCTAATTTAAATAATGAAGCAGGGATAAAGAAAGCAGTTGCTGTACAATTAAAGTTTGATTTTTAGGACTATTGTAATAGCTGTATGTTTACTAATGCATAAAGCTGGCAGCGTTCACACAACGTCACTGCGAGGTACGAAGCAGTCTATATGAAAATAAGAGATTGCCGCGCTTCGTTCCTCCGCTCGCAATGACAGTAACGGGTATAGTGTGTAGAAAAAACTTCGTGAAAATTAGTGCAATTAGTGTCTTATCTTTATGTCCCTTTATAAGAGATTCTTCGACTCCGTTGGACTTCGCTCAAAATGACTGTAACAGATTTCGTGAAAATTCGTGCAATTTGTGTCTTTTCCTTATGTCTCTTTGTAAGAGATTCTTCGACTCCGTTGCACTCCGCTCAGAATGACAAAAGGTTTGCTTTCTCTCTGTGTCTCTCTGTGCTTTCTTTGTGAAACTTCGTGTAATAAAATGTATCAAGAGATTCTTCAACTCCGTTGCACTCCGCTCAGAATGACACGTGCGTGCTTAAAGCGTAGTAACTTGATTTGCTGAGTAATTTTACATGCGGTTTGTCATTCTGACGAAGGAAGAATCTCTCGTGTAGATGTGATTCCTCAGCCCGTTGCACTCCGCTCAGAATGACACGTTCGCGCTAAAACGAACTATATAATTTTACTTAGTCAGTTACACACGCAATTTGTCATTCTGACAAAGGAAGAATCCCTCGTGTAGATGAGATTCTTCGGCTCCGTTGCACTTCGCTCAGAATGACAAAATGTTCGCTTCTCTTTGTGTCCCTCTGTGCTTTCTTTGTGAAACTTCGTGTAATAAAATGTATCGAGAGATTCTTCGACTCCGTTGCACTCCGCTCAGAATGACACGTGCGTACTTAAAGCGTAGTGACTTGATTTACTAAGTAAAATTTTACATGCGGTTTGTCATTCTAACGAAGGAAGAATCCCTTGTGCAGATGAGATTCTTCGGCTCCGTTACACTTCGCTCAGAATGACAGCTACAGACTTCGTGAAAATTAGTGCAAATTTGAGTCTTCTCTTTGTGAGACTCTGCACGTTCTTGGCGAAACTTCGTGTAATAAAATGTATCAAGAGATTCTTCAACTCCGTTGCACTCCCGCTCAGAATGACACATGCGTGCTTAAAGCGTAGTGACTTGATTTTGAGTGATTTTACAAGCGGTTTGTCATTTCTAACGAAGGAAGAATCCGTTGTGTAGATTGATTCATCGGCTCCGTTGCACTTCGCTCAGAATGACACGTCGTGCTAAACGAAGCGATATAATTTTACTTAGTCAGTTACACACGCGGTTTGTCATTCTGACGAAGGAAGAATCTCTCGTGTAGATAAGATTCTTCAACTCCGTTGCACTTCGCTCAGAATGACAGCTACAGACTTCTTGAAAATTAGTGCAATTTGTGTCTTCTCTTTGTGATCCTTTGTGCCTTCTTTGTGAAACTTTGTGTAATAAAATGTATCGAGAGATTCTTCGACTCCGTTGCACTTCGCTCAGAATGACATAACGCTTATCTTCTCTCTGTGATCCTCTGTGCCTTCTTTGTGAAACTTTATGTAACTGTTAATCGAACTTGTGCAAAAAATGCACGAGTTCAACTTCTTCTAATAAAAACTCTTTTTACCTACCGTCCTGTTCACATCGATAACATAAAAGAGAGCCTGAATATCGTTTACATGCAGCCTGAAATCGGTAAACTCCGGGCTGTCGTTCAGGGAGTGGCAGGTAATGTAGCCTTCCTCGGTATTATGTTCTATAATTTCTTTAAGCAGCGGCATTTTACTCTGGGTGGTGTAAATAACCCAATACGGGAAATCGCGGTAGCGCAGCTTGCCATTCCAGTGGTGGCGTTGCAGCTCGCGGGTACTCACAACGCTGTTTCGGGTAATGGCGCGGCTGCTGCCATCGTCCATACTGTCGCCGTTAACCCTAAATGCCACATAGCGGCCCTGCACAGGCTTATCTACTATAATACCGTGCTGGCTTAAGTCCATCAAAAAATCGGCATCCTGATACGTGCTTAAAAAGCCTGCCTGAATATTAAATTCGGCCAGGGGCATAAGCATATAAAACTGACCGTTAGGCAGTTCTACAAAGCGGTTACCGTTCTTGTTTTCAAAATCATCAGATATTTTAACAACCTCCTCATTGGCCACCGTTTTACCATATATGTTACCCGATTCTAATACCTTGTGTAATATTTCACTTTTACTTTTAGGTATGGGGCGCCCCTTCTCATAGTTAATAATCGTTTCACGGCTTGACCCAATCATCTCGGCCAATTCTTTTTGGGTAAGTCCGAGCTCCTCGCGTTTGCGTTTTATATCTAATCCTTCCATAATCAAAACTTTAGCTAACAACTAAAAAAATTTCACAACAATGTGGAAAAATAATTTAAAATTATACTTGTTAAGTGGAATATTACACTTAACTTTGCATTATACTTCACAAAGATACTAATAAATGCGTAACAAACAACATGTAACCAGAGAAATAGTGGAACTTAGTGCAATAAAAGCTTCATACAACTACTATTTAGCCTCTGGGCGTTCGATATTTGAAGTGGAAAACGCCACACAGCTGCACCATAACCTTTGTGTAATTAATCAGTCGCTAAGGCAGCTTTATGACGAACTGAAAGTTTTTACCAAAAGCGAAGCAAACATTGGCTTGAGCCAAAGGCCTATAGGAAATGAGACGTCAGCAATGGGCGGCTATTTTCAGTCGGCTGAATTTAAGGCACTCGAAACCCGCGCCATTATGCAGTTTAACAGCGACAGGCGTTTTACCATTACCGAATGAGGTGGATTTGTTGATTTGGAATTTGTTGATCCGGACCTAATGAGATTATCGAATAACCGAATTAACAAATCAACAAAAAAAAATTTAAGACTTGACAACTTTATAACTTTTAAACTTATTTAAGATGACAATCACAGGAACAATTGAAAGCATTGAGTACCGCAACACAGCAGGTCATGAAAAGAAAGTAGTAACCCTTGCGCCCGATGGCAGGCAGCGGGCGTTTGTAGAATTTCGCGGCCGCCGTATGGACGACCTTGAGGCCTACAAAGAAAACGATGAGATACAGGTAGCCGTAACCCTGGAAGGTAAAATAAGCAAGAACAGCGGCATACAGTATAACAATCTGGTGGCGCAGAGTGTAAACAGTTTACAGTAGATAGTTTAAAGTAGACAGTTACAGTGAACAGTCTCATCTCACAGTCTCAGTTTACAGAACCTTCATTCTCTCAATAGCTATCGGGATTCTCCAAAGGCGAGGAACTTAACTATAAGAGTAAGAGTGCAGCTGCTCCCCTCTCCTTCGGAGAGGGGCTGGGGGTGAGGACAAACTAGCAGGCAGCTGGCGCCCTCTTTACCGGGTAGAGGTTTTAGCACAACAGATTCTTCGACTACGTTGCACTACGCTCAGAATGACAGAGCAGCAATATCTTTTCGGAAATTCCAAAATAACCAAATTTACATATCAACAAAAAAACAATAGAAAATGAACTACAAAATAAAAGGCATTATAACTGCCGTAGGCGATATAAAAACAACAAAGCTGGGCACTGCGGTGCAACAGCTGCATTTTGAACAGGAAACCGGCAGGATGTTCTACCCATCGGCATTAGGCACAAAGATAGAGCTGCTGCAGGACATGCTTCCGGGCGATGTGGCCGAACTCGAGTTTCATATTTGCGGGTCTAAGGGCATGTACAACAACGTGATTATAGACACTATAGTAAGAGTGTAATGAAAGATCCTGCTTTTCCCTTCTATGCCCAGGATTTCTTAGTGGGTACATTGCATCTATCCTGTCAGGAAACCGGTGCCTTTATAAAACTGCTTGCTTACCAGTGGATAAATTTGGGTATCCCAAAAAACAGGCTTGGCAGTATTTTGGGTTCCGGCTGGGATAGCGTGTGGTTATGCATCAGCGATAAATTTATAGAAAAAGACGGCGTGCTGTTTAACGAACGGTTAGAAATGGAGCGTGAAAAACGTGCCCAATTCAAACAAAAACAAGCCGAAAACGGTAAAAAGGGTGGCAGGCCAAGAAAAGAAGATTTGGTTATAAGTGCTGTAAATGCTAGTGTTACAACTAAAACATCTAAAGAAGTTAAACCTAAAAACCCAATTAAAACCCAAAAGAAGCCTTTAGAAAATGAAAATGAAAGAGAGAATGAAAATGTAATTGAAATTGAAAAAGGAAAAGAGGGTTCGGGAGAAAAACCGGATGGAGCAGGCTCTTTAACTTCGGCAAGTGTAGTTGGCTCCCCTCTCCTTCGGAGAGGGGCCGGGGGTGAGGTTGTACTACCCTTTGCCTCGGAAGATTTTGCGGCCCAGTGGCAGGCGTGGAAGCGGTACCGTGCCGCAGAACATCATTTTACCTACCGCAGTGCCGAAAGCGAGCAGGCCGCCCTTGCCGAACTGGGCACCCTGGCACACACCAGCGAAACTACGGCTATAGCCATACTGCACCAAAGCATGGGCAAGGGCTGGAAAGGATTTTTTGAATTAAAACAAGATGCAACAAAACCAGCTGCCGGTAAAGGCAAAGTGCGGTACAGCGACGATTTCAGGCGAAAGATTGCTAACCGTTTACAGTCCAAATAACTGTATGCTGCATGCCCATAAGCTTACAAACCTTAGCGCAGCCATGAACACTACAGCACCCACGCTGGCGGCTATAAACCGCGAAAACGGGAAGGAATTTGCCATAGGCCTCACCATGGGCTGGCTTGTGTACCTCAACGACATGCTGAACCTGAACAAACCCATGACCGAAGACCAGATTGAGCACTGCGCCACAGAGGTGATAAACCTGTACGGCTCCCTGCGCATGAGCGACCTTACTTACCTGTTCCGCAAGATTATCAGCGGGCAGTATGGTGAGTTGTACGAAAGCCTTACAGTACAAAAGGTACTCACGTTCTTCCGTCAGTATTTTGATGACCGCTGCTCACTGGCCGAACTGGAGAGTCAGCGCGACCATGCCGACTTTGCCTGTAGCGACGAGTTTAACTACAGTCGTAATTTAAGGAGGATATGGAGCGGAATATCGAGTAAGCAGTAGCAGTATTCAGTGTTCAGTCGCGGTCGCAGTTTGGCATTAGACTTTAATACTTTCGGCTTTAAGACTTAAACGTTCTTTGACATAGTGTAACATGAAGGTATAGCAGGGATTGCTGAGCCTTTGAATTATTTAAATTATTTATACTTTTATAGCTTAATAATTTAAATCATCAAAAGTAAATGGTAATTGAAATTCCAAGTAATGTTAAAGGTGATTTTGATGGATATGATTTTATTATAAACATCATTAATAAATATGGATTAATAAAAAATACTAAAATTATTTTTGATTTCCATAAGACTACATTTTTAGAAGCTAATCTATGCGCAATTCTTGGTAGCGTTATAGAGATATTGGAAAATAATGGAAATATTACATCCGTCATTAACCTTACTGAGTCAGTAGAAAAAATATTACAGAAGAATGGTTTTTTAGTTCATTTTGGATATGAAAAGCTGTCTGATCATTATGGCACGTCATTAACATATCGAAAATTCACTTCAAAAGATGATAGTAGTTTTAATAACTATATACAAAAAGAATTATTAAATAAGAAAGACTTCCCATCTCATAGTGCACGCCTTGGTAAAGAAATTACAAAAAACATCTTTGAGATGTACGAGAATGCCCGTACACATGGTAAATGCGATTACATACATACCTGTGGACAATTTTATCCAAAATCTCCAGATAAACCATTGTTTTTCACAATCGTAGATAAAGGAATTAATATTAAACATAATGTTTCTAAATTTTTAAAAAGAGATTTATATGCCGCTGATGCAATTGAATGGGCGATGGTAAAAGGCAATACAACCAAAACAGGCAACACATCTGGCGGGTTGGGCTTAGCTGTAATATTTGAATTTATAACGTTGAATAAAGGCAAAATACAGGTTGTATCATCAGATGGATTTTATGAGTATTATAACGGCACTGTGTCGAAAAAAACATTAAATTCGATTTTTGATGGTACCATTATTAACATTAGATTTAACCTAAACGATGTTAATCACTACAGGCTTACAATTGAAGCAATTGATGATTTTGAAAATATATTTTAAAAACATACCTTTGCGAAAGCAAAATAATGCATGAAAATAAACATGGAGCACCTAATTATCAAGGACATAATTGGAACTGATTTAGCAGTTTCTACAGAAAATGGTAATAGAATTTTCGAAATTGTAGATGGATATCTGCAAAAGAAAGAAAAAGTTGAGCTTGATTTTGCTGGTATAACAATAATGATCACAGCATTTTTAAATGCTGCAATTGGAAGTTTATATAGCAAAAAGGAATATACTGGTGAGTTTTTAAATGAATATTTAGAGCTTAAGAACGTAGAGAAAGACGACCAAAAACTCTTCAAAGATGTTATTCAGCGGGCAAAAGAATATTTTGCGAATAGAGATACGTTCGAAAAAAACTCAAATGACGCAATTTATGGTCGCGACTAACGTTACTGAATATAAAATTGGCTTTACTGACCAATTTTTTTTTGATACTAATATCTGGATACTCCTCTTTGGAACAATTGCAAATTACGAGAAAAAAGATCAGCAGGCATATTCTAAATTTTTAGAAGAACTATTGTCGCGAAATGGAGGAATATATATTACTTCAATGGTGATTTCTGAATTTTCGAATGTTCTTTTACGAAAAAGTTTCAAACAATGGAGTGGTCTTGCTCAGAATATCGGCAAAGATTTTAAAAAGGATTACGTAGGAACATCGGATTATAAAAGCAGTGTAGGGACAATATTAATTCTGATTAAGAAAATACTTGCATTGCCCATTGTGGTAAAAGTTCTTGATAATTTAAATGCCATTGATGTAACTAATATTGAGCAAAACTTCCTGATAGCTGATTTTAATGACAGCTATTTTGCTGAAATTGCAAGATTAAACAATTATAAAATAGTGACAAATGATCGTGACTTTCAACAACTGAAAGGGAATTTACAAATTATCACAACTCAAATTTAATTTATAACCAAGCCTCAACTTAATTGAGGCTTTTTTCTTCCCCAATATTTCCTTCACCCCTTTAAAAAATGAACGAAGCACTAACAGCTTCCGTTATACATAAAACCACACAAAAAGAATATAGCGAAACCTATGCGGCGCAGGCAACCAAGCTCATGCTGTTGGGGCTGACCGAACACGACCTGGCAACGTTTTTTAGCGTAAGCCGGCGCATGTTTGCGCGTTGGAAAAAAGACCATGCTGAGTTTGCCGAAGCGCTTACCCGGGGCAGGCGGCAGGCCGATATGGAGGTAGCACATTCGCTGTACCAGGCCACGGTAGACAGGGTCATTACCACGCGGCAGGCCATTAAGTGTAAGGAAATTTATTATGACGAGAACGGAAAACGCGTTGAGAAAGAACGCATAGAAATTGTAGAGGTCGAGAAGCACATTCCGGCCGACTTCAGGAGTCAGCAGTTTTGGTTAAGGAACCGTAACCCCGCGCAGTGGAACGAAAAGTATGACGATAGCGATGAGGCAGCTCCCGGTGCCGTAACGCTCAATTTGGGCTCCGGCCAAAACCCCCTTAGCGATGAAACTGCTGGTTAAACAGGAGCATGCCGTCTTTTATTTAAAAGACAATGTAACCGAAGAGATACTTTATGGCGGTGCTGCCGGTGGCGGCAAGAGCGCGCTGGGATGCCTTTGGCTCATAGAAATGTGTCAGAAATATCCTGGTACGCGCTGGCTTATGGGTCGGTCAAAGCTCAAGACACTTAAAGAGACCACGCTCAATACTTTTTTTGAGCAGGCAACACTGCTGCACCTTGGCAGCCAGTTTAAATACAAATCGGTAGAGCATGTAATCCAGTTTAATAACGGTAGCCAGATTTTACTCAAAGACCTGTTTTCGTACCCTTCCGATCCTAATTTCGACAGCTTGGGTTCCCTCGAAATCAGCGGTGCTTTTATAGACGAGTGCAACCAGGTGGCCTACCATGCGTGGCAAATTGTAAAAAGCCGTATAAGGTATAAGCTTACGCAGTACGGACTCATCCCTAAGATGTTAGGCTCCTGCAACCCTGCCAAGAATTGGGCGTACAAAGAGTTTTACAAGCCAAAGCGCGACGGTATTTTGCCCCTGCACAGGCGGTTCATTCAGAGCCTGCCTACAGATAATCCCTACCTGCACCCCAGTTATTTACAGTCGCTTTTACGGCTCGACAAGAACAGCAGGGAACGCCTGTACTACGGCAACTGGGAGTATGACGACGACCCTGCAACGCTCATGGACAACGACAGCATTGCCGACTACTTTAACCCTTCGCACGTTATTCCCAACGGACTTAAATTCATGACGATTGACGTTGCCCGTAAGGGCCGCGACAAAACGGTGTTCCGCATTTGGCACGGGTGGCTGTGCATTGCGCGGGAGAGCATTGCCAAGAGCGGACTCGACGAGGTGGTGGGCCGTGCAAAGATCCTGCAAACCCGCCACGGCATTGCACTCTCTAACGTGGTGGCCGACGAAGACGGTGTGGGTGGCGGCGTGGTCGACTTTCTTAAATGCAAAGGTTTTGTAAACAATTCGGCGCCGCTCGAAATGCTCGAAGGCGGTGCTTACGTTAAGCCCAACTACGACAACCTTAAGAGTCAGTGCTCCATAAAAATGGCCGAGATGATCACGAATCGGTTGGCAGGCGAGCTTTGCGACAACGATGCTGTAAAGCAAACCACCGCCGAAGAAATGGAGCAGATCAAACTTAAGGATATCGATAAAGACGGGAGGCAGGGCATCATCCCCAAAGACCGCATTAAGGAGCTCATAGGCCGCAGCCCAGATGAGTGGGACAGCATTATGATGCGGTATTGGTTTGCCTTACGGAAGACTTTTGCTACAAAAGTACGGGTAGGGTGATTTTTACCACAAAGTGCACAATGGTTTTCACAAAGAAACACAAAGCTGCATAAATTAGGCTTGTTCCAAGCTACTAAGAACACAAAGCTGTATCTGATGATCAACATTGAAATTAAATCGTAAATATTTTACAATTAAATGTATAAATGCAAAGCCTTGTGCTCTTAGTAAGATAACTTGTTATCTCCCGTGCTTCTATAACATACAGCTTTGTGTTCTTTGTGAAAACCTTTGTGGCGCAATAGCGCTTGTGGTAAAACCCTAACCAAATTCTCAAAACCCACGTTATGAAAAACATCACCCTTAAACAATACATTACCCTTAAAGACCCCTCGCCCTACAGTATATTAACCCACTTAAACCCAAAGAACAGCTTTGCTAAAAAGCAGATGGACATTAACCGCATGCCATATGCTAATGTAAAATACTGCATCAGGCTGTTGCCAAAAGTAGATAGCTGGCAGGGCATACAACAGTTATTCGAGATTTGTTTTGAGGTATCTGAAAAAGACTTTTGGCAGGCAACAGTCATCGAGTATTTTGCGGCGCGTAAATTCTTGATTACCGAATTTGAACGCATCATTACTACCGAAAATAAGCTGCTTGCCACTCAAAACACCGACACCCATCTTTGGGAAATGGCCGGTGCCGATAAGCTGAAACCGTACAGCGATACGCTTCCGCTATTGCAACTGGGCATGCTGTTTGGGCAATATCCGTTCGACCTGGGCAGAAAACCGTATAGCGAAATTTTTAACCTCCTTGCACAGACTAAAACACAGAATGAGGTAGAGGCAGCGTATGGGAAGCTTAGCAGGCAGTGATCAGTTTTCAGTGTTCAGTCGCAGTTTTCAGAAAGGGAACGAGGATGGTTGCGGATTGAAAGCGCGGATTAACGCGGATTTTTTAGAGCCTTTTCTCCACGTACTGTCATTGCGAGGCACGAAGCAATCTTTTGTTTCATATTATGAATAAGGGATTGCCGCGGTCGTGCCTCCCTCGCAATGACAGTGCGTAAAGAAAGCAACGCTATTATCTGAATACAGCTTTGTGTCCTTTATAGCTTGAAACAAGCCTATTTAGAAGACTTTGTGTTCTTTGTGAATGCATTGTGGCGCGGAAGCGCTCGTGGTAAATAGTTGTCTATTAGCATTTAAAGATACATGACTTACTGAATAAGGGATTGCCGCGGTCGTGCCTCCCTCGCAATGACAGTGCGTGAAGAAAGCAAACGTTATATCTGCATACAGCTTTGTGTCCTTTATAGCTTGGAACAAGCCTATTAAGATGACTTCGTGTTCTTTGTGAATGCATTGTGGCGCGGAAGCGCTTGTGGTAAATAGTTGTCTATAAGCATTCCAAGAAAAATAACTTACTAAATAAGGGATTGCCGCGGTCGTGCCTCCCTCGCAATGACAGTGCGTGAAGAAGGCAGGGGAAAAATCCGCGTTCATCCGCGACTGCGTAGTATCCGTTTAAATCCGCGTTCCCTTCATCACATCAACATAAAACAAATAACCAAATCAACATTCTAAAATGAAAGACATTGTTTACATACTACAGGACATTGCGCTCAGCAAAAACCTGACTTACCATTATGGTAAAAAAGCCGCCCTTAACCTGTTGGATGGCACCCTTGAGCCCGAAAAAATCTTTCTGCTGCATGAGTTTACCAACCGTAAAAGTGCCTATAACGCATCGGGGACAAAGATTACGGCGGCTACTTATGAGGGGAAGTTTTTCTTGGTAAAGCATGCCGATTTCGACCAGCAGTATTTCGCCGAGAGAGGCAACGAGGAAACCTCTAAATATGCCATGAACATCGCACCGCTGCTGGGTGTTTTTCAGGATATAGGCAACACGATCGCATGCCTTGATGCCGAGGTATTGCAATGGGATAACATAGACGTTACCGATGCGCTCGATGCCAATATGGACGGGCTTTTATGCAGCTATAAAATTACATTCCCGGTAAGTTATGAGTAGCCCTACAGAACTTTTGGCAGCCGAATTTGAGCTGCTTAGGACGGACATCATTTCGGCATACCGGGCAAGCGGGCAGGCAGTAAGCGGCAGTTGGGCCGAAACCGTAACGGTTGAAGCCACGCCCAACGGTTACAGCATTATCGCCGCCGACTATATAAATGGTCGTAGTCCCGGCAAGCCGCCGCCAAGCAAAGCTATTGAAGAATGGCTACAGCAGAGAGGTATTGCTGCACGCCTTGAAAAGAACATGACCATAAGCAGCCTTGCTTTTCTTATTGCCCGCAAAATAGGGCGGGAGGGTTGGAAGCCCCAAGCAGGCAGTGTCGATATCGTTGATAGCGTGGTGACACCCGAAAGGATTCAGCGGATGCTGGATAATGTGGGCGCGGTGTACCTGGACAATTTTACAAATACTATTATTAATTACTTAAAACAAGCTGCCTTATGAGTATAATTTTCGCAACGGCCATAGACGACACCAAATTGCGGATGGCCTATAATAACGATGTGCTCCGGTTTTATTCGGATAATACCCTGGCGGCAAAATCGTGCAGGATCACTAACCGTAATGATGCTTCTGCCCTTAACATCACGCTGTACCCCGCGCCAGATGGCTCGTTCTTTTTCAACTTTAAGCCCTATGTTACTGCGCTCATTAACACGCGTAATTTTGAAGATACCCTTCAGCCGGAACTTAACCGTACCAACCCTGACAGCTTTGTGTATAACGCCACACCCGGCACGCTGCTACAACTTACCATAAACATAGAAATCACATTTATAAATGACACTACCGATGATGTTACCCACAGCCTCACCTGGCTTGCGGCAGCAGCACAGCTGGGCAGCTATGTACCGCTTAGCACATCGGGAACGTACGTGCTGAGTCCGTTTGCTAAGGCATCGGCGAATGCCTGGCAATTAAAATATTGGCAGGGATACCCGTATGATGTTTCGGTGTACTGCCCTGATGCGTTATTCAGTGTTGCCAATGAAACCAACCTGCTCACGGCGCAGTTCACCGTGCCGGGACCCGTTTTCAGGATGGTATTTAGTAATGGCGATGACGACGAAACGCTGGAAGATGTATTGCCATTAAGCGATGGCCATAACAGCCTGCGCATCATGGCAGATGATGAACCAAGCGCAAATGACATGTTTATCAATCTGCATAAAGTGCCTTATAAACAGGGCGTTTACCTCAAATGGCTCAACGCCATGGGCAGTTACAGCTACTGGCTTTTTGAAGATACTTACAGCGTAGACCGCAGCACCAAGCAGTTGGGCGAACTGGACCGTGATAATGATAACCCGGAACATTCTTTTGGGCGAACGATACAGATAGGGAAGGAGAGTCAGGATACCCTGAAAATTGTAGCCGAACTGCTTACCGATGATGAGCGCCGTAATGTAGAGGGCATACTTGATGCACCAAAGATTTACCTGTTTACCGGCAAGCCTTATGCCCGCAACGGTTATAACGACTGGATAGAGGTAGCGCTAAAAACTACATCGGCACGCATTAAGAACCCGCGCCAGCCGCTTACTAATTTTACATTTGATATAGAGCTGCCGGTAAGGTATACGCAGACTCTTTAGGGATTTTAGATTTTAGATTAGTCCCGGCAGGACGTCATGTTTATAGAAATACATAGACATTGATAAAAAGGAGCTCCGGAGGAGCGGTATATCAATTTACATGACGCTCCTCGGGAGCTCAAAACTGCCTGGGTTACATTTTTACTATAAACATGCCGTCCCGCCGGGACTTTTAAGCTCCAATAAATTTCAGAATGCAGATTTTAGATTGGGCTTCACTCGAAGTCCTCACCCCCCCGGCCCCCTCTCCGAAGGAGAGGGGGAGCAACTACACTCTTCCGAAGAAAAATCAGGCGGTTAGTCGACATGAGTTCCCCTCTCCTTTGGAGAGGGGTTAGGGGTGAGAATATATTATCAGCTACACTCTTCACGCGCTGTCATTGCGAGCGAAGTGCAACGTAGCGCGGCAATCTCATTAAATGATTGAATAAATAAAGAGATTGCTTCGTTCCTCGCAATGACAGTATGTAAAGAGCGAAACGGAATGATGCAAATAATCCGTGATTGCCATGCATTCGTGGCATCCGCGTTGCTTTTACGCCGGCTTAGCTTTCGACTTTCTGCATGAGTTCCCCTCTCCTTTGGAGAGGGGTTAGGGGTGAGGATATACAACGACTTTCGGCCTTCGGCATCAAGCCTTTAATTTCAATAAATATTTCTTCAAAATGAAAAACCTTTGGCATTACTCCTTTACATAAATGGGCAACTGACTGATATTGATGCCGGTACCGTTATAGCCCAGACGCGGCAGGTAAACGACCTTAACAGCCTGGACGACCGGCAGGCCAGTTATACCAATAAATTCAGCCTGCCTAAAACGGCAAACAACATGCGCATCATGCAGTTTTTAACCCTGCCGGGAAACAACTCGCCTGTGCCGTACCAAAAAAATGAGTGTTCGCTCTACAGCGCTTCGGGCGAATGCTTTGTGTATAAAGGCTGGGCAGTCATTACCGATGGTGGCGATAGCTACGACGCTGTAATTTATGATGGTATTATAGACCTTTATAAAGCTATAGAGAATAAAACCCTGACCGATCTGGGCCTTGAAGAACTTACACACGACAAGAATATAGCAAACATTAAAAACACCTGGGATAACGATATGCCGTACCGGTATATACTCACAGATTATAATGGCGACACAGGGTCATTATTAGACGAACCCGCACCATCTGTAAACATAGATTACCTTGTGCCTGCTGTAAAAGTGTCGTGGCTGTGGGAAAAGATATTTCATACTTACAACCACAACACGCAGCCACGGGGCAGTGTTTTTGAGAGTTTCAACTTTAAGCAGCTTTGGCTTACTTACCCTAAAGGGGTGCCCACGGTGGCATCGTTACAGGAGGTTTATAAAAGCGATGACATCTCTGTATCGGGCAATGCCTTTGATGCGCGTCACTTCATTAAGTTTCGCACTGCCGAAACCAACGAGCTCTTAAATTATGGCAATGGCATCCATTTAACGGTGCCCGAGGAGGGTAATTATACCCTGCGCGTGTCGGGCAACATCCATTTTTTGTTTGGTGGTTCCGGCAACCGAAGGCTTTTTGTGGGTAAAAACAGTGCCGGTATGGCTCTTGGCTCTGTACCTGTTTTCAGGACACTGGCAGAAAACATAAACGGCAATTTTACTTTTGATGTTACTATCAATTTCCATTTGTATATGTGGCAGAGCATCTGCCTTATTACAGAGGGCGGCGCCGTATCTGATATCAATTTATCGGTTACGCTTACTAAGGTAAATGCCTCTTCGCTCGATTTTTCTTTAGCGCTGTCAGACTTTTCCATTCGGGACTTTCTTACAGAGGTCGTACATCGCTTTGGCCTTACCATGTATACCAAAAGGAACAGCCACGAAATAGAATTTTTAACCCTGCAGGAAGTATTGCAAACGCCCCGCTTAGAAAACTGGAGTGCCAAGTTTAGCAAAAAGGTAAGCGAAAATTACATGTACGGCAATTATGCCCAGCTTAACTGGTTCAGGTATCAGTATAATGACAAAGAGAGCAACCATAACGACGGCAATATTGCAGTAAATAACTTTAACCTGCCGGACACCCGGGACGCGATAAAGTCTAAAATTTACAGTCCGGAGAAAAAAACGGTCGATTACCTGGGGCAGCAACACCACGTTTACCGCCTTTGGGATAAAGAACTAAAGGAGGGGAGCAATGGCGAGCCCGACACCGTGACGTACAAACCGCTTGATAAAAGGTACTATTTTATAAGGGCGGTACAAAACCCTCTTTTCAGTTCGGTAAGGCTGTTTTCGACAGAGTTTCCGGAGTCGGAGCGGGTACCAAATTTTTATACCGAAAGTTTTTATAAGCTTTCATTTGGGGAGATTATTCATGAGTACTACACCCCGCTGCAAAACCTCCTTAACAACAATACCTGCATTACAACGGCGCAGCTATGGCTTACCGATACCGATATTGTAAACTTCGACTTTAAAAAACTGTATTACATAGAGCAGCTTTCTTCTTACTTTATCATGAACAAAATAAACAACTATATACCCGGCAAAGCCACTTCGTGCGAGTTAATACGGGTGCCGCTTAACGGGCAGCTGCTGCCGGCAAAAGAGCTGTATTTAGAATTTACCGTAAGAACCACGAGCAGCATAGGCGGCATCTATACCGTTAATTATACCCCGGGCAACCTGCGACTGCAATGGAGCCTGGATTTTATAACCTGGAATAATGCCGGAGTAGTAGAGAATAATGGCCTTTTCTTTTTTCTGCCTGCTGTGAGCAATACGTATCACTACCGTGTGTATGATACTGTCAATCAGGTGTCTTCCAATATTATAGACTTAATAATCCCTTAATAAATGATAGAACAACTTAAAAACGCACCCCCGTTTATCGATTTTGGCTTTGGCCGGACCGTTTCACAAATTTCCGTGGGAGACCCTGTTACAGTATGGCTAAACACGCTTTATAATACCGAACTATACAACTTTAACCTACTGACACGTGGTACAGTAACCAGAATATCTAATTACGAATATAAGATTGTTTATAACCAGCCCGGCCCGTACGAAGTTAAGCTTAGCGTAAGCACATCAAACAAGAAAATAAGCCTTGAGAGTAATGTTTTAACCATAACTGTATCTGATGAAAAATGATGTAATAGTGCTTGGCAGGCTCGACCTGGATGTAAACTCGGTAGTAGACAAACTGGAGAAGTTCAGGAAGCAGCTGGCAGACCTTTCGGAGGTACAGCGTAAGCTTGAAAGTCAGGGGCAAACGCAGTCTTCTCAGTATAAAAATAACGTAGCAACAATAATTGCCCTTAACGACGAGTATAAAGTTACCGATGCGATATTAAGCAGGAATTTAATGATTAATGAAGCTTATATTAAAACCCAGTTGCGATTAGACTACGCGTTGCAGGAAGTAATGCACAGCGAAAATGAACATATTAATAATAACGAAAAGCTGTTAAAACTGCGTAAAGACCTAAAAAGGGACAGCGCTAATTATGCCGAGAATATTAGCCTTATCAATGCGAAGCTGGAGCAGAACAGCAACTGGCTAAAGGAAAACGGATCGGACATTGTGAAACTCAATACGACCATGGGCTACTATAAAAACCAGGTTGCCGAAAGTTTTGCGAGCATAAATATACTTAACGGCGGCCTGAGTGGCTTTACAACCCGCGCGCAGGAAGCCGGTGGCGCAGGGCCATTGCTTAAAAATGCGTTTGCCGGCATAACGGGCGGCATAAAAGGCATGGGGGCGGCCATTGTTGCTAACCCCGTTGGCCTCATATTAACGTTGCTGATGCCTATTATCCAAGGGGTATTTGAGGTGTTTAAGAAATTTACCCCTTTAATGAACGTGCTGGAGCAGGCTATGGCAGCGGTAGATGCCATTATACAATCTATCGCGAATTCCTTCCTTGCACTAATGGATCCGGCAAAGTCTGCGAGCGAGGTTTTTTCGGAGATGGGGAATAATTCTTCCAAGGCAGCCGCCGAAGCCGTGAAGCTAAAAAAGGCACAGCAGGAACTGAGGCAGGAACTGGAACTTCAGGATGTGCGCAATGAAAAAGCTAAAGGGCTCATTGCCGATCAGATCGCACTTTCTAAAGACATTACGTTAACCGAGGGAGACCGCATAAAGGCTTTTAAAAAGGCTGCCCAAATAGAGACGGAGAATTTTAAGCAACGCAAAAAGCAATCCTTAGAAACCTATAATAACGCCGTGGCAGCAATTGCAAACGGCAAGAACCTTACAGATGAGGAGATAGAGGGATTAAAAAGGGGCGGCCTTGCATATGCCCAAAAACTTATGAAGGTTAAAAGCATTGGCGATGACGAAATAAAAGCCCTGAAAGATGCACAGATAAAACGCGAAGGCGTTTTTGCCGAGGAGAAAACGTTAATTGCCACACACAACGAGGGGCTTGGGGCCATGCATAAGGATTTTAGGGAAGAGCGGGAGCGATTAGAGAAAGAAGCTCACGACGCCGCGCTAAGGCGGCAGGAAGAGCACGAAAAAAAGAAACAGGAATTTATTGCTGCCGCACTGCAAAAGCAAAAACTTAAACTTGAGACCTTTGTACAGTCGGAGGGCGATAAGGCAAAATCCCTGGCAGATGAACTGAAGTTTCTGGAAGAGGTTAAAAATAAAAAGCTTGCCATTGCCCAGTCAGAATACAATGCCTCTAAAAAGACGGCTAACGACGCGCTTCAATTAAAGATCGAAAAAGGTGCTGCCGAGATTGAGAGTGCCAAGGCTACTGCCGATGCTACGGCGGCTTATGCCCATAAGGAACTTGATTTGTATATACAGCTGCATCCAAACATTTTAGAGGGTAAGCAACAGCTAACACAGGAACTTATTACCGAAGAAGAAAAGCGGCTGCAGCACATTAAGGACGCAAAAGAAAGGGAGCTGCAGTTAATATTAAAAACCAACGATGCCGAAATTGAGGCCAAAAGGAAAAATAACGAACAGCTTGCTGCCAACGACCTGGAATATCTCGCAAAGAAAGGGGAACTTGATAGCGAATTTAAGAAAACTACAAACGCTAATAATAAAGCACTCGATGATCAGGAAAAGGCGCGGGTTGCCAGCGAGGCACAGGCCCAGCAACGTATTAATATTGCCAATGCCCAGACAAAATATGATGGCGACCTTATAGTAGAACAGGCCCGTTTTGATGAAGAACTTGTAAGGCTTAAGGACCAACTGGACAAAAAGCAAATAACCCTCGAGCAGTATGATCAGTTAAGGGTTATCGCAACAGAGGAGCACAACAATAAAGAGAAAGAAATAAGCCTCGCTAAGAACACTGCTGTAGCCTCGCAATATGCCACATTGTTTGGAAACATATCGCAGCTTTTGGGCAAGAAAACCGCCGCCGGTAAAGCGGCCGCTATTGCAGAGGCTACCATGAACACGTATAACGGTGTCACGCAGGTATGGGCTTCTGCAAGTATTTTGCCCGAGCCTTTTGCTACTGCATCAAAAATTGCAAGTACCGCAGTTGTAGTGGCATCAGGATTAAAGGCTGTTAAACAAATTGCGGGGACCAAAACACCAAAGGCAGAAAAGGGGGCATTGTTTAGTATAGGCGGTAATCGCCACAGCAACGGCGGCACCCTCTTTACCGGCGCCGATGGTACGCGCTTTGAAGCCGAGCAGGGCGAGCTTATAGGTGTTATGAACCGTAACGCTGCGGCACACTTTATGGCTTTCAATAATGCTTTTCCGGCAGGGGGCAGCAGCGCGCCTAATTATTTTGCAGGTGGAGGTATTGTATCTCGCGAAGTGGCGCAGCAAAGTGTAAACATAGACGAACTTGCCGCGAAGATAGCCCTCGCTAACCGGTCTTTGCCTACGCCGGTTGTTGCCGTACAGGATATAGTGGCGCAGAGTAACAGTTACGTGCAGGTAAGGGATGCCGCTAACTTTTAATTAATGTGCTATGCTCTCTCAGCATGAACACAGAGAATGTAAAGCGAGCAGCAATTTGGCTAAGATTTGCTCACGTTATTGCAAAGTATGTTACATGAAATTTTATCGGGTTGGAAAAATTACCTTTTAAAAAGCGAGGTTACTGAGGCTGTTGCAAGTGAGCGTGCGGTTATTTGCGCAGCCTGCCCTAATGTAAGGCATGGAAAATTGCTGACCTTTATAAATGATTCTCTTAAAGAAATTGAGGGTAACTACTGCAACATTTGCAGGTGCCCGCTTAGCGCTAAAGTGCGCAGTAACGATATTTGCCCTATACATAAATGGTAACATGACGCGGTATGAAACTATAAAAAGCCTTGGCGATAACTTTGTAAAGCTGATGGGCAAAAGCCTTATTCCGGTGCACGTATTAGACTGGAAGGTATATTATGAAGCTTATTTAAAACAGTCTGATTTGCTATTTCAGGAATTTGGTAAACCGAAGAAAACAAAGGCCGCGGGTATTACTGCTGCTATGTACAACATTAGCGACCGCACCATTTATAACGTTATTGCGTTTATGGAGGGATAATGGTTGATGGTTGTTGATTGCTGGTTGCTGGTTTTGGGTTGTTGGTTTAGGGTTGTTGGTTGATGGAAGTTGGTTAGGGTTGGCGGGTTAAATGTTATTCTAAAATTATAACCGCTTCACCTTCTATAACGATAGTAGGCTTACCATCTTCATAACCTGATGCCCAGCCGGCGGATTTTATTCCCGTGCTGATGATACTCAGGGCAGGTTCCAGGAACGTGACGCAAACCAATGACCATGATATGTCGCTATCTTCCCATTGTTTTAAATAGATGCCTGTTGAGGTTGTGGTAAACCATTCGGCAAACAGCCTGCGTTCTAAACCTGACACTTCCGGATAACTCTTAAGGTAAACCAGTTCGCTGTCGTTACCGCCCGGTACGGTTGCTGCGCTACGGCTGTAGAGTGTAAATCTCTGCCCCTGAAAAAGTATGCCCCAGGCGTTTAGGGCGGGGAGGTTAGCTATTACTGCCGGCAGGGGAGCAGGCTTTGGTTCCCCTTTAAAGAATTTTGAAAAAAACATAAGCTGTTTTTATAAGAGTGTATTTACCAACTTCATAGTACAAATATATAAAAGCTACACAACAGGGCATAAAAAAAGCCCTTACCATGTGGTAAGGGCTTTTAAAGCCTTGGGGCTTAAAATTATCGAGGTATTAGAAAACTATTTTCTTGCTTACTTTACCTTTTACTGTATTAACTTCTACAATAAGAACTTCTTGTGCAGCTTGTAAACCAGATACTACAGTTGTTGTACCGTTTAATCCTGATTTTGTGAAAAGAACCCTTCCACGAACGTCATAAACTGTTACGTCTGTTAATTCTGCAGTACCTGCGTTGATGTTTATAGAAGAACCATCTTTATAGATAATTACGTTGTTAGCTGTAAGAGCCGGTGTAGTTGTACCAAGAGCCTCAGTAGTATACATAACTTCAAATCTGTCGTTAAATGTACCAGCTTCAGTAGCAAATGCATAGTCACCAGTTCTTAGGTCATGTACAGCATTTGTAGTGTTATCTTTAAGATAGATGTTTTGTCCGTCTTCAAATACACCATCAAAATGGTCAAGAGCTATAGTAAGGTTACCAGCTGTAGCAGCTTTAAATCCTACAGGCACGATATCAGTAGTTGTAAATTCCGGTCTTGCCTGTATAACAAGTTTTGTGTTTTCTGCAATAGTGTACAAAGAAACAGCTTCGTTTTCACCATACTGAGTTCCATCATAACCATAATCAAGGCCAAGTGTAGCACCTTCTGTATAACCTACAGCGATTTGGCTAAAGCTATCTTCTGTGTTACCTGCAAGGTTTAACCATAAACGTGAAGTTGTAGATCTTCCTGTCCTGAAGAACGCCTGATCTCCATTTGCAGGAGCTTCTCTCCTCATGCTGTTTGTAAATGTAATAACAGGGTTAGCTACGTTAGCTTTTGCTTTAACAAAGAAACCTTGTCCCTGAGAAATTCTCCATGAAGCATTGTTACCACCTGCGTAGTAAGGAGCCTGCATTTGTCCACCAGATGTATAACCAGGTGTTGGTGTGTTGTTAGCATCTCTGCTTCTTGCTGTGTTAGCTGTATAAGCCATCATAGTTAATGAAGCGTAAGAAGATACGTTTGTATTGTTTTTCTTCCTCCAGAAGTAAATTGCAGACTGACCATCTAATACACCGTTGTTAGCATTATAGAAATCAGTTACACTTATTGGAGAAGCATATGGGTTACCTATAGCTGTAAAACGTGCACCTTGCTGAGAAAGTGGGTACGTTACAGTACCGTTTATTGGTGTACCTGTAAATACTCCCTGGAATACTCTTGTAGCGCTACCTGCATTGTATGCAGCATCACCATCAAGTGCGTTTGGCATACGGATAAGGAATGCTTTTGCAGGTGTAAAGTTTGTTACCGAAGGATCTACAAGAGAGTATAACTCAGTTCCTGCGTTAGGGTTGCTTGTTGTAGGGCTTGCTACAAATTTGTACTCATAGAAACGGTTTGAAAGCGTTGCAGGAGAGAATGATTGTAGTTGTTGTCCTGTTACCGGAGCAGACCATAGTGTGTAGTCAAGTTTGAAAAGGCTGTTTGTGTTCCTGTTAACTTTTATAACACCTGTGTTAGCTATAGCGCTGTTATCCTGTATAAGAGATGCATTGTTCTCTACAGTAAAGAAACCACCAGTTGCAACGTTAATGTTGTTTACTACTTGTAATGAACCGGCAGTTAATACAGTTACACGAGCACCGTTTTGTACAGTTATATCTTTTGCACGTCCTGTAAGGCCTATTACGTTAGGTTGGTTTGCAGGAGCAGCAGGGATAAATACTTTAGTAAAGATTGTTGGTACAGTACCACAGCTCCAGTTACCCGGTGTGTTCCATTGATTATCAATTGCACCAGTCCAGTTTGTAGTTTCGTTAACTGTTATTTTTACAGTGTTTGAGTATGTAGGTTCACATTCTGCGAAAGTTACTTTAGCTCTGAAATATGTAGTTGCAGAAAGCAGGTCTGTATTATAAGTGTTACTGTTAGCACCTACACCACCTGTAACGTTTACCCAGTTGCCATTACCTGTAGCAGATTTTTCCCACTGGATGTTACCCATAGCACCTGAAAGCGTAAGCTGAACATTGTTACCGGCGCAGATAGTTGTAGCACCGTTAGCAGTACCTGGAGTCACACCATTCATTCTGTATTCTAATACCGGTGAAGTTACCGCTGCACACTCAAAACCATTAGGGTAGGCTTTAGCATAGTAGTAGTGAGTAGTATTTACAGGTACTACAGGAGCATATCTTGCAGTTGTTGCACCCGGTATAAGTGTACCGTTTGTATTGTTAGTAGCGCTTGTAGCAGCGTACCATTGGTATCTTGTGTTAAGGCCGGCAGCACCTACTTCTACGAAGCTATCTGCTGCAGCATTAGAACATGAAGTACCGGTTGTTGAAGTAGCAGAAACTAATACTGTATTAAGTGTAGCAGGCATAGACCTTACAGCACCTGAAGCATTGCTTACAACTACAGTATATTCTCCTGCACTACCAGCAGTTACAGGGCTTACAGTTAATGTAGCTGTAGTAGCACCGCTAATGCCGTTACCGTTTTGAAGAACAACGCCATCTTTTTCCCATACAAATGTTGGGTTTTCTGTACCTACTGCTGTAGACTCAAGAGTTACAGTAAATGATGCAGATGTACCAGCACCAGGACAAACAGCAACAGATGAAGGCTGAGTTCTGATTTCCGGAGCAGGAATTTGGAATGAGTTCCTGTTATAAGACATAAATGCAGGGTCACTTGTACCACTTGGCATTACAACAAATTGTACAGCCTCAGTCCTGTTAGCTTCAGTAATACCAAAGTCAGCAAGTCTGTAAGCAACAAGTCTGATATCCCTTGTGTCACCTATTCTTGTAGTACCGTTTACAGTAGCTGTAGCAAGTGGTGTACCACCTGGAAGTGTAAACAGGTCCATTTTATATGTTCCTACAGGAGCAACATTATATATATTAATTTGTACCGGTCTACCAACAATGTTACCTGATGCATCTACGAAACAGAAAACATCGTATGAATTTTCGTTTGGAGAAGCTACCTGAGATACAACGATATCCGGAGTACTATCATCTACAACACCTGAAATAATGTTTGAAGCCTGGAAGCTAAGAACAGAGCTTGATGGCAGGTTAGTAACTCCTGTTCCAAGATCTAATCCACGAATACCATCTATAAGTACGTCTCTAACAGTAAGGCCTCTTACGTTAGTAGCAGTAGGTACAGCAGTGTTTGCGCTACCGTCTATTTGTTTTCCAAGAATGATAAGGTTAGGATCTGAACTGCCAGAAGCACCTGCATTACCTGCAATGTTGTTAATAGGCAGTGCCCTAAAGTTACCCTGAGTATAAGCACCTGTTGTAGCAGCATTAGCGCCACCAAGTACAGATCCTACTTCAGAAGTTGGTCCGGTACTGTATTGAGTACCATTATAAGTAAATGCCATTAAGCTGTGGCTGTTATCCGGCATTAAAGCAGGATTTGTAGTAGCAGCAGATGACACATAATAACCATTATAGTTAGTAACTATACGGCTTACACGGGCGTTAGAAGGTGTTGCAGCAGGTGCAACATAGCTAAGCCTTGAAGTAGCTGTTGTAGTAGTACCACTTTTTACTACACTTACAGATACTGTTCCTGTAGTTCCTGCAGCGATTGCAGTAATTTCCGGCAATACAGCCTTAATACTTGTTGCGCTCACTACCGTAAATGATGTAGCTGAAACGTTGTTAAACTTTACCGAAGTAACTCCTGTAAAGCCTGAACCGGTAATAGTAACCGGAGTTCTGTGTGTAACCACGCTTGGTGCGTAATTACTAAAAGTTGGCGCTTGTGCAAAGGCACCTGCCGAGAATAAAAACAACAATAGCATTAGCTGTTTTTGTAAAAAGGTAGTTTTTTGAACCTTCATAGTAATTAAATTTTGAATGACACTAAAAATTTTAAAAAAAACGGTTTTTTGGGCATCAACATTTAAAGCGCACTAAATCAAACTGATACTCAAAGTTGGGGGCAACTTTGGCACAGCTCTTTTTAACAATCTCTTGACGTTGACAATATATAGAGAAGAATAAGGCGGGGGCCAAACCTTCTTTATTTCTTATTGATGCTGATGTACAGATAATTTACAGCAACATCATGTAATTTTATACAGACTACAATTAATTACTAATCAATTAATTGGAAGACAAATTTAAGTAGACAGCTTGTGTAAAACAAGAAAAAATTAAGATTAAACAAAGAAATATGCATACGTTAAAGAATTACAGTATAAATTGCGTTATTAATATCTAATAATTAGATTACCTAATAATCTTACATAAAAACGCGATAAATGCGTTATTCAAAAGTTAACTATTTATTTACATAGTAAATAATATATGCGTATTTTGCATAGCCTAAAAAGCGAAATATGCACTTGGTCGACTTTTTTTCACCGTTTATCGGCAGGTCGTACTTTATGTGTTAAAAATGCTTCTGCCCCACTTTAATATTTTCTTACTATTTTTGATACATTAATATAAAGTATCATGAAATACCATTCTATAGACCGTAACCTTTTTGTAAAGAACCGTGCAAAGTTTACTGCACAAATGAAACCTAAAAGTGTTGCCGTTTTCAACTCTAACGACATCTATCCTATTAGTGCCGACAGCACATTGCCATTTGCGCAGCACCGCGATATATTCTATTTAAGTGGTGCCGATCAGGAAGAGTCGGTTTTACTGCTTTGCCCCGATGCGCCTTACGAGCACCTGCGCGAAATTTTATTCTTAAGGGAAACTAACGAGCACATTGCCGTTTGGGAAGGGGAGAAGCTTACTAAGGAACGTGCGCGCGAAGTTAGCGGTATAGAAACTATTATGTGGCTGCAGGATCTCGAAAAAACATTGTTTGAGATCATGACGTATACAGACACCATATATATTAATACGAATGAGCACTACCGCTCATCGGTACAAACGCAAACGCGCGAAGACCGCTTTATAAGATGGTGGAAAGAAAAATACCCTGCGCATCAGGTTGCAAAAAGCAACCCGATACTGCAACACCTTCGTTCTGTAAAAGAGCCCGAAGAAATTGCCCTTATGCAACAGGCGTGTAATATTACAGAGAAAGGCTTTAGGCGCGTGCTGGCATTTACTAAGCCGGGCGTGATGGAATATGAAATTGAAGCCGAGTTTATTCATGAGTTCATTCGCAACCGCTCTAAGGGTTTTGCTTATGGGCCAATTATAGCAAGTGGCAACAATGCTAATGTGCTTCATTATGTAGAAAACAACCAGGAATGTAAAGACGGAGACCTTATATTATTTGATGTAGCGGCAGAGTACGCCAACTATAGCAGCGACCTTAGCCGTACCATACCCGTAAACGGCCGTTATACCAATAGGCAAAAGGAAGTGTACAATGCTGTACTGCGCGTAAAAAACGAAGCTACAAAAATGCTTACGCCGGGTACACTATGGAAACAGTATCATGTAGAGGTGGGTAAGTTAATGACATCTGAACTTTTAGGGCTTGGATTGCTTGATAAAGCTGACGTTCAGAATGAGAAGCCTGAATGGCCGGCGTACAAAAAATATTTTATGCACGGTACATCGCACCATCTTGGGCTCGATACCCACGATTACGGATTATTATATGAGCCAATGGAACCTAATATGGTATTTACCGTAGAGCCGGGTATCTACATTCCTGCAGAGGGATTTGGTATTCGCCTGGAAGATAACCTGGTAATACAACCGCAGGGCGAACCGTTTAACCTTATGGGCACTATTCCTATCGAGGCAGATGAGATTGAAAGCCTTATGAATCAGTAACCGGATTTTGATATAATAGAAGTGATAGTACTATAAGCAGCATTTCTAACCTGCAAGGTCTCTAAGACCTTGTAGGTTTTAAATTAAAGCGATTGCACGTTTAAATCAGAAATACCTACAAGGTATTTAAAACCTTGCAGGAGCCGATAAACTCTCCCTTATTAAATGATTAAAACCAAAAGCCTACACTAAACCAGGTGTAATGGTGCCCCGTTTCGGGAGACCAACTGTGTTTTATTTCAAGCGGACCTATTATAGTCTCCATGCCGTATCCCACGGCATACCCACTATATTTAGGCAACGAAAATAATTCTCCCTCGCGGTACAGGTGGCTGCCCACATTGGCATAATTTGCGGTAACATTAAGGTGGTGCTTTCGCAGAAATTCATAATCGAGCGTAGCGGCACCTTTAAGGTAGCTGTTACCGGAAAGGCTTACAAAGTCATAACCGTAAAAATGGCGGAGTGTATGAAACATCTGGTAGCCATAACCACCCAGAATAAAATCGAACGAAGGCACGTTATCACCTATGGTGAGCCCGCTCTCAGCCTGAAGATTTAAGGTCAGCCCACGGCTGATAGTCTTTGCCGTACTTATTTCTGCCCTTACCGTTGTAAAATTATTAAAGCCATTTGTATAGTCTGAAGAGAAAAGGTAAGCCTTTGCTTCAGCATTAAAAAAATAACCCTCGGTAGGGAAATACTTATTATCGTAAGAGTCAAACTTAACGTATGAGTAAGCAGAAACATAATCGCTATCTTCAAAAACCGGGTTTATGTTTTGCAGGGTAGGCGATTTAATTTTAAGGTGTTTAAATTCTGCGCCGCCCCCCAGCAGGAACCGTTGGGCAAAAATGGTTTGTATGTAAAGCTGGTTTGTAAAATCGCTAAAATCTACATTTATAGTTTCGAGGTTTAGGGCAAAACCAGTATCGCCAGCATATGCTGCCGACACATTTCGGTTAAAGCCGTAATAATGGGAGTGCAGGCCGTAGCTTATGTAAAAGCCGTTGTCTATATAGTAATCCAGATTGTAGCGAAAGTTATCGCCCAGTATAACATCCAGCGAAGCCACATCGTTACGTTTTATAAAGTTCTTTTGGGTAAGGTTAACCACTACGGCACTTTTAAAAAGACCGTCATAATGCAGCCCGAATTTTAAAAAACGGGTGGTAGGTGTCTCCTTTAACCGCAGCCTGAGTACTTCGGCACTTTCTTTGTCTGGGTCTTTATCAAAATAGTAGGATATAGAGGTAAAGTTTTGTGTAGCGTTAAGGTTAGAAATACCGTTGTTAAACACGTCGTAGCTTATTTTGTTGCCCGGCTTAAAACTTAGTTTACCAATAACGTAAGAACGCGTGTAGTTTTTAAGTCCAATTATATCTATCTGATCTACACAAAGCGAATCTTTAATGCCAATATGGGGTTTTACAATGGGTGTACCTGTACCCAGCACTTTCAGGGTATCTAAAATTTTGCGCGCCGCCTCTTCACCTTTCTGTATAATTTCTACCCCTTCCTCAAAAGATACTACTGAGAATCCTGATATGTCTGGTTTAATATAAACATCGGTAGCTTTACGCTTCGCGTCCATTTTTTTTAACATCTGGTAGTTGTTTATCTGTACCAAAATGCCTGTTGCTCCTCTAATCTTATCGCGGGTCTTTAACGGGTCCTGAACATCTACACCTATTATAATATCGGCACCCATTTTCTTTACTTCCTCAATAGGGTAATTGTTAGTCACGCCGCCATCTATAAGCAGCCGCCCGTCTATCTCTACCGGGCTGTATAAGGACGGGAATGCCCCACTGGCCAATATAGCATCGGGCAGTACGCCGCTGCGCAGCACTACTTCCTCACCGGTTTCAATATCTGTAGCGATGCATACAAAAGGAATGGGCAGCTTATTAAAATCCCGCACGTTACGCACATGGTCGGTAAGGCGGTTCACGGTAGTATAATTATAAAGTCCTTTAGAAAGCGCTGTTGGGAAACCTATCTTAAAATTTTTAAACGGAAGCGTTAGTGCATACATTTCGTCATTGCGCTTCTCGAAGAAATTTTTAGAGCCACGCGGGGTAAAATCCCGCAGCAGGGCATCGGCATCAAGGTCTCTAAATATAGAATCAAGCTCGGTAGCGCTGTATCCTGCGGCATACAAACCTCCTACAATGGCACCCATACTGGTACCACCTACATAAGATATCTCTACCCCTGCCTCTTCGAGCACTTTAATAACGCCAATGTGCGCTAATCCTTTTGCCCCGCCGCCACTAAGCACAAGCCCAATTTTAGGCTTTCGGGCAGGGTCAGGTTGCTGCTCCTGTCCGGCAAGGGTGCCAAAAAGTGATAAACACAACAACAAGAGGAGCAGCTTTTTCATTAATTTATTTCGGGCGTGATATGATTATAACGCGGTAATGAGCTATTTAGCTTTAGCCTTGTAAAAGTCGGTAATTTTTTTGGCTTTAGAGGGTCCTACCACCTTAGCAATTTCTTCTTCTGATGATGCTGCCATCCGTTTAACCGATTTAAAGTGCGTGATCAGCGTAACCATGGTTTTTTCGCCAATGCCGGGTATGGTCTCTACCGATGTTTGCAAGGCTCCTTTACTACGTTTATCGCGGTGGTGGGTAATGCCAAAACGGTGTGCCTCGTTGCGCAGGTGCTGTATAATTCGTAGTGTTTCGCTCTTTTTATCGAGGTACATAGGTATGGAATCGCCGGGATAAAAAATCTCTTCGAGCCTTTTTGCAATGCCAATAATGGTAATCTTGCCGCGCAATCCTAAAAGATCCAAACTTTTTAATGCCGATGATAACTGCCCCTTACCACCATCTATAATAATAAGCTGCGGTAATGGCTGGTTTTCTTCGAGCAGGCGTTTATAGCGGCGGTGCACCACCTCTTCCATCGATGCAAAGTCATCCGGGCCTTCTACCGTTTTAATATTAAAATGCCTGTAGTCTTTCTTGCTGGGTTTTCCATCTTTAAAAACCACACAGGCACTTACAGGATTAGTACCCTGAATGTTACTGTTATCAAAACACTCTATATGGCGCGGTTCTTCGGGCAGGCGAAGGTCTTTTTTCATCTGGCCCATAATACGGTTGGTATGCCTGTCCGGGTCTACTATTTTTTCCTGTTTTAACTGGTCCATCCTGTAAAAACGCGCATTACGTTCAGAGAGGTCTAAAATCAGTTTCTTATCACCCAGCTTCGGTACCGTAACATTTACCTTCTCGCCCAGGTCTATAGGGTACGGAAGTAGTATTTCTTTACCGGTAAGGTTAAAACGCTCGCGCAGCTCTACCACGGCAAGCTCTAAAAGTTCTTCATCGGGTTCTTCCAGTTTTTTCTTGATCTCCATAGTGTGCGACCTTATAATTGCCCCATGTGAAACCTGGATAAAATTTACATAAGCCATAGTCTCGTCGCTTATTATGGTAAAGCAGTCGAGATTGCTAATGCGCGGGTTAAACACCGTAGAGCGTGCCTGGTAATTTTCGAGCACGTCTATTTTTTGTTTAATGCGCTGGGCCTCTTCATAGCGCATATCTGCGGCCAGTTCCATCATCAGCCGTTTAAAATCTTTAAGGCTTTCTTTAAAATTACCTTTTAGTATTTCGCGAATCGCATCTACATGGTGCTGGTACACATCATAAGGTTCATGGCCTTCGCACGGACCCTTGCAGTTGCCCAGATGGTACTCCAGGCAGACTTTGTATTTACCCGACTGTATGTTATGCGGACTAAGGTCGTAATTGCAGGTGCGCAAAGGGTACAGCTCTTTTATAAGGTCGAGCAGTGTGTGCACCGTCCTGAAACTGGTATAAGGGCCAAAGTATTCGCTGCCGTCTTTTATTACCGACCGTGTAGAAAATATACGGGCAAAAGGTTCCTTTTTAATACATATCCACGGGTAGGTCTTATCGTCCTTTAAAAGTATGTTGTAGCGGGGCTGCAGCTTTTTGATAAGGTTGTTTTCCAGCAAAAGCGCCTCGCTCTCTGTAGGTACCACAATGTGCTTAATGTTCACAATTTTGCGCACCATTACACGGGTACGGCCTACCACATGCACTTTATTAAAATAAGACATTACGCGCTTCTTTAAGTTCTTGGCTTTGCCCACATAAAGCAGCTTTTCGTCTTTATCAAAGTATTGGTAAACCCCCGGGCTGTCGGGTAGTGTTTGTATTTGTAATTCCAGCGGAGTTTGCATATAACAAAGTTAAAAAACATTATCCATAAGTACCGTTATGGTTACGCATACTATAGTGAGTTTAACATTTTTCTAATTCGTCTGTATCACAGATTATATGTTTCAATATACCCGTCCTCTCCCCAGCCTCCTCTAAAGGAGACGAAGTAGCAACCTGACGAAAATTGCTTGGATACTACGTCTATTGGAACAATATAAATATAACGATATTTATAACGTACAGCGAGATTGAGTATAGCTAAGGCATTAAACTTTGTAGCGTAAGAAGTTAGAGCCTTGAACTTTTGCTTCTTTTGTTTCAAGACAAAAGAAGAGTGCAATTGTGCCCCATGTATTGCAGCAATTTGCTAATTTTATACATTATCAAGATTAACTTCATGCCTTATAAAGAAATCATCATTCAGGGAGAAACCATACTGCCCGGCCAGAGCAAAACCATAAACTTAGAGATTGCGCGGCTGCATACCATGACCAAGCTAAAGATACCTGTAATTATAGAACGCAGCAGGGTAGACGGACCTGTAGTATTATTTTCGGCAGGTATACACGGCGATGAGATAAACGGGGTAGAAATCGTGAGGCAAATAATCGTTAGGAAAATCAATAAGCCTAAAACCGGCACTATAATATGCATCCCTGTTGTAAACATCTTTGGTTTTGTAAGCCAGACGAGGGAGTTCCCGGATGGGCGCGACCTTAACCGTGTGTTTCCCGGCAGTAAAACCGGCTCTTTAGCCAGTCGGTTTGCCTGGCACCTGCTAAATGAGATACTGCCTTTTGTAGATTATGTAGTCGACTTTCACGCCGGTGGTGCAAGCCGCTTTAACGCCCCCCAGATAAGGATAGAGCAGGGTAACGAGGAGCTTAAGCGCCTATCGGAGGTTTTTAATGCACCGTTTACACTGTCTTCTAAAAATATTGCTGGCTCTTTTAGGAGCGCGTGTGGTAAACTGGGCGTAAAAATGCTGTTGTATGAAGGAGGCAAATCGCTCGACCTGAACCATGAGGTTACCCAGGAAGGTGTTCAGGGTGCAAAACGCCTGTTAGAACATTTGGGAATGCTGAACATACGGAAAAATGCTAAAATGCCCGAAAGGCCACCTATATATATAGAAGATTCTGCATGGATAAGGGCGCGGCACTCCGGTATGTTCCAGAACCGTATTAACGCCGGGCAGTTTGTGAGCAAAGGAGAGGTAATAGCCATTATAACCGATCCTTTTGGTAAATTCGAACAGAAGGTAAAAGCACCTAACAGTGGGTATATCATCAACAGTAATACTGCTCCCATAGTATATCAGGGTGATGCTATTTTCCATATTACGCAAAGGCTTGCTTAGGATTAGTGCGGGTTTCTTGAAATATTAGACTACAAAATATTATTTTAATATAGGATTAGCTCAAATTTGAATAATAAGACATAAAAATGACTATTGAAATTCCTTTTGATGCTGCAATTTATAAAGCGCAGAACAAATTACTCTTTGACTCGACGTTGGTCAAAATACGCAGAAATATTAGGAAATTACTAATTTTTTCACTCTGCAACATTTTGATGGGTGGCCTAATCATTTTAGGGAAAAGTTCTACAGGGGAAATCTTTATAATGATGGGTTTGATATTGTTGGTATTACTGTATTTTTCTAATGTTAATTATAAAGATAAGAGGAAAAAGTTTTTTGAAACTATAGATGTACTTGCGGCTGAGAGTCTCGAAAATAATCAGATTACGTTTGTAGAATTTCAGGATGAGCACTTCAGGATACAAGATTTTAAAATGGATTGTACATTGCAATGGATAAGCTTTTCCGGATATAAAAAAATAGAAGACACATTATTTTTATATACAAACTTAGGCATGGCTTTCATGTTTTCTGCCAGCCAGATAGGGTCTGATAAATTTATCGAAATTGTTAGCTTCTTAGAGCGTAAAAACGTTAAAGAAAAGGAATAACTTATCTTCGGAGTTTACTTTTTCAGGTCGATATTTTGGTAGAGTATTACAGTTTAATTTTCTAAAAATGCAGGTACAATTCACGAAAACTAACTGCAACTTTAACTCCCGCGCCATGTTAAGAAAATATTAAGTCCTGCTATGCCCGGTGACGCCCCAATACACATATCTAAATTCTCTTACATTTTTTCATGCTTAGTAATCAGGCTTTTAACATAACAATTAAAAACACCGATAAGGATTAACGTTTAAGTATAATTGCTATCTTTGTTTTTCGCCCGAAACACAAAATGTAGAATGAGTTTAGTTACTTCTAAAGAGGTTGCAAAAGCAATAAAGACAGATAAATATGGGTTTTTAGGGACTTTTTCAGGCTGGCTGCTGATGAAAATCCTGAAGATCTCGACGATGAACAGGATATACGACAGGAACAAACACCTTAGTGACCTTGAGTTCCTTAATGCTATACTTGATGAGTTCCAGATAAAATTTGAAATTCCTGAAGAAGACCTTAAAAGACTGCCCAAAACCGGCTCTTATATAACCATATCTAACCACCCGCTGGGAGGTATAGACGGTATTTTATTGCTTAAATTAATGGTGGAGCGCGAGCCCGACTTTAAAATTATAGCTAACTTTTTACTGCATCGCATAGAGCCGTTAAAGCCTTATGTTATGCCGGTAAACCCGTTCGAAAACCATAAAGACGCCAAGAGCAGCATAAGCGGTATTAAAGATGCCCTGCGCCATGTAAGGGATGGCCACCCCCTTGGTATTTTTCCTGCAGGAGAAGTTTCCACTTATAAAGATGGTAAGCTTGTAGTAGATAAACAATGGGAAGAAGGCGCTATAAAGCTGATAAAAAAAGCCCAGGTACCCGTGGTGCCCATTTATTTTCATGCCAAGAACAGCAGGCTGTTTTACCTGCTTTCCCAGTTAAGCGATACCCTGCGTACGGCCAAGCTGCCAAGCGAACTGCTTACCCAGAAGAACCGTGTTATTAAGGTGCGTATTGGTAAGCCAATATCGGTAGCAGAGCAGAACGAGCATGAAACCATTGATGCATTCTCTGAATTTTTACGTAAAAAGACCTACATGCTGTCTAACGCTTTCGAGAAAGAATCGAAACTGATTGACAGTTTTATGGATACATCTAATCTTAACCTGAAGATGAATAAGGGGCCAAAGCAAATTGCAGGCCCGGCATTACAGGATAAGATAGTCGCTGAGGTTGCCCAGTTGCGAAAAGGCGATGCCCGCCTGCTGCAAAGCAAGAATTATGAGGTGTTTTTTACATCGGCAGAGAAGATCCCGGCAATACTGCACGAGTTAGGCCGCCTGCGCGAAATCACGTTTCGTGCTGTGGGTGAAGGTACTAACGAGTCGCTCGACTTGGACCAATATGATAAATACTACCACCACATGTTCCTGTGGGACGATGATACCCAGCAAATTGCGGGTGCTTACCGCATGGGCCTTGGTGCGCAGATATATAAAAAATACGGTATAGACGGTTTCTACCTGCACGACCTGTTCAGGTTCGAGCCGGAGCTGTATGATATGATGAGCAAATCTATAGAGATGGGGCGTGCTTTTATTATTAAAGCCTACCAGCAAAAGCCTATGCCGCTGTTCCTTCTATGGAAAGGTGTAGTGCATTTAACACTGCATTTCCCTGAGCATAAGTATCTTATAGGTGGGGTGAGTATAAGTAACCAGTTCTCTGATTTCTCTAAATCGCTTATGATAGAGTTCATGAAATCGCATTACTACGACCCTTATATTGCGCAGTACGTGCACCCTAAAAAGGAGTATAAGGTAAAACTTAAGGATGGCGATAAAGACTTTGTATTTAATGAAGCGGAAGCCGACCTTAATAAGTTTGATAAAATTATTGAGGAGGTAGAGCCGGGCAACCTGCGCCTGCCGGTACTTATTAAAAAATACATCAAGCAGAATGCCCGTGTTATTGCCTTTAATGTCGATCCGCTGTTTAATAACTCGGTAGATGGGTTAATGTACATTCGTATTGCCGACTTACCCGAAAGTACCGTTCGCCCTGTTATGGAGGAATTCCAAAAAGAACTGGAACGCAAAGTGCTGGAGAAAGGCGAAGATTTGCTATAGCCACACTTATATGTACTAATGCCAAATGCTATGAAAAGGTATATCTTCTTATTTATAAGTATTTTGGTTTTAACAGGGTGTTCTAACGCTACTAAGGATACTTTTATAACCACTGCATCTACTGCCGATGGGTTTGTGAGGAGTATTGAGGTGGTATACGCTGATAGTACGATCTTCATAAACGGTAGCGAAAGCGATGTTAAGCGAACCTATACCGATACCATGATTTTGCATAAAAATAAAGTTGGCTACTATATGTCAACAGAGGAGGGGAATACTAAGTCGGCAAAGCAAAAACAGGTACAGGTACTCTCTCTAAAAGGCAACACATTCTTTACTTATAATGATGAGGTGGCTAAACATGATATCTATACCATAAAGTTAGACAGTTCAACTTTTGTAAGCACCCACAATGTCTACGGCATGGTTACTCAGTCGCGCGCCATTTACTATAATACCGATTATAAAATTTTCAGGATCGATGAGCGTTTTGGTCCGTATACCTTTGTGTTTACAAGCAGTCTTTATAAAGCCCATAAAATCCTAAAGATTCCGCCATCTGCTTTTTTAGACAAAATTAAAAAAGACAGCCTGGAATATAGCAGCAATTTGCACATAGAGCAATAAGTCCTATTACAGATTTAAAGTGTAATTTTATATAGTATAGAATTTTACAGTATATTTATAGTCTTAACATTTTAAAACCAACGTATTATGAAAAGGCCAATAATGTGTTTTATAGCTGTTACGGCATTGGTTCTTGCTTCATGCAGCAGCGAAGAAATCGTAGTTGAAAAGACGGCTACATTGCCGTTTAACAAAATGGACTACGTAAAGGTTTGGCGGGACGCAAATATTCAGGCGAACTTCAGGAAGGAAAAGGAATAACTTCTATCCGCTATCCGGATTAACAGCTTTTAAAAAAGTCGAGGGTTTCTTTAAGCAGCGGTTCACGGCTTTCTATATGGCTCATGTGTCCGTGGGGGTAGGTAACCAGTCTGGCCGACGTTCCTTCCACCTGATCGGCGTGTTCCGGATACACAAGGCTTTGGTCTTTTTCGCCCAGTATAAGCAGTACGGGGTAGGGTGCAAAATGAAGCAATACTTCCCGGTCTTTACGTATTTTCATTCCTTCCAGTGCGGCTACAATACCCTGAACCGGGGTTTTTAGCGCCTGCTCTTTCAGGTCTTCAATATCAGCTGCAAATTTCTCACGGTTATCTTCACTAAACAAGTTGGCTATAGACATGCTCACAAAGCAGGTATAGTCTTTTTTCACCGCCGTAATGGCACGGTCACGGTTGGCTTTACGTTCATCGCTATCGGCACGGGTGGTAGAGTTTTGCAATACAATACCCTTTACCACATCGGGGTACAGTTCAGCAAAAGCCAGTGCCACATACCCGCCCATAGAATGCCCCATAATGATTGCTTTGCGAATCCTTATTTCGGCAAGAACCGCCTGCACCGCATCGGCCATATCCTCCATAGTATGCACATAACCCAGGCATCCCGTTTGGCCGTGCCCAAGCAAATCGATAGTTATAACGCGGTAACGCTTAGTATATTCAGCTACAAAAAAGTCCCACATGGTACTGTTCTCTAAAAAACCATGCAGCAGCACAATAGCGGTACCTTTACCGGCATCGGTATAGCTTATTTGTATGTTCTTGTAGTTTAGTTGCTTCAATGTAATAGTTTTGGGTCGCAGTCACAGTTGGCAGTAACATCACGGATTGGCATTCCTGCAAAAATAATGCATCTGTAGTAATGCAGCAAAGTATTGTTTGCTTAAATAATCTATATTTGAAATTCAAGTACATAGATATGAATAGGCTGATTATTGTAGGGAATGGATTCGATTTAGCGCATGGGTTGCCGACGGGATATTGCGATTTTATTGATTGGTATTGGAAGAGGGTATTTGAAGACTTGATTAAGCAGGACAAATTCGCGATGGCATACAATGATGAGTTAATATCATTCATGTGCAAATTTTCACATACGTACTCACCAAAAGCATTTGACGACTTTAAAAAAATTATGACATATCAAGAATATGATAATTTTATAGAAAGCCTGAAAACTACGTCGAAAATGTATCATGGCTATTCTTCTAATCTTAAATTTAAGAACGGCTTTTTTTCAACTATTAATGATGCTAGGAATAAGAATTGGGTTGATATTGAAAATGAATATTATAAACTATTGATTGATTCCTTAAAGTATAAAAACAACTTACAGGTTAAAATACTGAATCAGGAGTTTGATGTAGTTAAAAGGCTACTTGAAAAGTATTTATTTGAAAATGTTGAATATAAGTATGACTTCTCTGAATCAATCGACACAGAAAAAATAATCGACATTTTTAATTTATCTGATAGACTTTCAAAACCTAATAAGTTTCTACAAGAGTTTGATGATAATGAGCAGGAACATCTTATGGATTGGATTAAACATTTTAATGATTTCGGATATTTTTCAATTGGTAATTATGATTTAGAAGTAAAAAACCTTTTCTTAAATTTTAATTACACTCCAACGGTTGACATATATAGTTCTATAATGAATAAAAGTAACCGATATCAATATGGAAGAAGTAACTTGATACAAATCCATGGGAAATTGGAAGATTTTCATAATCCTATAAATTTTGGGTTTGGTGATGAAATGGACGATGACTATAAAGCTATCGAAAAAAAGGACGATAACGAATACTTGCGCAACATGAAATCCTTTCAATATCTTCAAAATTCAAACTATAAAAACATGCTGAGTTTTATTGAGAGTGATAAATTTCAGGTATATATTATGGGGCATTCCTGCGGCTTATCAGACAGGATATTACTCAACAAGATATTTGAACATAACAATTGTAAGTCGATAAAAGTCTTTTATTATAAAAATGAAGAATCGGATAATTACACCGAAATCGTACAAAACATATCACGTCACTTCAACAAAAAAGAGATGATGCGAGAGCGGATAGTGAATAAAACTTTATGCGAACCATTACCTCAAATAAAGTTGCCTCTAAAATAGCTTGTGTAAGATTGCTTCGTTCCTCGCAATGACACGGGGGAGAAGTATGTGTTTGGTAACAACCTAAAAAAAGAAAAGCCGTTCCTTGCGAAACGGCTTTCTTCAAAAAAAATAACCTGATAATAATTATAAAGAAGCAACTAAATCTTTCCATTCCTGTAGTTCCGGGATGCCCGGCTTACGTTTCCCAAAGAACTGAACGATGATCTCGCCAAGTTCGTTAAATACCTCAATGGCAGTAACCTCGCCATCCTCGGTAGGTTTGCGCACTATCCACGTCTGGGCAATTTTGCTCATATCGAGGTGCAGGTTAAAATCCGGGTCCATTACGTTGAACCAGTCGCCGTGCCACATGGTTTTGCGCACACGGCCGGTGTGTATTTGTATGTTGCCACGGTTGCCCACAAACACCATTACAGGCAGTTTGCTTTCGGCAGCGCCTTCCAGCATTTTTACAATAACCTCTTTGTCTACCTTATGGGCATAGTTTTCACTTGGCGCTAAACGCAATGCCTGTGTGCGGGTAACACCAAACTTGCGAAGCATGCCAAAGAATTCGTGCGTATCTTTTAGGCCCGTCCATGCTGCCTGAAAACCGGCTACATCAATATCGGCATCTGCTTTCTCATCGATGTTAAGCGGCACATCTACAACAGTTTCTTCCGTACCCCGATCGTCCGACTTATACTTTTCTACCAATGCATCAAATGCAGCAGCATCGCTATCGGCAGTTAAATATATCTTGTGGATGGCAAGGCCGTCTTTGCCAAAAAACTGAAGGCTTTTGCGGTCGCCGTGCTCACTTTTTTCTGATACTGCATAGGCTTTAGCCCAGTGTCCCAGAAATATACGAAGGTCAATATCCTCACCTACAAACAAGCCTGCATGCGGGCTGCTGAAATCGGGGTTAAGGTATACACCCTTACGTTCGTGCACGCACTCGTCATTACGGGTTAAGCCCATAACTTTGCCAAGTGTTTCTACATCGGTAAGTATAGCGGCAAATTCCGGACGAAGGCGTACGGCAGTTTCGCCCACCTGCGTAGCAAGAAGTTCGGCTTCGCTAACACTAAGCTGCTCGGCTGCATTGCGTATCCTTAAATGCGGGTTTTCTGCCTTAAGCGTTTCCCACTGTTGTTTTAGTGTATTGGTTATTGTATCCATGGTATTGCAATTAAATTATGTTCCAAAAATTATTAAAGGGTTCTTGTTTACCGGGTTGGGGCAAACGATGCAGGGGAAATTGTACACCTTGCTTATTATTTCTTTTGTAAAAACCGCCGATGGTACATCGTGCGCTACGATCCTGCCTTTTTTTAGCAGCATTACTTTATCTGCAAACTGCGCAGCAAGGTTAAGGTCGTGCAACACCATTATAGCAGCATTGCCATTTTTTGTAAAGTTCTTTATAGTATGCAGTATGCGGTGCTGGTGCAGCACATCAAGATTATTAAGCGGCTCATCCAGAAAAACCATTTTGTTCTCTACATCATTATCCAGCTGTGCCAACACACGGGCAAGGTGAACGCGCTGCTTTTCGCCACCGCTAAGAGAGTTATAATCGCGTGGTGCCAGCGCGTCAACATCGGTTTCTTCCATAGCCTTTTGTGCAGCATCCTGGTCTTTTTTATGCGGGGTAGATGCAAAGTAAGGGTAGCGCCCCATCATTACAACATCTTTAGCGCTAAGCGGAATGTCATGGCTATTGCTTTGTGAAAACTTAGCCTTAGTATGTGCCAGGTCTTTATCGCCCCAATCTTTAAACGCTTTCTTTTTAAATAAGATAGGTTCTTCATGGCGCGCAAGCTCGTTAGCCAATACGCTAAGCAGCGTGCTTTTACCCGCGCCGTTGGGGCCCACAATAACCAGCAGTTCGCCATAGTTTACAGATACGTCGATGTTTTCGAGTATCCTGAACTTGCGGTGTGCGTATGATATGTTTTGCGCTTCTAACATGGTTACAATGCGTTGCGGTTTCTAATTAATATGGTAATAAATATGGGTGCGCCCATAAATGCCGTAAGCACCCCTATGGGTATTTCGCTTGGCGGGGCAATGGTGCGGCTTATAGTATCTGCAATGAGTAATAATATACCGCCAAATATGGCACTCATGGGTAAGATGAGGTGGTAGTTCGACTTAAACACAAGCCTTAATATATAAGGCACAATGAGCCCTACAAAACCTATCGTCCCTGCAAAAGCCACACAGGTGCCTACCATTAATGCAGTAAGCAGTATAATTTGTTTCTTGATTCGCTCTACGGGTATGCCCAGGTGTTGGGCATCGGTCTCACCAAGCATCATGGCATTAAGCGCTTTTCCTTTATTAATAAGGAAAAAATACGCCACAGCAATTATAACCGCGAGGATTCCATTTTTTATCCAGGTCGCGCCGGCAAGGCTGCCCAGGTTCCAGAAGGTAAGGTCGCGCAGCTGTTCTTCTTTACTAAAGTAAATCAGCAGACCCATAACCGCAAACCCCAGTGCTGTAATGGCAACGCCCGTAAGGAGCATCATGACTATATTGGTACGGCCATTCTGGGTAGAAAGGCGGTACACGAGCAGCATGGTTATGAGTGCTCCCGCAAAGGCCATTAGGCTTAAGAACGAATAATGAAATACCTCAGGGATATAAGGCTTTATGTAAGCACCCAGCACTATGGCTACGGCGGCAAACAACGATGCCCCTGCGGTAACACCAATCAAATCGGGTGTGGCAAGCGGGTTGCGGAACATGCCCTGCAGGCACGTACCCGATACCGAAAGCGCACTCCCTATTAATATGCCCATAACAATGCGGGGCAGCCTGAGGTCCATCAATACAAAACGGTCGGCGGCATCTATACTGCCGTCATTTTTAATGATGCCGTTAAAAACAGCAACTATACTATGCCTCTCAAACACATATACGCCCATATACAGCGATACTACTGCCAGAAATGCCAGCAGCAGTAAGCTAAATACTATATATATGCCTAAGCTGTGTTTCATTATTATTTACCAAGCAGGCCGTTAAGTTGTGTAGCTGCTTCACCAAGGCGTGGGCCAAATCCGGATAGTAATCCGCCATCCATAGCAATGATCTTTTTGTTTTTGCCTGCGTTTGTTTTATCAACACCTGGTATTTTAAGTACGCCTGCTGCACCGCCAAGGCTTTCAAGCCCGCTGTCGAACATCAGGATCACATCGGGGTTGCCTTTTATAAGTGCTTCAGGAGTAAGGGGTTTAAAATCTTCAAAATCGGTAATGGCATTTTTAGCGCCGGCCAATGCTATAACTTTATCTACCGGAGTTCCTGTGCCGCTTACCATCATCATGTTAGCGCCACGGGCATATATAAACAAAACTTTAGGGGCAGTAGCAAGAGGCTTAACGTTTTTAAGGTCGGCATCAATTTTGGTGTTTAAAGCCAAAAAATCTTTATGGTCAAGTATGTTGGCAACATCAGCGATAAGCCTTTTTGTACCTTCAGGGGTAAACTCCTGTTTGAACAACTCGGCCTTAACGCCCGATTTTTTTATTTTTTCCAAAAGCTCAGGGCTCATATCTTTATCGGTACCTATTATAAGGGTAGGGTTAAGCGCAAGAATGCCTTCTATATTAATAGAGCGCACATGGCCTAAATCTTTAGCAGTAGTTTTTACATTTTCAGGATAGGTACTGGTAACATCTACACCCACAAGTTCTTTTTCATGGCCCAGGGCAGCAACAATCTCGGTCACAGCACCGTTAAGCGATACTATTTTTTGTGCCGATGGCTTAGCTACAGAGTCGGTAACCTCGGTTTTAGTAGTTTCTGTCGTGGTTTCTTTTTTGCAGGAAATAGCAGAGAGCATTACAAATGTGAGGGCAAGAAAAGTATTTATTTTTTTCATTACAAAGGTTGTTATCTTTATTAAATCTAAATAATGGCAAATCTATTCATTTTATTTAGAATGAAAAAAAATAAGGGATAAAAAAAGGCAGTTAATAGTGCCTGTGGTGTTAAGATATAGTGGTGCAATCTCTAATTACTTGTTGACTCTTTATATATTTCATCGTCGCTTTTACTTATTAAGCGCATCGTACCGTCATCTTTAAAATCCTTATCCCGAAGCGTTACAGTAAAGGGCTTATCCTTGATCCTGCTTTTTTCAAAAGTGTAATATCTGGACACCGACGAATATGATCCGCTTACTTTATGGCTTTCTTTTACACCCGTAGTAAAATCTGTATAGTAAAGGTTTAGGTAGTTATCCTTATCCAAATAGTATACCAGTACTGCCTGAATATCGGAACAATCTATTTCATCACCCGAACAAATGTTTTTGCCTTTACCTATGAGATTTATCTTTATAACCGATGAAGGGCTGTAGCCTTTTGTGCAGGCTACAGCAGCTTCCTGAAACTTTTTCCTGTTCAGCTCAAGGTATCCAAAGCAGTAAAAAGCTTTCTCTTGATACACCTGGTCGCGCACATAGTCCAGTTTATAGCTAAGGCTGTCATTAAAATTGACTATAGTGGTTTTATATGTTACAGAACTATCTTTAACAGCCTTCAGGTAGGGGCGGCATGCCGGTTCTTTGCTGCAGCTGCAAAGAGCAAGCAGCAGCAATAGCGTTAGTAATTTATTCATAATTAGTTGGTAAGGTTTAAATGCTAACGTCGGTATTATTTGCTATAGTATAATTTAGGATATATTTCGGGTTAAATAGATCTTGTAATATGATTATCATTCTTTCTGCCTGTCAGGAGGTTTAAAATAGGTGCCCGTCGACATGCAGCGACTATACTTTCATTAGCGTATACGTTTAACCCGATTGTTATCTAAACCCTGACATTTAAATCAAATCTTAAAAAAAGCCGTTTTAAAAAAACATGCCGTAACTTTGCAGGCTAAATGGTACACTTTATGTATAGTACAAGTAGTAACACAGAAGAAATACACATGTTAGATATACACGCCATCAGGGCTGACTTCCCGATACTTAACCAAATGGTAAACGGCAAGCCGCTCGTTTATTTTGATAATGCCGCTACGTCGCAAAAGCCTAAAGTGGTTATAGATGCGATAAGCAATTATTACAAAACCATTAATGCTAATATTCACCGTGGGGTACATACGCTTAGCCAGCTCGCTACCGATGCCTATGAGATTTCGCGCCAAAAAATTCAGCAGCATATAAATGCAAAACATGCTTTCGAAGTGCTTTATACCAGTGGCACCACGCACGGTATTAACCTTGTGGCCAATGGCTTTGGGCAGTTTGTAAAAGCAGGCGATGAGATCATGATAAGCGCTATGGAGCACCACAGCAACATTGTGCCGTGGCAAATGCTTTGCGAACGCACAGGCGCCAACCTGGTTGTTATCCCTATGAATGATAAGGGAGAACTTATTATAGAGGAGTTTGAAAAGCTGCTTAGCGAAAAAACAAAGCTCGTAGCTGTAAACCATATAAGTAATGCTTTGGGTACTATAAACCCAATAAAACATATTATAGACAAAGCTCATGCAACAGGTGCTGCTGTTTTTATAGACGGTGCCCAGGCTGCCCCGCACATGGCTATAGATGTACAGGCGCTGGATTGCGACTTTTATGCCTTTAGCGGCCATAAAATGTGTGGACCTACAGGAACCGGCATTTTATATGGTAAAGAAGAGTGGCTTAACAAGCTGCCGCCGTATCAGGGTGGGGGAGAGATGATAAAAGAGGTTACTTTTGCTAAAACCACCTATGCCGACCTGCCTCATAAGTTTGAAGCAGGAACGCCTAACATTGCCGGTGGTATTGTGTTAGGTACTGCGGTAGATTATTTAAACAGCGTGGGGCTCGATAATATTCAGGCATACGAGCATGAGCTGTTAGTATATGGTACAGAAAGATTATTAGAGATAGAAGGTTTAAATTTAGTGGGTACTGCCGAACATAAAACATCGGTAATATCTTTTAACCTTAACGGTATCCACCCGTATGATGTAGGTACTATTGTAGATAAAATGGGTATTGCCCTGCGCACCGGCCACCACTGCACGCAGCCTATCATGGATGCTTTTTGCATACCGGGAACCATACGTGCATCATTTGCATTTTATAATTCCAAAGAAGAAATAGATGCCCTTATTACCGCCGTGTTAAAAGCACAGCGTATGTTGGGATAAATAGTCCTCACCCCAACCCCTCTCCAAAGGAGAGGGGCTAACAACACTCGGACGCAATTAGGTTTAATGATTAAAATATAACAACCGAGATCAAAACTTTTATATGAAAAAAATACTTTCGCTCATAGCCCTTACTGTTGTAGTAGCCACTGGCTGCTCATCTGCACAGCAATCATCTGCTTTAAAAGAAGCCGATAATAATGTTACTTTTACCTACACTGCTGTTACGCGCGGCTCTAACAACAAAATTGTGGTTAAGGAGGGGAGTATAGAAACTACCCAGAGCAGGTTAGGAGAAAAACCGGTTGTTGAGGTACTTAGTGATGCCGACTGGAAAGCTGTTAAAGAGGCTTACAGCAAAGTAACCGTAAAAAATGAGGAGCTTGAAACTATTGTTCCGCCAAGTGTAAAGCACCAGTATGACGGCGCAATGATAGCAAACCTTAAAATTTCTACTGCTGGTAAGGAGTTTCATACAAGCAGTTTTGACCATGGAAATCCGCCTGCGGAAGTTAAAGATCTGGTTAATAAAATTATAGCATTGTCTGATATGGACAAAAGATAAAGACTATGAAAATTAAAGAAATACAGGAAGAGATTGTAGACGAATTCTCGATGTTTGATGAATGGGATGAGCGCTACCAGTATGTAATAGACCTGGGCAGGTCGCTGCCGCTTATTGATCCTGAATATAAGACCGAGAACAACATTATAAAAGGCTGCCAGAGCAAAGTATGGCTGCACGCCGAACAAAACGATGGCAATGTAGTATTTACTGCCGATAGCGATGCCATTCTCACCAAAGGGCTTATTGCCATAATGATACGTGCATTTTCTAACCAAAAACCTGAGGCAATACTGGAAGCCAATACCGATTTTATAGACGAAATCGGGCTAAAGGAACATCTTTCGGCTACCCGCGCCAACGGATTGGTGAGCATGATAAAACAAATAAAAATGTATGCACTGGCTTTCAGCGCAAAAAATTAATACCAATATGGAACAACAAATAGACACAGCACAACTGGGCGAAGAGATTGTAAGGACGTTAAAAACCATTTATGACCCTGAGATCCCTGTTGATATATACGAATTAGGTTTAGTGTATGACGTTATGGTAAATACCGATAACGAAGTAAAAATACTTATGACCCTTACATCGCCGAACTGCCCCGTTGCAGAAAGCCTTCCGCTTGAAGTAGAGGAAAAAATCAAAAAGATTGAGGGAGTAAGTGCTGCTGAGGTTGAAATTACTTTCGACCCGCCATGGACCCGCGACCTTATGAGCGAAGAAGCCAAGCTGGAACTTGGTATGCTTTAATTTGGTCATGGTTTCGGCAGGCAAATGGCAATTGATTGCTTTTTATGTCGTGCTTAACCCCTATGATCTATAACTTTAATCTGTTTCAAAATGAATATAGAAGAACAGGAAATTATAAACAAAGTAGCCAACAGTGTCCTGCAGGTATTTGATCTAGAAGATTATTACCCCGAAGGCGACCGTGTGGCTTTAGATATATCCGGCTGGCTCTGGCAGGGCTTTGTGTTGCGTGAAAAAGATTTTCGTGAAACACTTAAAAATTTTGACTTCTCTCCATACGCCAATAAATTTGTTGCACTGCATTGCAGTACCGATGCTATAGTGCCGGCATGGGCATACATGCTCGTTACGATCAGTCTTAGCGGCGTGGCAAAAAAAGTAATACAAGGTACTGTAGAACAACTGGACGTCCTTATTTATCAGGAAATTCTCGACGGACTCGATTACCAGCCTTATGCAGGTAAGCCCGTAATTATAAAAGGCTGTTCGCGCAAGCCGGTACCGCAGGAAGCTTATACGCTGGCTACCCAAAAGTTGCTGCCTGTAGCCCGAAGCATCATGTTTGGCGAGGCCTGCTCATCGGTTCCGTTGTATAAAAAGAAGTAGCTTTTAACGTATAAACTTTAGGTGCTTTTTTGCTGTTTGGTTATATTTGTAAGCAAACCCACATTATATGAATAAGAAACTACTCTTACTGCTAAGTTTGCTTTGTGTTTTATTTGCTAAAGCGCAGGATTCTGTATTTGTGGCAACGAGCCCTGCTGTTACAGATACTGTTAGCCCGTGGACTAAAAAGGGTAATGCATCGCTGCTCTTTAATCAGTCTACCTTTAGCAACTGGGTAGCGGGAGGAGAAAATAATGTTTCGGGTAACCTGGGTCTTAATTACGATTTTAATTATGCCAAAGGCGACTGGTCGTGGGATAATAAACTAATAGCTTCTTATGGTATTGTAAAAACCAAAACAAGTGCTTTTGCAAAAAAGACAGATGACCGTATTTATTTTAATTCGATGTTAGGTAAAAAAGCTACCGAACGCTGGTACTATTCTGCCTTTGTAAATTTCAGGACGCAGTTTACTAAGGGGTATGTATACAGCAGGGACGGAGTTGGCGAACATAGAGAAGAGTTTACTAACTTTTTGTCGCCTGCCTATCTTTATGCCGGTGTTGGTATGCTCTACAAACGCGACGAGAACTTAAAGATAAACCTGTCACCGTTTACCTCTAAATTTACTTTTGTAGACCGGTCGTTTACCGTACCAAATGAAGGTTATTTTGGTGTTAAGGAAGGCGATGCCATGCGTTACGAACTTGGTTTTAATGCCTCGATGTATTACAAACTCGATGTTATTGCCAATGTACAGTTTGAAAATATCCTAAACTTATATTCTAACTACCTTGAGGAAACTAAGAATGTAGACCTTGATTACCAGCTTAATATAGTAATGCGCATAAACCGCTACCTTACTACAAACCTTATGTTCCAGATTATTTATGATGATAATGCGTACCGTGGTTTCCAGGTTAGGCAGGTATTTGGTGTAGCAGCAAATTATGGGTTTTAGTCAGGATTTTTGATTTGAGAATTTAGAATTCAGATTGAGCTATGCTTCAAATTAATACTGCTCTGAAGAAATTTTGATAATGCGGTATGTCATCCTGACGAAGGAAGGATCTATTAAGATTTTCGCTACGCTCAGAACGTTTATGACGCTTATCACTCAAGGGTTACATTAATTAGGGAAATGATGTTTTTTGCAATTGCAAGGTGCGCAGCTATCACTCTAATATTAACGCGGTATGTCATCCTGACGAAGGAAGGATCTATTAAGATTCTTCGACTTCGCTGCACTACGCTCAGAATGACACAACGCTTATTACTTAGGTTTTACATTAAATCAGGGAAAGGACATTTTTTGTAATTAAAAGGTACGCAGCTATCCACTCTAATATTACCCGGTATGTCATCCTGACGAAGGAAGAATCTTTTAGATTCTTTAGCTTCGCTCAGAATGTTTACAACGCTTATTACTCAAGTGTTACATCATTAGGAAAAGGAAATTTTTCGCAATTGCAAGGTGCGCAGCTATCACTCTAATATTACGCGGTATGTCATCCTGACGAAGGAAGGATCTATTAAGATTGTTCAACTTCGCTTCGCTACGTTCAGATTGACAACATAATCTTACTTAAGTTTTACATTAATTAGGGAAAGGAAATTTTCGTAATTAAAAGCTACGCAGCTATCACTCTAATATTACGTGGTATGTCATCGTGACGAAGGAAGGATCTATCAGGATTCTTCGACTTCGCTTCGCTACGTTCAGAATGACAACAAAATCCTTACTTAGGAAATCACATTATGATATAAACAAAAACCGGCCTGAACCGGTTTATTTTAATCTTCTTTATCTTCAGCGTGATTGTCCTTATAATCAGGATATAAAAAATTATTATAAGGAAAACGGCTTATGTGTATAGCCCTTACCGCCTCATATATTTTTTCGCGGAATTCTTCAAAATTCTCTTTACTTGTAGCCGATATAAACAGAGCATTGTTTTCTCCTACAGCCCCCATCCAGGTTGCCTTCCAGTCCTCAAGAGTATTGTGGCGGTTGGTTTTCTCTGTAGTAAGGTCATCATGATCTATAACAAGCGGCTTGTAAGCGTCTATTTTATTAAACACCATAATGGTAGGCTTATCATGGCTCTTAATGTCCTGTAATATTTGCTTAACCGATGCTATATGGTCTTCAAACTCTGGGTGCGAAATATCAACAACATGTAATAACAGGTCGGCTTCACGCACTTCGTCGAGCGTGCTCTTAAAAGAGTCAATAAGCTGTGTAGGCAGTTTACGAATAAACCCTACAGTATCGCTCAAAAGAAAGGGCAGGTTTTTAATAACCACTTTGCGCACTGTAGTATCGAGCGTGGCAAAAAGTTTATTTTCTACAAACACTTCGCTTTTGCTTATTACGTTCATCAGCGTGCTTTTGCCCACATTAGTATATCCCACAAGTGCCACACGCACCATAGCACCGCGATTGCCGCGCTGCACACCCATTTGCTTGTCTATGCTTTTAATCTTTTCTTTCAGGAGCGCAATACGGTCGCGCACAATACGCCTGTCGGTCTCAATCTCTGTTTCACCGGGGCCACGCATACCTATACCACCACGCTGGCGCTCAAGGTGGGTCCACATACCTGATAGCCTTGGCAGCAGGTAAATACACTGGGCAAGTTCTACCTGTGTACGGGCATAAGATGTTTCGGCACGCTGGGCAAAAATATCAAGGATGAGGTTTGTCCTGTCCAGTACCTTTATGTCCAGTATTTTTGTAATGTTTTTAGATTGCGAAGGCGAGAGCTCGTCATCAAAAATTATGGTCTTGATGTCGTGCTCTTTAATATAGTTATGTATCTCTTCTATTTTACCGGTTCCCAAATACGTTTTGGGGTTGGGGCGTTCCATTTTTTGCGAAAAACGTTTTACCACCTGGCCGCCTGCGGTAAACGTAAGAAATTCGAGTTCGTCCAGATATTCTGTTAATTTCTCTTCGCTTTGCTGTTGTGTTACCACACCTGCAATTATTGTTTTTTCAAAGGATATCGTTTCTTTTTCGAGCATTTTTTTGTTTTAAGTACTATAGCAAATTTACAAAAATTGCGCCGTAAAAACTTAAAATGCACGGAGATGTAGAAAATAAACACCGAAAATTTTGTTAAAATTTAATACAACGTTAACCATGTGTTATAATTTTATAAATTTGGAATTTACACATTATTTAAACCGAAACTGCTATGAGGAAAACTACTTTGATGATTATCATGTTGTTAATGTCTTTTTTAGGCTTTGCCCCACCGGCATTGCAGGGCTTTTAATACGCTAAAAAAAAGCTAAAAAGTACCGTAAGCGCAGCATTTACTCAAATAATTTTAACATTTCACTAAATTATTACGGAGTCGTTAATAAAAAGTTGTTTCAACTCTATTAATGATATAATGTTGTAGACCTTTATACTTTTAAAGCACAAATTAACCAATTAACATTTATACGCGCCGCTTATTTATATACTAAAGAGCCGCCAAACAAAAGAAAACCAAACACATGAAAAAAATATACCTGGCAGCATTATTGGCACTGGTTGGGCTCACAGATGCACTTGCACAGCAGGACCCCCACTACACACAGTACATGTACAACATGAATGT